>Ga0207868_1000994_pt1 | contig 23270 bp, 13 predicted proteins | sample Passage237B_FD_187370 | JGI IMG/M metagenome (GOLD analysis project Ga0207868, IMG submission 187370) | Cellulose adapted compost microbial communities from Newby Island Compost Facility, Milpitas, CA, USA - Passage2 37B (SPAdes) (version 3) ... | reverse complement strand
CCCGGTGCTCTGCAAACGGGCATCGGACAAGGACCCCACGGGGCGGGGGATCGTATGGCTGTAGAGAAAAAAATGGGGCCCTTTCGGGCCCTGGGGGATCCTACTACTTGGATAACCCAAGGTTCAGATCCGAGATAAGTATTCCATTGATTCATCGACAAGTCAAGGCCGAATCTGAAGCGAAACGAAAAGGGGCCTTTAAACGCTATGAAACTGCACTTCGAACCTGATCTTGACTTCCAGTTGCAGGCCATCGAGGCGGTCTGCGACCTATTCCGTGGACAGGAGCTTTGTCGGACGGAATTCACCGTCACGCGCGATCCGCTCGATTCCCAGATGCGGATGGGCTTCTACGAGAGCGACCTGGGCATCGGCAATCGCCTCACGCTGCTGGACGACGAGATTCTCGACAACCTCCAACGTGTGCAGCTTCATAATGGGCTCAAGCCGTCGACGTCGATCGCATCAGGCGATTTCACGGTAGAGATGGAGACGGGGACCGGGAAGACCTACGTCTACCTGCGAACGATCCTCGAGTTAAACAAGCGGTACGGGTTCACCAAGTTCGTGATCGTCGTGCCGTCGGTGGCGATCAAGGAAGGCGTCTACAAGTCGCTGCAGATGACCGAGGAACACTTCCGCGGGCTGTACGCGGGCGTGCCCTATGACTATTTCCAGTACGACTCTTCCAAGATGGGGCAGGTCCGCAACTTCGCCACGAGCGCCAGCATCCAGATCATGGTGGTGACGGTCGGGGCGATTAACAAGAAGGACGTGAACAACCTCTACAAGGACAGCGAAAAGACCGGCGGCGAGAAGCCGATCGACCTGATCCGGGCGACGCGGCCGATCATCATCGTGGACGAGCCGCAGAGCGTGGACGGCGGCTTGCAGGGGCGCGGCAAGGAGGCGCTCGATGCAATGAACCCCCTCTGCACGCTGCGCTACTCGGCAACGCACGCGGACAAGCACCACATGGTGTACCGGCTGGACGCCGTGGACGCCTACGAGCGGAAGCTGGTCAAGCAGATCGAAGTAGCGGCGGCGACGGTGGAGAGCGCCCACAACCGGCCGTATGTGCGGCTGATTTCGGTGCAGAACCGACGGAACGTCATCACGGCCAAGGTGGAATTGGACGTTGACGGGCGCAACGGCGTACAGCGCCGTGAAGTGACCGTGCAGGACGGGGATGATCTCGAGCAGACGACCGGACGTGCGATGTACGCCGACTGCCGCATCGGTGAGATTCGTGTGCAGCCGGGTAACGAGTTCATGGAGCTGCGCTACCCGGGTGGCGAGAAGTACCTCAAGCCGGGTGAGGCGTGGGGAGATGTCGATGCAATATCGATCCAGCGGGAGATGATACGGCGCACCATCAAGGAGCATCTTGATAAGGAAAAGCGGCTTCGCCCGCAGGGCATCAAGGTGCTCAGCCTGTTCTTCATCGATCAGGTGGACCGCTATCGGCAGTACGACGAGGACGGGAATCCGGTGAAAGGCGAGTACGCCCGAATCTTCGAGGAAGAGTATCGGCGATGGGCGCGGCACCCCGATTACAACACGCTGTTCCAGGAAGTGGACCTCGATACGGCCGCCGAAGAGGTCCACAACGGCTATTTCTCGATCGACAAGAAAGGCGGCTGGGTCGATACGGAGGAGGGCAACCAGAAGGGACGCGATGACGCTGAGCGGGCGTACAACCTGATCATGAAGGAGAAGGAGCGGCTGCTCGACTTCCAGACGCCGTTGAAGTTCATCTTTTCGCACTCGGCACTGCGCGAGGGGTGGGATAATCCGAACGTGTTCCAAATTTGCACGCTGCGTGAGATTCGCACGGAACGCGAGCGGCGGCAGACGATCGGTCGCGGCCTGCGCATCTGCGTGAATCAGCATGGCGAACGTGTGCGTGGCTTCGATGTGAACACGCTGACCGTCATTGCTAACGAGAGCTACGAGAGCTTTGCTGAGAACCTCCAGAAAGAGATCGAGGAGGACACGGGCATCCGCTTCGGAATTGTCGAGCAGCACGATTTCGCCCAAGTGGCGGTCACTAGCGATGGCGAGATGCAGGTGCTTGGTGTGGACAAGTCCAAGACGATCTGGGAGCACCTGAAAGAAAGAGGCTACATCGACGCTCGTGGGAAGGTGCAGGATTCGCTTCGGAAGGCGATCAAGGAGAAGACCCTTGAGATTCCCGACGAGTTCAATGAGCAGAAGCCGCAGATTACGGAGATTCTCCGGAAGCTCGCTGGGCGGCTGGAGATCAAGAACGCTGACGAACGCCGGGCGGTAAAGGTACGACGGGCCGTGCTGGATAGCGCGGAGTTCAAAGCCCTCTGGGATCGGATTAAGAATCGCACAACATATCGGGTAATGTTCGACAACGACAAGCTGATTGCTGACTGTGCGAAGGCGCTAAGGGATGCACCGCCGATTCCACGTTCACGCCTGCAGTGGCGCAAGGCGGATATCGCCATTGGCAAAGCCGGGATCGAGGCTACGGAGAGCGAAGGTGCGTCGGTGGTTGTGCTCGACGAGGCGGAGATTGAGCTGCCCGACATCCTGACTGACCTACAAGATCGGACGCGCCTTAGGCGACGAAGCATCCAGAAGATTCTGGCAGGCAGCGGCCGGCTGAATGACTTCGTGCGCAACCCGCAGGAGTTCATCGAGCTTGCGGCTGACGCGATCAACCGCTGCAAGCGAATGGCGCTGGTCGATGGCATCAAGTACCAGCGACTCGGCGACGAGCATTATTACGCACAGGAACTGTTCGAAAACGAGGAGCTCACCGGCTATCTTCGAAACATGATGGAGGCGACGAAGTCGGCCCATGAGTATGTAGTGTACGACTCATTGGGTGTTGAACGTAGCTTCGCTGAAGGGCTGGAAAACAATAGTGCGATCAAGGTGTATGCCAAGCTGCCGGGATGGTTCATCGTGCCCACGCCGCTCGGCGGCTACAACCCGGACTGGGCCGTACTGGTGCAGCACGACGGCGAAGATCGACTTTACTTCGTGGTGGAGACCAAGAGCACAGCCTTGCTCTTCGACGAAGATCGTCGCGGCACCGAGAATGCGAAAATTCAATGCGGCAAGATTCATTTCGGCACGATCGCTCGCGGAGATTCCCTAGCAGAGTTCGTGGTTGCGGGATCGGTCGACGATCTGATCAACAAGTCAATCAAGAAATGAATGCTGAGACCTCATTATATACTAAGCGTCTTAGGAAGCTGAGAGCTGGGGGCTCTAGTGGTCTCAATTCGCTCTCAGGATGTTAACTCGATTTCAAATATTTAAGGAAACCGTTCAAGAATATTGTTAAATACCGAGCCGAACGCGCAATGTTTAAAGTATATATTTGCAGTGATTTGCGATTATTGAATGGATTAGGGGGATTATAAATAGGGTTGCGTTCGGGGAGGGGTAATCCTTCAATCCTCAGGGGCGGGCACGCGGGCGTTAGCCTGTGTTCGTACAGGGCACAATTGTACTTGGAAGCAGGAGGCTGGTGTACGGATCATGCAAGATTGCAGGCAGGACGAAGGGGCGAACAGTTTTCCGGGCGTAGAGATGCAACTCATGTCTTTGCTTAGGTATAAAATGAATGATTTTATCCGTTTAAAGATTTGTAGATGCCTTTTGGCCTGGATGTGAATTTTCATTGACGTATATCGAAACGTGCTATATAACAGGTTTCGATATGGACTACCTGTCGTCCGAAGCTCGGGTTGATGGTGATGACGCCGCAGTCGCGGCTGTCTCGCGGTCGGCTAAGCAGGGCGGGCGCGGGGGTAAATCCAAAGCGGTTCGGAATCAGCAGACCGTTACCGTGAGAGATGTCGCTCGCGAAGCTGGCGTGGCGCTGAGCACGGTGTCGGCAGTGCTGCGCGATGATCCCACCTGCTACGTATCTGATAAGACGCGGGCTCGCGTGATTGAAGCCGCTACGCGACTGGGCTATCGACGCAACCGCTTTGCCAGTGCGCTGCGGGGTACGCAGTCGATGACCATCGGGCTGCTGTTTGAATCGCTCATGGGGCCGACGGTCACGATGAACAAGCTGGCCCCCATCGAAAGGCTGGCTTCCGATGCGGGCTATCGCGTCATTGTCGCCAACTATTACAACAGCCCGCGCAGGCAGCGGGAGCATATTCAGGAATTCGTCGCCAGTCGGGTGGATGGCATCATCCTGGTGACGGCCGACCCTGATAACGCCGATCTTGTCCAGCAGCTCACCAGGCAGCAGATGCCTCTGGTGACGATTGACTCAATTTACGATTTTCCCACGCCTGACATCTGGTTCGATCGCGCTGCCGGCGCACGAATGCAGGTGGAACATATGCTGGCCGCTGGATGCAAAAAGCTGGTGTTTATCACTTCGCTGCTGGAGACCGGCCTTGCTCCGCGAAAGGTCCAGGGCTATCGCGATGCGCTGGCGGCGCATGGTCAGCGGCTGGAAGATCACATTGTGATTGATCTGGCAATAGCCCTGACGGACAACCGATACCTCCGCGGTGCGGAGTGCATCAACTGGGTGCTTCGCCAGGGGCTGGAGTTTGATGGCATTATCTGCTCGGCTGACAGTGTGGCCATTGGAGCGCTTCAGGCGCTGCAGCAGGCTGGCCTGCGGGTGCCCGACGATGTGTCCATCATCGGCTACGACGATACCGACTTCGCTGCGGCGCTCACGCCGCCTTTGACGACCATTCGTCAGCCTCGCCACGTGGGTGAGCTGGCACTGAAGATGCTGCTTGAGCAGATGGCGCTCAAGGCCAAAGGTCAGAGCTGGGAGATGACTTCGATCCGGGTGGATCCCACGCTCGTTGTCCGTCAATCAACAAAGGGCCGGGCCCCCTCTACCGGCGACACGTCCTCTCTTGTTTCCCATCTCCCTTTTACTGGTAAAGGTGACTGACATGCCTGCCAACCATCATGTGTCCGGAAAGTCCAAGGGGTTTACGCTTGTTGAACTGCTGGTGGTCATCAGCATCATCAGCATGCTCATTGCACTGCTGCTGCCCGCATTGGGCTCGGCGCGAAAGTCGGCCCAGGCCATTCAGTGCGCCAATCAGCTCAAGCAGTTGGGCATGGCATTTCAGGTGTACACCGACAGCTACAAGCAGTGGTATCCGCCTCGCCTGTGGCGCACCACGGTTTCGCCGCCGCAGTGGTACAACCCCAACCCCAGCATGCATGGCATCTACTGGTTCATGTTCATCAATGCCACGATCCAGAACGATGGCGTGGCTACCACGCATGGTACGGGCAAGTATTTCCGCTGCCCGTCGCATGACCAGTTCGTCTGGGCGACTTCGACCAATCAGATTTCCTACGGTTACAACTACTACGGCCCGTCCAACAAGGCGTTCAGTGGTGTTGGCAATGCCAACGAACGTGACATGCACAGCCCGACGGACACGATCCTGGCGGGTGACAGCATCCACAACGACACCATGACCGGCCGCGGGACCACCACCAACGGCATTGGGGATCGCCATCAGGGCTCGGCCAACATTGCGTGGGTGGATGGTCACGTCAGCCGACTGCCTTACAAGGATGTCGACCTGACGGACGCATGGTGGACCATCGCCAAGGACTGATTCTTGTACTGCATCTGATTTGTTCATTTTTCCGGACAGGCAGGAAGCCCCTGCGCTGTCCTTTTTACTGGAGCTGCGTATGTTCGCCCCCTCGATCGCGCTGAAGCAGACGTGGACAGGCCTGCTGATGTGTCTGCTGATGCTTCTGTCTTCTGCTGCTTTTGCTCAAACATCCTCCGACGCACCGATCGTGCGCATAACGCCTGACAAGTTCACGCTGACCAAGGTGGAAGGCGTCACGACCAGGCTCGTCGATACCCCGCAGGGCAAGGCGCTGGAAGTTACCAGCACACAGACAGAAAAAACCATCGTCCTGAACCTGGACTGGATGGAAGTGAAGCCTGCGACGAGCTATCGCACGCAGTTCGAGTTTCAGCCTGTGTCGTTCGAGGACAGCGCCAGTGTGCATCTGCTGGTGCGCGAACATCCTCAGAAAAAAGCCAGGCCGATTACGCCTTACCAGAACACGAGCGTGCGCCTGCGCCCGGTCAGCAAAGATGACATGGGCAAGTGGCTCAATCGCAGCCTGACGTTTGTCACAAGTGATCAGACCACGCAGCTCACCGGTTCCATCATCCTCACGCCTTTCAAAGGAACGATGCGCTTCACTGCTTTTGAAGTGACGCAGGCCAACGCTCAGGATGAGAAGGCCAAAGCTGAAGCCGCTGCTTGGAAAGACTCGACCGAGATGATGGAGCAGATTCGCAAGCAGGCCGATGCCCGCAAGCCGCTGACACCGCGCCCGCTGGTGTTCTCGCGTGCGCAGATGAAGTATGGCCTGGAGAAGTTCTACGACCATGAATGGATCGACAGGCCTTTGTTCACCAGCCGCGAGTATCGCATTCCGCATCAGCACGTGGCGGGCCTGCCCAGCTATCGCCGCATTCTTGAAGAAGTGGTTCAGTACGACATTGACGGCCTGGCGTTCTTCCCCGAAACCAAGGGCCGCATGGGCATGTTCGAGGTTCATCCCCAGGCCAACATGCCTGAAGTGGGCCTGCTGCCTGAATTCATTCCCAAACTGAGCAATGAAGATCCATTCCCGCTGAAGCTTGAGATCCTCAAGCGTGCGTTGGCCAACCCGGCCTGTCCGCGCATCAATGGCAAGCTGCTGATCACCAGCTACGCCGCCGAGCAGTTCACTCCCGCGCAGTGGAAGGAACTGCTGGCCCGTCTGCGGGCGGAAGTGGGCGATGTGTTCATCTTCCTGCCCACCGTTACTTCGCCTGTCGGTCTGATGCGCGACTACAACGCGGGCAAGCCTCTGAATCCGCAGGAAGTGGTCAAAATCCAGGCCAATCTGCGCGAATGGCTTGATGCGTGCGATGGCATCTACTTCAACTATCCCGCTGCGTTCCGCAAAGCCGACCACACCTTCAATGATGGCTTCTATCGCGAAGTCTTCATCCCCGTCTTCAAGAGCGTGCTCAGCGAGCCGGCCTATCAGAACAAGTATCTGGGGCTCAGCGCCTACAAGTCGCATGTGAATCCCGATCGTGGCAACAGCCTGCATGAAGATGCCACGCGTACGCTGCGCGAATCGTTCCGCGCGGCCATGGATGCAAAGCCGGATGTCATCATCCTGCCCGAGTGGGACGAGTTCAACGAAAACACCTGCTTCCGTCCCACGCTCTATGGCAGCACCACCACGCAGCGCATCCTGCGTTACTTCATGAGCCAGATCAAGGGCAAGCAGCCCACGCCGCTGCATGATGACGACACCACGCTGCCTAACCTCATCGTCAGCACGCGCAAGATCGTCATGCTCGGCGAGTATGTCCTGGTTGAACTGCTCAACGTGCCCGACACCGCGCAGAGCCGAACCTACAGCGTGGAACTGTCGCTGCATGACGAAGCAGGCAAGCTGCTCAAGAAGTTTGATGCGGTTGCCTTCGACACCGCCAGCCTGGGTGAGCATCGCCTGTATCTCAACACCGCCGACTATCCTCACGTGCAGGCCATCACGCCTTCGGTGGTGGTGCGAGGCTATCAGGATCAGCCTCAGCGTTTCGAGGGCTTCCAGAATGTTCAGGTGCGTGCCACCTGGAACTGGGATTACCTCTTCGCCAGGCAGCCCGTGCGTGAACTGCTCCAGGCAGATAAGACCACCATCGCCTGGGACGCTTCCTCGCAGAAGTCTGTCGCTGCGGGTCAGCCGCTGGTTTTCCGTGCGACGGTTGAAGCCTCGGAGCCCATCGCTCACATCGAGCTGCTGGGTGATGATGACCTGGTGTACACCTACGATGAGAGCGACGAATTCCATCGCGGCCGGGCTGATGAGCAGCAGATCCTCATCGATTATCGCGCGGTGGGCACGGTGAAGCTCGATGGCACCATCACGCTCGACAACGGCCGGGCTTCGAAGTGGATCGTTCCTGGAACGGTTCTGCATCAGCCTGAAACCGAGTATGACATTGCGAAGGATCACGTGCGTCTCAAGACGCCCGCTTCGCTCCACAGCCGCTGGGTGTACCTGTCGATCCCCACGCAGGACATCGACACCGCAGTGCTGAAGTTCGACTTCGAACAGGCTCGTTTCAGCATTCCTGTGAAGGACATCTTCGAGAAGAAGATGATCTCCCGCAGCTTTGAAGAAGGCCTGCACTTCGCCGTCTCGCCTTACCGCAGGCAGATTGATATGCCCGTGCATCTGCGCAAGCAGCAGGCGAGCTTCAGCGTCAATGTCTGGCCTGAATACCAGACGGAGCTCTACCATCTGCGTGTGACATCCGTCTCGGGCAAGGTCTGGCGCAGCAAGCCGCTGCTGCTGCCCGGTGCTGACAAGCTGCAGGGCGAGTCTTCACTCGTGGCTCAGGTGGATCGCACCGATAAGAGCATCGCGCTCAAGACCCAGGCCGCGCGTGTTCCCGTGATCGAGTATGACTTCAACCCCGCGCGTGGCGCGGTTCTGCTGACTGATGCAGGCCAGCCTTTCTGGGCAACGCTTGGCGGCTACACGCAGACCACCACCGGCCGAGGCACGCACGCGGCGCTGCTTCGTACCTATCCCGACAAGGTGGAACGCTCTGCTCCGCAGTGGGTGGAAGATCAGGGCCGCCCGGCTCTGGCGTTCGATGGCGTGGGGACGTATCTGATCCTGCCTCGCGAAACCATTCCTTCGCGTCATGGCTGGACGATCCGCATGGAAGTGAAGCCGGAAGGCGATGGCGATCAGGTGCTGCTGGTCACCCGCGTTCTGGGCAATCGCCAGACGGGCATCCAGCTGCAGATCGTCGGCGGCAAGCTCCAGGCCACCTTCCGTACGGGTGCTGAGAAGTTCGTCACCGATCTGGCGGTCCCCGCAGGTCAGTGGTCGGAGGTTGTGGCCCGCTACGATATGAACCAGCTCAAGCTGTCGGTCAATGGCAAGGAAGAAGTCTTCCCGCTGCAGGGCCCGGCGCTGAACATCGGCTTCGCCATCATTGGCAACGATGTTCGCGGCCAGCACTTCAAGGGCCTGCTGCGTGCCCTGAAAATTGAACATCGCCCTTGAGTGATGGGGGAAGGAAGGGCAGCGGTCGACTCACTGCCCTGACTGATTCTCAGACCTCCATTGATCAACCAATCAGGTTCACACGAAACCCCGCGCCCAATGGCTGCGGGGTTTTTCTTTGATGAACCAGATTCGCATCAGATGATTGCCTGCTCCCTGCCTCGTGGCAGTCGGGGATGGAGTTCAGGCACGTGTCGATCGATGATCCACTTCCTGTTATGCAGACTGCACTCGAAGAGTTCCACACGCTGGTTCGAGAACAGCACGTGGGGGTAGATCGTGTCGTACAGATCGCTTGGGAAGTAGACCCGTGACTCCAGCGGCTCGGTGAGCATGGTAAGCAGAGCAGCCCAGACACCGATAGACACCTGGGCGCACGTGGCATTTGTTCCCACCACGGCCTGGTTGGACAGGCTGTGCACGTAATACACCCTTTCCCTGGGATACTGCAGACAGACGCCGATGGTGTCGCTGCCTGTCAGAGGCATGGAGGTGTTGTCGCCCAGTTCAAGATCGCTGACGAGCACGGTGCTGCGCTCCTGCCAGCGCTTCACGAGATAGTCCATCGTGCGTGGATGCAGGGCATAGACATATTTGGAAGACATGCCGAACTTGTGTGCAAGCTTGATGTTCTCCTCATGCAGCACCAGGAAGCCATGGGGATACTCAGGCAGCTTGATGACCGGTTCCATGATCGGCCGCAGGTCGATGCGGTTGGCCAGCGCGTTGGTGTTGAAGATGCGCACCTGACCATTTTTCACCTGACCGGTGGGCTCCCAGACCGTCTCGGTCAGAAACTCGCGACGCGACCAGGTGATCAGAGGCCGCCAGCGATCGAATGACATGGAATCGTCATATTCAAAGTGAATGACTTCCTGAGGCACGCCGTAGTGTCGCACGCCATGCTTGACCCAGATATTCACTGCGCCCGGGTTCATGCCACTGCTGATGATGTGCGTGGTACGTCGCGGCTTTTTCCGCGTGGGATGAATGGCGGCCACCATTTCGTGAACGCCTCGGCTGGCGTCGTTCAGTGCGGTGTTGATGTAGCTCACGCCCGCAGCATCGGTGGCCTTGAAGACAGGCAGCGTGTCCAGATCGGTCAGGTCCAGCACGATGTCAATCTGACGCTTGCGCAGCAGCTGAACATATTCCGCAGCGTTTTCCTTCAGATGAAGATCGTGGCGCACAAACGTATAGCGCAGGCGTGAGTGTTCGAGAAAACGATTCTTCAGAATATGATCGTTGCGGTCCAGAAGCACCACCGCATTGAACAGATCGCGCCGACCTCCGAGCCTTCGCAGGAATGCCGCAGCAACGTGGCCTGACGCACCGAGAATCAGCAGATTAGGCCGCCTTCGTCTCGCTGCCCATAAGGTGGGAACAGACTGGCCGGTTGTTGCAATCGACGGGCCCCCGGTTTTACGCTTCACTGGCAGATCAGATCGGTTCATAGCTGCATTATGGCCATTCTGCGCGGCTGCGGGGCAGAGGGATTTGTATGCGGTTTTTCCCGCTGAAAATGACAGAAGCCTGACCGACGATGCGCAGGTCAGGCTTCCGGGTGGTCGTTGCTGATGCGGATATATCAGCCTTCAAAGCAGAAGCGGATCAGTTCATCCACGGGCGCACTGGCCAGACACTCGACGGTGTCTGCAGCGCCGTAGTAGATCTTCACGATGCCATCCTCGTCGAGAATCATGCCGCCTGGAAAGATTACGTGGTTACGGAAGCCATCGGTTTCAGGTGTTGCCCCTTCGCCGGTTTCGTAGGGGGCTTCGGGCGTGAGCAGCGGCTGCCTGGCGATGGCGACTATGCGCGAAGGGTCGGCCAGATCAAGGAGCATCAGGCCGGCGTGATAGCGCTTCTTCCAGGTTTTCTCCCAGCCGTTCTTGCCACGGGAGGGATCAATATCGACCGCGTGGAAGGTTGTAAGCCAGCCCTTGTCGGTGCGGATGGGCGGCGCGGCCGGGCCGAGTTTATCGTTGGCGTAGGGCACATCTTCCACGCCCAGCAGCAGGCGCGATCGGCCCCAGTCGCGCAGGTCAGGTGAGCTGCTGATCCAGATGTCGAAACGATCAACGCCGCCTCGCCCGTAGACGGGGAAGGGGCGCTCGAGCCGGACGTAGCGCCCTTCGATCTTTTCGGGGAACAGAACCATGTTGCGGTTGTCGGGCGTGGTGAGCGTGAGCACTTCAAACTGGTTGAGGCTGTGGAACACACCAATGCCGCCGACCACACCATGACGGGTATCGACGGCGAAACACATGTACAGCTTGTCATCAATAACCGTCAGGCGCGGATCATAGAAGCGATGAATCTCATGCTTCGCATCACGATGAGGCAGCAGTGGCTGCGCAAGCTGGCGCGCGGTGTTCAGGTCGATGATGGGCTTGGCCGCGACGGTCCATGAGACGCCGTCAGGGCTGGTGGCCAGACCCAGATTGGTGCCATCGAAGGTGGTGTCGCCCCATCGGCCATAGTCGTTGCGGAAGATCATGAGATACTGGCCCTGGTATCTGCAGACGCCGGCGTTGAACAGCAGTGTGGCGTGATAGGGCACATCGCGTGCAGTGAGAATCGGATTAGCCCGGTGGCGTACCAGGGGCGAAGGCATGAGGTCCGATGTCGCAGCGGAGGATACTGAGGGGAGTTCTAGATGACGCATGGGCATCGGCTCCTGTGGTTGGCCTGATCTATCTGGGGGCTTTCGTCGGCGCGAGGAGGATCGACGCTGACCTTGGCTGTTCATTTCGTCTCACTGGCTGTGGTGCATGAGGTGCTTGACAGTCATGGGCGGCTTCGGGGCATGGATGAGTCGGGACTATGACTTAAAAAGCAGCATCGATCGACGATTAAGGTTACGGTAACCTTGGAATGCGAAAAGATCAACATTTTACTGGAAGATGGTTCAAGAAGGGGCGATTGATTTTTTAAGAAGTTATAATTACGTTATTTATATATAACATGCGGCTGGCTTTCTAGTGGCTTCAGATTCAGGGTTATTCCCATGTGCCTAAAAAAAGGCTTGACTGCTCACTTTCTGTGCATTAAGTTTTAAGGAAACGGTAACCTTCGTCGTCGAAACCCTATCAGCAGGTCTGCTTTCATGACACGCGTCGACATCAATGCAATTGCCACGGCCTGTTCCGTGTCGAAGACCACAGTGTCGAAGGTGTTCACGCAGAAGGGCAGCGTCAGCCCGGCGGTGCGCGAGCAGATTCTCCGGGTGGCCCGCGAGATGAACTACACGCCTCGACAGGTAGCCGCCCGCGAGACGATTGCCATCATCGTCAGCAGGCATATTTTCGCCGACGGGGCCAGCTTCCGTTCGATGGTGCTCGCCTCGCTGATGGGTCAGCTGACCACCGACGGCCTGCTGCTTAAGATCGTCTTTCCGGAAGATATTGATGTACTGATGGCCAGCCATGTGAAGTCGGCCATCGTGCTGGTGAACGGCCCTGATGCGATTGCTGCCGCCCGCTCGCTGCGTGAGATGGGCATCTCGGTGGTGTGCATCAACGAAATGGTGGATGACTGCCACGCCGTATGTACGGACCATGGCCAGGGCGTTGATCTGGCGGTGAAGCATCTGGTTCAGCAGGGCCATCGTCGCATCGCGCTGATGCTCGACAGCTCGCAGTCCCTCGGTGCCAGGCAGCGTCTGCAGGCGTATCAGAACGCCATCGGGCAGGGCGTGATCGACAATCTTCAGCCCTGCATTCATGAAGCGGGGAACACGACCGTGGTGGAATGTCTCGACCAGGTTCGTCGTGATCGCGCCACAGCGCTGATTCTGCTGGGCGAAAGCCTGGTCAATGAAACGGTCTACATGCTGGACCTGCTGCGCATCCGTGTGCCCGATGATCTGTCTGTCATTTCAAGTGAGATTCCCAATCGTTCGCGCTGGTTGATTCCTTCGCATACCACCATTGACCAGCATCAGGATGATGTGGCTACGCATGTCGTGAAGATTCTGCGCGATGTGATTGCAGGCAAAGCAGGCAGGCCTGTGGTTGAGATGCTGCCTGTCACGCTGATTGAACGCAAATCGGTCAGGCCGGTGTCCAGCAGTCTCGATCAGTCGACGGCCGCCTCGGAATAAACGCTGCGTTTTGAGCGTCGCTAATGAGCGATGCTGTTTTGCAGCTCAACATGTGCATCAGGAGATTCGACGGTGAAAAGCATCGTGAGCCTGAGTCTGGGGGTTGCTGCCATCGTATTGGGAGCAGTGTCGCCGTTGCTGGCTCAGCTGTCGCTTTACGACGATTTCGAAGCAACCGCCATCAATGAAAACCGCTGGGTGGTGGATGCGATGGGGGGCACTGGTGCGCAGGTCACGCTCGCTGATGGCGCGATCCGTCTGGATCTGACCAGCAGCTCCGCGGGCAAGTATGCAAGACTGGCCTTCGCCCGGCCGGTGCGGCTGACCGATGATGCCCCAGCCCTTCGACTCACCTGGGACATGAACGTGCTGACCTCCGGTCTGTCGGGGGCCAAGTCGTACTTCAACGGTCTGTCGATTGGTGTCAGCAAGGACACGTATGTGGCTGTGGGGCAGACGGGCAATAATCCCGAATTTGCGTATCAGTTCTTCACTCGCAGCCAGGCGAATCAGTCGGCGCAGCTGGATGGTGTAAATCACGGCCATGGCAGCGATCTGTTTCACTACGACTACACCGTGGGCCCGGATCGACAGACGCTCAAGGTGTACGCCGTGAATCCGCAGTGGGCCAGCACGCCGCAGAAGTATGAGTCGGCCACACCACTGTGGACACGTGAGACCTCATTCTTTCTTCCGATGGATCGCGATCTGCAGGTGATCTTCTACGTTGAGCTGAATGACGGTGTCGACAGTACATCGCGCCGATCGGTCGTCACGCTGGACAACGTCTACAGCACGTTCAGGCCGGATGCTGCAAAGCCCACCGGCGTGATGGTCGACCGCTGAATACAGGATGTAATGCGAGTCGTGTCGAGACCCTTTGTTTCTCCACGACCGCTGACTGCTGCGTCCGCACATAGCCCCAAGCCTATCGAATGCAAAGGATGAACCCCATGTCACGTATGCATACGAACCGCAAGGCCTTTACCCTGATCGAGCTGCTGGTGGTGATCTCCATCATCTCCCTGCTCATCGCTGTTCTGCTGCCCGCGCTTCAGAAGGCCCGCGAAGCAGCTCAGGCGCAGGTCTGCATGACCAACCAGCGCAATGCAGGTATGGCCAGCCTGGCTTACGCTCTGGAGAACAAGGATGTCGTTATGCTCTTCCATGATGATCCGGGCGGCTATGAAACCTGGTCGGAATGGCTTGTTCTCAAGCAGGTGCTTCCCAACTGGAAAGCGGTGCGATGCCCCACATTCAGGCCGTTTAATGATGAAGACCTGCCTGCGAGCAATGTGCCCTCGGACCTGCGCTTCTACACCTATGGCTCTCGCATTGCGGAGTACATGTACCCCAAGGATGCCAGTGGCAAGTTTCTGGGCTATCGCCAGAAGGGCACGGCTGTTCCCAACAACGATATCCGCGTGTTTGTCACCAGCGAGATTCCTCGTCCATCGAATCACTTCCACATCGCTGACTCGGTCATGTCCTCGGCTAACATCATGCAGTCATGGGAGCTGAGAACGATTTCGGATTCCTACATCACGCCCGGTGGTGCGCACTTCAGGCATAACAACAGCACCAACGCCTGGTTCCTTGATGGTCATGGCGCCGCGCTGAGCATGAGTGCGTTTGGAACCTACGTCCGCCGTGATCTGCCCAGCTACGGCGTCTACGTTTACGACCGCGAACTGAAGAAGCTGTTTGTCGCACCGTAAGGCTAATCCGAAAGGCGGTCTGATGTTTCTGTTCGACTTTTCCATAAGCCGAGTGCTTATCCTCTGCCTGCTGCTGATAGGCGGCGCAGTTAAAGCCGATACCATGACACTTGCTCAAGACGGCCGCGCCGCGGTCAGCATCGTGCACGCACAGGACGCTACACCGGCCGAGCTTCAGGCGGTCCAGGAGCTGGCGACGTATCTCCACCGGATCACCGGTGCAGCGTTCAATGTGGTGACCGAAGATCAGCATCAGGCCGCCAGCGGCATCTACGTAGGGCAGACGCGCCACGCAGCCAGTGCAGGCATTGATTTCGCCAGACTGGGCAAAGAAGAATGGGTGATCCGCAGTGATAGCGTCTCGCTTATTCTCGCAGGCGGCCGACCTCGCGGAACGCTTTACGCGGTCTATCGCTTTCTGGAAGATGATCTGGGCGTGCGCTGGTGGAACCCTTATGAAGAGTTCGTGCCTTCGAGGCCATCGCTTTTGATGAAGGCTCAGTCGCGCACCGGGCAGCCTCGCTTTTCGTATCGCGAGATTCACTACAGCTTCGGCGGCCATCCCTACGATCGATGGGAAGGCCAGTTCTCGGCCCGCAGTCGCATTAACGCTGCAGGCAATGACAGCATCGCGCTCAAGTATGGCGGCGCGGTGCGCTACGGCCCGCCTGACCGGGCTCACACCTTTCACATGTATCTGGGAAATCTTGATGAAGCCTTCGCCGCGCATCCAGAGTGGTTTGCGCTGCATCAGGGCAGGCGCGTCAAGCATTCACAGTTGTGTCTGACGAATCCAGAGCTGCGAGCACACTTCGTTGAACGCCTCCGGCGATACATCGAAGAAGGGCGGGCGCATGCTGCGAAGAACAACGTCGCCGAGCCCACGTTCTACGCCATTCAGCCTGTCGATGGCAGGCAGCCCTGGTGCGAGTGTCCGCGATGCAGGCGAATCCTCTCAGCCGAAGGCAGCTACTCCGCTTTGATGATTGATTTTGCCAACGCCATCGGGACAAAGATTGCGGATGACTATCCCGATATCTCGCTGGTGACGCTGGCGTATCTCGATACGGTTGAGCCGCCCCGATCAATCAAGCCTCGCCCCAACGTGCTCGTGCAACTGGCAGACACCGCCAGCAACATGATTGCGCCGATCACCGATGCCACGAACCAGAAATTCCGCGACCAGCTGGAGCGTTGGAGTCGCATCGCTGATGCCAGCAACCTGCTGATCTGGGATTACGCCGTCAACTTCAATGACTTCCCCTCGACGATTGTTCCCATTGGCATGTGCTCGTTTGGATTCCCGTTTCCCAGCTACACCACGTATCAGCCTGATTATCAGTACATGCGCGATCACTCGGTGCGCGGGCTGTTCATTCAGCATGAGTATCCGATTGTCTCGGACATGCGCGACATGAAGATCTGGCTCGAAGCCAGGCTGATGGAAGACCCCGATCGCGATTACAAGTCGCTGGTTGATGATTTTGTCAGTGGCTTCTACGGGCCTGCGTCGCCGATGATCCGCGAGTACCTGGCACTGATTGAAACCTCTGCATCCCAGAGCCGCAGCTTCCTCACATGGACGGCCAATCCCGGTGACTTCAAGTATCTGACGATGGATTTCTTCGACAAAGCCCATGCAATTTTTGATCGTGCTCTGGAAGCTGCGAAGGATCAGCCCGAATATCAGCGGCGTGTTCGACATGTTCGGCTGCATTCAGACATCGCCATGCTGATCCGCTATCCGCAGCTGGTGGGCGAGCTCAAACGCACGCCCGGCCGCAGTGAAAAGGACATCGAGCGCCAGCTGATCGCGCAGCGCATCAACGAAGCCTGGCAGGAGCAGTGTCAGCTGCGATGGGCGGCGCAGAATGTACGGGAGCAGGCGCAGGAATTCATCGACAAAGCCATGACGCTGCAGGACTATCCGTTGCCTGAGCGTTTCCGCAGTATTCCGGAGAATCGGATTTACGACTTCCCTGCGCAGCAGATGTCGAATCATCCCACCAGCCGACCGGTGATGCTGATTAACGATCCCGATGCTTCCACTGGCTATGCGCACAAGAGCGATCTGTCGCGGCTGCCTGAGTTTCCGCTGGCGAAGAAGAGCTGGTACATGCTGCCTTTGAAATTCGGTATTCATGACCCGGTGCGCAATGTGACGCAGGAGCATCTGACGATCCGCAGGGAAGACATCCCCGGCCGAGGCTATCACTGGTATCGCCTGGGCATCTTCAATGTGTCGGCCACCGATGCCTATGCGTACTTCTATGGCGGCTGGGAAGTGCAGGTCCCCATCGGTGGCATTCCGCGCGACAATCAGCGCTATGAGGTGTGGGTGAACATCAAGTTTGAAGGCCCGAGCTATTACGACTCGCCCGCAGAGCCGACAGATGCGGTGTACATCGAACGCATGATCTTCATCCAGCGCCCGGCGCGATGATCCTGTTTGATGGCAGAAAAATGTGAGCCTGCAAATGGAGTCGCCACGATGGGAAAAACCATTAAACTGCTCGCATGAAGATAAGCATTTCGGCGGTTCTGGGACTGACTGCGGCTCTTGGGTTGACGAATGTGATGCAGGCTTCGGGATGGAAAGCCGATCCTGCAGTGGTGGCGGAAACCCATGAGGCCCGCAAGCGTGAATTCAACTTTGATGAAGCCAAAGTGCCTGCGTATCAGCTGCCTGAATCGCTGGTGATGGCCAATGGTGCTCGTGTTCAGACGCCTGAGCAGTGGGCGGCGCGTCGACAGGAAATTCTCGAGCTGTTCCGCGAGCATGTGTTTGGCAGGCGGCCTGGCAAACCTGATCAGCTGCGCTTTGAAACCATTGAGAATGTCAGCGATGCGATGGAGGGCAAAGCCACGCTCAAGCGCATCATGGTGCATAGCCAGGTGGCGGACCGCACGCATCAGTTTGAGATCACGCTCTTTCTGCCTAACGAGGCCAGGGGCCCTGTGCCTGTTTATCTGCTGATCAACAACCGTCGCCCGGATAATGCGGATCCGACACGCCAGGTGAAGCGGCCTTTCTGGCCGGCGGAGGAAGTCATTGAGCGCGGCTACGGCATCGCGGCGATCAAGACGCGCGAGCTTTCACCTGATACTGCCTCGCGCTACACACAGGGCGTAATTGAACTCTTCGAAGGCTCAGCTGATTCGCGAAAAGATAATGCCTTCAGAGCGATCGCCGCCTGGAGCTGGGGAGCGAGTCGGGCGATGGATTACTTTGAGACGGATGACCGCATCGACCATACGCGCGTGGCCATTGTCGGTCACTCGCGCGGAGGCAAAGCCGCGCTGTGGACCGGAGTGGAAGATCCCCGCTTTGCGCTGGTTATCTCCAACGACTCAGGCTGCACGGGCGCGGCCATCAGCCGAAGGCGGTTCGGTGAGACGGTGGCAATCATCAACACGCGCTTCCCGCACTGGTTCTGTGAGAACTACAGGAAGTTCAACGATCGCGAACATGAACTGCCTGTGGATCAGCACATGCTCATGGCGCTCATTGCCCCGCGCGGCCTGTACGTGGCCAGTGCGGATAAAGACCTCTGGGCCGACCCGCGTGGCGAGTTTCTTTCGCTGGTGCACAGCTCGGATGTCTACGCTCTGTGGGGCCACAAGCCCATCGAAGACACAGAAATGCCTGCGCTCGACAGCCCGACGTGGTTCGAGCCGCGCGGCTATCACATCCGCAGCGGCGAGCATGACCTGACGATCTACGACTGGCAACGCTTCATGGATGCAGGTGACAAACTGTGGAAGCGCAGCGCCGACAGCCAGTGATACCGCTGGCACCCATGACATGACCTTTGAAGCTGTCCGCTTTCCCCATCCTTGGCTCCGCGCCGGGGATTTTTTTATTGATGCCCCCAATGGCCCGGACCGCACAATTCACACAATTGGAAGAATTGGTGTGGAATTGCGTCATTTCGGGCCTCCAAAGCTGATTTTGCCTCCAGAACTGCCTGTCTCGTCACAAATCATCTCCAGAGAATATTCCTCGTGAAAACACCTTATTTCAGGGGAGAAAGCCGGGGTGTTCTAATCGATTTGGCCTTGAAACGGGAAAAAATAGTTGACGGATTCGAGCCCTCTTGTATATATTCATACGTAACAATAATGTAAATTGATACGTTAAAGTCATTCGTTGTTTGTGACCTCATTTTCTTTCTTCCGGTTCGTGGCGTGGACTGCCGGCCGGGATCAGCGGTCTACAATCTCTTTTCACGGAGATCACATCATGTCGATCAATCGCCATACCTCGGCCAGGGCCGGCGGGTTTACGCTCATCGAACTGCTGGTGGTGATTTCAATCATCGCGCTGCTGATCGCACTGCTCCTGCCTTCGCTTCAGAAGGCTCGCGCCAGTGCGATGCGTGTCTCTTGCGCCAACAACATGCGTCAGGTGGGCATCGCGCTGCATATGTACGCCGGTGACAACAAGGACTACCTGCCCGCGCGTGATGGCCAGCCTTACGCCAACTCCCCCTGGACGATTCATCGCGCCCTGGTGGCCAACGGCCAGTACCTGCCTGTGAACCGAGGCAGCTGGTACACCAAAGCCATGCAGTGCCCCAGCGATCCCAACGACTACGAGCCTTTCGATAATGGCTACGCCCGCAGCTTCTGGTATCGCCAGTCGCACAATGGCAACGCCATCGGGACCAGCACGGGCAAGCCGCTGCGTCTGGGCTATCGTGAACCTCCCTTCGATGAGCACGACATCTGGATTCTGATGGAGCGTTCGAGTGGTCCCCTGGTTGATGGCATCCCTCTGCGTGTGCCCACGTCTTTCGCGTGGGAAGCGATGCCTTCGATTCCCGGTGTGACCATCCGCCTGCCCGACCGCAACACCCCCAACAGCATGTGGCATGAGCAGGGCGCCAACGGCCTGTTCGAAGACGGCCGCGTGGTCTGGACGCCCTATGGCGAGCCCATCGTCAAAACGCGCTATTGATCAGCCTGTCTGGACGTTAAGGTGATTCTTCAGAACATCAGGCCTGCCCGCGCAGGAACAGGCCATGGGTGTTCGTCTGCTTCAAATCTCTGATGATGAGGTCTCCATGCTGCGTGGAATGATGATTGTACTGGGACTGCTTCTGGCCATGACGGCTTTGCCTGCTCATGCGCTGATGCTGGTGGATGCGGGCAAGCCTGCCGCCGTGGTGGTGATTGCAGACACACCTTCGCCGGTGGCGCAGTACGCCGTGCAGGAACTGGTGACGCATATCCAGAAAGCCACCGGCGCGACGCTTCCCATCGTGTCGGAATCGCAGGCGGGTGATGCTTCAACGCCGCGCATCTACATCGGTCAGACGCGTGCTGCTGCGGAACGCAAAATTGTCCCGGCCGATCTGGGCAACGATGGCTTTGTGCTGCGGGTGGTCGATGGCCATCTGTTTGTCCTGGGCAATGCCGATGGCGATGATCCGCTTCAGCGCTCCGAAGGCTCGCATCGCGGAACGCTCTTTGGCGTGTACGACATCCTCGAACGCTATGTGAATGTGCGCTGGCTCTGGCCTGGCGAGCTGGGGACGCACATGCCCCCTGCACAGACGCTGACAATTCCCGATACGCTCGATGAAAAGCGTGAGCCTGCGTTCCGCTTCAGGCGGTTTCGCGGCCATCCGATCCGCGAAGCTGCGGCCAACTACAAGCCTGAACTGCGCCGCCTGGCGTTTACCGATCAGGGGCTGCAGAACTATGCGCGCGATCTGCAGATCTACAAAGCCCACTATCGTCTGGGCGATACCGAAAAGAAGCCGATGGTCGGCCATTACTTCTCCACCTGGTGGGACAAGTATGGCAAGGATCATCCTGAATGGTTCATGATGCGTGCCGATGGTAAGCGCGGCCCGGCGCCGGGGCAGAGCAGCAAGCATGTGGCGATGTGCGTCTCCAATCCGGAGCTTCACAAGTTCATCGTCGAAAAAGCATGGGATGGCGGCGATGTGCTGCTGCTGGGCGAAGTGGACCGCCGAGTGTTCTGTCAGTGTGAAAACTGTCTGAAGTGGGATGAGCCTCAGCCGGCCAGTCATCCTGCGTTTGTGCGCAATCTCTATCGCCCGCAGATGGCATCGAATCGCTACGCGCGTTTCTGGAAGACCATTTACGACATGGCCGTGAAGCGCAACCCCAATGTGATGGTCACCACGTTCCTCTACTGGAACTACATTCCCGCGCCAACCACCGGGGTTCAGTTCAACAACGCGCTCTATGGCGAGTTCGTTCCCTGGGGGCAGGATGAAGTGACGTACTTCCCCATGTCGCCCCAGGCGTGCCAGTGGCTTGAGCAGCAGTGGCAGGGCTGGCAGCAGAGCGGGGTGAAGCTGGCTTATCGCCCCAACTACTTCCATGGCGGCTACGTCATGCCTCACCTGAGCACCAGGCAGGCGGCATCGTTCTTCAAGTTCGCCGCGAAGCATGGCATGATCGGTTTCGATCAGGACATGCTCATCGGTCACTGGGCGGTGAAGGGGCCGATGTTCTACCTGCATATGCGACTGGCGGTGGACCCTGAGCTGCACATCGAACAGCTGCGCCGCGAATACTTCGCTGCGTTCGGTCCTGCCGCAGGCGTGGTTGAAAAGTACTTCGATTACTGGGAAGACTACGCTCTCAAGCGGCCGGGCAGCAATCTGCATAACCATGTCGATGCGCATATCGCCTATCCGCAGGAAGTGTTCGCGCCCGCGGCGAAGATGCTCGAGCAGGCCGCGAAGCTCACGGCCGATCATGAGCGAGCAGAGTACGCGCAGCGCGTCGCTTTCCTGCAGGCTGGTCTGGAACATGCCAGGCTGGCATCGAAGTTCTGCGCATCGCTCGATCTGGGGCGAGTTCCGAAGGAGGCTGATCGCTTCCGCGCCGCGCAGGCCGCGCTCAAGGAGCTGGTCGCGTTCCGTCGGGCGCACGAGCATCTTTATATTGCAGACTTCATCGCCGCATCGCGCCAGGAAAATCGACGCATCGACATTGATGCGCTGCTGGCCGATGTGAAGGATGCGGATCTGCAGACGCAGGAAAACGCGGCGGTGCTCGGCGCCTGGGAATTCCGCAAGGACCCGCAGAACCAGGGCACCGATCAGAAGTGGTATGTAAAGGCGTCGCAGCCTCGCGATGGCTGGGCGACGATTACGGTTCCGGCGTTCTGGGCTCACACCCACGTCGGCCGCTATCTTGGTCATGGCTGGTATCGCACGACATTCACCATCTCGCCTAAGTACAGGAACGAGCCTTTGAACATCCTCTTTGAATCGGTGGATGAGCAGGCCTGGGTCTATCTCAACGGTCGACTGGTGGGCGAGCACACGGTCAAGTCGCAGGGGCTGCCTGTGAGTGAGCTCTGGAATCGGCCTTTCACGATTCAGCTGCCTGCAGAGTATCTCAACGCTCAGGGCGAGAATGAACTGGTGGTTCATGTACACTCGGCCGAGAACAACGCAGGCATCTGGGGCCCGGTGCGCATCTACGCGCCACGCGATCTGGATTGATCCAGCAGCCCATCACGATGAACAAAAACAGCAGGCAGGCTCCTTCGGGAGACCTGCCTGTTTTGTGTTGATTGAAGCGGGGAATGAGTCAGCGAACTGCTGCATCGCGCCACAGCGCAACGTGACCTGTTGGGGCGGTGAAACCCTCTGCAGAGCGGCTGGCGTTATGCCCCAGTGGCTGCCAGTCGCCCGTTGGAATGTGCTGCGATGAGATCGGGTGTTGATCGTCACTCGTACCGAAGCTGGCCAGGATGAGGTAGCGCTGCTGATCCATTCCGCGCACCACCATGCCGCGCAGGGCGCAGCCGACGGCTTCATCCATCCGGATGATCTGCTCGATGTGCTGATGCGCGAATCGCCCGGTGGCCTGAGCATCGACGCTGGAAAGCACGGCCCATCCCACATCCAGCATCACGCTCTGCGGAGCGAAGGTCTGCGTGGTGGTCTGACAGTGCCAGTTGAATTCCTCGATCTGTAGTGAACGCAGATAAGCCAAGCTGCCTGCCCGCGGCGAAGCGAATCGGCGGAGGGTGAGATCCTCTGCGCCGTAGATGCCTGCCAGTCCGATGCGCTGATCGATGTTGACCCATCGGCTGTGCAGTGGTTCGACTGTGTCGCTGGCGCTGGGGCTCTGCAGCGATCGGCTGCTCTGCTCGGTGAAGAGCTGGCGCGTGTGATGGTTGTAAAGATCGTTGATCAGCTGCATGCCCAGCCCGCGCACTTCCAGGGCGAAGGCACGCTTGCGCAGCGTGTGGGCATACTGCAGGCCGATGAGCGTGTGGCCATCAGGCAGCGCGACGAAGGCCAGGTGATGCTCCGCAAGGTCGCTGCCTTTCCAGCCATCTTTCAGGGACAGGT
>Ga0207868_1000993_pt1 | contig 23309 bp, 23 predicted proteins | sample Passage237B_FD_187370 | JGI IMG/M metagenome (GOLD analysis project Ga0207868, IMG submission 187370) | Cellulose adapted compost microbial communities from Newby Island Compost Facility, Milpitas, CA, USA - Passage2 37B (SPAdes) (version 3) ... | reverse complement strand
TCTTCGGGTTTAGGTTGTAACGAAGCTTGACAATGAATACCGGCAGAATAAACAGAAGCACAATTGTCCGCAGTGCCCTTGAAAATTCCACGAACAGCATTTGTAGTTCGTTTGCAACAGGAGACGTTGGCGCATACAAGGATGGATCAATCAAAAATGTTATGATGTAAAGAACAGAGGTTATTGCCGCAGCTTGAAGCGCGGTTCTGGCAAACAGATAGTAGATGTAAGTATCGTCTTTATGAGACACAGCCATCTGGGGGCAAAACACCTTTTTTATTAAGCTGTCTCGGATATCCGGCCTATCTTCCACCGGCGGCAATTTAAAAATACTATCAAGTATTGTTTTTATCGCACCCATTACCTCTGCCTTTATCGAGCTTCATTATGCACACTAACCGTGTAGATGTAATAACATAGAAGATAAATAACTGAGTCATGCACAAGAGGCGCGAACCCCCATCGCGTGGCAAAAGAATTCGACGCATACGCATAGAACGCCAGTAGCGACAGCAGTATTCCGGCAATACCATGTGCAACCTTCTTACACCTAAAACGTTGGAGTATTGCCGTTAATTTCAGCGGCCATATTAAACCATTTCTGCGTGCCGGGATGCATTGTACCCGTCTGAACGGCTGAATCTATTTGCTCTGAAATATAGCGATAACCTAAGTCGTATTGCTCCGAGTTAATCAAGTTTTGTAAATGATCTTTTTGGCTCTGATTCAATGTGTAATCTTCGTAAGACATTTAATCCCCCTTGGATCTTTGTTCATTTTTAAAGCGCATTTTCTCTATCAAATTCAGCACCACATGGGTAATTTGCACAGCTTTGTCCACATATAATACGCTATAAAGTTGCGAAATAAGTATGTCTCCGTAAACTATACTCCTTGCACCGCAGTTGGGGTTTGGCGGCGTATATCTTTTTGTATCATCACACCTAACAACTGAGATGACTTCGTTACTTTTCTTCTTTACAATGAAGCGATGACTCTCATAGTCGCCATCCCTTTCATATCTACACATAATATACTCTACGCCCTCATAGCTATATTCTTGGCAATCCGTACGGGGTGCCTCAGCCCACAATTGCTGAAGCACATCTTGACGTAGTGTACCACGCTCCAAAAGCTGGATCTGAATAAAAGAACGACGGTTTTGAAGAGATCTATCTTTCAAATCCTCCTGTTTAGCTAGCTTTAGTGTATGAGCATTTAACTGAAAAGATAGCTTTGCCCTATATCCCAAAAAACTGCCCACAGAGGTGGCTAAAACGTCATCAGGCACAAAAAAAACATTTTCATTAATAATGACCTTTTTATATCTCTGCGCATCACCTTTGCCATCATCAGAAAGAATTAGAATCAAGAAAAACCCCACTACCATAGACAACATAAAAATAGCTGCTCTTGATATAAGCCTCATACAAACCAATTCCTTATCTATCAATCTTTTCTAATGCCATAAAACATACATTCAACCCTCCCGAACCCCACTTTTACTAGTCCTCTAAATTTCCAATAGTAGAACAATTTTATTTTTGCATCACTATTGGCGGGTACTTTCATCGGCGCAGTTTTCGGTCGGTTCTCAGATAGCGTGATCTGCAGGAAGCCCCCCCACTCCATGCCATAGCAACCGTCTGCTGCCTTTATATATCTCAGAAGCTCAATATCGGTGTGATGATCGGCTTGTTCCTTGCCGCGCACTCTATCGCAAGCCTCAGCGATCTGAGCGTTCAGGCGTTTTCTTTTGCTAAGAAGATCAGCGATTTCATAGAGGTACCTACGGATGACAGAAGCGGCAACCGATGTAAAACGGCTGGAAGCATCTATAATAGATGCTCTTACTTCCGGAACAGCCCCCACCACTCTCCCCCTGACGCTGATTGTGTGATGAAATCTTTGTGAAAAAACTTTAAGGGGATACCCGCCAACGATGGAAGCTGATTTGACCAACATCCGCACGGTCTTTTTGGAAGTCAGAAAACTCCTTCGCCACCTGTGCAAAGGTGCGATCAAAAACAGGCATTTCATGCTTGACCTTAAAACGCAATTCCATTTCCTGATTGAATGCACCCTTCGTAGCGGCAACTTCATCGGTCGTTTTCAAACAAACGGTCTTATACCGATTAGAGCCCAGTCGTCTTTCTCTAGGAATAGCCATCCTGCAATACCACATGCGGTGCTTAACATCAGTGCGACGGAAAATAACAAGGCCGTCTTTGAGGATTTTGGTATCTTTCTGGAAACCAATGAAGGCCTCTTTTCTGTGTACAAACTGTGTACAGAGGCCGCACTAACTACTTGAAAAGCTTAAGACCGTGTACATGCTGTGTACACTCTTATAAAATAAAATATTATTAAAAGTCAAATAGTTAAATAAATACGTTCATCACATAGACGTATTGGTAGGATGCCATCTTGCTGAATTCCTTTATCTTTTGGCCTGATTTTCTTCTACGCGGCCAGTTGCGCGCGCAAAAAGCCAAGGGGTCTAAAACAAGCCTATATCTAGCACTCCCGGCAGGGAGTTTCAATGGATTCGGGCCGCGCCCGCGGCGCGCGGATTGCGATTTTATTTAAAATAAGGCAGCATATGACGGCATTTTCACCCGCATTGATGCGGCAACCGCAGTGAAGAGCATCCGTCAACAACCAAAGACCCCGACAAACACAACGAAGGGAGCGCTGCACGCATGGATACCTGGATGACGGTCTTGTTTCAGGCCATCGGCGGCATTGGCGTTTTTCTGCTTGCGCTGGATCTGCTGACGCAGGGCCTGCGCATGGCGGGCGGCACGGCCTTGCAGGGGTTGCTCGCCCGCTGGACGCATACGCCGCTGCGCGGCTTGTGGCTCGGCTTTGTCGCCACGGTCGTATTGCAGGCCTCGGCCATCGTCACCACCATCGTCATCGGCCTTGTGAATGCGGCCGTCATGCCGCTGCGCAATGCCATCTGGACGATTTTCGGCGCGAATATCGGTACGACGGTTACGGGCTGGGTCGTCAGCGCCACGGGGTTTGATATCGATCTCAAGGCCTTTGCCTTGCCCTTTGTCGGGCTGGGCATGCTGACGCGGATGCTGGTGTCGCATGCGGGCTGGCGCGCGGCAGGTACGGCAATCGCGGGCATCGGGCTTTTCTTCGTCGGCATCAGCTTTTTGAAAGATGCCTTCAGCGCCTATGCGGTCACGCAGGATTTCAGCACCCTGCGCGATACCGGCATCCTCGGCCTGATCGGCCTTGTCGGCGCGGGCATTGTCATGACGGTGTTGATCCAGTCCTCCACGGCGGCGCTGGTCATTATCCTGACCGGTGCGGCGAGCGGCATGCTGAGCCTGCACGCCGGCGCGGCGCTGATTGTCGGCGCAAACCTCGGCACAACCTCGACCGCCATTCTGGCCACCATCGGCGCTTCGCCCAATGCGCGGCGGACAAGCGCGGCACACGTCATTTTCAACATCGTGACGGCTTTGGTCGTGCTGCCCTTCATGTCCCTGATCCTCGCCATGATCGAGCGGCTGGAAATAATGGCGGGGATAACGCCCAATGCCGCCGTCAGCCTGGCAATCTTCCATACGGCTTTCAGCGTCATCGGCGTTATTCTGTTCTGGCCCTTTGTGCCGGCGCTGACGCGGTTTTTGGAAAGCCGCTTTACGGCCCCTTCGGAAAAAGACGGGCAGACGGCTTTCCTCGACCGTTCGACCATCGAGCTTCCTTCCGTCGCCATCGACCCGCTGTGCCGCGAACTGGCGCGGCTGCAACGCAAAACGGCGGCGCACGGCCTGTCGGTGCTGGACGAGCACGCGCGCAACCTGAACACGCAGCGCGCGGCGCTGCAATCTCTTTCGGGCGGCATCTTGTCCTTCAGCATCGCGCTGGCGCAGCAGAACATGGATTCCGCCACGGCGGAAACCTTGCAAACCGCTTTCAAGATCAACCGGCATCTGGCGCAATGCCTCGAGCTTTCCCCTGCCTTGCGCGAGCTGCGCCGCGCGATGACGCATGTGCGTGCCGATGCCCCCGCGCAGGAAAAAGTCGAAAAGCTGCTGAGACGGATCACGCGCATTTTTAAGACCGTCGCGCGGGACGCGCATTTGCCCGAAGGCGCCAAACGCAGCCTGCTGCGCGATTACCGCGGCGCGAAGGAAGCCTTGCTGCATGCGGGCCTGCGTAAAGAAGCGCCGATGGCCGATATTTCCGCCATGCTAGATGTTTTAAGCAAATCCCACCGCATGGCCGAGCAACTGGTCCGCGCCGACCGTCATCTCGCGCATCTTCGTCCCGGCGGCGAAGGCGAAACAGCTCCCGCCCCCGAAGCCGCGCCCGAACAAAACATCGCCGCGTAAAAAATGCCCGAACGATTTACAACAGGGGGCGGCAGCTGCTACACCTGAGATCACATCCCGCAACAAACGGACAACCGCGCCATGAAAATCATTTGCTATAGCGACATCCATCTTGAAATTGAAAAGGATCTGGCCGTGCCCGCCGATACGGACGCGGATGTCATGGTGCTGGCGGGGGATATTTTGAATATGTGCGATCCCGCGCCCTTCAGCCGCTTTGTCGCGGGGTTTGACAGGCCCGTTTTGTTCGTGGCGGGCAACCACGAATATTACGAAGGCCGCCCGATGTCCGCAGAGCGCGATGCCTTTGCTGGCTGGCTGGCCGAAAACCATCCGAACGTGACTTTTCTGCGCGATGAAAGCATCACTATGAACGGCGTCCATTTCTTCGGCGGCACGATGTGGACGGATTTTGCCGGCGCGGATGCAAAAGCCATGGCCGCCGCCGAAAGCCGCATGCATGACTACCAGCTGATCACCGCCGATCACGGCGGTATTTTGCGCGCGGCGGATACGCTGCCGCTGCACAATGCCTTTGCGCAAAAACTGATTGCCTGGCTGGATACGCCGATGCCGGGAAAACGCGTTGTCATCACGCATCACGCGCCCTGCCTGCACCCGCAAAGCCTGCATGACGGCAGCCCGCTGATCCCCGCATTCAATTCGCTCGACATGCTGGCCGTGATCGAGAATTACGCGCCCGATGTCTGGTATTACGGCCATACGCATGAATGCGACCGGCAGAAAATCGGCCGCACGCAAATGATCTCCAACCAGCTGGGCTATGTCAGAAACGGCGCATACGAATGCGCCGCGGCATTTGATCCCGCGGGCGCACCGATAACGTTATAAGATTTGCAAGGGAAACGGCGGCTTACAGGCGGCCAAAGACTTCCACAAAGAGCAGCACGCAGGTCGCGCCGCCGACAAAGCCGAAGATTTTTTCGTTCGTGGCGACCCAGGTGACGAGGCCGCGGCTTTCCTCCAGAATCGCCGCATTGATTTTTTCACGGTATTTGGCGATCAGGATATCAAAGCAATACGGCAGCGCCATGGCGACCAGCAAAAGATTCGACCACATGCGCACGCATATACCGAGCGGCGTCAGCGCCCCGCCCAGCGGCGTCAGGCAGAAAGCGACAAAGCCGTATGCCACACCGCCCAGCGCCAGATAGCGCATGTTGTCGTTGATCCATTTGATGGCCTTTTCGACAAAATCGGCCTTTTTGGAAACGAACTTGCTGAGATACAGCAAGGTGAAAGCACCCAGAAGTAAAAGCGTGATCAATCCCATGGTTGTTACCCTGATTCAAAAAAGTGAGATTTCAGTATCTTAAAAGATACTCCGTTTCAGGCTAAAGGCAAGCGGCCAAAGGCAAGCGGATCGCGCCGCCCGCGTCCCACCCCTCTAGTCCGGCTGCATTTTAATCTGCTGGAGAAGCGCCATGGCCTGCTGCTTTTCCCGCGCATCGGGGGTCTTTCGCATATAATCCTCGAAAGCGCGGATGGCCTGCTGGCGCTGCCCCAGTTTCGCATAAAGGACACCCTTGTCGAACAGGGTGCGGTATTCATCGGGCGCCAGAGCCTCCATCGCCTCCACGACGATCACGGCCTGCGCGTATTCTTCCTGATCGATCAGCCGTTTTTTAAGGTTGTTTTGCAACCGGATCAGCATGTCGCGGTTGCTGACAGGCAGATAGAACTGGTGCGACAGCTCCGCCTTTTCGCCGATGATGGATTTCAGCAAACGGCGCAGCGCGGCGGCATCCATTTCCTGCCCGTCCTGAAAGGGGTCGAGGATGATGCGCTCGCCCTCTTCCTCCAGCCGCACAAGGAAGTGGCCGGGGAAGTTCAGCCCGTCTGCCGCCCATCCCGCGCGGCGTGCGAGAATAATGTACAGCAGCCCCAGCGCCACGGGCAGGCCGCGCCGCCTCTCGATCACGCGGATCAGATTGGCGTTCTGGATATCGTCATAGCGCTCCTTGTCGCCGTGATAGCCGTTAACTTCATGCAGCACCTTGCGCAGCGCCGCGATGCGCGTGGCAAGATTGTCCGGCATTTGCTGGCGCAGTTGCTGCTGGTATTCCTCGGCCAGTTGTTCCGTCATGCGCCGCAGGTGCTGGCGGAAACGGTCGGGCTTCAGCCCCGGCAAAAACAGCAGCGCCAGCGCCAACGCCGTTTCGGCAAGATCAATTTCCGCATCGGGCTGCGTGCCGGCATAGCGGACGTATTGAAACGCTTCGTCGGGCGTTTCAAACCCGTGCAGGTCATCTATGGGATCGTCGGGGATCAATAGCCGCTCGTCATATCGTCCAGCGGCGCGCTTTCGACGCCGCCGTGCGCGGGCGCAATATTGACCGGTTCGTAATCATAACTTGTCATGTCGTCCGCAGCCGAGGGCGCAGATGATGCCGCAGGCGCGGCAGACGGCACATTCCCGCCGCTTGCGCCGCCCACGGCGGGCTCCCCGCGCAGGCGCACATAGCTGACAACGTTTTTAACAAACTTGGTATTGCGTGCATGATTGATGGCACGGTCCAGCTCGTGCTGCGACTGTGCAATGCCCATCAGATACACCGTACCGCCGACGGTTTCGACGGTATAGTTGATGGACTGGATTTGCTGGTCGAACATCAACAGCGTTTTGACGTTGCCCGTGATCCACGTATCCTGCACGTAGGAACCGACGGTCGCGCCTTCGTTATCCACGCGCACTTCGTTGATCACCTGTTTGACTTCTTTTACCTGCCAGACAAGGCGGATGGCCTCCACCCGGTCATCCGGCGTCGGCACGGTGCCGGTCACCAGCACGCGCCCTTCGCGCACGGTGATGCCGAGACGGCGGTACAGTTCCACATTATGACGGAACCACGCATCCATGATCTGGATGCGGATGGCCGCATCGGTGGCAGCGACGGGAATGCCGCCTTCCTGTGCGGCGGCAATGCCCACAGTGGCGCCCGCGCCTGCGGCCACGCCCACGGGCGTGCAGGCGGAAACGCCCATGGCCGCACAAAGCGCCAGCAGCGCGACGGCCAGAGATGATTTTTTCGAAACAACGGCGAAGGTCATTCGCGATACTCCCCTTGGAAGGCCGGAGCCTTGTTAAAAAGCGTTGCGGATATGCTGCGGCCAGCGGCGCGGCGCAAAAACAATCGCGTCAAAACGCATATCAAGCCCAGTGTAGCGCGGATGTTTTTGTAGGTAAAGTTCCGCAGCGCGGCGCACGCGGGCACGGTTTTCGGCATGCACGGCCTCTTTGGCGGCGGTCATGTCGCGGCGGTGCTTGACCTCGGCGAAAACCAGCGTCCTGCCGCGCCGCGCGACCAGATCGATTTCACCTACATGCGTTTTATAGCGCATGGCCAAAATCGAATAGCCCTGCAAGCGCAAATACCACGCGGCCAGACGTTCCGCCAAAAGGCCCGTTTGATGCCCCGTGCGCGCGGCTTCCTTGCGGTCAGTCTTCCGCATCGCCGTCCGCCAGCCTTTTTTTGACCAGCAGGGCGCGCTGGTACACATCGTTTTTGCGCCGCCCCGTCTCGGCAGCGACAAAGGCGGCGGCATCCTTCACGCGCAGCCCCTTTTGCGTCAGGGCTTCTTCGATTATTTGGTCCACGGCGGCATCGCCATATTGCGCGGCGGCTTCCGCTTCATCGGGCGCGCCGACAATAACCACAATCTCGCCTTTGGGTTCCCCTGCCTCTGCGTAATGCGCGGCCAGAGCCGCGAGCGTGCCGCGACGGATTTCCTCGAACTTTTTGGTCAGCTCCCGCGCAACAGCGGCAGGGCGATTCCCCAGCGTTTCAGCCATATCGGCAAGGCTCGCGGCCAGTCTTGGCGCTGTTTCGTAAAATACCATCGTGGAAGGAATGTTTTTAAGCGCGGCAAGTTGGTTTTTACGCGCTCCCGATTTGGGCGGCAGGAATCCGCCGAAATAAAACCGGTCGGACGGCAGGGCAGAGAGCACCAGCCCCGTCAGGGAGGCCGAAGCCCCCGGCACGCAGGTCACATAAAGCCCTTTTTCCACACAGGCCGCAACCAGTTTATAGCCGGGGTCGGAAATCAGCGGCATGCCCGCATCCGACACCAAAGCCACGGTTTTGCCGCCCGCGATCATGGATAGGATTTTGGGCCGCATTTCGGCGGCGTTATGGTCATGATAGGGCAGGCGCGGCGCGGATATACCATAAGCCGCCGCCAGCTTGCCCGCCTGCCGCGTATCCTCGCAGGCGATGGCATCCGCGCGGCGTAGCGTTTCCAGCGCGCGCAGGGTAATATCGCCCATATTGCCGATCGGCGTGGCAATGATATAAAGACCGGGTATAAGATGTATGTCCTGATCGGTCATCATTTGACGCTATGTCCTGATTGAATTGCCCCGCGCGCTTTTGAATAACGCATTGGAGATAAGCCTTGAAACCACTATACGCAAAATTCGTCCGTTCCCTAAAATCTTTCTTCGCCCTGTCGGCGCTTGTGCTTTTGCTGGCAGCCTGCGGCGGCGGGTATAGCGGCTCCCAGCCCTGGGGCATGTCGGGGCATGGCGTTGTCACCAATGATCCCAACAGCACACCCGATATCGCATGGCAAACGCAAAACCAGCGCCGGACGCTGGCGGCGGAAGATGCGGCGCTGGCCAAACAGCCTGCTGCCGCGCCTGTGGCAGGCCGCGCGGCCAATGTCAAAGTCGCCATGCTGCTGCCGCTGTCGGGGCAGCATGCGGATCTGGGCCAGTCCATGCTGAAAGCGGCGCAAATGGCGCTTTTCGATGTCGGCAGCGCCACCTATGAACTGGTACCGCTGGATACGCGCAGCAGCGCCGCAGGCGCCACCCATGCCGCCGAACAGGCGGCACGGATGCGCACCGATCTCGTCCTCGGCCCCATTTTCGCCGATGACGTGCGCGCGGCAAAACCCGTGCTGGGCGCGGCGAATATTCCGATGATCGCCTTCACCACCGACTGGACGCTGGCGGGCAACGGCACCTATATCATGGGCTTCCTGCCCTTCGCGCAGGTCGCGCGCGTAACGCAATACGTGGAACAGCAGGCCGCGCAAAACGGCACGGCCCCTGCCCGTTTCGCCGCCTTCGGCCCGCGCACGGAATATTGCGATGTGGTTTTCAGCACCCTGCAACGCACGGGCGCGCGCATTGTGCGCACCGACCGTTTCGCTCCCGGCGATACGGGCCTGCAACAGCAGATCGAAGCCTTTGCCAACCAGACCCGCAGCGTCAACGAAGCGGGCGAGACGACCGCCGTGCATTTCGATGCGCTGATGCTGCCGCTGGGCGGGGAATCCCTGCGCACGCTGGTATCGCTGTTTGACCAATACGGCATCAACAACAAAAACGTGCGTCTGATCGGCACGGGACTCTGGGATGACGAGAGCCTGACGCGCAACCCCACGCTTTTCGGCGGGCTTTTCGCCGCACCCGATCCCGCGCTGCGCCGCGATTTTGAAAAGCGTTACCGTGACAATTACGGCAGCGAGGCGCCGCGTCTGGCAACGCTCGCCTATGATGCGACCGCCCTTTCCGCCGTGCTGTCCCGCAATGCGGGCGCGGGCGAGGTATATTCCCGCCAGCGCCTGACCAACCCGCGCGGCTTTGCGGGGATTGACGGGCTGTTCCGTTTCCGCAGCGACGGCCTGTCCGAACGCGGCCTTGCCGTGCTGGAAATCCAGAGCGGCCGCGCCCGCGTGGTGGACCCTGCGCCGACGGCTTTCGCTTCGGGCAGCTGAGGCCGAATGCCATGACTCTTGCCACAATCAAGGCCGGTATCGCCGCCGCCTGCAAGGAAGCGGCGCGTAAACCCGAAGACGTGACGCTGATCGCCGTCAGCAAAAACCGCGGCGAGGCGGAGATTCTGCCTCTGCTGGAAAGCGGGCAGCGCGTTTTTGGCGAAAACCGCGTACAGGAAGCGGCGGAAAAATGGCTGCCCCTGCGCGCGCGCTTTCCCGATGTCGAACTGCATTTCATCGGCCAGTTGCAAAGCAACAAGGCCAAGGAAGCCGTGGCCTTGTTTGACGTTATCCATACCGTGGACCGCCCTTCGCTTGCCGAGGCGCTGGCCAAAGAAATGCAAAAACAGAACAGGCCTCTGCCCTGTTTCATTCAGGTGAATACGGGGGCGGAGCCGCAAAAGGGCGGCATTGCGCCGGAAGAACTCGCCGGATTTTACAAGACCTGCACGGCGGATCTGGGACTCAATATAATAGGGCTGATGTGCATTCCCCCTGTGGAGGAAGTGCCGGAGCTGCATTTCGCGCTGTTGCACAAACATGCCCGCGCCCTTGGCCTTGCGCAACTGAGCATGGGCATGAGCGGCGACTATCCCGCCGCGATTCGACTGCACGCCACCCATATCCGTATCGGCTCGGCGCTTTTTACTGTTATGTAAATATATAAATTGTTCGTATTTTCAATTATTTAGATATTTTTGCAAATAATTCGCACCCAGCCCTTGCAATTTAGGGATCACGTTGACATAATGCACATCATTCGATAACAAGTTACATAACTATCCCCTGTGGGCGACGGGACATTCAGACAATAATCATTGCGATGTCCCCGCAAGGTTGCAAACGACCGGGCATCCCGCAGGCGGCAGATAAAAAGAAGATCACTGGCGAAAGAGAAACACATTCTTCACACCACTCACCCCCTGAGATAAAGAGGCAAAACCCATGGGCAAAATTATCGGTATCGATCTTGGTACAACCAACTCCGCCGTCGCCATCTACGAAAACGACCAGGCGAAAATCTACGAGAACTCTCTCGGCAAACGCACAACGCCCTCCGTTATCGCGTTGAAAAAAACCAAGGACAAAAAAACCGGTGAAGTGTCTCAGGAGTGGATCGTCGGTGAAAACGCCAAGCGTCAGTCCGCCGTCAACCCGCTGAATACGATCTATGGCGTCAAGCGCCTGATCGGTCGTCGTTTTGACGATCCGGAAGTGCAGAAAATGCAGGCCCTGTCCTCCTACACCATCGTGCCCGGCCCGAACGGCGACGCATGGGTGGAAGTGGACGGCAAGAAAATGGCCCCCGCCGAAATCAGCGCGAAAGTCCTGCGCGAGCTGAAGGAAGCCGTTGAAAAACAAATCGGCGAGGAAATCACCGAAGCCGTTATTACCGTTCCCGCATATTTTGACGACGCGCAGCGTAAAGCGACGCGTGATGCCGGCAAAATCGCCGGTCTGGAAGTCAAGCGCATCATCAACGAACCGACCGCGGCCGCCCTTGCCTATGGCATGGACAAGAAGGAAGGCGGTAAAGTTGCCGTATTCGATCTTGGCGGCGGTACCTTTGACGTTTCCATTCTGGAAGTCGCGATCGACGAGGAAGAAGGCAACCTTGTCCGCGTGCTGTCCACCAACGGGGATACCTTCCTTGGCGGTGAAAACTTCGACGAGCGCATTACCGACCACCTGATCAAGGCGCTGAACGACGAGCACGGCACCGACATCGACGCGCATGACGACGCTTCCAAAAAGCAATACGCTTCCCAGATCCAGCGTATCCGCGAAGCGGCTGAAAAAGCGAAAATCGAGCTGTCCTTGCAGGAAATGACGACGATCAGCCTGCCCTTCCTGATGCCCGATGCGCAAGGCCAGATGATCAACTTCGAAATGAACATGACCCGCAAGGAGCTGGAAAGTCTGGTGCAGGATCTCGTGGACCGCACGCTGGATCCTTGCAAAAAGGCACTGGCAGACGCCGGCCTGAAAGCCAGCGACCTTGACGAGATCATCCTTGTCGGCGGCCAGACGCGCATGCCGAAAGTGGTCGAAACGGTCAAGAAATTCTTCGGCAAGGAACCCCGCCGCGACGTCAACCCCGACGAAATCGTTGCCATGGGCGCCTCCGTTCAGGGCGCGATCATGGACGGCAAAGTCGACAACGTCGTTCTGCTGGACGTTATCCCGCTGTCCATCGGTATCCGTACCAAGGGCGACGTGATGACCACGCTGATCGAACGCAACTCCGCCATCCCGACCGAATATTCGGACATCTTCTCCACGGCGGAAGACAACCAGCGCAACGTCCATGTCCAAATCTATCAGGGTGAACGCGCGAAAGCGTCCGAGAACAAGCACCTCGGCCAGTTCACGCTGGACGGCATCCCGCCCGCACGCGCAGGCGAGCCGCAGATCGAGCTGAAACTCTCCATCGACGCCGACGGCGTGATGAACGTTTCCGCAAAAGACATGAAGACCGGCCGCGCGCAGAAAATCACCGTGAAGGCCAACGGCGGCCTGACGGATGCCGAGGTCGAGCGCATGCTGAAAGACGCGGAAGCGAACGCGGAGAAAGACCGCCAGTTCCGCGAAGCCCTGTCTGCCGAAGCCAATGCCGAATACGAGCTGAAAGAGGCCGAGAAGGACAAGGAAGAAGACTACTTCAAATCCGCGCCGGAAGAGCTGAAAAAGCAGTTTGCCGAAACGGTGGACGAGCTGACCAAGGCCCGCAAGGAGAAGAACGTCGCCCAGATGCTGGAGCAAACCCAGAAGCTGAAAGACGTGCGCATCGCCATCGGCGAAGCCTTCAACAACGCAGCGCCCGCCAACGACGACAATGCCGCTTCCGCAACGCCTGCGGCGGCAGAGGAAAAGAAAGTCGCCAACGGCAGCAAGCCGGCGCCCAAGAAACCGAACGCGCCGTAAGGCACGGCCTCAAGGCCGGTTTCACAAAAAAGCCTTCCCTTCGGGGAAGGCTTTTTTTGCTGGCGTCGCTTCACACGCACAAGCATACGAAAAACCCCCGCAAGCCTGCCGGCGCGGGGGTTTTCAATACGGCTTTACAAACCGTTCTTATTTTTTGTGGAAGCGGCCGAATACGCCCTTGGGTTTGTCGAGCGTCACGGGCTTGCCTTCCACGGCTTCCTTCAGCGCCTCGACATCCTCGGCCAGTTTTTCAACGCGGTCGGCGTTTTTGTCAAAACCGTTTTTAAGGGTCGCATTCTGCTGCGGCTCGGCCGACGGTGCGGGAGATTGCCCTTTGCGCATGGCTTCCTGCGCGATCATCAGCGCGGCCTGCGTTTCATACATGCTGTTCAGCTGCTCGCTTTTGCGGCCGCGGACGATTTCCGTGACGGCAGCGCCCGTCAGCGCCACACCCGCGCCCAGAATGAAAATCGGCGCCTTGACCAGCAGCACACCCGCCACGCAAACCCCGCCGATAATGGCGAAGGTTTTGGTGACCTTGCCCATCTCGCGGCGTTCCTCGATGGTCTTTTGGATGGCGCGTTCGATCTGCTCCAGTTTGTCTTCAATAGCCGACATGTTCCAAACCTTTTCGTTCTCAAAAATGCGCCTTTCACGGCGCCGGGGGTTATAAACTTATGGGAATTTCTTATACGCCGCTTTTATGCATAAATCAAATGATTCTGCTGTTTTTTCGTGCTTTCGTGGTTGCGATCGTATGTTATTTATGGCAAAAACAAGGCCTGATTTCGAATCCTGCAATTTTTACGTCCGGAGGGTTATTTTTGAACCCGAATACCGCCGTCATGAAAGCTTTACCCGCTCTTTTCCTGTGCCTTCTGGCCGCCCTGCCGACCGCGCCTGCGGCAGCGAATCCGGAGGCGACGGCGGTTCCCGTGGCAGAAGAGGGCGCTTTCCCCGACGGCGTAACCTATACGGACGGACCTGCCGCCCATAGCAAGATCATCACGCAGGAAACATCCCGCGCCGTCATCGACTGGCAAAGCTTCAACATCGGCAAGGATGCCGCCGTTACCTTCAACCAGCTGGCGGGCAGCCGGAGCGTGACCATCAACCGTGTAACAGGCGGCATCGACCCGACCGCCATTCAGGGCAAACTTTCCGCCAACGGCACCATCGTCATTCTCGACCCCAACGGCGTGATTTTCGATGCGGGCGCGGTGATTGATGTCGGCGGCATCGTCGCCGCCACGGGGCGGATCGGGAACGAGCTCGAATTCCTGAACGACAAGCCGCTGCAACTGGCGGATATCGATGCCGACCCGTCCGCAAAGGTTGTGAACCGCGCAGCGCAGTTTACCGTGCGGGATCGCGGCCTTGCGGCCTTCGTTGCGCCATCGGTACAGAACAGCGGCATCATCACCGCCCGCCTCGGCCATGTGACGCTGGCATCGGGCCGCGCGGCCACGCTGGATTTTCACGGCGACAGAATGGTTCAAATTACGATCACAGAAGATCTTGCCGCCGCCCTGCCAAGCGGCGCGGTGCAAATCGACAATAGCGGCAGCATTATCGCACAAGGCGGCACGGTGCAGATGACGGCGCGCGCGGCATCGGCGGTGATTGACAGCGCGATCAATGCCGACGGGCTGGTCGTCGCCACCCATGCCGAAGAAACCCGCGATGGCAAAATCATTTTACACGAAGGAAAAATAACCCTCTCCGACGGCAAAAGCGCGGACAAGGTTTTGTCCAACAGCATCCGCGTGGGGAAAAAGAGCCGCGTGCAGGACGCAATCGATATGGCCGTGAACGGCACGACGGTGTATGTGAACAAAGGGGAATACAAGGAAAGCCTGACCATCGACAAACCTCTTGTATTGCGCGCCTATGACCCGAACACGGCCGTCGCTTTCTTCGGCACGGACATGCTCCCCGTTATCTCCGTCACGGCGCCTGATGTCGAAATAAACGGCATTGCCCTGATGAACGGAGAACACGGAATCAAGGCCGAGAATGCCGATCATCTCTTTGTTCATAACAGCTCCGTTATGAACAGTGCCTCCCATGCCGTCTATTTGATCAGCACGCGCCCCTATAATGACATCGAAAACGACAATATTCTTCAGCCCAAAAGCGGCAAACCCGTTTATTTCCAGCCGGCCTTCTCAGGCAACACGGGCCTTGACGATGCGCGTATTTTTTATACGCCGGCTTTCAGCGGTTTTGGCGCCGCGCCGCTGGTGATTGAACAGGAGGGGATCGATGTGACAGCACTGGCGGCGCTGGCACCGGCGGCGGGGGAGGACTACTGTTCCGATACCGCGGATTGCGCGGGCAATTGACCGGCCTTTTGTTGCGAAAACAGCCATGACCAGACGGCCGGCGCGTAAAGACGCGGATCATGGCAGTTCTGCCGCATTTTCGGCACCACCGTAAAACGGATATCGCCGCCCAGACTGCGGATATGTCCCGAAAGATTTTGCATGTAATAGGCGGGCGTGCGGCTGTCGTATTGCCCGTGAATAACCCATAGCGGCGTTCCGGCCAGTTTTTGCGCATCCGCTGCCGCCCAACGGCCACTCATCGCAACGCCTGCGGCCACCAGATTGGGAAAGGATGCCGCCGCGCGAAAAACCCCCGTACCGCCGTCGCCGCAACCCACCACATAAATACGCGTGGGATCGACAGGCATTTTTTGCACCACTTCGCGCACCAGCGCCATCGCCATATCGGCACGATTCAACGCGGCCGCACCGATGCGTACCCGCATGCCGCCCGCAACGGCCCAGCTTTCACGGGAGGTAATCTGCGGCACGATAACAAAGGCAGGATATTGCAAGGCAAGGGCGGTTTGCTGCAAATAGGCCGCCGCCGGCGCGGCGCCGTTTTCATCGTGCAACACGACAACCAACGGGTAAAGCTGTCCCGCATGCCCTGATCGGCGCGGCGGCGCAATGTAATAATGCAGGGTATCGGTAAAAAGCATTTTCGACGGGCGGAAAACCGCCTGCCGGTAATAGGCGGCTGTCGTCGGAGCAAAAGGCGGTCGCCGCATTTCCTCATGCGGCGCCAGCGGGCCGCGCCCGTTGAGAATGGAAACAGCCACAATCGCCCCGCCGAAAACCAGCACGATCACCAGAAAGTATATTTTCTTGCCAAGCGGCTCCATCGCCAGAACGTCTTTGCTTTCAAAAAACATTCGCCTTTCTGCCGCACGCGCGGCAGGCGGCTTGTCAAATCACTTTTTCTTTTGCGCAAACATCCATTGCCATACCTGCGGCGCGTAAAATCCCTCATACGGGCAGTTATGATCCATGCGCGGAATTTCCGTGTAGCGCACATTGCCGCCCGCTGCATGGATGTCGTGCACGATATTGCGCGCCAGGCTGACGGGGAAAATGGAATCATTCTCCGTATGCATCACCCACATCGGCACGCGCGCCAGAAGTTTGGCATCTTCCTGCCGCCAGAAACCCGCAATCGGCACGGCAGCGGCAAAAACATCGGGGTAATAGCGCGCGGCGGCAAAAGTGCCCGTGCCGCCGTCGGAACAGCCGATAACGTAAATACGGCTGGTATCCACAGGGTTTTCGGCAATAACCTGTTCCAGCAGCTTGATCACATCCGGCATGCGCAGCCCGCTGGATTGCGTGCCGTCGGGGGCCGCCAGCTGCGGATGGCCCCAATAATGCTGCCAAGGCAGAACCGGCACGACGACAAAGGCGGGAAAGGCCCGTTGCATGCTGGCCGTAATGATGTATTTTCCCGCATAGCTTTTGCCCGGCGCGCCGTGCAGGATCAGCACCAGCGGAAAGCGCAGATTTTCCGGCCACGGTTTGCGCGGCGCATGCATGTGATAGGTCAGGCTGTAGCCGAAAAGCCCGTCCTTCATCTGCACTTCATGCTTTGTGTAATATTTTGTGTATTCTTCCATCGGCGCGGCATTGCGCGGATCGCCGCCAAGACTGCCGGATTTTTGCCTGTAGGCATAAATGGAGAAAAACACAGCCCCGACCAGAGCGGCGCACATCAGCCAGAATACGAATTGCGATGATTTTTGCGACATGGCCGGCTCCGATAAAATACCTCTTGCCATATGCTACCCAGCTTTGCATACCGGTGCAAAACAAAAAAGCCCGATGCGGCGGCACCGGGCTTTTTTGACAGATGCGTAAAAATCAATCCGCGTATTTCACGGCGCAGCCGTAGGCTTTGGTGGAAGCATCGGCAATGGCCTCGCCCGCCGCCAGCGCATCCAGCGCGGCACGCACGTAGTTTTTCGCCGTTTTGATATCTTCCGTCTTGACGGAGGGCGTATCGTCAATCGCGCCCGCATAGACCAGCGTGCCTTCCTTGTCGATCACGAACATATGCGGCGTGGTTTTGGCATCATAAATCTTGCCGATGCTGCCGTCGGCATCCAGCACGACATGCGTGGGGGCTGCGCCTTCGGTTTCAACGGTTTTCAGCGCCTCTTCTGCCGTTTCATAGCCCTGTTTGCCTTCGGCGGAGGAATTGACGGTCAGCCAGATGACATCTTTCGCCGTATATTCTTTTTGCAAGGTCTGCATATTGGCGCTGTCGTAATGTTTACGCACAAAAGGGCAGCCTTTGTTGAACCATTCCAGCACCACGACCTTGCCGGCATAGTCGGAGAGTTTCACCTCGCTGCCGTCTGCCGTCTTGGCGGTAAACGCGGGCGCTTTTTCCCCCACCGTGACCGCTGCCGCCGGATTCGGCATCAAGGCCATCATTCCTGCCAGAGCGGCCACTGCAAAAAAACCGCGCGCCCCGTGCAGCATGCGGCCAGAAACTTTGTGCATTGCACAATCCACCTGTGTCATCTCCTGAAGACCTCCTCCGTTTAAAAAACCTTATATTTCAGTATGTAATATGCGCGGCCGCGGCGGCGGCCTCTATATTATCTAGCTGCCTTGCCACAAATGACAACAGGGAAATCCCGCAAATTTTACGTTCGCGCAGATTCATGCGGGTTTACGAAAACTCGGCGGGGCGGAAGGTTTACGCCATGCCGCCGAAGTGGCATAACTATGTCAGCAAAATTCACACCTTTTATTTAAAGAACAAGCGAGGCCCGCCATGACACAATCCGCAAAGCCGCAAGCGAAAAACGATACGCTGCCGACGGTCAAACTTTTCATCAACGGGGAATTCGTTGAATCCAAATCCACCGAATGGCGCGACATCATCAACCCCGCCACGCAGGAAGTCATCGCGCGCGTGCCCTTCGCCACGCAGGACGAGCTGGATGCCGCCGTCGCCGCCGCCAAGGAAGCCTTCAAGACATGGCGCAAAACACCCATCGGCGCGCGCGCCCGCATCTTCCTGAAGTACCAGCAGCTGATCCGCGAAAATCAAACGGAGATTGCGAAAATCCTGACCGCCGAGCAGGGCAAGACCCTGCCCGATGCGGAAGGCGACGTTTTCCGCGGTCTGGAAGTCGTGGAACATGCCGCGAATATCGGCAACCTGCAAATGGGCGAGCTTGCCCATAACGTCGCGGGCGGCGTGGATACCTATACCATCTTGCAGCCGCTGGGCGTTTGCGCGGGCATCACGCCCTTCAACTTCCCCGCCATGATTCCGCTGTGGATGTTCCCCATGGCGATTGCCTGCGGCAATACCTTTGTTCTGAAACCGTCGGAACAGGACCCGCTTTGCACCATGCGCCTTGTGGAACTAGCGATCGAAGCCGGTATTCCGAAGGGTGTGCTGAACGTCGTCCACGGCGGCCCCGATATCGTCAACGGCATTTGCGACCATCCCGATATCAAGGCCGTGTCCTTCGTCGGCTCCACCCCTGTCGGCACGCATGTCTATAACCGCGCCTCGCTGGCGGGCAAGCGCGTGCAGTGCATGATGGGTGCGAAAAACCACGCCATCGTCATGCCCGATGCCGCCAAGGATCAGGCGCTGAACGCACTGGTCGGCTCGTCCTTCGGCGCAGCGGGCCAGCGCTGCATGGCCACCTCCGTCGCCGTCATGGTGGGCGAGGCGAAAAACTGGATTCCCGATCTCGTCGAAAAGGCGAAAACGCTGAAGGTGAATGCGGGCCATGAACCGAATACCGATCTCGGCCCCGTTATTTCCTGCGCGGCAAAAGACCGCATCCTGAGCCTGATCGAGGAAGGCATCAAGGAAGGCGCGAAGCTGGAGCTGGACGGCCGCAACTGCGCGCCCCAAGGCTATGAGAACGGCAATTTCGTCGGCCCGACGATTTTCTCCGGCGTGAAGCCCGGCATGAGCATTTACGACCGCGAAATCTTCGGCCCCGTGCTCTGCATCGCCGATGTCGAAACGCTGGATGACGCCATTGCCTTCATCAACAACAACCCGAACGGCAACGGCACCGCCATTTTCACCCAGTCGGGCGCGGCGGCGCGCAAGTTCCAGGAAGACATCGATGTCGGACAGGTCGGCATCAACGTGCCGATCCCCGTGCCGGTGCCACTGTTCTCCTTCAGCGGTTCGCGCGCATCCAAGCTCGGCGATCTCGGCCCCTACGGCAAGCAGGTCATCCTGTTCTATACCCAGACCAAGACCGTGACCGCGCGCTGGTTTGACGATGCCACGACGGCGGGCAACGTGAACACGACCATCAGCCTGAAATAACAAAAGCCGGAAACGACAAGGAAGATCCAAGATGCACTTCGAGCTCAGCGAAGACCAGCGGGCATTCAAGGAAGCCGCCCGCGCCTTTGCCGATGATGCCATGAAACCCCATGCCGCCGAATGGGATGCCACCGCGCATTTCCCCGTGGATGTGATCCGTCAGGCGGGCGACATGGGGTTCTGCGCCATGTATTGCCCGCCCGATAACGGCGGCATGGGGCTGTCCCGCCTGGATGCGGCGATCATTCTGGAGGAGCTGGCCACCGCCTGCCCCTCCACCGCCGCCTATATTTCCATCCACAACATGGTGGCATGGATGACCTGCACATGGGGCACGGAGCAGCTGAAGGCCGAATGGGCCGCGGATCTGACCGCCGGCAAAAAACTCGCCTCCTATTGCCTGACGGAACCCGGCAACGGTTCGGATGCGGGCAACCTCAAAACCCGCGCGGAAAAGGTGGATGGCGGCTGGAAACTGACCGGCGCCAAGGCCTTTATTTCCGGCGCGGGCGCGACGGATTTCATGGTCGTCATGGCCCGCACGGGCGGCGACGGGCCAAAGGGCATTTCCGCCTTTGCCGTCGATGCCAAGGCGGAAGGGATTACCTATGGCCGCAAGGAAGAAAAAATGGGCTGGAACAGCCAGCCCACGCGCGGCATTACCTTTGACGGCGTGTTTGTGCCCGAACACCACCTGCTGGGACGGGAGGGCGAAGGCTTCACCATCGCCATGAAGGGACTGAACGGCGGGCGCATCAATATCGCCGCCTGCTCGCTCGGCGGCGCGCAGGCCGCTTTCGATGCCGCCTGCGCCTATGTGCATACGCGCCAGCAATTCAGCCGGCCGCTGGCGGATTTCCAGACCGTGCAGTTCAAGATTGCCGATATGGCGACACGCCTGACCGCCGCGCGCCAGATGGTCTGGTCGGCCGCAACGAAGCTCGACAAAAACGCGCCCGACATGATCACCGCCTGCGCCATGGCCAAGCAATTCGCCACCGACATGTGTTTCGAGGTGACGAACGATGCGCTGCAACTGCACGGCGGTTACGGCTATACGCGCGATTATCCCATCGAGCGCCTGTTGCGCGATCTGCGCGTACACCAGATTTTGGAAGGCACGAACGAAATCATGCGCCTGATTATCTCGCGCAGCGTGCTGGACGCGACCAAACCCTGACATTCACGGAAAGGATGACAACATGACGGCACATATCGGTTTTATCGGTCTTGGCAACATGGGCGGCCCGATGGCGCTGAACCTTGTCAAGGCGGGCTATACCCTGACGGTTTTCGACCTTGTGCCCGAAGCCGTCAAAACCCTGACGGATGCGGGCGCGACCGCCGCCGCGGATATCGCCGCCACGGTGAAGGATGCCGATGTGGTCATCACCATGCTGCCCGGCAACGATCATGTGAAAAAAGTGTATCTGGAGGCAAACGGCATACTCGCCCATGCAAAGGCCGGCGCGCTGCTGATTGATTCCAGCACCATCAACGCCCAGATCGCCAAGGATGTCGCGGCAAAGGCCAAAGCCAAAGGCTTTCGCATGATCGATGCCCCCGTTTCGGGCGGCACGGCAGGCGCGGCGGCCGGCACGCTGACCTTTATCATCGGCGGCGATGCGGCGGATGTGGACAGCGCCCGGCCCGTGCTGGAAAAAATGGGCAAAAACTTTTTCCATGCGGGCGCCAGCGGCGCGGGCCAGATGGCCAAGATCTGCAACAACATGCTGCTGGCCATCATGATGATCGGCACCAGCGAAGCGCTGAACCTCGGCATCTCCAACGGGCTGGATGCGAAGGTTTTGTCGGAGATCATGAACAAAAGCTCCGGCCGCAACTGGGTGCTGGATGTTTACAACCCCATGCCGGGCGTCATGGAAAACGTGCCGGCATCGCGCGGCTATACGGGGGGGTTCGGCACTGACCTGATGCTCAAGGACCTCGGCCTTGCCATGGAAACGGCAGAAGGCGCAGGCGCGGCAACGCCGCTCGGCCGGCATGCGCGCGACCTTTACAAAGCACATAGCGCGAACGGCAACGGCAAACTGGATTTTTCCAGCATCCTGAAGCTGATCGAAGACCAGAAATTCGCCAAAGCCGGCTGATTTTCTTTTTTCGGAACTTTTTCAAAATCCCCTGAAATCCGCTACTGAAAAGGATTTCAGGGGATTTTTCATGCGCGTTTTTCACGGGAACTTCCCCCGCCGCCATCCGTAAGCGGGGGCAAGAACGGCGAAGCTCGACCCTGACACACAGAAACCATAAAGAAAAAATAGAGGAGAGATCATCATGATCACCAAAAAAACGATTTTTGCCGCCGCCGCAGCCGCCATGATGGCCCTGCCCACCGGCGCGCTGGCACAAAACGCGCAAAGCGCCCAAAATCCGAATGCCTCCTATACGCAGGAAAACCCCAACGCGACGAACAGTCGCGCAAACGGTACGACCGGTACCACGCAAAACCGTGCGAACGGCAATGCCCGCAGCAGCGCGACGGGCGCGAATGCGGCGACAGTAGATGACAAAACCATGGCTTCCTTTGCCAAGGTGCATCCGGAAGTCGAAAAAATCAACCGCACCTATGCCGAACGCATCCGCAAGGAAACGAATGTCGAAAGCCGCAACCGTCTGGCGGCGCAAGCCAACCGCGAGATTGAAACCCTCATCGGCGATTCCGACATTTCCCTGCAGGAATACAACCGCCTGTCCATGCTGATCCAGCAGGACGCTGATCTGCAAAACCAATACCACCGTGCGCTGAACAAGTAAGCCCTCTTGCCCGCGCACACACCCCGAAGACGGATGCCGCTCCCCCGCGGCATCCGTTGTTCGTCCGATAGTTCTTATTTTTGCAAATTGCTGCGGATGCTTTCGACCGTGCCGGGCGACATATCCTTCATCTGCTCGGCCAGCGCTTTCAGGCGCTTGAAGGATGTCGGCAGGCAGTTATCGGGCACATCGGCGGCCTGTTCGACAATCAACGCGGCCAGTTCACCGAACATCAGAACAGGCAAATGCGTTTTGCGCATCATGTCATCGTGCAGCGCGCCGTCTATTTTTTGCGCGCCCTTGTGCGTTACAATCTCCGCGCCGATTTTTTCGAACAAATCAAAAACCGCCGCGCTGTCGGCGCAGGTATGGGTGACGATGCAGGTGCGGTTTGTCTTGGGGCTTTGCGGGCCGAACATGGGGTGAATGCCCGTGACGCGGTCGCTGTGCCTTAAGCAATCCCTGTTCGGCTTTTCCTGCACGGAGCAGACATTCACCAGATGCTTTCCCGCATGCGCGGCGGCCACGGCATCATAGGCGGAAACAGGCACGGCGATGATGACGGTATCGGCCTCTGCCGCAATCTCCGCATGTGCCGCAAGCTCGCTGCGCAAAAAACGCCCGAACACCCCGTCCCCGATAATCGAAATTTTCATCCTGCCCTCTTGCTCTTTACCACCTGTTATTTCGGCGCTACCCTACCATGGCGCACCGTCCGGATCATGACCCGAAACAGCGACAAAGAAAAGCCCCTACCCGCCGCCACAAAGCGCGGGATATTCACGGAGATTTTTGCGGAAATGATTTGTAACACTTGTCTTTAGGTTTTGTGCTGTCGCACTTAATTGCAGTCAATTTCATCTGGTGCCCCCA
>Ga0207868_1000990_pt1 | contig 23387 bp, 14 predicted proteins | sample Passage237B_FD_187370 | JGI IMG/M metagenome (GOLD analysis project Ga0207868, IMG submission 187370) | Cellulose adapted compost microbial communities from Newby Island Compost Facility, Milpitas, CA, USA - Passage2 37B (SPAdes) (version 3) ... | reverse complement strand
GTCAACAGCCTTGGGCGTGGGGTCCACGATGTCGATGAGGCGCTTGTGGGTGCGCATCTCGAAGTGCTCGCGGGAGTCCTTGTACTTGTGGGGCGAACGGATCACGACGAACACGTTCTTCTCGGTGGGCAGGGGCACAGGGCCCACCACCGACGCGCCCGCGCGCGTGACCGTCTCGACGATCTTGCGGGCCGAGGAGTCGATGACCTCGTGGTCATAGCTCTTCAACCGAATGCGGATCTTCTGTCCCGCCATGGCGTGTCTGCCTCTCTTACATCTGTACGTGTCTCACCGACCCCCGCGCTCGGGCGTGTCGCCCGCGCGCGACATACGCGCCCCAAGGCGATATCGAGTGGATGTCGGTGTGACGGTGGCTGCCCGTGAGAAGGCAACCGGAATATTGTGCCAGACAACAGGCCAATACGCCAAGTCGCGCGCGGTGCGCCCCTTGATTGCGCCGACGCTCTCAGTGGCCCACTTGGTACGCGGCAGGGCGCCCTAGTGGTGCAATCGTGCCTCGACATCGCTCTTTAGGGCCCTAGTGCACCTCGGGCACGCCTTGGTGCTGCAACGTTGCCTTGCCCCCGCGCCTTGCGTGCATAGCAGCAACATCGCCAGGCACGCGCCCCAAGCAAGCCAGAGCCATCGCGCCCTTCCTCAGCGAATCAATCGCATCCTCACTCCCCAACTAGGCCGCGGGCGGATCGTCGGGATCGTGCCCAGCACACCAACGCACGGACCGCAACCATCCAACCTGTCAGCTGGCCAACTCGACCAAGAGGATGCCCCGTCTCAAGTAACCCAGAACGGCGTGCGCCGCGAGCATTCTGTGCGCGAGAATGCCTACTTCTCGCGCCCGGTCGTTCGTCAGGGCACGGTGCGACCCTCACCGTGCCCTGCCTCTTGACGCGAATTCCCTGCACCGGTTGTTCACCGCCCACGAGGCGGCAGCGACGCTGCCTCGTCTGCTTCCGCAGCCGGAACGCTCTGCGGCCGCAGCGCCGAAAGAACGGTACCGACGACCATGCCACCCGTCCAGCCTGCCAGCAGGATCGCGGCCATTCTTGCTTCTGGACCCCAAAGAAGTCCGGCGAGGAGAGCAACTACCAGGGCCAGTTCGGCAACGACCGGCAGGCGCGCTGACGGGTATCTCCACGCGAATCCCCGGATGGGGATCGAACGTTGAAGCGCAACCGCGACCAGTGCGAGCGCGGCGATGAACGCGAGATCAAGCGCAGTCATGTGTACGACCCGCCCGCCGATTTGGCCCGCAACCGCGACATCGTATTCACTGAACCCTCCTGCTTCCACAGTCGGCCCATCCCGACCGACACAGCGCCATGTCGGCACTGACAGGACACAACAGGGCCGGCCTCGCCTGCCGCTAACGGTCCCTGGAACGGAGGGCAGAATCCTGAGGCTTTGCCATCAACGCAACGAGGGCCCGCGGCCGCGAGCCGGGGGCCCTCGTTGCGATTCACAGCGACTTTCAATCTATTTCGCACATCGGATGGTCACCGGACGCGGCGGCGCATATCCAGCCAGGCTGCAATCAGAAATGCTCCTACGAGAAGCGCGGTTACCCACGTCCACGATTGACGATAGATGTACCAACTGGAAAAGACACCCGTTCCCACTCCGATCACTGCGAGGGCGCCAAATCGGACCCACCTGTGGCTCCCAGTATTGCGACTGCCGCTCAGCATGAGACCACCTTCCATCGCATTTGGATAGCGGCCGTGGCGGGCGAAGGATAGTAAGGGAGTGAGATTTGGACACATCTCCCTTGTGCCGCGGCGCTGTTGAATGTCTGATCTATGGAAGTCGCGACTCCTTCGAGAGCCGCAACGCATACCGCTACTGCAACCGGCGTGCCCAATTGCAGGAACGGACAGACACCCGCCGAGATAGTTCCATATGGGGTGTATTTGGCGTATGTCTGGGTCTCGCTCTTGGAGTAGTTGTAGTAGACCGCCCAACCAAAACTGATCCTCGGGTCTGCGACGATGGGATAGGCGTCGCCCGGTCCGTGCGCAACGATCTGCACGAGACTGTCCCCAACGGCGGCGTAGTAGGTGGGAACTGCGCTCCCATCAGCGTCCGTCGCCCATGGCGCATCGATCGTCGCGACCGCTGCACCGAGTGAGTCGAGTACCAGGGCTCCACCATCGTCGAGCAGACTGAGCTCGCCACCCTCTGGCAAGTCCAGCGGATAGGCATATGCAACCGGTGCTGACTCGTCGGCGATGGTGGTGATGATCTGGATAACCCCGTCTTCTTTAACCAGGGGCACGGTTGAACTGCCATTCCCGTTATCATAAACAGCACTTTGATCACCATCTACCAGTTCAGCGTCATCGGCAAACGGAAGTCCCACGGTGAAGGCTTCACCGCTCTCGGGCTCGAAAGTGATGCCATCCTGAGGATCCGACGGCACCGTTACCTCGAGACCGGACGTCTCCACCACTTGATCCACCGCGGTGTCGATGATCTCTCCGTCAAGCATCACAGCCGGCACAACGTCTTGAATGGCGCTGAGTGCGTCAAACTCTTCCGTTTCGGCACTCGCTACTCCGGAACTGCTTGCAACTACCACGAGAGCCATCGCTGAAACTAGCGCGACCCCCCCCCTGCATGACGCGCAATCGCGGCATCGTGTTCATTCAATCCCCCGTATCTCCAGGATCGGCCGATCTCGACCGAGACAGCACCACGTCGGCGCTGACGGAACATAAAATAGTTGGCTCGAGGTAGGGCCACCAGCCCCCAAGAGTGGGGGCAATGACACACCAGCATCGACCAAAGCAAGAGGGCCCCCGGCCTAAGCCGGGAGCCCTCGAGCTCGTAGTTGGTGAGAACTACTTGAGGATCTTGGTCACCGTGCCGGAGCCGACGGTACGGCCACCTTCACGGATCGCGAAGCCCTGGCCCTCCTCGAGGGCGATGGGCTGGATGAGCTCGACCGTCATCTCGGTCGTGTCGCCCGGCATGACCATCTCGGTGCCCTCAGGCAGCGTGATGACGCCGGTCACGTCCGTGGTGCGGATGTAGAACTGAGGACGGTAGTTCGTGTAGAAGGGGTTGTGGCGGCCGCCCTCGTCCTTGTTGAGGATGTAGACCTTGCCCTCGAACACGGTGTGCGGCGTGGTGGTGCCGGGCTCGACCACGACCTGGCCGCGCTCCACGTCCTCGCGCTTGGTGCCGCGCAGGAGCAGACCACAGTTCTCGCCGGCCCACGCCTCGTCCATCTGCTTGTGGAACATCTCGATGCCGGTGACGACGGTCTTCTGCGGCTCGCGGATGCCGAGGATCTCGACCTCCGAGTTGATCTTGAGCTTGCCGCGCTCGACCTTGCCGGTGACGACGGTGCCACGACCGGTGATGGTGAAGACGTCCTCGATCGGCATGAGGAACGGCTTGTCCATGTCACGGACGGGCTCAGGCACGTTCTCGTCGACAGCGTTCATGAGCTCCTCCACGGAGGCGACCCACTTCGGGTCGCCCTCGAGGGCCTTGAGCGCGGACACGCGCACGACGGGGGCGTTGTCGCCGTCGAAGCCCTGCGAGGACAGGAGGTCACGGACCTCGACCTCGACGAGCTCGAGGATCTCCTCGTCGTCGACCATGTCAGCCTTGTTCAGCGCCACGAGGAGGTAGGGAACACCAACCTGGCGGGCGAGCAGGACGTGCTCACGGGTCTGCGCCATCGGGCCGTCCGTGGCGGCGACCACGAGGATCGCGCCGTCCATCTGGGCAGCACCGGTGATCATGTTCTTGATGTAGTCGGCGTGACCAGGGGCGTCGACGTGCGCGTAGTGACGCTTGTCGGTCTCGTACTCGATGTGAGCGATGTTGATGGTGATGCCGCGCTCACGCTCCTCCGGCGCCTTGTCGATCTCGTCGAACGGCGTGAAGGGGTTCAGGTCCGGGTACTTGTCGTGCAGGACCTTCGAGATGGCGGCGGTCAGCGTCGTCTTGCCGTGGTCGACGTGACCGATGGTGCCGATGTTCACGTGCGGCTTGGTCCGCTCGAACTTGGCCTTAGCCATGGTGGCTTCCTCCTGGGGTTATCTGAGACTCGGGTAGTGACGCTGGCGCCCGACGGGGCTTCGTGTCCCTACTGGTCGTTATTGTTTCCTAATTTCTCAACCGAAGGGACTACTCGCCCCGGGTCTTTGCGATGATCTCCTCGGCAACGTTGCGAGGAACCTCGGCGTAGCTGTTGAAGACCATCGAGTACACAGCGCGGCCCTGCGTCTTGGAACGCAGGTCGCCCACGTAGCCGAACATCTCCGACAGCGGCACCAAAGCATCAATGACCTTCACGCCGGCGGCGTCGGTCATGGACCGGATCTGGCCGCGGCGCGAGTTCAGGTCGCCGATGACGTCGCCCATGTACTCCTCGGGCGTGCGGACCTCGACGGCCATGATCGGCTCGAGCAGGGCCGGGTCGGCCTTGCGCGCGGCCTCCTTGAAGGCCATCGAGCCGGCGATCTTGAACGCCATCTCCGACGAGTCGACGTCGTGGTACGCGCCGTCGACGAGCGTCGCCTTCACGCCCACGACGGGGAAGCCGGCGAGCACGCCGAGCTGCATCGCGTCCTGGATGCCCGCGTCGACCGAGGGGATGTACTCCTTGGGCACGCGACCGCCGGTGACGGCGTTGACGAACTCGTACTGGACCTCGGACTCCGCGCCCAGGGGCTCGATCGTGATCTGGACCTTCGCGAACTGACCGGAGCCACCCGTCTGCTTCTTGTGGGTGTAGTCGTAGTTCTCGACGGCGCGGCGGATGGTCTCGCGGTACGCGACCTGGGGCTTGCCCACGTTCGCGTCGACCTTGAACTCACGACGCATGCGGTCGATGATGATGTCCAGGTGCAGCTCGCCCATGCCGGAGATGACCGTCTGGCCGGACTCCTCGTCGAGGCGCACGCGGAACGTCGGGTCCTCCTCGGCGAGCTTCTGGATCGCCGTGGACATCTTCTCCTGGTCGCCCTTGGTCTTGGGCTCGACAGCCACGTGGATGACCGGCTCGGGGAACGTCATCGACTCGAGCACGACGGGCGCGTTCGGGTCGCACAGCGTGTCGCCCGTGGTGGTGTCCTTGAGGCCGATCACCGCGTAGATGTGGCCCGCGGTGACGTTGTCGACCGGGTTCTCCTTGTTGGCGTGCATCTGGAAGATCTTGCCGACGCGCTCCTTCTTGCCCTTGGTGGCGTTGAGGATCTGGGCGCCGGAGTCGAGCTGACCCGAGTACACGCGGATGTAGGTGAGCTTGCCGAAGAACGGGTGCGCGACGATCTTGAACGCGAGGGCCGAGAAGGGCTCCGAGGCGTCGGCGTGACGCTCGATGACCTTCTCCTCGTCGTTGATGTCGTGGCCGTTGATCGAGGGGATGTCGATCGGGGCGGGCAGGTAGTCCACGACCGCGTCGAGCATCGGCTGCACGCCGCGGTTCTTGAACGCCGAGCCGCACAGGACCGGGTACACCTCGGAGGCGATCGTGAGCTTGCGGATGCCCGCCTTGATCTCCTCGACCGTGAGCTCCTCGCCGCCGAGGTACTTCTCCAGCAGCTCCTCGCTCGACTCGGCGACCGTCTCGATGAGCTCGGCGCGGTACTGCTCCGCCTTGTCCTTGAGGTCGGCCGGGATGTCGACGATCTCGTACTTGGCGCCCATCGTCACGTCGCCCTTGGCGTCGCCGGGCCACACGAGGGCGCGCATCTCGACGAGGTCCACGACGCCCACGAAGTCGTTCTCAGCGCCGATGGGCAGCTGGATGACGAGCGGACGGGCGCCGAGGCGCGACTTGATGGTGTCGACGGTGAAGTAGAAGTCCGCGCCCAGCTTGTCCATCTTGTTGACGAAGCAGATGCGGGGGACGTTGTACTTGTCGGCCTGACGCCACACGGTCTCGGACTGGGGCTCCACGCCCTCCTTGCCGTCGAACACGGCGACCGCGCCGTCGAGGACGCGCAGCGAGCGCTCGACCTCGACCGTGAAGTCCACGTGGCCGGGGGTGTCGATGATGTTGATCTGGTTCTTGTTCCAGAAGCAGGTCACCGCGGCCGAGGTGATCGTGATGCCGCGCTCCTGTTCCTGCTCCATCCAGTCGGTGGTGGAGGCGCCGTCGTGGGTCTCACCGATCTTGTAGTTCACGCCCGTGTAGAACAGGATGCGCTCGGTCGTGGTGGTCTTGCCGGCATCGATGTGCGCCATGATGCCGATGTTGCGGACCTTGGTGAGGTCAGTGAGCACGTCCTGTGCCACGGGGTTCTCCTAAGCTTCTGAGTTCCGTCGAACGAGGCGGCGACTACCAGCGGTAGTGCGCGAACGCCTTGTTCGACTCGGCCATCTTGTGCATGTCCTCGCGACGCTTCACCGCGGCACCCAGGCCGTTCGACGCGTCGAGGATCTCGTTCATGAGGCGCTCGGTCATGGTCTTCTCGCGACGCTTGCGCGCGAAGTCCACGAGCCAGCGCAGGGCGAGGGTCGTCGCACGCACGGGGCGGACGTCGACCGGGACCTGGTAGGTCGCGCCGCCGACGCGGCGGGAGCGGACCTCGAGCGCGGGGCGGATGTTGTCGAGCGCGCGCTTGAGCACGACGACGGGGTCCTGGCCGCTCTTCTCGCGGACGCCCTCGAGCGCGTTGTAGACGATCGCCTCGGCGACGGAGCGCTTGCCGTCGAGCAGCACCTTGTTGATGAGCTGCGTCACGACGGGCGTGCCGTAGACCGGGTCAGTGATGATCGGGCGCTTGGGCGCCGGTCCCTTGCGAGGCATTACTTCTTCTTCTCCATCTTCGCGCCGTAGCGGCTGCGAGCCTGCTTGCGGTTCTTGACACCCTGGGTGTCGAGCGACCCGCGCACGATCTTGTAGCGGACGCCGGGGAGGTCCTTCACACGGCCGCCGCGGACGAGCACGATCGAGTGCTCCTGGAGGTTGTGGCCCTCACCGGGGATGTAGGCCGTGACCTCGATGCCGGAGGACAGGCGGACACGTGCCACCTTGCGGAGTGCCGAGTTCGGCTTCTTGGGGGTCGTCGTGTACACGCGAGTGCACACGCCGCGGCGCTGGGGCGAGCCCTTGAGCGCAGGCGTCTTCGTCGTGGACGCCTTCGGGTGGCGGCCCTTCCTAACCAGCTGCTGAATCGTAGGCACTACTTCTCCGTCTGTTGTGTGAAAAACGTGAATCGAGCGTCTGACCGACCCCCGCGCCCGGGCGTGTCGCTCCTGCCTGGGCTACACCGCGAAACGGCGCGCGAGAGGGCCCACCGACGCGGGCACGGTCATCTACGATACCGCCGCACGGTCACCACGTCAAAGCCTCGTCAGGCTCCGACCTCCGGGTCCGGCGCGAAGCCTCTGAGCCAGGCGCGGACCTCCGGGCTCAAGCGTACGGGAGAGCCGGTGACGCCGTCGACCATTGCCATCCTCGTCACGGCCTTCACGCAAGCCTGGCCGTCCTGCACCAGGCGGTAGGCGATGTCGAAGCTCGCTCCCCCTACGGCCGGCACGTCGAGCTCCGCGAGCAGCGGCTCAGGCCGGTAGTCGATGGGACGCATATAAGAGATGTCCGCCCGCGCGACGAGGACGTGCACGGGCGACTCGACTGACAGCGCGGGCAGAGGGCTGTCCTGGGTCCAGAACACGAGCGCGCGGGCCTCCTCCAGGAGCGACGCGACGGCCACGTTGTTGACGTGCCGGTACGGGTCCTGGTCACCCCAGCGCAGCTGCAGCTCGACGGTCACGGAAGGCACGCGACGAGCCTAGCGACCGACCTGGTAACGGATGGTTCCGACACATAGTCCGCAATCCCTATAGTTTCCCCATGTTCGCGTACGCACCCGCACCCGACGGCGTCAAGGGATACGCCGTCGCTGCCGAGGGGTTCGTCGGACTTGTCAGCACCGAAGGGGTCCACACGCTCTCAGATCGCCTCTACGAGGCGGTGAACCTTCCAGATCCTGAAGTCGCAGACATACTCGACGTCCTCGAGGAGGAGCCCGTCCCTGTCGCATTCGCCGTGATGGAGATCCTCGACAAGGAGACCCGGACGGTGTCGATCACCGTGCGCGGGGATGTGCTCGTCGACCTCGGCGGCAACACCACGACGCGCTTCCAATGGCCCGAAGGCGCCATGTGGATGAGCGGCGAAGCCGCAGGCGTCGACTCCGTGGGCATCGCGTTGCGCGGCCACGCCGGCGCCCCCGCCACCCTGCCGATCGCGCGCGGCGCGATCGCCGCCTCGCACGTCACCGCGGAGCTCGTGCCGGGCTCCCGTCGCAGGCTTCCCGCGCCCATCCCGGGCAACGCCGAGGACACCGTTCTCTATGAGGCCATCGCGATGCGTCGCGAGGACGGCCCGCCGCCCATGCCCGTGCCCGACTCCCACCGCACGGCATCGGCCGTCCCCCTGGCGGACCTGCACGGCTCGGGCATGTGGACCCTGCACCTGCCCGACGGCAGCGAGGTCGAGGCGTCGTCACGCATCGTCGTGGGGCGCAAGCCGTGGCGTCACGACGAGGGCGAGACCGTCACGCCCTACATCGTCGCGCCCTCGCCCCGCAAGGAGATCTCGGCCAAGCACCTCGAGCTCTCCGTCGTGAGCGGCCAGCTCAAGGCCACGGACCTGGGCTCGACCAATGGCACGCTCGTCCTGTCCGGCAGCAAGGCCCCGCGCCTGCTGCGTGACAGGGCTGTGATGACGTTGCGCCAAGGCGATACCCTCGACCTTGGTGAGGGCTTCCGCATCGTCGTCGGCGCACGGAAGTGACGCTGAGGACTCGCACGGACGCTCTCGCGCCACACGTCGGGCTGGACTGCGAGCGGGGAGCGGGACATGGTGCGTAGGGTTGTCGGCCAGCCTCCCGTCCTGCCCGGGTACACCTACGTGCGCCCGCTCGGCTCGGGCGGATTCGCGGACGTGTTCCTCTACGAGCAGGACATGCCGCGGCGCGTCGTCGCGGTCAAGGTCCTCGTGGACGATGCGATCAATCCCGATGTGCTGACCACGTTCAACCGCGAGGCGGACATCCTCGCGCGCCTGAGCGCGCACCCCGCGATCGTCACCATCTACCAGGCGAGCATCTCGGCCGACGGCCGGCCGTACTTCGTCATGGAGTTCTGCCCGGACAACATGAGCAACCAGTACAAGCGGGGCCCGATGCCCGTGCAGACCGTGCTGGACGCCGGCGTTCGCGTCGCGGCGGCTCTCGAGACCGCCCACCGCAGCGGCGTGCTTCACCGCGACATCAAGCCGTCCAACGTGCTCATCACGACGCTCGGCACCCCTGCGCTCGCGGACTTCGGCATCGCCGCCGCCCTCACGGGCGCGGACGAGCAGAGCAAGACCATCGCGATGTCGGTGCCGTGGTCGGCGCCCGAGGTCATCGTGGGCCAGGTCGCCGGCAACGTCGCGACCGAGGTCTACAGCCTGGGCGCGACCATCTACACGATGCTGGCCGGCCGTGCTCCCTACGAGCCGGAGACGGGGGAGCGCCTCCCGCGCGCGCAGCTCCAGGAGCGCACCCTGACCAAGAAGTACGTCCCCACGGGGCGCACCGACCTGGTGCCTCGCCTGCACGACCTGCTCGCTCGCGCCCTGTCGAAGGACGCCTCTCAGCGCTTCGGCTCGATGCTCGAGCTCGCCCAGGAGCTGCAGCGCGCCCAGATCGACCACGGCCTGCCTCCCACGGCCATCGAGGTCGTCGACCCGTCGTGGGCCTCCGCCGCCGTCCAGGGCGACGACGTCCGTCGCGCGCCGGTCATCTCCACGGTCAACGCGAACTCCCGTCGCGCCGCGCGCGCCCAGACGCTCGCGTCGGCGCAGCGCCAGGCCGCGCTCGAGCGCGAGCCGGCCGCGCCGGCACGCTCGTCGCGCAAGGCCGCTCTCATCGGCGCGGCGGTCGGCGGCGGCGCCGTCGCCCTCGTCGCCATCGCGGTCGTCGCAGCGGTACTGGGGTCCTAGATGGCGGCCCCCTCCGCTCCCCTCCTCCGACGAGGGAGATCGCTCCGGCCCCTCATCGTGGTCGCGGTGGTGGTCGCGGTGGTGGCGGGCGCGGTGCTCGTGCGCGGCTACGACGCACGCGACATCCCTCCGCTCGAGACGGCCGTGTGGGTCACCCGGGCGAACGGCCAGTACGCGCGCGTCAACACGGAGCTCGCCGCGATCGACACCGTCCGCGCCGTGTCCGACCCCGTGGGCATCGTGCAGTCCGGCTCGTCGGCCATGATCCTCAGCCAGGGCTACTCCCAGGCCTGGCCCATCGACCCTGCGTACCCGACCGACCTCGACGAGGGCAACGGCGGCGGCCCGTCCCCGAGCCAGACACCCGCAGGCACCACGTCCGTGCAGAGCGCGGGCGCGTACGTCGTCTACCTCACGTCGCTCGGAGAGGCGCACCTGGGCACGTACCCCACCCCGGGAGCGAGCGCGACCGGCGCCCGCCACCTCGACCCCTTCGCCCATGCGGATGAGGACGAAGAGCAGCGCTACGTCGCCTCCGCTGTCGCGCTCGACGCCTCGGGCCTCGTCGTCATGTACTCCGCCCAGGAGCAGGCCGTGCGGCGCTATGACGCCACGCGCGGCGCGTTCCTCGGCGACCCCGAGCCCGTGCCCGCCGCGCCCGACGCCGATGCCGCCCTGTCGCTCGTGGACGGGCGCTGGGTGCTGTACGCGGCATCGGACGGCCTGCTGTGGTTCCAAGGCGCCGATGCGCCGCTCGTCATCGGCGCGGAGGCGGGCTCCGTGCTGCAGGCGAACGCCTCGACGGACGGGACCGTGTACGTCGCGGACGGCGCCGGCCTCATCGCCGTGACCCTCGCGGACGGTGCCGCGGTCCGCGTCGCACAGGCGTCCGGCACGCCTGCCGCTCCCATCACGGTCGACGGCGTCGCCTACGCCGCATGGCTGTCGCAGGCGCAGGCGAGCCTGTGGTCGAGCTCCTCGCCCGCGCCCGCCACGCTCGCGCTGCCCGGCGGCGCGCTCGACGATGTGCAGAACGTCCGCCCCGTGTTCCACACCAACGGCGCGCGCGCCGTCCTGAGCGAGGTGTCGACGGGCCTGGTGTGGACCGTCCCCGACGGCACGCTCGTGCCTCTCGAGGACTGGGACCCGCTCGAGGACGCCGAGGAGGAGCAGGGCACCGTCGAGGTCGACGACGTCGTGGAGCAGGAGCCTCCCGTCGCCGTGGACGACGCGTTCGGCGTGCGCAGCGGAGCCCATGTGCGCCTTCCGCTCCTGTACAACGACCACGACCCCAACCGCAAGGACGTGCTGTCCATCGTCCCGGAGCTCCTGGGCGAGTGGGACGTCCCCGGCTTCGGCACGCTGGACCTCACCGACAACGACCAGGCGGCCGTCGCCACGATCACGGCCGAGTCGGGATCGGCGACCTTCTCCTATGCGGTCACCGACGGCGTGAGCACGTCTGCCCCCGCGTCGGTCACGGTCACGGTGGTCCCCGCTGACCAGAACAGCGCCCCCGTGTGGTGCGGCGTCGACGAGTGCGTCCAGCCGTGGCCCACGCCGGAGATCACCCCGGGCGGCTTCGTCGAGGTGCCGGTGCTGGAAGGCTGGGTCGACCCCGAGTCCGACGTCATCGCCCTCATGGACGCGATCGTGTCCGACACCGCCGCGCCCCTGAGCGTCGTCACGACCGCCGAGGGCACGATCGCCATCCGCCACCTCGATCCCAACGCGAGCGCGGGCACCGTCGAGATCGACGTCGTGGTCGGCGACGCCTACGGCGCGACAGCCACCAAGACGCTCACGCTGCGCGTGTCCGCCACCCCCGCCCTCACGGCTCCGCCCATCGTCCTCACCGCAGGCGTGGGCGATCCCCGCCGCGTCGCGATCGCCGACCATGTCACGGGCGGTTCCGGCACCTACCGCCTGATCGACGCGGTCGTGACGCAAGGCGAGGAGTCCTTCACCGTCACGCCCGTGAGCGCGAACGGCACCATCGAGCTGCTCGCCAGCCAGCCCGGGCAGTATCTGGCGACCTACACCGTCGAGGACTCCGTGACGCTCGCCCAGCAGACGGCCACGCTGCGCCTCACCGTCGCCGACAGCGCCCGCGCGCTCACGATCCCGCCGCTCACCGCCTTCGTGCGACCGCTCGAGGACGCGACCATCGACGTGCTGGCCGCCGTGCAGAACACCTCCGGGCGCGTCCTCCTCCTGTCCGCCGCGACGAGCAGCGAGCCCAACCTGAGCCCGAGCATCGTCGCCGAGACCTACCTGCGCGTGCGCGGCAGCACGGACACGGGCGAGCCGGGCCGCATCGGCGTCGTGGACGTCGTCGTCTCCGACGGCGCGGGAGGAACCGCGAGCGGCCAGGTGACCGTCTTCCTCCTGCCGCCCAACCCCAACGTGCGTCCCATCGCCGTGCCCGACGCCGTCTCCGTGCGCGCAGGCACCCAGGTGGACATCTCCGTCCTGGCCAACGACGTGCGGCCCCAGGGCGAGCAGATCCTGCTCCACCCCGACGTGATCGGCTCGGGCGCGCCCGACGAGATCGCGTTCGCCTCGGGCGCCCAGCTGCGCTACGTCGCACCGAGCGAGCCCGGCGTGCACACGCTGCAGTACTCGACGTACCTGGAGAGCTACCCCAACCGCTTCGACACCGCCACCGTGACCGTGACGGTGGTGCCGCAGGGCGCCAACCGCGCGCCCGAGCCGCAGACGCTCATCGGCCGCGTCGTCGCGGGTCAGACGGTGCGCATCCCCTTCACCCGCACGGGCGTGGACCCCGACGGCGACGACGTCGCGCTCGTCAACGTCTCCACGCTCGCGCCGGGACTGGGCGTGGCGTCCATCTCGGCCGCGGGCGGCGCCATCCTCTACACCGCCCCCGCGGGAGGCGTGCCGGGTGGCCAGGTGAGCTTCACCTACACGGTCAAGGACGCGCGCGGCCTGACGGGCGAGGCAGAGGTGCGCATCGGCGTCCTTCCCACCGAGGTCGCGGACGTCGCCCCCGTCACGTACTCCGACTACGTGGGCGCCCAGGTGGGCTCGCGCACCCCGGTGACGGTCACGCCGCTCGACAACGACCGCGACCCCTTGCGCGGCACCCTGCGCCTGGTCTCCATCAAGCCCAACGCGCCCGAGGGCACCCCGGAGCACGAGCGCCTCGCAGCGCTCATCGACTCGGCGACCTCGCTCGAGGACGGCCGTGTGGTGCTGCGCGGCGGAGACGTCCTGGGCACGCACTCGTACGTGTACACGGTCGAGTCGAGCACGTCGCTGTCCACCGCCGAGGGCCTCATCGTCGTCGGCGTCTCCGACGAGCTCGGCCCCAGCACGCTCACGGTCACCGACACGTTCCTGACCGCCCGCACCCGCGCTGAGCTCTTCGACGGCGTCGACGTCGTCAGCGGCAAGGTGCGCTGGCAGACGGGCGACCCGTCCACCCTCGAGCTCGCCGTGTGGGGTCCGCTCGCGAACACCTACTCGGTGGACGGCTGGAAGATCTCCGGCCCCGCGACCGACGACCGCGCGATCGTGCCCTTCACGCTCACGGGCACCGACTTCGCGGGCAACGAGGTCCAGACGTGGGGCTTCCTGCGCATCCCCGCGTTCGAGGACATGCGCCTCCAGGCCGTTCCCGGTCTCACCCCCATCCAGGTGGGCGAGGAGCAGTCCGTCGCCGTCTCCGTGGCCGATGTGCTCGACCTGCCGCCGGGCCAGGCGGTGGAGCTGCGTCGCGAAGGCCCCTTCCCCGTGCAGCGCGTCAACGCCCGCTGCACGCCCACGGGAGACGGCGTCGTCACCTATGCGGCTGGCCGCGAGGCGCCATGGACCGACACGTGCGCCATCGCCGTGCGCCTGCCCGGTCAGGAGACGTGGAGCACCGTCGGCATCCCGCTGTCGATCATCCCCAAGGATCCGCAGGCGATCCTCAACCCCGTCAGCCGCACCATCAGCCCCGGCGCCACCGAGACCATCGTCCTCAAGGACGCGATGGTGACCTGGGAGGGCGGCCGTGTGGGCGACATCGCGGGCATGCGCCTCGAGACGTCGTACACGGGCACGAACTTCATCGTCACGAACGCCGACGGGATCGTCACGGCCCAGGCGGTCGCCAACGCCAAGCCGGGCGTGCGCGAGCGCATCGACGTCTTCTCCCCCGACTACGGCGGCCTGAGCGCGAGCATCACCCTCGTGGTCGGCATCGCGAGGCCCGACGCCCCGCGCGGCGCGACGTTCACCCACCAGTGCGACGTGAGCCGCGGCTCGAGCTGCACCATCACCGCTGTGGGGATCGCGGGCGAATACGACCCGTTCGCCGGCATCCAGGGCGGGGGCCTCACGATCGCGAGCGTGGGCACCACGGGGTCCGTGTCGTGCTCGGTCGCGACGGTCACGCAGTCCTCCCCCACGACGCTCGTGGCGACGTGGCCCGGAGGCCCGCGGCCGGTGGGCGGGGAGTGCATCGTGCCCTTCACCGTGGTCGACGCGCAGGGCCGCACGGGCCCCGCGCAGCTCACGCTCGACGTCCTGGGCTATCCGCAGACGCCGGCGAGCGTCACGACCGTCGCCTACACCGGCGACTCGGTGACGCTCCAGGTGGCGCTCGGCGCCGCCGTCGACGCGCACCCCGCCGTGAGCTCGGTCGCGATCTACAAGGGCGGATCCTCCGTCCCCGCGTCCTGCGCCGCGAGCGGCCCTGGCCAGCACCGCTGCGTCATCTCGGGCCTGGTCAACGGCGAGCGCGCCACGTACACCGCCCGCGCGGTCAACTCCGTGGGCGAGTCGCTCGACACGACGGGCCACGAGACGTGGGCCTACCAGGCTCCCGTCATCACGAGCCTCACCGCGACCTCGCCCTACGTGCCCGGCACCACCACCACGGCATCGGGCGCCGTGGAGGTGACGGTGGAGTCGAGCGACGACACCCTCTCCTTCCAGGTGGTCAACTCGGGCGCGACGTTCCCGCGCACGGGCCCGTCGACGACGTTCACCGCGAGCCTGCCCGTGGGAGCGACGGTGCTCCAGGTCACCCCCATCTCCAAGTTCAGCCCGCCCATCGCCGGAGGCAACTCCGGCGCGGTGGCCACGTTCCCGCTCACCGTCGTCGGCGCCCCCTTCTTCCTCGGGAGCACCACGGCGACCCCCACCGGCACGACCATCACGGTCGACGGCGTGGCCCTCATGGCCAACTCCAGCCCGATGCCGCTCACGGAGATCTTCGTCGCCTGGGTCAGCGGCGGCGCGACGCCGAGCTGCACCATGAACGGCGCGGGCGAGGCGCAGGTCGCAGGCGTGGGCATCGTCCAGTCCGCGACGACGGACATCGCCGGCCTCGACCCCAACACGTGGTACTCCGTCGCGGTGTGCGGCTCGAACGGCTACGGCGCCGTCCTGTCGCCCGTCGCCACCGCGTTCACCTGGGTCCCGCCGGCCGCCCCGACCGGCGACCTGACGTACAAGGTCAGCGAGATCGCGACGACCTACGGCACGTCCATGGTGCACGAGCTCGAGAGCGGCCCGTCCGTGGACCCGCTCCCTGGCTTCGGCGTCTACTACTGGTACGCGGGAGTCGCCGTGTCCTCGACGTTCGACCCCGGCTTCATCCCCGGCGTCTCCTACACGGTCGCGTACTGCCTTCCCGACAGCCCGAGCCTGTGCGGCCCTGCCGCCGCCATCACGCCTCAGCCGGGCTCCGCGCCCAACCTCGTGCAGATCGACTTCCCGGCCGGCTGCGTCGCGGCGCCGACCGCCGACCAGGTCACGGTCACCGGCGCCGGGCCCGAGCACTACGAGATCATCGCGAACCCCACGGGGTGGGTGGTGAACTTCCTGGCCGGTCCGTACCAGAGCCTGGGCGGCCACGGCATGGCCGCGACCATCTGCGACCCCGAGCCGGATCCGGAACCGGACCCCGACGACGAAGAATGAGACGCAGGACCCTGCGATGGAAGGAAACCCATGACGATCTCGGCTGAACAGGCCAAGTGGTATGAGGAGACGTTCTCCCTGCTTGCCGACAACATCGAGCTGGTCATCCTCGGCAAGCGCCACGTCATCGAGCTCGTCCTGGCGACGGCGCTCGCCGGCGGCCACGTGCTGCTGGAAGACGTCCCTGGCACGGGCAAGACGGCGCTCGCGCGCACCCTCGCGCAGACCGTCAAGGGCACCTCGTCTCGCATCCAGTTCACTCCGGACCTCCTGCCCGGCGACGTCACGGGCGTGACGGTGTTCGACCAGAAGAAGGGCACGTTCACGTTCCACGCGGGTCCCGTCTTCGCGAACATCGTGCTCGCCGACGAGATCAACCGCGCCTCGCCCAAGACGCAGTCAGCGCTCCTGGAGGTCATGGAGGAGGGCAATGTCACGGTCGACGGCGTCACCCGTCCCGTGGGCAGCCCGTTCCTCGTCATCGCGACGCAGAACCCCGTGGAGCAGGCCGGCACCTACCGCCTGCCGGAGGCGCAGCTCGACCGCTTCATGATCAAGACCTCGCTCGGCTACCCCGACGAGGCCGCCACCCTGCGCATCCTGCAGGGCGCCACCAAGGGCACCACCGAGGTCCCCGGCATCGTCGAGCCCGACACCCTGCTGGCCATGCAGGAGCTCGCCAAGACGGTGTACGTCAACCCGATCATCTCGGACTACATCATGCGCATCGTCGAGGCGACCCGTCGGGCCGCGGAGGCCCGCCTTGGCGTGTCCGTCCGCGGCGCCCTCGCCCTCGCCCGCCTCGCCACGACGTGGGCGGCGGCGCGCGGCCGCACGTTCGTCACCCCCGACGACGTGCGCGACCTCGCCGTTCCCGCGCTCGCGCACCGCATCATGCTCGAGCCCGAGGCCGAGTTCGACGGCGTGACCGCCGTGGACGTCATCGGCCAGGTCCTGCTCGACGTCCCCGCGCCCACGGAGAACGGATCGGCATAGGACCGTGCCCGAGAACACCGCCACCCGCTCCGGCATCACCGCCACCCGCACCCGCGGCGTGACGGTGACGCGCTATGCCACGGAGCGGACGGGCCTTGCCGCTGGAGCCGAGGCCGGCCGACGCGCGCTCGACACCGCTCGTGACGCGCTGCGCCGTGCCGGCGCGGTCATGGCGCGCACCGTGCGCCCCGCCGGCTGGCTCCTCGCGGCATGCCTGGCGGTCGGCCTGATCCTCGCGCTCGCGTGGGGATGGGCCGAGGGCTGGATCATCGCCTCCGCATCGGCGCTCATGCTCGCGCTGTGCGCGCCGTTCCTCCTGGGCTCTCACAGGTATGAGGTCGCGCTGTCCTTCGAACGGGACCGCGTGGTCGCCGGCGACGAGCTCGAGGCGACGCTGACCGTCACCAACATCGGCCGCCGCGCGGCGCTGCCCGCGGTGCTCGACATCCCCGTGGGCTCCGGCCTGGTCGAGGCGCATATCCCGTTCATGCGCGCCCACGCCGAGCACACCGAGCCGCTCACCATCACGGCGGCCAAGCGCGGCATCATCACGGTGGGCCCGCTCACGATCGGCCGCGGCGACCCGCTCGGCATCATGCAGCGCGACCACACGTGGCCCGAGGTGCAGCACATCTACGTGCACCCCGTCACCACGCCCGTGCCGCCCACGAGCGCGGGCCTCCTGCGCGACCTCGAGGGAGCGGTGACCACGACGATCGTGGACTCCGACCTGTCGTTCCACGCGATCCGCGACTACGTCCAAGGCGACTCGCGTCGCCACATCCACTGGCGCTCCACCGCCAAGACCGGCCACCTCATGGTGCGCCAGTACGAGGAGACGCGCCGCTCGCGCATCGCGATCGTGCTCGACCTCGACCCCGGCCAGTACTCGACGGACGACGAGTTCGAGGTCGCCGTCAGCGCCGCCTCCTCGCTCGGCCTGCAGGCCGTGCGCGACGGCCGCGAGCTGCTCGTGACCACGAGCGCGCCCATCGAGGCCCATGAGCTGGGCCGCGTCCACGCGATCCGCACGCTGCCCACGCTCGGCCCGCGCGCCCTCCTGGACGGCATGAGCTCGATCGAGTCCTCCCCGAACGTCATGCCCATCGAGCAGGTCGCCACGATGACGGCGCAGGAGGCCGACAGCCTCTCGCTCGTCTTCCTCGTCATCGGCTCGCTCACGCCGATCGCGGACGTCCGCAGGGCCGCCATCCGCTTCCCCGCAGACGTGTCGGTCATCGCCGTGCGCTGCGATCCGGGCGCGCAGCCCTCGATGCGGAGCATGCGCGAGCTGCGCGTCATCACGCTCGGCATGCTCCACGACCTGGGCCACCTCCTGCTGAGGAGCACGCTGTGACAGGGGCCCACGCATGAGCGCACGGACGAGTCGCCTCACGGCGCCCGGCCGCGTCGTCTGGGACGGCGTGGCGGTCGCGGCATGCGCCGCGCTGGCGGCCGTCTCCGCGTGGGAGGTGTACGGCACGCCCTACGTGGGCGCGGTCGCCGCCGCAGGGTTCGTCATCGCGTTCGTCGCCGTCATCGCCGGCGCCGTGCGCGGCTGGCCGTGGTGGGGCACGGCCATCGCGGCGCTCCTGGGATACCTCCTGGCCGTGGTCCCCGTGACGATGCCCGATGCCCTCACCGACGTCTCCCGCATCGGCCGGGCGATCATCACCGGCCTCTCGGGCGCGATCGTGGGCTGGAAGCAGGTCCTCACCATCTCCGTCCCCGCGGGCATGTACCAGGGGGTCCTCGTCCCGTTCTTCTTCACCGTGGCGCTGTGCTGCGTGGTGGCGCTGGGCGTCATGGTGCTCGCGCCGCAACGCGCGCCGCTCGCCATGGCGCCCATGCTCCTCATGGTCGGGTACGGCTTCGCGTTCGGGTCCTCGAGCGTCTCCGGCTCCTTCGACGCGGCGATCGGGTCCGTCCCCGACGCCCGGCGCTCCGCCATCGCCCTGGCGTCTCTCGTGGTGTGCGTCATCTGGGCCCTGGGCCGCGCGCGCATCGACCGCTCGCTCCAGATCGGCACGGCGCGGGCCGCCACGGGCACGGCGCGCATCGGCTCCTCCTCGTGGGGCTTCGCGGTGCGCCGCCACAGTGCATCCGCGGGGATCGTCGCGATCGCCGCGATCGGCACCCTCGCGTTCGCGCCGTTCGGCGCCGGCCTGGGCGTGCGCATCGTGCCCCGCGACTCCGTCGACCCGATCATCTACGTCCAGGACCAGCCGAGCCCTCTCGCCGACTATCGCCGCAGCTTCGAGCAGCCGGCGTACGGCACCACGCTGTTCGTCGTGGGCGGCGCCGGCGCCGCCGACCGCCTGCGCATCGCCACGCTCGACGACTACGACGGCCAGACGTACCGTCTGGCCCCCCAGACCCGCTTCACGCGCCAGCCGATGTTCCAGGAGGACACGATCACGGTGACGATCGCGGAGGGCTACCGGGGCGTGTGGGTGCCGATCTCCACAGCGGCCGGCGGCGCTCCCCGCTTCATCGGCCCGCGCGCGGAGACGCTCGCCGACGCGTACTACGCGAACGTGGCCGCGAACTCCGCCGTCGTCGTCACGGACACGCCCGGCATCGGCCTGCTGCCGGGCGACGCGTACACGATCGCGGCGGCCCCCTCGCCGTCGCCCGAGCTCGTCCAGTCGCTGCGCGGCGGCGAGTCCAGGCTGGATCCCGAGCGCCACCCCATGCTCATCGCCTGGGTCGACCGGCAGCTCGTGGGCCGCACGGGCGCGGACTTCCTCGAGCTGGTGGACCGCCTGCGGGAGCGGGGCTACATCAGCCACTCCTCGCGCCAGACTGTCGCGAGCCAGCAGTGGATCTCCGCCCTCGAGGCTCGCGCGGGCTTCGAGTTCCACGGCAGCCGTCCGGGCCACTCGGCCGCCCGCATCGACGAGCTCTTCGCCGAGCTCATCGAGCAGGAGCAGCGCGCGGGCGCCTTCGCCCAGCCGAGCGACCTGGTCGCGGGCATCGGCGACGACGAGCAGTTTGCGACGGCCGTGTCGCTCCTCGCGGCGCACTTCGGCTTCGACTCGCGCCTGGTCGTCGGCGTGCGGCTGGGCGACACCGGTGCCGACCTGGCCGTTCCGCCGTGCCACGACGTCTGCACGGGCGCGAACCTCACGGTCTGGGCCGAGGTGCGCGCTGGCGACGGATCGTGGGTGCCGATCGACGCGACGCCGCAGTTCGAGATCGCGCCCATCACCATCCAGCAGGGTCAGACGCCGCCTCAGAACCCCACGGAGCCGCAGGAGGCGGAGAGCAGCGTCGTCGAGCCGCCCGCCGTCGCCAACGACGCCACGGCCGAGGAGTCGGAGCCGAGCGCCGAACGCGCCAGCTGGCTCGACACGTACCTCCCGCTCATCATCGCGATCGCCGTGGGACTCGTGGGAGCCGCAGTGCTGCTCGCTCCGCTCCTGGTGTTCCCGCTCGCCAAGGGCTCGCGTCGCCGCTGGCGCCGCCACAACCCCTCGACCGAGGTAGCGATGGTGGGTGCATGGGAGGAGCTCGTGGACACGTACGTCGACCTCGGCTTGGAGGTGCCCGAGGGGCTCACCCGTGCGGAGACGGCCGATGTGCTCGGCCGCCCGGTCGCGGCCGCGGTCGCCGCCGATGTGGACCGCGCCGTGTTCTCTGACGCCGCGCCGTCCGATCAGGCTCGCGAGGCCGCCTGGCGCCTCGTCGACGCCGAGCGACGCGACGTGATCCGCTCCGCTCCCCTGGGGCGCCGCCTCCGCGCGCGCCTGACTCCGATGTCCCTGCGTCGTGCCGCTCGCGGGCGCAAGCGCAGGTCAACCCCCGCCCTTCTGAGAAAGGATCGGCCCCGCAATGAATGACGACTCTTCGCCCGTCCTGCCCACGGTCACCTCCACGACCGTGGACATCGACGGCGCCGCCGCCCTGGCGTTCGGCGCGTTCGGCTTCCTGGCGGCCATCGCCGTCTACGCCCTGGTCGCCTGGTGCCTGTCCGTGGTGTTCCGCAAGAGCGGCGAGGCGCCGTGGAAGGCGTGGGTGCCCATCGTCAACATCGCCACGATCTTCAAGCTCGGCGGCGAGGCGCCGTGGAAGGTGGTCTTCCACTTCATCCCGGTGGTCAACATCTACGCCGTGATCCTCCAGATCATCGCGATCCACCGCATCAACGTCCGCTTCGGCCACGGCGCGGGCATGACGGTGCTCGCGATCCTCATCGCGCCGGTGTGGGCGATCCTGCTGGCCCGCAGCGAGCCGACCAGCCCTGTTCCGCTCGCGGACCGCATCGTGCCGCCCGCCTCGGCCGAGCCCGCCGGCGGGTGGGCCCTCGCCGACGCGCCGCCGTCGGGCCCTCTGTCGACCTCTCCTCCCCCGTTCGTGGGCGCCACTCCCGTGCCGATCTCCGCCGGCGACGAGGAGCCGCTCGAGCTCGCCACGGTGCGTCGCCCGGGAGGCGCGCCCGGCGCCCCGGACGCCGCGGCATCGGACGCGCCCGATGCCGCGGGATCCCGCCCCGTCCCTGGTGCTCCCTACGCAGTGCGCCCGGTCGAGCCGTCCGAGCCGATCTCGGTCGCGGAGGTGACCGCTTCCGGCACGGGCCCGCAGATCACGCCCGCGACGCCGGCTCAGGCCGCGGCCGTGGCCGCGGTGCAGTCGGGCTCGATCCCGCTGCCCCCGCCCGCCCCGCCGGCGCCGGCCGACGTCGCCGCGCCCCCGGTGGAGATCACCGCTCCCCCGGCGCCTCCCGTCGCGCCGGCGCCTCCAGCCGCGGCGGCCGCGCCCGCCATCCCTCCCGTGCCGCCCGCTCCTGCGGCGCCGCCCGCGCCGCCGATCAACCCCGGCGTGCCGTGGGCCGATGCGATCCCCGCCGTCGAGCGCACGCCGCAGCCGACGCCGGCGCCGGTCGAGATCACCGCGCCGCCGCTGGCTCCCGTGAAGGACTTCGAGCTGCCGCCCGAGGCCATCTCCGCGCTCGCCGCCAGCATGATCAGCCGGGATGAGGACGAGGCCCTTGCCGCGATGGAGATCACCGGCGAGGACCTCGAGAACGCGGATGAGGACGGCTCCACCGTCGTGGTGGACCGCCGTCCCAAGATCAGCTGGCATCTCCAGGTCGATGGCGCCGGCGAGTTCCAGCTCGACGGCGACAAGGTGCTCCTGGGCCGCAAGCCCCTGAGCTCCACGCCCGGAACGCAGGCTCTGGCCATCCCCGACACGACCCGAACGCTGTCCAAGCTCCACGCACGACTCGACCTCGTCGACGGCTCGTGGACCATCACGGACCTCAACTCGACCAACGGCGTGGTCGTCGTGGACGAGACGGGCAACGAGCGCCTGCTCGATCCCGGCACGAGCGCCGAGGTGCGAGGCCGCTTCATCTTGGGCAAGGTTGGCATGAGCATTCGGTATGAAGGCGGGGGCACATGAAGACGGTGAGCGTCGGGGGCGTTCAGCTCAACGTCGCGGCGCTGACCCATCCGGGTCATCGGCGTGAGAACAACGAGGACGCGTACCACGCGCGCGGGGCCGCGTACGTGGTGGCCGACGGCATGGGCGGCTACGACGCTGGCGAGATCGCGAGCGCGGCGGTCGTCGAAGCCTTCGGCCACCACCTCGACCACGGCGGCTTCGGCGACTTCGCGAGCGTCCAGGAGGCGCTACTCGACGCCGACGACCGGGTCACCGCGATCGCCGCGACGACCTCGCGAGGCGCTGGCAGCACCGCCGCCGGCGCGGTGCTCGTCAGTCACGAGGGCGAGCCGTTCTGGCTCGTGTTCAACGTGGGCGACTCGCGCGTATACCGCCACGTGGGCAGCGAGCTCGAGCAGCTCACGCGCGACCACTCGCTCGGTCAGGAGATGGTCGACTCCGGTCAGCTCCAGCCTGGCGACCTCGCGACCTTCCGCGAGCGCAACGTGGTCACCCGCGCCATCGGCGCCACGGACTCTCTCGCCGACTCGTGGCTCGTGCCCGTCGTCAACGGCGACCGCCTGCTGCTGTGCTCCGACGGCCTCCACGGCGAAGTGGACGACGAGACCATCCGCGCGATCCTCACCATGAACGGTCGCACCGACACCGTCGCCAAGGCGCTCGTGGAGCGCGCTCTCGACAACGGCGGGCGCGACAACATCACCGTCATCGTCATCGACGTCATCGCCGGCGGTCAGACCGGCGGATCCGACACCCACAGCAATGCCGTGGTGTCCGACGTCCACGACACCCTGACCTCCTAGGACTCATCCGTGACCGATCCCGACGACGAGCTCGACGACGCGACCATCGCGGTGGACCGCGCATCGCTCACGGCCTCGTCCTCCGCGTCCGACCCGGCCGTCGAGCCGGAGGAGGACGAGGAGGACCTTGACCTCACCGTGGCGGTCAAGCGCGCCGTCCCCGCGACGCCGGCCGCAGCGGGCGACGGGGGGACCGACGAGGACGACCGCACGATCGTCGTGGACCGCACGGCGCCGGGCGCCGACGACGAAGACGACCACACGATCCTCGT
>Ga0207868_1000988_pt1 | contig 23422 bp, 23 predicted proteins | sample Passage237B_FD_187370 | JGI IMG/M metagenome (GOLD analysis project Ga0207868, IMG submission 187370) | Cellulose adapted compost microbial communities from Newby Island Compost Facility, Milpitas, CA, USA - Passage2 37B (SPAdes) (version 3) ... | reverse complement strand
TGTGATTCCTGCTAAAAATCTCTGGGTCAATCCAGACTGTGGACTAAAAACAAGAAAATGGACAGAGACTGAGCAGGCGTTAAAAAACATGATTACAGCTACCAATAAGCTCAGACAAAGTATAAAGGGAAAAAACAGCATCGAAGCTTAACCCCGGATACCGCTTTTAATCAGGTCTTATCCGGTTTTAAGTTGCTTTAGCCCCTGCGCTGAAAGCAGTGATTTGATGTCATTTATAATGTGGTGAATTGCTGCGAACTGAAATTGTTCTAGCAATTCACGCATCTATGTAAAGTCTACCATCCCACCTTCTTTTCTTCCATTCCCTAATCACAATTCTTAACAAACACAGAACAAGTCAAATTCTCTAATAAAATAGTTTTCAACATACAACAACACTTTTTATATTGAGCCGTAATGTTCGAAAAATTGTGACGCCATGATAAATCGTTTTTTATTCACTTCAGCATTTATTATTCTGTTTACACTGCTAAGTCAGTTGGTAAACGCTCAAACAGTATATGTTACAGAGAAAGGCAAAAAATACCACAAGAAGAACTGCTCAGTTGTAAGTGAAGGTAAAAAAGGAAAAGACCTTTCAGAGGCAATCAAAAGCGGCTACGAGCCTTGTGCTGTTTGTAAGCCTGATACAGCCCAAAAACAACAAGCAACCGAACCCAAGAAAAAAAAGTAACCCTAAAATAACCAGAGGCCGGAGCAGCAATGTTCCGGCCTCTTTTAGTTTAAATGGAAGGTAATTATTCCACAATAATGGGAGTGGATTTCCTTCCTTTTGTATTGCTTACTTCCAGGATATACATACCTGATTCTATACCCAACAGAGACAGAGCACCCTGTGGGCGCTCAAAAGACTTCACTACCCTGCCTGACAAATCCATGATGGTTACAAGATCGTCCTGCTGTACCCCCTCAATTGTTATGGATTCTCTGGCCGGATTAGGATACACGTTTAGTCTACCTGCTGCCACCTTTTGCAGAGACGTTACCATATTATCCACCTCCAGGATGTTTGATCGAAGAATCAGATCCTCACCAGGAAAACATATTACCCAGTGCATTTCAATCTGATAGTATAATTTTTCTGACAAAGGTGGATTATAGTCTGTAAAAGAATAAACACCATCCGAAACCGTCGAGATCAAATCCATGGCATCTTTCGATTCACCTCTGTAGATGGCATATTCTGCTATACCGGCCCCTTCATAAGAGTTCCAGGAAATAGTTATTCCATTTTCTTCTTTATCCCTGGATAGCAGCACTGTTTTATGTGGCACAGAAAGTGGCGTAACAGCTCCATCCAGTCCTCTGACCGCAATACTGTACGAGTACGCAGCTGATTCCGGATTAGAAGTGTTATCTGTATACACTGTGTAATAGCTTCCTTCGATACGCCCTATCTGCACCCCGTCCCGGAAAACTCTGAGACTGTCAACCACAGGAAAATTCTCTGACTCATCCAACGCCACCACCAGCTTATTCTTTCCCGAAAGTCTGTCGTAAGTAGCCATACACAGAGATGGCTGATAGACACCCAGTTCTGCAGATGCCGAAATAATCGTACCACACACAGACGTAATTTCACAGGCATAACTCAGCCCTCTCTGATCCACTCCCACGTTGTTCAATTGCAATCTGGAAGTATTTGCTCCGTCAATATATTCCGGCACCCCTCCTCTGTTGATAAACCAGGCGTAAGTGACACCTTCGTCTGAAGCAGTCACTTCAAAAACTGCTGTTCCATTTTCCCAGGCATGGGCCGGCTGAGGATCGGAAGTAATGGAAACATATTCTTTAACAGTCAACACAGCTGCTTCGGAATAAATCTTCTCCTCATTCTGATCTGTAATGACACATCTGTACAAACTTCCATCCATTTCTTTTTCAACAGGAGGTGACATATAATAATTGCTTTCGGCTCCATTTATATCCACATAAGTAAAGCCTGTATAGACCTGCCATTGGTAGATTAAATTTTCGCCTTCAGCCAGCACATAGAAATACGCGCTCGCTCCCACACAAACCGTTACACTTTCAGGCTGCTTTTGTATAATAATTTCATTCGTACTTAAAGTATGGTTTACTGACGCGCTGACAACTTCAGCCCTGGAAAAAGAGAATACCAAGATAAAAGCCGAAGTAAGCAGAAAAGATAGCAGTAGATGTTTTTTCATTTGGGAATTTACTAAATAAAAGTGTCTTTACCACCTACAAAATTATTTTTAACTTTCTTATTATCAAATATTCTTATCCAAAGAACACTGAAAGCTCACGGAACAACTTCTGAGAATTTATCCTTATATATCCTACTATTTACAATCCTTGCTTACCTTTGCGAACAAATAAAATCTTAATCCATTGTCATTTAATCCATTATCCATAAATCTTCCTGTAAGGGAAATCATCCCGGATGTACAGGAACATCTTAAGCAGTCCAACACCCTTATCGTCAATGCGCCTCCCGGAGCGGGCAAAAGTACCTTATTGCCTTTGGCGCTGATCGATGCCCCCTGGCTAAAGGGAAAAAAAATACTGATGCTGGAACCGAGGAGACTGGCTGCCAGAACCATAGCCGAACGTATGGCTTCCCTGCTTGGCGAACAGGTCGGGGAAAGTGTGGGCTACAGAATTCGGTTTGAAAATAAAGTCAGCAGCAAAACTAAAATAGAAGTACTGACCGAGGGGATCCTTACCCGCTTCATCCACAACGACAACAGTCTTGAAGGCGTAGGGCTGGTTATCTTTGACGAATTTCATGAACGCAGTATACATGCAGACGTAGCAATGGCTCTTTGCAGAGAAGCACAACAGCGACTGCGGCCAGATCTGCGCATTATGGTAATGTCGGCAACTCTGGACATGCCACAGTTAACACAGCTTCTTAAAGCTCCTGCCGTACAAAGTCAGGGTAAGCAATACCCGGTGGATATCATCTATACCGGAGAAGCTGATCCTTATCTGCTTCCGGAAATGACTGCAAAGGTGGTCTCCAGAGCCATAAAGGAGCAAGATGGGGATACACTTGTTTTTCTTCCGGGAGAAGCAGATATCAGACAATGCGAAAGCCTGCTTAAAAGAGAGTTAAAGGGTTTTGTGATTCATCCCCTTTATGGCATGTTACCGGCAGGAAAGCAGTACAGTGCCATAATGCCGGATAAAACAGGAAAACGTAAAGTTGTCCTTGCCACCTCAATTGCAGAAACCAGCTTAACCATAGAAGGTATAAAGATAGTCGTAGATTCCGGCTTTGGAAAAACCTCCCGGTTCGATCCACAGTCAGGATTATCAAGGCTCGTAACTCAGCGCATCTCCAAAGATTCTGCAGATCAGCGTGCCGGACGGGCAGGAAGACTTAGCCCGGGGACTTGCTACCGGATGTGGTCGGAAAGCATTCAGGAAACGATGACAGAACACAGAATTCCTGAAATCATGGAAGCAGATCTGTCGTCACTGGTGCTGGATATGGCCCAGTGGGGCATTGTAGATCCGCATCAGCTCACCTGGCTCACTCCTCCGCCCAAAGCCACTTTGGCACAGGCTGTAGAAACGCTGCATCAGTTGAACGCTCTGGAAAACGGACGCATCACAGAACATGGAAAGAAAATTCATGCGCTCCCCTGCCATCCGAGAATCGCACACATGCTTCTCATGGCCCAGAAAGAAGACAGACTTCCACTTGCGACAGACCTTGCAGCACTTCTGGAAGAACGCGATCCTTTAAAAAGAGAAGCAGGTATCGACATCAATCTGAGAATTGAAGCACTAAGAAGGTTCCGGAAAGAAAAAGGCAAAGGAAAACAACTGGCTAAAATTGAAAAGGTAGCGGCTTCGTACAGAAAGCTCTTTAACATACAGGAAGACAACGGTGAACAGGACCCGTATGAGACAGGGGTATTACTGGCCCACTGCCATCCGGAACGTATTGCTTTTGCCAGACCCGGCAACAATGCCCAGTTTCAGCTTGCCAATGGTAAGTATGCGTCTACAAGCCATAAAGATGAACTGGCACATGAATCCTGGCTCGCCATAGCCAATATGGATGCAAGAGAAGGAATGGGAAAAATCTTTCTTGCCTCTCCCTTAAATCCCAAGGACCTTGCACCGCTGGTGAAGGAACAGGAGGTCATCACATGGGATACGGAAGATGGTACCCTGAAAGCCTCCAAAGATCTAAGAATAGGAAGTATCGTTCTGAAGTCCAAACCACTTCCAATACCGGATGAAAGGTACAGAATCAAAGCCATCTCAGACGCTATCAAAAAAGAAGGTCAGGACCTGCTTCCCTTTACCGAAGAAGTAAAACAATGGCAGGCAAAAATATTGCAGCTGAAAAAATCTGAACCACAGGCCGGATGGCCGGACGTAAGCACTTCTACCCTGCTGCTTACCAACTACGAATGGCTGAGGCCTTATCTGACCGACATTGAACACCCCGATGATTTGTATAAGCTGGACCTTCTGGAAATCCTTCAGACGTTCCTGACCAAAGAACAAAAAGAACGATTGGCCTGACAAGAAAACCGGACTTTAGTAGCACGATCTAAAGTTCGGTTTTTAATTTTTAATGGAACTGGTATTCCTAAATTCCAAGATCAGCAGGGCTACTAACTAATCATAAAAAATCCACAACAGTTCTTCCTCCTGTGAGTTATCTTATTATTCCAGTGTTTGTACCTCTTTATTTCCAATATGAAAGCACTCAACCTGAATATACCGATCTATATGTTATTTTTATTCAGGCTGGCACTGCCTTCGCTGGGAGGAAGCACGACCGACAGGGAAAAAGAGGCGAGCCCCAACAAGGATAAACGATCGTATGGCTTCTTTAATACCTCCGACAGTACCAAACCTTACCCGCAACCGTTTCTCACCATTCATCTTGGAGTGGCACATACTACTAATTTTGGCAATGTACGCCTTAACTCTGAACACGGCCGGGGTAGCACTATAAGTCTGCGTAATGACCTGGATTTTCCTACTACTACCTTTTCACCACGGATCAATATCATCTTCAACTATGGTAACTTCCATAACCTGGCTTTTGACATGTATAGTGCCAACAGAAAAAAAACAGAAGTGATAAGCAGGGATATACAATTTGGCAATACCACCTTTCCCTCAGGAAGCGAAATTAAAACCAGGCTGCGCTTAACGTATGCGAGTTTATGTTACTCTTATATGCTTTTTGATAACGGAAGAGGAAGGTTCGCTGCGTTGGGAGGCGTGGCAGGAATCCTTTACCGGCTAAACATTGAAAGCCGCACCTTTGCGGATTTAGGTCAGGAGAAAAACATCTTTGTGCCCCTGCCCACCATCGGTTTCAATGGCTCTGTATACTTCACCCATTATCTTTTCTTCAGGAGTATGCTGAAGTATTCTGCATGGTGGTCCGGGCAATACAATTGCAATGTCATAGAATTTATCCCTTACCTTGAATATTATGTTTTCAAAAACTTAGGTATTGGTATTCGGTACAACTTTGGGTATACCAGCTTTAAAGACCTTCCTGACAGAAAATTTAACGGAAGCATTGAAAATACCTTCAATGCGGCATCCCTGGTGCTCGTATACAGGTTTCTGAAAAATAATTCTAAGTTCAGTAAGTATTTCAATTAAACTGTGCACTATAGAATGCTGAACCGTCATTCGCTCTAATGCACAGAAACATTCAACCACCTGCTATTTTAACGGCTACACACCGTTGAATTTACCGGTCTTTGGATTGTATACTCCATCTGTTACCCGCTCCATCCAGACCACGATACCATCCCGGGTATCCGGATTAATGGCAATATGGGCACACTCACAATCCGGTGAAGCACCATGCCAGTGTTCCACATAAGGAGGGATGTGCACCACTTCCCCTTTTCTGATAACCCGCACCGGCTGCCCTCTTTCCTGAAAATGCCCTACCCCATCCGTTACAATCAGTATCTGTCCACCCGGATGAGTATGCCAGTTGTTTCTGGCTCCCGGATCGAACACTACGTTACTAACCTGGCAATGCAGTATTCCGTCATTTGGAACCAGCATTTTCACCCAGGCATTTCCTGTAAAATAATCTGCCGGAGCTTTTCCCCCTTTAGGAAAGATCTGGGTTTGAATATCAGTCATAGTGTATCCCTTTTTGGTTACTAATTCTGATAAATACTTTAAAAGAGCTACTTTGTTAAAAGTATTCTTTAATTAATTCGGGTGAAGTATATTTCTGGAGGCAGGAAGTTGAAAACCTTCAGGTAAAGGTCTTTCAAAAAGGAAAAATAGCTGGCTTAGTCGTTTTTATGTAGCTCAAACTATATGGAGCAGAATATCCTTCCGAAACACATTCTATGGCAACGTGGGTGTTCTATTCCACAGGAGTCAGTTCTTTAGGATTACGGACAGCTTTCAGTTTGGAATATACTTGTGCGGTATACACTAAATAGTCGAGGAATTCGTCGTAAAGATTGTTTCGGATGATTTCTTCCAGTGATACTTTTGTTTTTTTACCGTTATAGGAGATTTTCATTATAACGCCCCTGCGGCTGGAAAAGTATATGCATAGCACTCCCAGAGAGCCCGTTAACACAGGGACTAATAACTCCTCAATATACACTTCTTTGCTATCTGCATTATGTAAATTGTCGGCCAGTAAGAAGGGAAAATAGATGCTGAAAACGATTAAGCAGATGCCAATTGCACACACCATCCCCCAATTCCTCATTAACTTTCCTAACCCTATATCCAGTGAGGTAATGTCTTTATAATTGATGGTTTTGTAGTTAAAGTTACTTATTAACAAATGAACGCCGTGATCGGAGACCGCAAAATCTTTCGTTGAGAATCTGAAATGTTTCATAGACTACTATTATCCCAAACAATGAGATGTTGTATAATAAATATAAGGAAAAAAGACTGGTTTATAAAGTTTACCGGAACGAATCAGGATAAATACGGACCACTCTGATTGAAATGAATGCCATTAACCACTACCGCGTTGTACTCCTGCTGTTCAGAAAACCAGAAGGAAATCAACGCTTCTGCTAACATCTTTTCACCACAAGGAAAGGATTGGTCGATTTACTTACACGTACTACCAATCTGCGGGCTGTTTCATCAACCGGTATAAGTGTATTAACTTATCCGTTTCTTTCTGAATAGTGGCAACAATTGTATCCTCTGCAAGTGCGGGATCGTCAGGCACATAGGCACGGCCAATACTAAAGTAATACTCCGGATGATCTGCACTGGTAAACTTTTGCAAGGCTTCTTCATCTTCAAATGAATCCACCTGCTTTTTCTCTCCTGCCACCTCTATCCAGTACTCTTTTCCAAGGCTCTTGAGCAGATCAAATACCTTCTTTCTGTACTCCTCATTAGCCATCTCCGTTCGAAAATACTCACGGTCTTCGGTTCCCCCATTAGGTCTTCCCAATTGCAGCCCAATTCGAAAATCCTGAGCTCCCAGCAGCAGCCGGATATTGATCAGGTCTGTAAGTTCTGCCTTATAATGGTTTAACTCTTTGGATGCTCTGCCATAACTGAGCCCCATGGTCTTTACCTTATGTTCATAATGCTTCACAGGATCTGTACTGCTTACGATCTGAGCGGGATCATGATGTTCATACAGATGCACTGTATGCATATAGGATTGTATCTCCTCATGAAGCTGCAGGAATTTATTCTGAAGCATAATTCGTTCATGGCTGATAAGAGGAGTATCCAGGGCCATTTTACTGAAGTCCAGCGAGGCATAGTCTTCTGCTTTAAAGTATTGTTTTGAAAAATTGATACCGGTAAGACTAAACCGACCAGTGATGCGATCGTTCAGAAGCTTTAAATCTTCTTTCGTCGCATTGTCCCTTGCCACCAGGGAAGGATAAAGGCATTCATATTCCCATATAATCTTTTCAGAAAGGTCCTGCCCAAAATCAAAATACGAGCGGAACCATGCCTTCAAATCTTCGGCATTTCTTTCTACATCCGTTTTATAAAAAAGTTCTTCATGATCCTTAAGGCCTCCTAACGTAAGACTTCCGGAACCTACAAATGCTACCCTCTTACGAAAGGGCAGGTCGAATATATACAGATTCGAATGAAAAACATTGCGGGTGTATATCCTCAATGTTACACGCCCGGTATAGTGTCGAAGGATCTTCCAAAGGACATTCGGATGTGTAGGAAAGTCAAGACCTGTAACGATGTCTACACTACAGTTCCTGGGAAGGTTACTCATCAGAAGGTCAAAAGCTGGTTCTGAAATAGAAGCAGAAGCGATATAGCAATGTACTGCTTCTTTCAGGATCTTATTGTTTATAAGAGGTGCCAGTAATTTCTTTACAATCATAATAGCCGTTTTTTTACTACTCACTGATATTATCCAAACCAGCATTCTGTGCTACTGATACTCAGTGAGACTTCCTGTCAATAAAGAACAAAGATAGAAATCAATTTTATATCTCTGATACCTGAGGGAGCTAATTCATGCCGGAGATAAGCACTCGTTACAACTCCCCCCTTCATAGCGACCATTATGGAGTACGATGATAAGCTTTTTCTGACACTCCCTTACATACAGGTAAAAACCACCAAGGAACGATACGGTATTCACGCGTGTTTTGTAGTAAGAAAATTAAATGATATGATGGAAAGGGTTGGAACATATATAAATGATATCAAAACTAAAATAAGTAGTGAAGATTTCAGAGAGGGTAAGATTGCTAAATTTATCGAATCACAGACAGCAAAACTTCCTACTGATGTATATCTATGGGCAGCCTTGGGTTCTATGGTCGCATCTTTAACATTAAAACTTACCAGAAATGATAAAGATGCTTTATTTGTAGGACAATGGGCTGCTCCATTTCTGCTTTTTGGGGTTTACAATAAACTTGTAAAAACTCATGGGCACGATTGATTTCGCCAACAATACAGTTTCTTAAAAAAACTTAGAGTAGTAGCCGTAGCTTATGGCTACTACTCTTAGTTTTTGAATTGCAATGATAATCATCTGTACATCAACATTCTTCGCTCAGAGAACTTTTTTCTCCATTTATCAAAAGTGGATTTCTCTTCCGAAAAGTATACCTGCTAAAAATCTGGCTTCTCCGTAATACAACAAACTGATTTTAGGAACCTTATACGTTCCATCCCTTATTCTGTAGCATTCTCCGGAATACTATTCGACGAATACCCAAAACCCTTGTCGTAAATGTCCGTATCTATTCCTGATAAATAACTACAGGCATTGTATTCTTATATGATTCACCGATTCATTACTCCTTCTCTACCGCTACTGGTAATGGGTCTGTATAACCAACTAAAAACCAGAAGTAAATAAAATTTAAACGAGTAAACAAGATTTAACATCGTATATGGCTTTCGCAAACCATCATTTGTTTTTCTCTTTTCTACAAAAATCCGTTGTTTAAATCCTGTTTTTTTGAGTTACAATTATGTTTAGAACGAATACGCGAAGACAAAAAGAAATCAAAGAGTTAATTTCACGCATCCAAACTAAGTACAAAGAAGTAGGAAATTACCAGTCGCATACCGAAGATTCCATTAAAGTACATGTAGTACTGACCAACGGAACAATTCAGGTTCCACATATAGCCATCGTCGACACAGATTTTGCCTTTGAAAAGCCGGAGCTAATGGCCTACATAAGAGAGTCTTTTATTCCGGTAGCTACTCGTAGCCGTAAACAATCCAAACAACCCTTCTGGAAAAAACTTCTGAACTTTGAAAGGCTCACTGAAAAAGTTCCTGTCAATATGTTTTCGGGAAACCGAGCTTAAATAAAGGAAGGTGCACTAATTACTGGTATTTTCTGTCTGTTGTTTGACTCTCTTATGCACTTGTACCCCACCTTCAAGGTTATCGGTGTAGTTGTTTTTTATTTTTAAGATTCAGAACCAGAACTCCCCAACAGATCAAAAAGAACAGTTCGGCCAGGGCATCTGCAAGGTACACTTTCGATAGTACCTTTTTAAAGACGTATACGACATCCACGAGTAAAAGACTCAACGCAGCCCCTGCCGCTATAAGCATGACCGCCCCATCCACTTTCTTCCTTATAGCAGAAGCGACTAATCCAATAGCTATAGAGGTAATCAATACCCCTACTGTTCTTACCAGCCACAGATCATTCTTAGAACCGCTTACCGCCATAAAGGAACTTATATGGATCAATGGCCATAAGCCTGTAAGTAAGAAATAACCTCCCTGTATCCATACCAATAACACCAGGTAGTTGTTTACACTCATTCTATCCATCCGTTAACATAATGTTCATGGAAAACCATACCTTTCTTAGAAATGTTATGAAGTCGTGGTATAAGAAACAACCAGAAAAGGAATAGGACCTATGCTCTTTAAAGGTTCCCGTATAGGGAAAATGGCAAATCCTTTCTGGTCTTAAACGATGCGGATATGCTCAGAAAGTTGTATAAAAAATCAAAACTGGCGCTAAAGCTGATTTCAGTTTACAGGGATAACAATGACATTGTGCGGACGGCCCTGGACGCTACAAGTTACATGACCATGTACATGAAAATTGTTTCTGAAATTTCAAAGAAACAAATGCGGGTGATAAGGATCCTTGGACGATTGCTTACCAATAAAACCCATAACGAACAAGGGGTAATATCTCTGGCTCAAATCAAAACTACAGGCACCCTGCTCCATTATTCCATTGGAACGTTCTTTTTGTACTGTTACCACTTCTTATGGAAAAACAGAATTGTCAAACCTAATCTAACCGGAGGCATAACGCTGGGACTTCTCAGTGGATTAGTCGGAATATCGGCCTGGTATACTTATATGAATGTTCACCCCAGTCCACCTCAAATAGACCGGAAAAGTTATCTGATCAATCTGGTGGTGGCACACGTGGTGTTCGGAACTGTAGCAGCATTTGAATACAACAGAAGACTGCACCTGTCCGAACGAAAATCCGTCTTTAATCCACAAGCTCCCATTCACTTCCTGTCATAACATAATAGATTCAAACAATTCCATGCGTGAGGTCTTATAAACGAAGCAGCTAAACAACTGAATCATGGACTACAAACCGTCATCATTACCGGAAGAACAACTGAACGAACAACCAGGCTCTGAATCAGAGATGGAGCTAAAACCTGAATTTATCAGAAGCGACTATAAAGGCAGTGACAAACTGAAAGGGAAAGTAGCCCTGATCACTGGAGGAGACAGTGGCATTGGAAGATCTGTGGCCATTCATTTTGCCAGAGAAGGTGCAGATATTTCTCTGGTATACCTTAAAGAACATACCGACGCAGAACAGACAAAAAAAATGGTGGAACAGGAAGGCCGCAAATGTCTTCTGATTTCAGGAGACATAGGAGATCAGGTCTTTTGTACCAAAGCTGTTGAGGAAACCCATAAACACCTGGGTGGGCTGAACATTCTCGTCAACAATGCTGGAGAACAGCATGTAAAAGGCTCTCTGGAGGAGATCAGTCCAGAGCAACTGGAACGAACGTTTCGTACCAATATCTTTTCAATGTTCTACCTGACACAGGCAGCATTAAAACAAATGAAAGAGGGTGATACCATCATCAATACCAGCTCTGTTACAGCATACAGGGGAAAAGAGTCGCTGATCGATTATTCATCCACCAAGGGATCGATCGTTACGTTTACACGCTCTTTAGCCAGCAATCTTGCAGATAGAGGGATACGGGTAAACGCAGTAGCACCGGGCCCTATATGGACTCCGCTGATTCCTGCCACCTTCCCTCCGGACAAAGTAAAAAGTTTCGGAAAACAGGTGCCTTTAGGCAGACCAGGACAACCATCAGAGGTAGGTCCGGCCTATGTATTTCTGGCTTCCAAAGATGCTTCTTACATCACCGGACAGGTCATTCACCCGAATGGTGGTGAGCCGGTAGAAAGCTGATAAAAAAGCGGTATATTCAGGCACAATGCACATAACCCCTGAATATACCGCTCAATAAAACCACGATATGCGATACCTTTATTTTTTGAATTCCATAGAACGTAGAACCTTCACCAATTCAGCACTTTGTTCTTCATCAATATAAGAGGCGATGAAACTTAAACAAAAACCATTGATAACGGTGGCATAATAATCCTGTTTAACTAATAACCCTGAAATGTCAAGTTCCGCTTTCATTTTATAAAATGTTTGTCCTCCGAACACCTCACTTTTAAAGTCCTCCTCCGGAAAGGTATACTTTAATTGCACCTGTTTCATAAGTTTTCTGGTATGAAACAGATAATCGGAACCACTTTTTACACCGGGAGAAGCAGAAACATTTTCCGCCATCAAAATAAAGCTTGGGTTAAAATCCACAGGGGCACCACGCTCGTACTTGAAAACGGTAAGAAAATTAGCAGAATTCACTTCAGAGGCTTTTACCATGGCTTTAAGGGCTTTATCATCTCCAACCACGACATTTTCCCCTGTCTTCATCAACTGCTTCACTTCTTCCTTTGACTGCACATACCAGTCAGAAGGAATAACCATTTTCAGATTAAAATAAGAATTGGTGTAAACACTATCCGTAAGCGTCCCATAGTCAAACTTCTTTGATTTCTGAGCAAAGGAAAAAGTAAAATTTACAATGGATAAAAATACAACACCTAAAAACTTTGCTTTCATTAATGTAACATTTAAACGATGATCGATTGATAACTTTTCTTAATTTAAATTAGCTAAATTATTTTATTGGGGCAAATTTGAGTGAGGGTAACTGTGAAAACCTAATACAATAGTTACCTTTAAAATAGCATTGATCTCTTTTACAATTCTGGATAGTTTATTTTAACAAACGATTCATGTATAAATTTGCAGATAAGTCATTCACTTAAAAAATTAAAAAAATGGGATATGATGCACATGTTGTTTGCAATTGTTTTAAAGAAGGCAAAACTTCAGACTTTCCCTACAAGGAAAACATATACTATGATGGAGAAGATTTCTATCTAACTATGGAAGACCTTTACAAATCAAATAAAGAAGAATACTATAAACGGTATAAGAAATTTGATGCTTGGAAAAGCACAGCTTGTCCTCATGCAGATTTTTACTTTGAAAAGCAGTATCTGGCCAATATATCAGGTATGGCAGCATTCTGGACTATCATTGAGGAACTTGGCGGCAGTCAAAGGTTTCCAATTCTGAGTGCTTACCTACCAACTTCCAATAGTGGCAAGCTGCCCACTGAAATAGCCGAAATAGCCCTTAAGGAGTTGAACGACCTGGAACAAGAGCCTGCTAGTGAAAAAAAAGCTGTGTTAAAAATTAAGAATACAGGAGATGTCATACAAACAACAAACGAAAACCATCCGAGCATTTTCCTATGGACAGCGTACAATAAACTTCAATACGGATTAGACCAAGAAGGATTTTTCATTATTGAAAATAAAAATTTTCTTGGATTCAAACAATCAAAAAAAGCCTTTAAAGCAAAAGCATTCAGGCAGATTTCAGATGGCAACAATCTCTATCGCTTTATAGATCAATATACTGATAAACACTATACCGGAACAACCAGAATCGATTCTCTTTATACTGAGAAGGAAGTTGACTTTGTGGTTGAAATGGAGAACGTTCTGATAAAAAATGAATACAACTATATCATCACCCCTCTTAAAAAATTATTAAATGCTTCAATTGTAACTGGGAATCCTGTTATCTGGACATAAAGAGCTTCTATGTAAAAGCCAGGTTCTAATACTATATCAGTAATCATCTCTTCCACAACAAAAATTTCCTACGTTAGCAATTATATTTCTATCAGTCCACGATAATAGCCACTCAATTTTTCATAAACCACTTATTCCCTACTCTATTGCCTGACTGTATTCGAAGAAAATACATCCCGGAGGTCAGCTGTTGAATATCCATCGTATAATTCTTCGTTTCAGGGAAAAGCCTGCTGGTATATACCACTTCTCCTGTTGTAGTAATGATATCAACGATTGCTACATCTGTAAAATCAAATTCAACGCTTACGCTTAAATCAATGAACTCCCCAGCAGGATTGGGATAGAGGGCAATGCCATTAACCACCTCTACTCCTGCTGGCAGGCTGGTGACTACCGGGAACGCACAGGCAAAATTTTCTGCAAAGGAATACGCACCTCCACAGGAGTTCTTGTCATGATTAATAGACCAGGTCATAAGTCCTGCCAGATCGGGATAAGAAGCTGTAAGTGTATAGCTGAAATCCGAAGGCTTAGCAATCTTTCCCTGCAAGTACTGCACAGCTCTGCAAACATCTTCTGGAGTGTTGTATCCCGTGCCTGTCCCCTGATCACAACTGGTTGGTTTGGCCGGAAGACCTATGGCAACTTTAGAAGCCGGGAAGCCACTATACACGCCTTTATTCCTCAGCAAGGTAAATCCCTTAATGATACTTTCTGTCATGGAAGTAATATAATCCGGATCACTATTATCGTAGTAAATGGTCCCATCTATAGCAAACGTACCCCCACTGGCGCCTCCGGCATTGTAATACTGACAATGCAGCAAATCTATTTCCTCTTTTAACCGTTCGATGATGGGCAACATCGCCCCTCCGTTATAATTATCGATCTGATAGGAACTCATGCCTCCCATCAGGTAAATGGTTTCCGGAGCCATAGTGAGCAACATCTTTTTTCCAGTGGCATTTTTATAATCACTCATCAATACTTTTATGGCATCGATCAGGTTGAGCTGAGCAGGCGCCGGATTGTTCATTGTCCAGCTCGACCCAAACGCCATGGAGCTTGATTCAAAATCGATATCTATTCCGTCGAACGTATAATTATATTCCTGAAGAATTGCATTTACTGTACTTATAAACTCCTGTTTAGCCTCCTCATTATCCAGCCGGATAGGATCATTGGCTCCTCCCAGACTTAGCAGTACTACTTTTCCTTTAGAATGCAGCACATCAATATCTGCCATAAACGCGCTCTTCGTATAATTCCAGGGCAAATTGAATGTAATCTTTGACAAAGAAGAACCCTCGGTTGTACCAAACGCAAGCTGTATCACATTATAGGCATCGTGTATCTCCGTGAGCTTAAGATCCGACGACCAGTTTTGCCAATAGCCTACCAATGCAGGTTTGGGAATTTGAGCATAAGCGTTGAAAGTAAAACCTATCAACAGCATGAAAAGCGCTTTGCAGAAAAGTGATTTCCTATTCATAGTTTTTCCTGAATTCTTCGAAACGTATTTTCCAAAGATAATCATATAAAACCTATAAAACAGAGACTTAATGGCAAAATCCCCAATAAGGCCAATACATATTTTTAATTTACAGAAATCCTCACCAAATGAGGCTTTTATTTTGATCTCCTTAACCGCCCAACATCGTCTTTGCTGTTTATCAGCCGATAACAATTTCACCAGTTCTGCCGTGCACGCCCAAAGCTGCCTTCTGAATCACTGGTAAAACTTATCCAAAAATTGTATCTTTGACCACTCATTAACGATCGCCAATGGAAGAACTGCCTACTATTTATGAACGACTTGGTGCCGAGAACTTAAAGCTTCTGGTGGACCATTTCTATGATCTGGTATTTACCGACGAACAGCTCGCTCCTCTTTTCAGCATAACACCTAAGGAGGTCATAAAAAGCAAACAGTTGTTATTCCTGACTCAATTTCTGGGCGGACCTGCCCTCTATTCCGAGTTGTATGGACATCCTAAAATGAGAGCAAGACATCTGCCTCATGAGATCACTCAAAGCAAAGCTATTGCATGGCTTCAGTGCATGAACAAAGCGGTCTACCAGCTTCCCATAGATGAGCAGTTCAAAAAAGAACTGTTCTCCTGCTTCCCTAAAATGGCTTTCCATATGGTGAATACGGAAGGATAAAGCTTATCTGAGAGACAGCCTGAAACAGCATTAACAATTCCTCTTATATTTTTATCCTTTTCAATGGATGGGTACGAAGACCTCTCTTCTAATTACCCTTTTTTTTACTTTGCTGGCTAAAGAAAACATTATATTTTCCTGAAAATAAAACCTTTTTATATATTTACAACACTCTGAAAGGAGCTGATTATGAAATCATAGCCATTTCAGATCTGTCATTTACAGGATGAGCTATTATAGTGCTTTGGCCAGGGCAGCCTATCTTATCCAATTCTTAATTTCGAAGTACCCGGTTTTTAATTAAAGAAAACTTTTACAGCCTGTATTGCAAGAACAACAACGTTTAAGCAATCCGCTAAATGAGGTGTTCCATAGGCCTTAATTGTAGTGACACCTGCTGCGTTAGTTATCGCATTCACCAAAATATAACGAAGAACAGAAAAACAAAGGTGAGTCACACTACAGCCTCTATACAAAGGTTTTCTTTCCTGGTTGGCTGAACAACAAATACAGGTAATTTTTAACCTGTGTACCCGAAACCAAATACAGCCCACCTATGAATCATGAAAGAGATTTCAAACACAAAACAACAATATCTTTCAAACCAACAAAAACACACTTGTTCACATGAAAAAAATCAGTTTACTTTTATTCTTCCTGATATGCTTGCATGCCTACAGTCAGGAGCCCCCTCATAAAAATTCCACCATCTACAATGCCTGACAGGCCTTTACCTGCATTGCTGTGGACACCAGCGGAAACGTTTGGGCAGGAACCGACAAAGCCGGACTCTTTTACCTTGACAAACGCAGCAACCCGAATGCAGCTTTTACTGTTATTACCCAGTTAGAAGACCGGCCTATTGGTAACTACAGCATACAAACCATCAAAGCAGACAAAACGGATAAAGTATGGATAGGCCATGCCGGTACCGGAGGATCAGCATCCGCAAATGGCGGAATAGAAATGATTAACATCCATAACCTTTCCGAAAACCGCCACTTTTCCTATGACAGAAACGCAGAATGCCTTACTTTTTTGGAAAGAGAAGGGCTTGGAAGTCAAAACATAAGCAGTATAGCTGTAGACAGTTTTAATACAATATGGTGCGCCAGCAGATCTCACCACGTCTCTTCCACAACTGATTTTATACTAACCCCTGGAACCTTTTCTTATAAAAGACAAGGTGAAAACCGTTTTACCTCCTACAGTACCTGGAGCGATTACAAAAATGGTAATGAAGCACCGGAACTTCCCTATCCTGCCTATACATGCAACGTTCCAGGCTCTGCCACGCCTGGTCAAAGAAGATGCGAATCGATAGCCTGCAGTAACAATGAAGTGTGGGTAAGTGTATACCCTTACGAATACACGACCAGCAGGGCTGCTCCGGGAAGGACAGTAAGTACAGAATTTTTTCCGGCCAGAATACTACGCTACGATCTGAATGGACAGTATCTGGGATATTACACCTTTGAACGTTTCGGAGCCTCTCCTGGCGGGGTATTTAAAGCCATCTACCTGACTCCGGAAGGCAACGCCTGGGTAGGTATGAGTGCCGGCAAAGGTTTTGCTGCCAAAGTAAAAAATTGCTTTGCTCTATTAAACAACCTAAGCCTTCCGGATATATTTCTTCCAGGGACAGAGGTTGGACTCAACGCTATTTGGGGCAATAAAAGCGGACAGGTTTTTATCGGAACGAATAAAGGTTTAATTGTGTTCAATGGGGCAGGAAAAATTAGCGACCATAAATCCTATACCCTCTATACGACTGAAAACAGTAGCCTTCCATCAAACAATATTACCGGAGGGGTGGCAGAAAACGATACAATTATATGGGTAGCCACTGACAATGGAATTATTCGGATCAAATCCCAAAACAACTTTTCTCTGGAAGATGACTATACCATTTGCAATAAGGAAGATATAAATAAGATCGAAGCCCAAACACCCGAAGACCATAAAAGGCTCGACTGGCATGAATACGAGATAAGCACTGTTATATGCGACCAAAACAGTACTAACGTCGCCTGGTGCACGGCACGATATGTGTATAATTTAATGAAAGAGGATGTTACACTAACAACACCCACACCGTTCGACTTCCCATACGATAACCTTTCGATACCTTTACTCACACTGCTTTCAGAGGAAGAAAAGGAAACAATAAAATATAATGTTCAGAATTGGGATGACACACGTCCTGATGCCAATGGTTATGGAGGAATTCAATACATAAACCAAGTGCTCACTCCTGCAATGTTACTTAAATATCGTAATTGTCTACCCCTGATATCATGTTTCCCCACCCAAAAACTTCCCCTTGTAGGATTTTCTACATCTACCCGGCAAAAATTATTTAAGAAAGCCCAACAATACAACAAACCCAATGTAATGCCCTGCGCCACATATAGGCTATATCAAAGTCATAACATGATTATGGACAGAATGCTCTACAAAATCCCAGATAAAACGCTATGCGGAGGCAGACTAGAAAGTACCGATTACGATCCCGTAACAATATTCCCTGATGATAAAAACCTCACGATTACCAATTATACACTTGAAGGACATTTACTACATCCCGGCAAAGTGGTCCGAAAAGTAATTGAAGAATGCGGACAGGTAAAAGTAGTCACCATAGGCACTGGACTGAATTATTGTGCAGAAACTGAACAAAATAATCCATTAATTGAATCTGCTGCCATACAACAAGGAAAAATGAATGGAAACGGTAATACTGTAGTGGGAGTAATTCTCTTTAAAAACATAGACATACGCTTAAAGAAAACATTCGAAACCTTTATAAATCCTATTTTAAGATAATTTGTAATCTGTTAAAGAACGCACGATGAACTACCTATTTTCTATTATACTTGTGTGCATATTGATATATCAAACCAATGCACAACCTCAAAGCTTCTTTGATCATACCTGGAAAGTAGAAGCACAAAGTATCCTGCATAACAATGAACACATATACAGCTACCATAAAGATTCCCTTTCCAACCATTTAGATTACTCAGGGTTAGCTTTTAAATTCATGGAAAATGGTACTTACGAAAGAATGGATGGAGACACTACCTTCATTGGGACTTATAAAATTTTCCCGCAAATTGACAGTATTGAAATTGATGAAGACCTCTATTATCTTGCATCGCTTACTGATGACAAGATAGTTATACAAAGTATACTGCTTCAGTTATCGCAAGACTTGACCTCAATTGACACCGCTTACGTATACCTAAGCCTTTATCCTTACATTGTCACGGGAGTATACAAAAGTGCAGCGGAAACTATTCTGCTCTATCCCAACCCGGCCACCGATGAACTCCGGGTAGAGTCAACAGGCCAATCGGTTACTATCGGTACCATTCGTTTGCTAACCATTTATGGAAATGTGTTGTCCACCTCCGTCCGCACCGATCATTCGTACTTCTCCTTCGATACCTCTCACCTGCCGGAAGGTATTTATTTTATTGAAGTACTGGACAATCGTACTAATCGGATTTGCGTAAAAAAATTCAGCAGGAAAACAATATCAGAATGAGCTCCCCAGGCCATCCGAGGTATCAATCTTTCATTTCATTAAAAAAACAGGAAGGGTAGCATTTGGAATGCTACCCTTCTATCTATTATTCGATTCACTGCTTTACACATTCAAACGTACTGCCAGCGGACAGTGATCCGAAGCTGCGATCTTATCCGTAATCATAGCAAACCTTTTTCCGGTATACAATTTTGCTTTTGTAGACAGCCCCTTTCTCACAACAACAGGTACGGAATCTTTATTATCTTTCGCCAGCTTTTTGGATACCAGAATATAATCCAGCTGCTGGTACTCCTTTTTCTTTTCATAAAAATGCGTCCACCGCTCTACTTCCGGAAGGCGTTGAGAAACATCCTCCATCCAATCGTTCTCCAACAACAGGTCTAAGGCAGGAGATGGTCTGTAGTCGTTCAAATCGCCCAGCACAATCCATTTATGCTTTCCAGGATTGTTGCCATACTTATTCCTTACAATATCTACCACGGCTTTTGCCTGCACTTCCCTCCTTGGGGAAGTAGCTTCCTTTCCATCCATCATTGACTTAAAATGATTTATAAAAAGTGTCAGATGTTGCCCATTAATAGTAAATTCTACTTCCAGACAATCACGGGAGAAAACATAGCTTCGATTATTGGCTGTTCTTAAAAACTGATGTGTTCGGATAAGATCAAATGGGATTTTGCTTAACAACGCCACATCAATAAATCTGGGATCATTTCCATCGATTACAGCTTTATATTTATACCCCGAGCTACTAAGGAATTTACTATTAAACAGCTTTAGGGCATCCATATTTTCAACTTCCTGAAGAGCGATGATATCTGCCCTGGTTTCTTTTATGGCGGCGGCTGTAGCTGCTCTTTCAGGGTCTATAATGACATCAAATTTTTTGGGATCCAACATAAATCCTTCAGCCTTTGCTTCTTCAGGATTTATTCCATCATTAAATTTAAAACGTCTAAAAAGGTTTTCACAATTAAAGGTTGCAATCGTTATGGGTGTCATAGAAAAAATTAGTAAGTTTTAGTAAATATACATCAAAACACCTGTATTTTAAATATTTAAATCGGTGTTTATTACCGGCACTTTGCGTTCACGAAAATTACAAGATATAAGCGTGCTCTAAGTTTATCTTAATAGAGTATTTGAACACTACTTCCACCCCCAAAAATGACGCCTGCCCGTTTATATCAGGGAACATTTGTTTCGGTAATAAATTTTATAAAAAAATAGTGGATTTTGGGGTGATAGTTGAGTCGTATCGGGCACTTATAAATAAAAAAAAGTATGTCAGAACAATCTGTTTTAATAGACTCAAGGGAAAGATTTTCGCTTTTCATAGAGTTGTATAAAAAATCCTTCCCTGCAGTGGCAAGGTATATAAGCAGAAAAGGTGGCACCTATGAGGAAGCGAAAGATCTGTTCCAGGACGCTCTGATCCTCTATTATGAAAAACGTGTTTCCAGTTCCTTTGCACCGGTGCAAAACGAGCAGGCCTACATTTTAGGCATTGCACGCCACCTCTGGTTTAAAAGAATAGAAAACAGAAACAACACCGATTCCATTGAAAATGCTACCTCCATACCAGACGAACAGGAAGATGTTCTATCGTCCGGAAAAATCCTACGGTTACTGGAAACCGCAGGCCAGAAATGTATGGAATTACTCAAAGCATTTTACTACGATAAAACTCCTCTCAGTGCGATCGCTCAGCAATTGGGGTACTCCGGAACACGCTCAGCCACTGTTCAGAAGTATAAGTGCATTGAGAAGATAAGGGAAACTGTCAAAGAAAAATCACTGGTATATGAGGACTTCACTGAATGAGATCAGGGATATAGAAGCTTACCTTTCAGGAGCTTCTTCGCCCGAATACAGACTGCTTTTTGAAGCCCGGATGCTTTTGCAGCCTGAGCTTCAGCAAAAGACCCGGGAACAGCAGCATATTTATCATCTGGTGAAAGCCTATAGCCGAAACCAGTTAAAAAATGAACTGGACAAGGTCCATGAGCACTTGCTTACATCACCGGAGCATTCCTCGTTCCGACAAAGAATACTTCGTTTATTCACTAAATCCTAAGTTTCCATTATGACTATTCAGGCAAACGTTATTCCCATGGTTATAGACAGCAGCGGCCATGGAGAAAGAGCGTATGACATATACAGCCTTTTACTAAAAGAACGCATTATATTTCTGGGAACCGCCATCGATGACCAGGTAGCCAATCTTGTTGTTGCACAGTTGCTGTACCTCAACAGTCTAAGTCAGCACGAACAGATCAATATGTACATCAACAGTCCCGGGGGCAGTGTTTATGCAGGTCTGGCCATTCACGATGCCATGAAAATGATAGCTGCTCCGGTATCTACAGTGAGCGTAGGATTTTCAGGAAGTATGGCAACGGCATTGCTCACATCCGGTACCAAGGGAAAACGGTACGCACTCCCCCATGCAACGATTCACATGCATCCTACCAGTGGCGGAGGCAAAGGCTATACCGAAGATGTCCGAATATCCACCCGCGAACAGGAGCGAATTCAGGCACAATTATTCCATATCATTGGAAACAACACCGGACATACCTGGCAGGAGATCGAACAATTCTTTATGCGGGATAAGTACCTGAATGCGCTTGAAGCAAAAGCCTATGGACTTATTGATGATGTACTCGGAGATACCAGTGACCTGATTATGCTTAATGCTACTATTCAGGAAGTCCTTTTGTATCAAAGCACCTCTATCCTGCCATAGTGCTGCAACCGTTTCTGTCTTTATCAAAACCGGATGTGTTACTTAAAGAAGTGGTTCATCCGGTTTTTCTTTTTAGATACAATTAAGAAGAAAATGTCCGACCAATCAGTTGCATTGAGACTAGCAATAGTTCTCAAAAATCATTAGACAATCAAACAAATGAGAATCAAACCTTTATTCTGTAACATTCACTTCCCGGCTCTACAGAATTAAAAGCTCTTTCTTTAACCGCTCTTTATTTGATTATATTTGCGTACACCATCAATTATTTAGTTATGCGCAATATTCCTTTACTTTCAGGTGTTATTTCCCTGCTTGTACTAATTGTTTCCGTTTCTGTTCTGTACATCTTCACTGAACGTATCGATGCGGGGCACGAGGGTATTTTGGTTCGTCTTTATGGTTCGGAAAAGGGCGTTCAGGATGTTACTCTGGTCACCGGAAGAGTCTGGTATAATCCACTTACTGAAAGCGTTTATGAATTTCCAACGTATGTACAGACGATCGACTATCCAAAGTTTACCGTCAATGCCAAGGACGGTTCTATCTTTGACGTAGATCCTACCCTTAGCTTTAAGGTAAAAGACAAACATGCCCCCGAAATTTTCAAAAAATATAGAAAAGATATTGAAATAATAACACAGACTACCCTTTTCAACTACATCCGTGACGCTTTTCGAATTGAATTCAACAAATACACCACGGACAGCATTATCAGCAACAGAGAAATGTTCGAAAATTCTGTTCAAAGACATATGGAAGCCCTTTTAGACAAAGAAGGTTTTCAACTGGAGCAAATGACATCCGGTATACTTTATCCTGAATCCATAACTCAGGCCATCAATGCAAAAAATGCAGCCATTCAGCAAGCGATGAAAGTTGAAAACGAATTAAAGATTGCACAGGCAGAGGCCCGCAAACTTATTGTTCTTGCAGAAGCAGAGGCCAAAGCCAATGAGTTGAGAAAACAATCCTTAAATCAACTCCTGATACAACAACAGTTTATCGAAAAGTGGGACGGCAGAACACCTATCTACGGACAGGCTCCAGCATTCTTTAAACCTGTTAATTAAGCTGACCTGTCATGGCGTTCTTTTGACCCATCCGGAGGAATTACATTCTGAACCTTTCAAGCATGTCCTTATATGCATCCTTGTATAATCCAAGGGCATGACCTCAAAGAGGTCATAGGTGGATAGCAGAACCAAACTATTTAACATACGACCCCGTCGGGGTCGAACTACTAGACTATTACAGGT
>Ga0207868_1000987_pt1 | contig 23441 bp, 12 predicted proteins | sample Passage237B_FD_187370 | JGI IMG/M metagenome (GOLD analysis project Ga0207868, IMG submission 187370) | Cellulose adapted compost microbial communities from Newby Island Compost Facility, Milpitas, CA, USA - Passage2 37B (SPAdes) (version 3) ... | reverse complement strand
CGTCCCGATGTGGGAACGCTCCGGTGCCTGAGGTAGGATCGAGCCGGCGCGCACCAGAAGCGGTCCGCCGCGCCCGGCCGGCACGGAAATCCGACGCCAGTCTCCCCCGGGATAACGTTCACCGGTCCAGTAGTCGATCCACTCGGAACCAGGCGGCAACCACATCCGGTCGGTGAACGCGCCCACGAGCAGCGAATCGCCGAGGTAGTATTGATGGAGGCACGCATCGGTCTCCGGGTGCTCCGGATGCACGAGCACCATCGGTCGCAAGATCGGCCATCCCGTGCGCGCCGCCTCGTGCGCCGCCGCGTAGATGTAGGGCTGAAGCCGATACCGCAGCTTCGCGTAGAACCGAAACACCGGCGTCAGCTCCTCGCCCAAATACTGCGGGTGCCGCCAGTAGGCCCAGGAGCAGACCTGCGACCACGGCTGGAGAAACCCGAAATGGATGCCCTCCGCCGAAAACACCTCCATGTCGCAGGAGACGTTGGCGTGGCCGCACAGCGCGTGGTTGAGCATCGACACGAGCGGCTTTTGCCCGCCGCCCGTATCGCCCGCCCACGTGGCGGCGAAACGCTGGATGCCGATGTAGCCGCCCGAGCTGTAGATCATCGCACGGCGTCCGGTGCGTGCGCGGAAGCCGAGCGCCATCTGCTTGTTGAGGATCGAGGGGTAGAGGTTGTGCGCCTCCTCGTCGCGCATCCCGTTTCCGTAGAGCCGGTCCGGGTGCTCGTTGACCTGCAAGGCGCCGTCCATCTTGAAGGCCGACACGCCCTGATCGACGAACTTCTCGAGGTGGCGGAACCACGGCTCCTCGGGCTTCGTGAGCTTGTCGGCGCGAACCGCGCTATGTCCCAGCCGCTCGTCTCGCTCGAAATCGTCGGGGTGGAAACACGCTTCGCTTCGCGCACCGGCACGCCTGGCGTTTCTCGCGCAAGATGTGTGGTCGGCACCGTTGCCTTTGGCGCTTTCCTGCCTGGAGCGTTCACGCTCCGCCGCCTGCCGCTCCTCCTCCCAGGTCAGATCGTAGTCGCAGCAAAGCCAGAGGCTGACCTTGAAGCCGAGACGATCGATCGCGCCCAGAAAGGTGTGCGGGTTTTTTCGGCCATCGAGCCAGGACGGATAACGAAAGCGTTCCGGATGCCACTTTTTGTCGACCGAGTAGTCATAGTGCTCGCTCATCCAGCCCGGTTCGAGGCCGACGAGATCGCAAGGGATGTCGGCGTTGCGAAAAGCGAGACAGTCGTCGAGCACCTCGCGCGCGTTCGCCTGCTCGTTGCACACGAAGGTGAGTCCATAGGCCCACTGCGGCAGCAGGCAGGGACGCCCCGTGAGCGCCGTGAATTGTTCAAGCAAGGGTCGAAACCCGGCGCCCGCGATCAAGCAGACGTCAAAGGGACCCTCCCCGCATTCGACCAAAACCGTCTGCGCCTGCCGCGCGCCGCAGTCGATCACGTGCCTCCACGAAGTGTTGACGAACACACCCCAGCCACGCGCACACATCACCCACGGCACCGGCACGTAGGACTTCACGTTCGAAACCCAGATCCCGGTTCGATAGCCGCTCTTCTCGATCCGGTCGCGCGTCACGTCACCGAGTCCGTAAACACGGTCGCCCGCGGCATGACGCGCGCTCCAACGATATCCGCGATCCATGCCGTCCTCGAGCGCGGAGGTCGCGAGCAGGTGCGCGCCATCCGCGGAAAACAGCTCCGCCGCCCCGGTCTCGTGCGCCACCCGCAGCGTGGCGCCGGCAAGTCGCAACACCGTGTGACTCACCCCCTCCGAGATCCGCAACGTCGCCGGCGCGAGTCCCGGAGCCACAAGCCCATAGCGCACCAGCGGATTCTCTCGCGCTCCCTCCGCGCAGACCCGCAACCGGAAGATCCCCGGCTCGTGCCCGGTGACAACGAGGTGGGTGCCATCGTCCAGCGGCATGCTCCATCGCGTCGCGACCAGCTCTTTCGTCCCCGGACCGAGAACGGACGGAGAGGCTTCGGGAGACGTCAGGGGGATGTTATGCATGACCCCTCCAGTTCATCTCCTGCACGCGAGCCAACAACGCCGCCAGCCGTTGAAGCGGTTCAACTCGTCGCCGTTCCCCGGGCGCCCGATGCCTTCCCAACAGCTCTGCGCCTTGACCCGCCCCCAGTCGGCCGTCGGCGTCACGCCGGCCCCGGACCTGGGGGATCCGCTCTTGGTTTCCCACTTGGTCGCATCCCCGGCAGACCCGCTCTCGATCATGCCGGATCACTACGGCGGAAGGCAGGCATGTGTTCGTGCCGCCTACCTCCTTGGATTCAACCGTATCTGGGAGCTCGGTCTCGTCGACGACGCCGGTCCGTCCCCCAATTACCCTAAGCGTTTCAACCGCCGTGAAGCTTTTTCTCCCCATCTCCGCTTCCCCACGCTTCACCCGTCTCATTATGCGCCCGCCCGGCCGAACTCAAAAGCGCCGGCGAGCCCGCGTATCCGCCGCCAACTTCGAACGCCCACACCCACATGAACCAAAAAGAACTCTGGGTGACCTATGCCCTCTGGTTTTTCGCCGGCACCCTCGGTCTCCACAAATTCTACCTCGGCAAAGTCGGCTGGGGGATCATCTACCTTTTTACCTTCGGCCTGTTTTTCATCGGCTGGTTCGTCGATCTTTTCCTGATCCCGTCGCAGGTTCGCCGGGCCAATGAAACGCTGCGGGCCTCGTTGCGTCCGCCGCCATGCCAGGTGCCGCAGTCGACGCGCCCCGGCTATCCCGCTTCGTGCTGATGCCTCCGGCGCGCGTCGTCGTCCCGGTGAAATGAGATTCGCGCAAACCCTTTTCGCGGTCTCCCTCGCCTTGAACGCCGCCTGGCTCGGTGGCGTCCTCCTCGGAGACGCCACGGAAAAAGAAACGCCCGCCTCGCCGCAAGCCGCGGTCTCGAAGGGCACCGCCCCCGAAACCGGCCCCCCAGAAACGCGGCTCCAGGCGGCGTTTCGCTCGCACGACCTCGCGGCGCTCCGGGATGAACTTCGCCTCGCCGGCTGCCCCGACGACGAATTGCGCGCTATCCTGGGGATGCGGGCATGGAAGCGGGCCCAAGCCGCTGCCCACGTTCTGGCCGGCGCCGCGTCTCCGGACCCTCGAGCATGAGTTGGAGAAAGAGCTCGACCGTCTGGCCGGCCGGCCTCGGATTCACCCCTGAAAACCACCCACGCCTCCGTTTCCTCCCGCTAGGGAAAGCGGCCGCCGTCCATCGCATCAACGCCGATTACGAACGCATGCAAGCACGCTTGGCGAACGAGTCGGGCGGGCTGCGACTGCCTTCGGACGAGGAAAAATTTCGCCTCCTCAAGGAAGAGCGACATCGCGATCTCGCCGCGCTCCTCACGTCCGAGGAGTTGCGCGCCTACGAAGCGCGATTCCCCCGCGACGCCGAAATGATGCGGCAGCACGGGCCGCGCGGCGATGTTCTCGACAGCCCGCTGCACCGGGAGCTCCGGGCGGTCATCGGCGAAGAACGTTTTCGTGAATACCTGCGTGACCGCGATCCTCGCTACCAACGGCTCTAGGCCGCCGCTTTGCGCTGCGATCTCCCGCCCGGGACGGCCGCCCGCTTCCACGACCTGCAAGCCGAAGCCTCCGCCTAGGCCCGCCGCGTCGCCGCAGACGCCTCCCGTGACGACGACGCGAAGCGCGCGGCCGTCATCCGGATCGCAGCCGAGGCCCGTCTCGAAGCGGTCTCCGTTTTCGGCACCGAAACCGCCGGGGCGTTGATGAAAGACGAGGCCATGCGCTGGATTCCGGAACTGGAGGCGGGCACGATCTCCGACACCCGAGCCGAAAACAATGAACCGATTCACCAGCCGCTCTTTCCTTTCCGAAAGGGCGGCGGATAACGGCCGCTCCCCGCCGTCGTTCCCGCCTAAAGCGTTTCAGCGAGCGCCAAACTTAACGGCCGGCCGCCGTGCCACAGGCTGGCCGGCGTCATGGCGCCTTCCCCCGGCATCCCCTTGCCACGCTTTCTCCGTTTTCTATCGCTGCTTTCACTCGCGCTCGCCGTCGCGTCCCCGCTTGTCGCGCAGTTTTCGCGCGATGCCTGCGTCGAGCTGACCGCCACCACCAGCGCCACGACTCCGCACATCACGCTACATTGGCCGATCCCCTCCGGCACGCCTCTCGCCGGCAATCCTCCGAAGCTCTGGCGCCGCGCTAAAGGCCAGTCGGATTGGGGCACGGCCATCACCCTCACCGAATCCACCGGCTCCTACGCCGACCACAGCGCCCAGCCCGGAGTCGTCTACGAATACTCCCTCTACGTCTGGCGCGCCACGGGCAACATCCTCCGTTACGGCGCCATCGCCGCCGGCTACAACACCCCCCTCGTGGAACAACGGGGCAACGCGCTCCTCTACGTCGACAACACCCAGGCGCTCGCGCTCGGCGGCGAACTCGCCACCCTCGAGCGCGACCTCGCCGCCGACGGCTGGCGCGTCTTCCGATACGACGGGGCGCGCGGCGTCGTTTCCAACGGCTCGGCCAGTTCCTCCGACCACGCCGCCCGTCTCGCCGAACGCGTCGGCATGCGCACCGTAGTGCAGAGTCACTACAACGCGCATCCCGCGTCCGACTGGGCCCTCCTCATCCTCGGCCGCGCCCCCGTCGCCTACTCCGGCGACACCGCCCCCGACGGCCACCCGGAGCATCGGGGCGCCTGGCCCACCGACGCCTACTACGCCGACGTCGACGGCGTCTGGACCGACACCGCGGTCAACACCACCAGCGCCACCAGCACGCGCAACGACAACATTCCCGGCGATGGCAAGTTCGACCAGTCCACGGCGCCTTCGAACCTCGAGCTCCAAACCGGCCGCGTCGATTTCGCCGGCATGACCGACACGCCCACCGGCATGACGGAAACCGAGCTCCTTCGCCAATACCTCGTCCGCAACCACCGCTTCCGCCGCGGCCTCGTCCCCTACGACAACATCGCCCGTCGCGTCATCCTCGCCGACAGCTTCACCGACGCGAGCCACGCCACCTCCGCCTACGCCTCCGCCGGTTGGCGCGCCGGCGTCGCCTTCTTCGGCAACCAGCCCGGCCAGGCCGACGAACTCCCCTGGCTGCCCACGTTGCAAAACAGCACCGCCCTCCTCGCCGTCGGCGCGGGCGCCGGCACCTACACCAGCATGGCCGACGTCGGCGAATCCGCCGCGCTCGCCTCCGCCCCCTTCAAGGCCGTCTTCACGATGAGCTTCGGCAGCTACTTCGGCGATTGGGACGTCACCAACAACTTCCTCCGCGCGCCCATCGCCGGCACCCACGCCTCGCTCGGCCTCGCCAGTCTTTGGTCCGGCCGCGGCTACGTTCACCTCCAGCACATGGCGCTCGGCGAATCCGTCGGCTACTCGATGCGTTTCACCCAAAACAATCCCGCCAACCTCGCCGGCGATTGGCCGCAGAACAGCTACCATCGCTCGATCGCCTACAACCTCATGGGTGATCCGACGCTGCGCCTCCACACGGTCCGCCCCCCTTCCCGCGTCGTCGCGGTCTCCACCCCCTCCGGCGTCGCCCTCTCCTGGACCGCCTCGCCCGACGCCGACTCCGGCCACCATGTCTACCGCGCCACCAGCCCCGCGGGTCCCTTTGTCCGCCTCACCGGCGTCGCCGCCACCGCCTCCAATCCCACCGGCTCCCCGCTCACCGTCTCCAGCTTCACCGACACCACCGGCGTATCCGGAACCGAATACACCTACCTCGTGAAAGCCGTGCGCATGGAGACGAGCGCCTCCGGCACTTACGCCAACCAAAGCCTCGGCGAGTCCGTCACGCTCGCCTATGTCGCCGAAGCCACCCCGCCTCCGCCCGTCCCGACCGGACTAAATTCCACCGCGTCGTCCTCCGGCGGATACGTCCTCGCCTGGCAGGACAACTCGTCCGACGAAACCGGCTTCGAGCTCCAACGCCGGGATCCCTCCACCGGCGTCTGGTCCACCGTCGCCACGCTCCCCGCCGATCAGACCTCGCACCTCGACGCCGCCGCGCCCGGCGCCGGCTACGTGCACTATCGCGTCCGCGCCCTCGGCGCCTCCGCGCACTCCGCCTGGTCGGCCACCGCCGCCGACCACACTCCGCCCGGGTTGGTTTCCGTATCCACACGTCACGTCCTCGTCGACAAAAACGCCGGCTCCGCGTCCCTCACGCTCCGTCGCCACAACGGCGACCGCGGCGCCGTCTCGGTCGGCTACACCTCGACGAGCCTGCTCGGCTCCGCCGCCGACTACGCCCCTCCCCCCGATCCCGTCGTCTACTGGCCGCACGGCGTTTCGGGCGAGGCGTCCCACACGGTCGTCCCCACCGCCCACGCCACCCCGCAGCTCACCAAACTCCTCCGCATCGACTACGCATCACCCACCAACGGTCTCGCCGTCGGCACCCCTTCTTCCGCGTTCGTGCAGATCCAAGATGCAACCTCGCAGGCGCTGCCCGCCGGCTGGTCCACCACCACCCTCGGCAACGTGTCCTGGGCCGGATACGCCGAGCACGTCGGCGGCGTCTTCGGCATTTCCGCGCGCACCGGCAACCTCACCGCCAACACGAGTTCCGACAATCTCCGCTTCGTCTATCTGCCCGTGACCGGGGATTGCACCCTCACCGCCCGAGTCGTCTTCAACTCCACCGCGCTCAACAGTTCTCCGCGCGCCGGCGTGATGATCCGCGACAGCCTCGCCGCCAACGCGCGCTTCAAGGGCATCCTCCTCAACGAAAGCGTCGCCGCCGAGATCTACCGCGCCACCACCGGCGGCAACAGCTCCAGCAACACCCACTCCGGCGCCGCCCTCCCCGGCTGGCTCCGCGTGAGCCGCGTCGGCGACGAACTCCGCACCTACCGCTCCTCCAACGGCACCGCCTGGACCGAGATCGGCTCGGCGCGCACGATCACGCTCGGCGCCACCGCCTACGTCGGCCTCTTCCTCGCCTCCAACTCCTCCGGCTCCGGCGGCCTGCCCGGCTACGCCCGCTTCGACAACGTCAGCATCTCCGCCGCCCTCCTCGCGCCCGGCAACGTCTCCGCCGCCCCCGGCCCGCAGCCCGGCGACATCGCCCTCTCCTGGGACGCCGTGCCCGCCGCCGACCGCTACCTCGTCGAGCGCGGCTCCACCGCGCCCGACTCCGGCTTCGCCCCCGTCGCCACCGTGGACGGCGCCCTCGCCCACCTCGACTCCGGCCTCGTCCCCGGCACGACCTACTTCTATCGTATCCGCGCCGTCGCTACATCCTCCGGCTCGCAGTCCGACTGGTCCGCCGTCGCCTCGTCCGCGCCGTATTACCCCGCCGGCACCCTCGCCGCCTGGCGTTACGCCGCCTTCGGCACCAACTCCGCGACCGGCCCCGCCGCCGACGACGCCGACCCCGACGGCGACGGCATCCCCAACCTCGCCGAATACGCCCGCGGCCTCTCGCCCCTCGTCGCCGACCCCGGCGCCGCCGCGGCCCTTGTCGGCCGCGCCACCGTGGACGGCGCCGACCATCTCACGCTCACCTTCGACCGCGACGCCTCCGTCCCCGACATCGACATCGTCGCCCTGGCCGCCGGCGACCTCGCCGGCCCCTGGACCGCCTTCGACCCCCGCCGCCCGCCGCACCGGCTCGCCCTCCTCCCCGACACCCCCGCGCCCGGCCGGGAGACGATCACCGTGCGCGACCTCCTCCCGCTCTCCTCCGGCCCGCGCCGCTTCCTGCGCCTGCGCTACCAATGGAAAGACTCCTCGCTCCTCGCCCGCTGGCGCTTCGACGAGACCGGCCTCGCCGCACCCGACACCACGACCAACTACGCCGACCTCGCCCTCCGTAAATCCGCCGCGCCCGCCGACCTGCACGGCGCGCCCGGCGGCGGCGTCAGCGGGCAAACATGGGACCGCCCCCTCGCCGCCAACCTCCTCAGCTCCGGCAACGGCGTCGCCGTGCTCCTCAACCCGCAGTCGCGCGCCTCTTGGCAAAACCTCTCCGAGCTCACCCTCTGCGGCTGGATCAAGATGACCGTCGTCCCCGCCAGCATGAGTCGCTGGATCGTCGACTGGCACGGCGCCGAGAGGATCCAACTCTGGTGGCCTTGGGGCGCCGGCCAGCTCCAGCTCTCCGTCGGCGGAACGAATTTCGCGAAGGACGCCATCCTCACGCAGGAGGACGTCGACAACGCCCGCTGGGTTTTTATCGCCGCCACCTACATTGCCAGCCGGAACGCGAACGGCGTGAAGTTCTACCGCGGCACCGTCGCCGACTCCGTCGCGCTCTTTTCCGAGACCGGCGACACCACCACGACCGGCGTCATCACCAACACCGGCGCGGGAAACTTCAACCTGGGCAACACCGCCAACGCCGACCGCATCAACCCCGGCGAGATCGACGATTTCCGCGTCTACTCCCGCGCCCTTTCCGCCGCCGAGCTCGAACTCGTCCGCCAGTCCGCCCTCTCGCGGTGAGTGCCACCAAGTGAGCTACCGAAATGAACACCCGCCTCCTCATCTCAACGAGCACTACAACACCCTCAGCGCCCACTCCGCTCCCCCATGACACTCCGTCTCGCCTCGCCTTTCCAAGATCACGCCGTGCTCCAGCGCGACCAACCTCTCGTCGTCTGGGGGTGGGCTCCCCCGCGAAGCCTTCTCCGGATCACGCTCGCCGACCACGCCGCCGGTTGCCTGAGCAACGACGACGGCGACTTCCTTGCCCGCCTGCCCGCCTTGCCCGCCGGCGGCCCGCACACGCTCGTGGTCGAAGTGGTTCCTGACGGCGAACGCGTCGAGATACGAGACCTGCTCGTCGGCGAAGTCTGGATCGCCTCGGGCCAGTCCAACATGAACTGGACGCTCGAGCTCTGCGGCAAACGCGTCGCCGAGGACGTCGCCGCCGCCGAGTTTCCCGAAATCCGCTTCTTCAACGTCCAGGGTCGCACTCATCTCGGTCCCCACCGCGTCGCCGGCGGCCGCTGGGAGATCGTCACACCCGAGATCGCTCCGCGCCTCTCCGCCGTGGCCTTCGCCTTCGCCCGCCGCCTCCATCGCGAACTTGGCGTGCCCGTCGGCGTGATCAGCGCCTCCTGGGGCGGCTCCATCATCGAGGCGTGGATGAGCCGCGCCGCGCTTGCCGCCGAACCCTCCGCCGCGGACTGGCTCGCCCGCTACGAGGCCGAGGCCTGGGCCCCCGAACGTTGGAAAACCGTGCCCGAACTCGGGACAAACGGCCGGGTGAACAACTATCCGCGCGATCCCGGCGTCTCCCGCGACTGGCATCGCCCCGACCTCGACGACTCCTCGTGGCTGGAGGTCTCCGTTCCCGCCACCTGGCAGTCCGCCGGCCACCGGAACAGCGGGGTCTTCTGGTATCGCCGTCGGCTCTCGATTCCTCCCGCGTGGATCGGTCGCGACCTGGTGCTCCATTTGGGCGCCGCAGACAAACACGACGTCACCTTCGTAAACGGCGTCGAGATCGGGCGCACCGGCCGCGACCTGGAGGAGCATCATTGGAACAAAAAACGAAGCTACGCCGTCCCCGCCGCGCTGATCTCCTCGCCGACGGTGCGGATCGCGGTCCGCGTGTATTCATTTGTTCACGACGGCGGTCTCATCGGCCCGGCCGCCGACATGCTTGCCCATCCCGCGGATCGCCCGGACGAGGCGCTTCCGCTCTCCGGCCCCTGGCGACTGCGTCGCGAGCACGACCTCGGCCGGGTCGAGATCGTCCGCGTCGCCGGCCACGGCGAGCCCAACTCCCCCCACATGCTCTACGACAACATGATCGCGCCGATGGCGCCCTTCGCCGTGCGCGGCGCCATCTGGTATCAGGGCGAGAGCAACGAAGCCAACCCCTCGGACTACTCCGCCCTGCTCCACGCCCTGGTGCGGGACTGGCGTCGGACCTGGGGCCGGCCCGATCTCGCGTTTCACGTCGTGCAGCTCCCGGGCTTCCGAGTGCCGTTGGCGCATCAGGGCGAGAGTCGCTGGGCGCGCCTGCGCGAATCCCAGGAAACGATCCTCGATCTGCCACACACCGGCCTCGCCGTCGCCATCGATCTCGGGGAGGAGACCGACATCCATTCCTCCGACAAAATTCCCGTCGGCGAACGCCTCGCGCGGAGCGTGCTCGCCCGGGTCCACGGTCGCGCCGATCTCGCGCCCAACGGACCGCGCGCCGTCGGCTTCGCCGCCGAGGGCTCCACGATGCGCGTGGAGTTCGCCGATGCCGGCGCCCGCCTGACGACGACCGACGGCGCCGCGCCGCGCACGCTTTTCCTCGCCGGCGAGGATCGTGTTTTTCACCCGGCCGAAGGTCGCATCGAAAACGCGACGCTCCTCGTGACGAGCCCCGCCGTCGCCCGTCCCGTCGCCGTCCGCTACGCCTGGGCCGACAATCCCGCCGGCTGCAACCTCGCCGGCGATTCCGGCCTTCCCGCCGCCCCCTTCCGCTCCGATCGCTGGTAGCGGTTTCCTCGTCTCGCCGCTCCTCTTTCACACCTCCCGATGAGCCCCGCCATCGTCGCGCTCCGCCACCGTCTCGAAACAACCATCGTCGCCTGCCATGCGAATGAACCGACTCCCCCGCCCGCCGCCGACGGTTCGTGGCCTGACATCGATTACCAAGGGATCGAAGCCACCGAATGGCCGCCTACGGTGCATCTCTCCCGCACACGCCGGCTCGCGCTCCGCTCCCACGGCGTCGCGACGGATGAGGCCGCGTCCGTGCGCGACCAAGCCCTCGCCGCGCTTCGCTGGTGGTTACGCCACGACCCGCAACCCAACAGCTGGTGGCACCGCCAGATCGGCGCGCCACGCCGCTTCGGCGAGGCCGCTCTCCTGCTCGCGGACCACCTCGGGGCGGAGGACATCGCCGGTTGCCGTCGCATCCTCGAACGCGCGGGCGACTTCATCCTCATGACGGGCTGGGCTCCGCGCGCCATGAGCTGGACGGGCGCCAACCGTCTCTGGATCTCCGTCAACCGCGTGTTGCTCGGCGCGCTCGTCGCCGACGAGGCCATCGTCTCCGACGCGGTCGCCTCGGCCGCGGGCGAGATCCGCATCGCGCCCCGCGACGAGGACGGCATCCAGGCCGATTTCAGTTTCCACCAGCACGGCCCGCTCCTCTTCAACGGCGGCTACGGCCGCTCCTTCCTGCTCGAGTGCGGTTTTCTCCTCCGCGCCGTCCACGGCACGCCCTGGCAACCCGGGCCCGCCACCTACCGCCTGCTCGCCGACTTCCTCCTCGACGGCACGCGCTGGATGCTGCGCGGCGAGGACTGGGACTTCGGCTGCCGCGATCGCGAGATCACGCGGCCGCGCCTCGCCTGCCGCGATCTCGCCCCCGTGGCCGACGGTCTCGCCGAGGCCTGTCCCGAACGCATCGACGAGCTCCGCGACCTCGCCGCGAGCCTGACGTCGGGCGCCGCGCCCGGCGCGCTCCGCGGCAACCGCATGTTTCCGCGCTCCGACTTCATGGTGCAACAGGAGCCCGGCTGGCGCGTGTCCGTGCGGATGCACTCCCTTCGCACCGCACGCGCCGAGTGCTGCAACCGCGAGGGCCGCCGCTCGCATCACCTCGCCGACGGCCTCACCTGCCTCATGCGCACCGGAGGGGAGTATCGCGACGTGTTTCCCGTGTGGGACTGGCAACGGCTCCCGGGCATCACCTGCCTGCGCACACCGCGTATCGAACAATCCGATACCGTTTATCGCCGCGGTGCCGCCGAGGCCGTCGGCGGCGGGAGCGACGGCCGCTTCGGCGTCTGCACCCAGCACCTGCGCTCCGATCACCTCGTGGCACGCAAGAGCTGGTTCTTCGGGCCCGAGGGCGTCGTGTGTCTCGGTTCCGACATCCGCTCCGCCTTCGCCGGCGAGATCGTCACCGCGCTCGACCAGAGCCGCGTGCAAGGCCCCGTGCTCTCCGACGCCGCCCCGCGCGAACCGCTCGCTCCCGGCGCCCGAGACCTGCGCGCCGTGCGCTGGCTGCAACACGGCCCGTGGGGTTTCTGGTTCCCCGCGCCGACCAACGTGCGCGTGGAGCTCGGTCCGCGCACCGGCGCGTGGAGCGACATCGGCAACGGTCCCTCGGAGCCCGTGACGAAAGACATCTTCCTCGCCCACCTTTCGCACGGCGAATGCCCCGAGGGCGCGACCTACGCCTACGCCATCCTTCCCGGCGCCGACGCCGACGCGCTCGCGCGCTTCACCGTCGCGCCGGATTTCGAGATCGTCCGCCACGACGGCGGCGGTCATGCGGTGTGGCGTCCGGCCGCGCGGCTTTTGCAGGCGACTTTCTTCGGCGCCGGCGAGCTGAGCTGCGCCGACGGCTGGCGCCTTCGCGTGGAGGGCGAATGCGCCGTGCAAATCGACTTCGACGAGCGCGGGGCGATCCGCCTTTTCGCCGCGGAGACTCGCCAGCTCGGCGAGTTTTTCGAAGGCCGCCTCGTCGGTCCCGAGGGCGTCGCCCGTTGGGAAGGCCGCGTGCCCTTCCCCGACGGCGTCGCCGCGGGCACGACACTGCGCATCATCTGACCTATGACACTGTCCGCGCACCCGTTCGCCCCGCCGGGACGACCGCGTCAGCGCGCCACAAGGTGGATGCAGGCGAAACTGATCGCGTTGTTGAGCATGTGGGCGCCCATCGGAACCCACAGGCTGCGATGCCGCTCCCTCAGGATCGACAGACAGACGCCGACCGCCGCAAGCGGCAGCGCGAAGGTGAAGCCGTGGAGCAAGCCGAAGAGGACCGACACCAGACCGATTGCCCAGGTCCGCCGCATCCGGCGCGACGCCACGTCCTGAAGAAAACCGCGAAAGGCGATCTCCTCGATCGCAGGGATGATCAACGCGGCCAGCGCGAAACGAACCAAGATGTCGGGCCAGCCGTCGCCCATCATCAGCATGGAGACCAACTGGGCCTCCGACGCGTGGCCGACGCGTTCCAAGAGCGCCGAGTATCCCAAGTTCATCGCGAAGAGCAGCACCATCACGCCGAGGACATCCCCTGCGGCGCGCCTGCGCGCGATCGGCTCCAGGAAGTAGGCCCGCCGACGCTCCGGATGCATTCCCGCGATCATGAAGGCCAACAACAGCAAGGACGTCGCCGCGGCCCAAGGCACCGAAATCACGAACACCGACAAGGCGACCGGAGCGAGGCCGGCCCAGATCAACGCCGGCCACCATCCCGGTCCCTCCGGTTTTCGTCGCGTGAGATAGGCCAGCCAGGCCGCCAGGCCCACGCCCACCGCGGCCACGATCTTCGCGATCCACTCGATTTTCTCGCCGAAACGACGTTTGAACAACACCGCCAGCGCATCGCGGTCCACGAGGTCCAAGCGTCCCGTCCTCAACGCGGCCACGAGCCGGCCGCCCATCAGATTGGTCCTCAAGTTCTCATCCTCCGGGTCCAAGGCCTCAATGCGTTCGATCACCTCGAGCAAGGTCTCGTCGTCCCGCTGCCGCATCAGCTCGTGCAAAGCGACGGTCAGGGTCTTCGCATTCTTCGCGGCCATCTCCACGCCGCGAAAAACCAAGGCGCGTCCGCTCTCGCGTCTCGGCGTCGCGAGGAGGCGCGCGCCGGCCGCGACGATCTCAGGCGCCGCGTCGGCGTAATCGGCATCGGCCAGATTCCTCGCCAGCTCCTCGGGCGACGCGGACCGTGGAGCCTTCTCGCCACGATAAAGCACGCGCCACAAAATCAGCTGACGGACGCGGTGCGCCGGCTGCGAATCCGACTGTTCCGCCCACTTCAGCGCCTCGTCGAAATCGCGCTGGCCGAGCGCGCCCGAAAGACGGCACAGGGCGAGCAGATAAGCCACGGACTTGGCTCCCTTCCGCGCGTGCGTCTCCAGCAGATAACGCAGGAAGCGCTCGCGCTCAGCCTTCGGCACCTCCGCGGCGTGGAGTTTCGCGCAAGCGGGATCGTCGAAGGAGAGGTCGATCTTCAAGGGTTCACGCCAGGCTTCTCCCTCGTGCTTGAGGTTGAGCCGGCACGCCGCCAGGCGCGTCCACGCTTCCGGCACGTTCTCCGCCGTGGCGGACTCGCTTTTCGACTCGGCCGCGGCCGTCGTCCCAACCGCGCCCGTTTGGATCAGTCCACATCCGATCGAAAGCACACAGGACCAGAGTCGCAGCCAACGTGGATAACGCATGAACAGAGAAGCGGGGCGAAAACGACACTTCCCACCGCCAAGGTCGGGGCCTCGGTGTCGGTCGAGATCATCCGGATCGTGTCGCTGCTCAGCTCCTCGCGCGTCGCCACGGCATCGGCGCGCGAGCGGCCGGGACGGCGCAAAAGGCGAGTTCGAGCGTGATACGCGAAAGCGTGGAGCGGTTCATGTGGAAAATGACGTCCGGCGCTTCGGGCCTTCGAGCAACATTCGGGAGGGACACCCGGGACAGGCCCGCTCAAAGCGGCCCCCAAGGCGCCTGATCGCGCGTGCCGCCCCTGCCGTAGAATTTGATGGCATCGAATCGAATCGACCGCACCGAGCCGTCGACGAACAGCATGTTCATCCGCTGATCGTGACGCGTCTTGGCGGAGCCGGTGAAGGGTCCGTTAAGATCGCTGTAGGTGAAATCGCGCCATCCGTTCGAATCGATCGCAAGGTAGGTCTGGCTCGGCGACGCGATCTTGGACAAGTTGATCGGTCGCTTCACCCCGGGCCGGTCGTATGCGGTGAGGGTGGCGTTGAGCGCGTAGTCGGACATGCCGCTGAGCGAAGGCACCAGACGCGTCGTCGCCGGGCAGCCAAAGACCGAGGGGGGACGCAGCGTGTTCGGCGCCGTCTTTATCGCGTTAATATATCCCTCGGACTGCCCCGTCATCGAACCGATGTAGGGGAACAGCGCCACGCCCCAGTGTCCGCTCGCGGTGATCGGTCCGCCGCCATAGGGATCGACGACGATGCCTTTGTAATCCTCGGCAAAGAGACGGTAGGCCAAGCCGATCTGTCGCATGTTGCTCTGACACTGCGCGGCGCGTGCCGTCTGGCGCACCTTTCCAACGACCGGAATGATGATCGCGGCGAGGATGCCGACGATCGCGATGACCGTGAGCAACTCGATCAGCGTGAAACCGCGCGGAGAGCGCGAGGGGGAAACGAAGGCGTTCATGGGGATCTACGGGGTTGGGGGCACCTCGGGTGGACGGGGCTCGACGTGAGGCGGCGCCGAAGCTGTTCAAACCATGGGGTCCCGCTCTTCCTCGCACAAGACCCGCCCCCCCTTGAAACGCTTCAGGGCGACAGGCAATTGTGTCGGCGCGTCGGTCGACGACAGAGTTTTCGCGTCAACATCTCGCGCGCTCCATCCCCTCCATGCCCCGCCCCTCACTCCTTCCCCGCCTGCTGAGCGCTCTTTACCTCGGCTCCGTCCTCCTCTCTCCGACCTCGGTCGCCGCCGAAACCGTCGACGACCTCGTGGTCAACGGCGGAGCCGAGAAAAGCGGCGGTTGGACCGCGAACTGGGGTTGGTCGAAGGCCGACTCTTCGCTCGACTTCGACCGCGGCTCCGGCGCCGCCCATTCCGGCCGCGCCGCCCTCCGCGTCGTTTCCCGCAAGGCCGGTCCCACCACCCAGTGGCACAGCAGCACCTTCGATCTCAAACGCGGCCAAGCCTACCGTCTTCGCTTCGCCTACCGGGGCGAGGGCATTTCGGATCTCCACCTCAGCGCACGGATGGTCGAGCCCGCTTGGACGAGTTACCACAAGCTCACCCGCACCGTTTTTCCCGAGTGGAATCTCGTCGACGAATACTTCGTCGCCTCCGCCGATCAAAAAAAGGTCGCCCTCTTCTTCTCCTTCGAAGATCGCGGCACGCTCTGGCTCGACGACGTCTCGCTGGTCGAGGTCTCGCTTCCCGTCGTCAAACCCACCCGCACCGAAAATCTTCTCTCCAACTCGAGCTTCGAGGTGCCCGTCTCCGGCGGTGATTGGCTGATCAACGCCTACGGTCGCGGCACCGTCGAGCGCGACGAAGCAGAGGCGCGTCACGGCCGCTCCAGTCTCCGAATCGACGGCCACCGCGAGATCATCTCCGCTCCGCTCGCGCTCACCGAAAACTGCCCGCACGCGCTCGGCCTCTGGGTCAAGGGCAACCGCCCCGGCGCCAAGGTGCAGGTTTCGCTCCTCAGCGGACAAGCCACCCGCTTCACGAGCACCGTCGACGTCGATCTCGAATGGAAGCAAATCGTCGTCACCGGCAATCCGCTGCTTCGTGATCGTCTGTTCTACGTCTCGATCAAAAAGCAGGGCGGCGGAGGCTCCATCTGGATCGACGGGGTCGATCTCCGCGAGGGCGCCTCCGTCCCTCAGAGCGCTCCCGCCGCCCGTCGCGAACTCGCCGTCACACTTTCCGGCAAGGGTCGCGTCTTCACCCCCGAGCATCCCCCCGAGGCAACCTTCACGCTCGCGCGCGAACGCACCGGCGCCGCCCGCCAAGAACGGATCAAGTGGCGCCTCGAAGACTGGCGCGGACAAACTTTCCAATCCGGTTCCGTGCTCCTCCCCGCGCGCACCGACAGCCACACGGCCGTCGTGACACCGAACAAGTTCGGGCTCCATCGCCTCGTCGTCACCGCGCACGACGCCACCGAGGCGTCCACTTGGTTCGCCTACCTTTCTCCCCCGCCCGACATCCCCGTCGCCGCTTCGCGTTTCGGCAACCACTACGCCTCCGGCAACGAAGCCATCCTGGAGATGGCGACCCGCATCGGCTGCCGCTGGGGTCGCGCCCACTGGCCTCCCGGTGCCACGCAGTGGAAAAACTTCGAGCCCGCTCCGGGCGACTTCAAGCCGTCCGCCTCCCTGCAAGAACTGCTCGCCAAGGGCGAAGTCGGCATGCTCGGCATGATCGACACCACCCCCGCCTGGGCCGCCCCGGCCCGCGGCGAGTGGCTCAAGCGCGGCGGCTACGGCGCCGCCATGCCCGACTCGATCGACGCCTGGCGTCGCTACGTCCGAGAAGTCGCGCTCGCCTATCCGCAGATCGACTGTTGGGAGATTTTCAACGAGCCCCACGTTCCGATCTTTTGGCGCGGAACCGACGAAGAGATCGTGCAGCTATTCCACGCCGCCGCCGACGAGCTCAAGAGCCTCACCCCGCCCCGCCGCGTCGTGAACTGGCCCGTCAAGGTCTCCGAAATCGCCGAACACGACGGCGCCAAACACCTCGACGCCATCGTGGTCCACCCCTACTCGCACGGTCGCACCGTCGACGAGCGCCTCGACGAAAACCGCGAGGCCTTCGCCTCCCTCCGCTCCCGCCTCGACGCCCAAGGCGCCTCGCACGTCGCCATCTGGAACACCGAATACGGCCCCGGCGACTGGGGCTCCGTCCGCGTGCCCGACAACATGCCGCGCCGCGTCCGCGCCGTCGAATACATGATCAAGCACACCGTCGCGCAGTTCGACCAGATCGAGCGCTTCTTCCCCTACCTCATGACGAGCGACGTGCTCGGCAACCATTGCCAGCTCGACCTCGACCTGGTTCCCCGCGCGGGACTCGTCGCCTACGGCACCGTCATCCGCTTCGCCGACGGCGCCGAGCCGCTCGGCGAGATCCGCGGCGCCAACGAACACGTCCGCGCCTTCGCGGTGCGCCGCGATGGCCGCGTCGCCGTCTTCGTCTGGAGCCGCACACCGGGCCGAGACATTCCCTGCCGCCCCGCCGAGGGCGTCAGCGCTTTCGACGAAATGGCCAACTCCGTCGCCCTGCCCTCCAAGATCGGCTCCATGCCCGTCGTCCTCGTGGGCGCGCCCGCCGCGCTTCGTCGCACCGATCTCTTCGCGCCCGACGCCTTCCACCCGTGAAACTTTTCCGTCCGGCCTTCGCCTTCCTGCTCCTCGCCGGAGCGCTCTCCGCCGCGGCCTCGCCCGCCCTCACGCTCGTCCGCGACACCGTCGCCGACGCCCGCGCCTTCAACTTCCCCTCCGGCAAATGGGGCGCCTCGATCAACGGCCAGACTTTCCAGCAGGAGGCGCTCGTTTCGTATCGGGGATATCAATACGCCGCCTATTACGCCGCCCCCGGCCATCCCGCCGTCGCCCGCCGCGCCCTGCCCGACGGAGCCTGGCAACAGGCCGTCCTCTCCGACTACGGCCCCGTGCGCCACGGCAACGTCCACAACGTGATCGTCATCGGAATCGCTCCTTCCGACGGCTCCATCCACCTCGCCTTCGACCATCATGCGCAATCGCTCAAATACCGTCGCTCCATTCCCGGCGTGGCGAGCGATCCCGCGAAACATCCCTGGACGCCCGCGCTCTTCGGCCCGACCCGCGACAACCTCGATGACGGGCGACGGATCGGCGGCGTCACCTACCCGCAGTTTTTCTCGTCCTCCGACGGCGTCCTCACCTTCGCCTATCGCACCGGCGGATCCGGCAACGGCGACTGGCACCTGCGGGAATATCGCGACAGCCGCTGGCATCCGCTCGGGCTGCTCTTCTCCAAGGCCGGCGAATACGCGGGCAAGACCAGCCGCAGCGCCTACCCGAATCCCTTTCGCTACGATCGGAACAACCGTCTCCACGTCACCTGGAGTTGGCGCGAACAAGGCAGCGACCTCACCGGCAACCACGACCTCGCCTACGCCTATAGCGACGACCACGGCCGCACCTGGCACGACAACGCCGGCAAATTCGTCGCCGCCCTCTCCGCCTCGGATCGCCCGGCCCGTGCGATCTCCGTCGACAACGACGGAACCATCGCCCTGCCCCTCCGCCACGCCTGGGGCATGATGAACACCACCACCCAGTTCGTCGACGGCAAGGGCCGCGTCCACGTCGTCGTCTGGCGCAATCCCGACGACGCGCCCGCCGCCACCGTCGACAAAAACCGCTGGCGTTACGAACACTGCTGGCGCGGCGTCGACGGCGTCTGGCAAAGGCGCATGCTCCCCTTCAAGGGCCGCAAGCCCCAGATCGTCGCCGACGACAAAACCGGTCGTCTCCACGTCGTCTTCGGCGAAAACGACAAGCTCAACTACGACGGCACCGACCCCGGCGTGAACCTCGCCATCGCCACCGCGGAGGAACGCGACGGCTGGACCGCGTGGAACATCCAGCGCCCTCTCCCGAAACTCCGCTTCCACGGCGAACCGCTCCTCGATGTCGGCCGCTGGGAGCGTGAACGCGTTCTCTCCGTCTATTTTCAGCAGCAACCCTCCGCCGCCGGCGATCCCGCGCCCCTCCACGTGATCGATTTCGCACCGGCGCCCTGATCCCTTTCATGCGCTTTCTCCGTGTCCCTCTCCGCGCGAGGTTCCTCGCCGGCGTAGTCGCCCTCGCTTGCCATTTTCCCGCCGCCGGCTTCGCCGCCGACTACTATTGGAATCCCGTCGACGCCTCGACCAACACCTGGAGCGGCACCGCCTATTGGCGTCCCCAGCCCGACGGCTCCGGCTCCGCACCGGCCGGGTTTTCCTCCGCGCTCTCCTACTCCACCAACGGAAAGTCGCTCGCCACGCCCATCCTCTCCTCCGGCACCGCCACCTTCGGCGGAGGCGTGCTCCTGCTCGAAGGCGGCCAGCTCAGCGTCAAATCCAGCGCCTCCGGTGTCGCCCGCATCCCCTATCTCGTCTCCCGCGGCGGAGTCGTCGTCGCTGCGATCTCGTCCAACGTCGTCTCCACCCTCTCGGTCGACATCTTCCGGGCGGCCGAGGGCGAGGTTCTTCTCAGCGCGGCGAACGACGCGAACAACCGCGCCCTCGTGCTCTCGATCGGCCGCCTCGTCGGCTCCGCGCCCTTCGTCATCTCCCCCGTCAGCGGCGACGCCCGCACCGTTCGCCTCTCCGTGAACAACGGCATCGACTACACCGGCGCGTTCTCCTTTTCCCGCGGGGTCGTCGAGTTCGACAACGACCTCGTCTCGGGCGGTTCGCTCGCTCTCGACGGCACCGTCCGCCTCTCGCTCAAACGCTCCGTCACCTTCGCCTCCGTCGTCATCGACGGGGTCGCGCTTCCCGCCGGCACGCACACCTACGACGATCTTCGCGCCGCCCACCCCGCGCGCTTTCTCCCGGGTGGTTCCGGCGGCATCACCGTCGCCCCCGTCCCGGCCGCCGTCCCGGTCCACGCCTCCGGTCTTCGGCTCCTCCGCGACACCGTCGTCGACGCCTCCGCGCTCAACTTCGCCTCCGGCACCTGGGGCACCGCGCCCAACGGCCAGACCTTTCAACAGGACGGCGTCGTGTCGTATTTGGGTTACCAATACGCCGCCTACTGGTCCTCGCTCCGACGCCCCGCGATCGCCCGCCGCGCCCTGCCCGACGGTCCTTGGGAAACGATCGTCTTCGACGACTACGGCCCCATCACCCACACCAACGTCCACAACGTCGTCGCGGTCGGCGTGAGCCCCTCGGACGGAACCATTCACCTCTCCTTCGACCAACACGCCACCCAGCTCCGCTACCGACGCTCCATCGCCGGCGTGGCGACAAATCCCACCGCGCACGCCTGGACGCGCTCGCTCTTCGGCGCCACCACCAGCGCCCTCATCCCCGGGCAGGCGCTGTCCACCGTCACCTACCCGCAGTTCTTCACCCGCCCCGACGGCCGGCTCCAGTTCTGCCTGCGCGACGGCGGCTCCGGCAACGGCGACTGGCATCTCTACGAATACGCCGACGGCGCCTGGCAACGGCTCGGCATGCTGTTTTCCCGCTCGGGAGTTTATCAGGGAAAAACCTCCCGCAGCGCCTACCCCAACCAATATCGCTACGATTCCGCCGGCCGCCTCCACGTCACCTGGGTGTGGCGCGAAAAAGGCACCGACCTCACCGGCAACCACGACCTCGCCTACGCCTACAGCGACGACTTCGGCCGCACTTGGCGCAACAACTCCGAAAACATCATCGCCACCCTCGGAGGCGGCTCCGGCGCCGGCTCCGCCATCTCGATCAACACCCCCGGTCACGTCGTGCTCCCCGTCCGCTACAACTGGGGCCTTATGAACACCACCACCCAGTTCACCGACGCCAAGGGCCGCGTGCACACCACGCTTTGGCGCAACCCCGACGACGCCACTTCGGCCACGGTCGATAAAAACCGCTGGCGCCACTACCATTGCTGGCGCGATCTCGACGGCGTCTGGCACATGCGTCTCCTGCCCTTCCAAGGCCGCAAGCCCCAGCTCGTCGTCGACGACAACGGCGATATCCACGTTGTCCACGGCATCGGCCCGGAACTCAACTACGAGGGCGTCACTCCCGGCGCCTGCCTCGCCATCGCCACCGCCACCGAGGCCTCGGGCTGGACCGACTGGGTCGTGCAACCCTTCATCGGCGCGCGCAGCTACGACGGCGAACCGCTCATCGACTACGGACGCTGGGAACGCGAACGCGTCCTCTCCGTCTATTTTCAGGAGCATCCCGTTTCGACCGGCCAACCCTCCCCTCTTCGCGTGCTGGACTTCGCCCCGACCTCCCGCGTTTACGTCGGCGACCTTTCCTTGAACGACACCGCCCGCGTCACCGGCGCTTTCGATCGCGACCACAACCAAGGTTCGCCGCTCGTGCTCAACGGGGTTTCCTACCCGAAGGGCCTCGGCGTCGTCGCGCCCTCGGAACTGCGCGTGCCGCTCGACCGGGCCTATTCCCGCTTCGTGTCCGATGTCGGCGTGAACGACGCCGTCGGCGGTGGCGGTGCGGTCGTCTTCGAGGTCTGGGCCGGCGACGAAAAACTTTTCGACAGCGGCATTCTCACCGGCGCCTCGCCGACCCGCAGCATCGACGTCGACCTCTCCGGCCGCGCCGAACTGCGCCTCGTCGTCACCGACACCGGCCACGCCTCACCGCTCAATCTCGCCGACTGGGCCGGGGCTCGCCTTATCCCCGCCCCCCCCACCCCGCGTCAGCTCTGGACCTCCGACCATTTCGGCGACGAGGCCGGAGACCCCGACATCGCCGGTCCGCTCGCCGACCCGGACGGCGACGGCCTGCCCAACCTGCTCGAATACGCCTTCGACACCGACCCTCGCACCGCCGACACCGGCCGCGCCTTTCCTCGCATCGATACGATCCTGGCCGACGGACAAACGCACCTCACGCTCACCTTCCCCCGCCGCGCCGCCGTCGACGCCGGCGTATCCTACGTTGTCGAGGAAAGCCCCGATCTCGCCTCCTGGACCGCGCTCGAACTCGCGCCCCGCCTCGTCGGGCCGCCCTCGGATCTTGGCAACGGTCTCGAACTGGTCACCGTGCGGGGCGATATTCCCCTCGGTGCCGGCACGCGCGCGTTCCTCCGGCTGCGCGTGACCGCCACCTCCCCCTGACCCCGCCCGCCGGCGTTCCCTCCGCTGCATGCAGAAAACACTACACCGCGTCCCCTTCAGTTGCCGCGGCTCCTGGATCTCGTTCTTCCGGAAAAATCCCGGCCTCTCCGGCGGTCATCCCTCCGCCCCGCTCAGCCTGCGCGTCATCGCCGGCGTCCTCTGGGAGCGCGCCGAGATCCTCGACCTCGACCTCGAACGCGAAGGCCGCGCGCTCGCCTGGTGCGAGGAGCTCGCGCCCGAGATTCTTCGCCTCCGCGAGATCGGAGGCCCCGGCCTCGTCTCCATCGCCTTCCAAGATCCCGAAACCGTCCGCCTGCGCGCGGAAAACGTCACGCTCCGGCTCGACGTGCAGGAAGGCGACATCTCTCCCACCGGCTCCGCTTCCTGGAGGCTCAAGGGCGGCTCCCACGGCTGGCTCGTCGTGCACGCCGCCGAAGGAGCCTTGGAGAAAGGGCGCTTCGCCGAACGCCACGCGCTCTGGCTCCGTGGCGAATCCGTGCCCGCCGAACTCGTCGTGCACCGCACCACCGCCGGCAGTTCCGCTCCCGAGCCTCGCGGCACGCTCGCCGACTGCGCCGCCGCGCGTCGCGCCGAGATCGACCGCTGGCGCACGGTCGCCGCCAAACAGGTTCCCCGGGAATTCGCCGATCTCGCCGCGCGCGAGGCCGCCAACCTCTGGAACATCACCGTCTCGCCGCTCGGCTGTTTCCGCCGCGAATCCACCCTCGTCTCCAAGGGCACCCTCGTCGGCCTCTGGTCCTGGGATCATTGCTGGCACTCGCTCGGCACCGCCGGCCTCGACGACAAACTCTCCTGGGGCAACTTCCTCGCACCCTTCGACCATCAGGACGCGAGCGGCGCGCTGCCCGATGTTTTTTGCGCGAACCAAGTCTACTGGGGTAACGTCAAACCGCCCGTCCACGGCTGGATGCTCGGGCTCCTCGAAACCCGCCACGACTGGTTCGGCGAAAGCCACCGCGCGCGAATCTACGAACCCATCGCCCGACTCACCCGCTTCTGGCTGCGCGAACGCGACAACGACGGCGACGGCCTGCCCAACTACCTCCGCGCGACCGACAGCGGCTGGGACAACGCCACGCTCTTCGACTCCGGCAGCTCTCTCGCCACGCCCGATCTCGCCACCTGGCTCGTGCTTCAACAGGAGTGGCTCCCCC
>Ga0207868_1000983_pt1 | contig 23617 bp, 25 predicted proteins | sample Passage237B_FD_187370 | JGI IMG/M metagenome (GOLD analysis project Ga0207868, IMG submission 187370) | Cellulose adapted compost microbial communities from Newby Island Compost Facility, Milpitas, CA, USA - Passage2 37B (SPAdes) (version 3) ... | reverse complement strand
ACCGACTGGGCGAAAGCGATCAGGTCGCGATCGAGAAAGGGCGTGCGCGCCTCCAGGCTCTCGGCCATGGTGATGCGGTCCACGCGCTGCAGGTTGATGTTGTGCATGGTGCCGAGCAGACGCGTCAATTCGTCGGCAAGCTGGCGCGGCCGGTCGACATAGGCATGGTGGTAGGCATAGCCGGCAAACAGCTCGTCGGCGCCCTCCCCCGTCAGCACGGCCTTGACGTGGCGGCGCGCCAGCTTCGCGGCGAAATGCGTCGGCACGGCGCTGCGCACCAGGTCCACATCGGCGCTTTCGAGATGGTAGATCACGCCGGGCAGGACCTCGGCGACCTCCTCGACGGTGAATGCCCGCTCGAAATGCTCGGAGCCGATATGCGTGGCCACGCGCCGGGCCGCGACCAGGTCGGGGCTGCCGGCGAGGCCGACCGAGAAGGTCTTGAGCCGGTAGGGGACCATCCGCGCCGCGAGGGCCGCGATGACCGAGCTGTCGAGGCCGCCCGACAGGAACGCGCCGACCTCGACGTCGGCCACCAGCCATTTGCGCACCGCCTCCTCCAGCACCAGCCGCAATTCGCGCCGGATCGCCTCCGCGTCGGCATCTTCGGCCGCCTCCGCCGCGCCATGGGGGATCCGGTACCATTGCCGCAGCCCGCCGACGCTGTCGAGCAGGCTGCCGGGCGGGATCGCCTCCACCGCGTCGATCCCGGTTCCGTCGAACGCCTTCAGCTCGGAGGCGAAGGCCAGGCCCTTGCCGGCCCTGGCCATGTAGAGCGGCTTGATGCCGAGCGGATCGCGGGCGGCGACGATCCGCTCCGGCGTGGCCAGCACGAACGCGAACATCCCGTCGAGGCGGGCGACCCAGCGCAGGATGCCGGAACGGGACAGGTGCAGGATGGTCTCGCTGTCGCTCCGGGTCCGGAAGATGCCCTCGCCGAGGATGGCGCGCAGATCGGCGTAGTTGTAGATCTCGCCGTTGACGGCCAGAACGGCCTCGCCCTGCCGGATCGGCTGGGCGCCGTCGTCGGGGCCGATGATCGAAAGCCGGCAATGCGCCATGACGACGGAGGCGCCCTCGGCCCGGATCACCTGCACGTCGTCCGGCCCGCGATGCCCGATCTTGCCGATCATGCGCGAGGCCAGCGCCTCGTCCCCGAAATTCCAAAGGCAGACGAAACCGCACATTGCTGCTGTCGCTCCTCAAGCGCCGGCCGGCCGACCCGTCCCGGCAACCGGTCGAGATGTCCTCCCGAACGGATAGCCGATCGCGCCGGATATCGACAGGGCGATTTTGGCCGGTCCTCGCCGGGACGCGGCGCCGCAGGTCCGCGCCCGGCGGGCCGGCGGGCGCCTCGCGGTCAGCCGTCGCCGATCATGCCGAGCAGCGCGGTGACGGCGAGCGGATAGCCCTTCGGGCCGAGCCCCGCGAGCACGGCGGTGACGGCGCCCGACATCAGCGAATGCCGGTAGATCTCCTCGCGGCGATGAATGTTGGAGATGTGGAACTCGATGATCGGGCCGGGGAACATCTTCAGCGCGTCGAGCAGCGGGATCGAGCGGAAGGACAGGCCGGCGGGATTGATCAGGATGCCCGCCCCGTCGTCGATCGCCTCGTGCACCCAGTCGACGAGCTGGTGCTCGGCATTGGTCTGGTGGAAGCGGAGCGCCCGCGCCCCGGCCGCCTCGCGGCACCACGCCTCGATCTGGGCCAGCGTGGTGCGGCCGTAGATTTCCGGCTCGCGCGTGCCCAGCCGGTTCAGGTTCGGTCCGTTGAGGACCCAGAGCGGTTTGCCTGACATGGTGACCTCGCTTCTTCAGCCGCCGTAGCCGAACAGGCGAGGCAGCCACAGGACGGTATCGGGGACGAAGGTGATGACGACGAGCGAAAGGACCATCGTGTAGAGGAACGGCAGCACGTCGCGCACGATATCGGCGAGCGGCACGTCGGCGATGCGCACCATGATGAAGAGCAGGAGGCCGTAGGGCGGCGTCACCAGGCCCAGCATGATGTTGACCACGCAGACCACGCCGAAATGGACGAGATCGATGCCGAGCGCCTGCGCTGTCGGAATGAACACCGGCAGGATCACCAGGATGATGGTGGTTCCCTCCAGCACGCATCCCAGCAGCAGGAGGACGACGTTGACGAGGATCAGGAAGCCGGTCGGCGAAAGGTCCCAGCTCGTCAGAAGCAGGCTGAGCGATTGCGGGATGTTCTCGACCGTCACCACATAGTTGAACACCAGCGCGCCGGCGATCAGCATGCCGATCGAGGCCGTGGTGCGGGCGCTCGCCAGCACCGAACGGTAGAAGTCGGCGAAGGAGACGCTGCGGTAGAGCACCACGGAGATGAACAGCGCATAGGCCGCGGCGACGGCGGCCGCCTCCGTCGGCGTCGTGACGCCGGAATAGATGCCGCCGAGCAGCACCACCGGCATCATCAGGGCGGGCAGGGCGCGGATCGTGATCCCCGGGATCTCGCGCAGCGGCGTCGGCGGCTCGACGGGGAAGTCGCGCGTGCGCGCATGGACGAACACCAGGACCATCTGGAACAGGGCCATGAGCAGGCCCGGAACCACGCCCGCCAGGAACAGGTATCCGATCGAGGCATCCGACACGAGGGCGTAGATGATCATCGGGATCGAGGGCGGGATGATCGGGCCGATGACCGAGGTCACGGCGGTGAGGGCGGCCGCATAGCTCGCCGGATACTTGCCGTCGGCCGTCATCATGTTCTGCATGATCTTGCCGGAGCCGGCCGCATCCGCGATGGCGGAGCCGGACATGCCGGCGAAGATGATCGATTGCAGCACGTTGACCTGCGCCAGGCCGCCGCGGAAGCGCCCGACGAAGGCATTGCAGAAGATCATCAGCCGATCGGTCATCGAGCCGATGTTCATCAGCTCGGCGGCGAGGATGAAGAGGGGCACCGCCAGGATGATGTAGTTGGAATACATCCCGTTGAGGAACTGCTCGGCCGCCGTGCCCATGTCGAGGCCGGCAAGCAGCAGGTAGAGGATGGAGCCGCCGATCATCGCGTGCCCGACCGGGAGGCCGAGCAGGGCAAGGACGGTGATGGCGACGATCGAGAGCGAGAAGGGGCTGGCGAAATTCATACGCCGGATCCCGCCCTGGTCGGATCGAACTCGTCGGGCGCGGCGCCCCGCAGCACGCGCCAGGACAACCACAGATAGCGGATGATGACGGCGACGACGAACACGAGATAGATGGAGAACACCCAGTCGAACCGGATGTGCATGTAGGCCGTCTTCTGCACCTTCATGAAGGTCACGTAGTCGACCACGGCAGGAAAGGAGATGGCGTACAGGAAGATCAGCGCCGCGGCGAACACCAGAAACATGGCGCTGCGCGTGCGCTTCCGCGCGGAGGCGTACAATAGATCGAAGCGCATCTCCTCCTGCTCGGTCAGCACGAAGGCCGCGCCCCACAGGACGATCCATATCCACAGGATGGCGGACAGCTCGTTGGTCCAGCCGGTCGGCCAGTTGAGCACGTAGCGGAACAGGACCTGCAGAAGGAAGGCGAAGAACATCACCGCAAGCATTGCGGCCAGCACGTTCTCCGCCCGCCGGTACAGCCATGCGGCAACCGTGCGGAGTGTCGGTCTCATGGGTTCCTCCTCCGGGCGTGGCACCCCGTGTCGCGGGCAGCGGGGCGACGGGCGACGGCGTGGCCGGACGCGGGACGCGCGCCCGGCCTTGCAGCGTCAGAGCGCGTTGATCTTGTCGACCATGCCCTCGGGCCAGCTCTTGGCGAGATCGGAGGCGAGATACTGCTTCTGCACATGGTCGCGGAAGGCGGCCTGGTCCGGCTCGTAGATTTTCAGGCCGGCGGCGCGGAACTTCTCGACCAGCTCGGCCTCGCGGGCGAGATGCTTGTCCTGCGAGAAGGCGATCGCCGCGTCTGCGGCCGCCTGGATCCTGGCCTGCTGCTCGGGCGTGGCGGCGTCCCAGGCTTTGCTGGAGATGGCCAGAAGGTCGAAACCGACGAGATGCGCCGTCAGGACGATCTGGTTCATCACCTCGTAGAACTTCATGTTCTCGACATTCGGCAGCGGATTGTCCTGGCCGTCGATCGCGCCTGTCTGAAGGCCGGTATAGACCTCGGCATAGGCCATCGGCGTCGGGTTGGCGCCGAGCGCCTGGCCGAGGAACTGCCAGGCCTCGCCGCCCGGCATGCGCAGCTTGACCCCGGCGAGATCGGCCGGCGTCCTGATCTCCCTGTCGCCCTTCAGGCCGAGCTGGCGGACGCCGAAATAGGTCGGCCCCAGCACCCGCACGCCGAGCTGGTCCTCGGTCATCTTCTTCATTTCCGCGCCGGCTTCGCTCGCGAAGAACCTGGTGACATGCGCGGCGTCGCGGAACAGGTATCCCGCCGTCAGGATCGACCAGGCGGGGATCTGGTTGGAAATGTCCTGCGGGGCGATGTTGCCCATCTCGAGGTTGCCGCGCTGGAGCGCGACGAGTTCGGTGCCCTGCTTGAAGAGGTTGCCGCCGTAATATCCCTCGAACGTGAAGTCGTCCTTCACCGCGTCGGAGAACATCTTCATCATCTCGGCGCGGATGTCCTGCTCGGAAAAGACGGCCGAGAAGCGAAGCTTCGGCTTGTCCTGCGCAAGGGCCGGGAACGCGGCGAGCGCGCCGGCGGCGGCGGTGCCCGCCAGGAACTGGCGGCGGGTTGCGGAAACGGTCATCTGGGTCCTCCCTGTTTCATGGTCCAAATCCTGCTCCGCCCGCCCGCGGCGAGCGGCATTTCACCGGCGCGAGGCCGCTGCCCGGTCGAAATCCGCGAAGGCGGCCCTCATCCGGTTCGCATCCGCGACGATGCCGGTGAAAAGCTCGAAGGCCCTGACGGCCTGCCAGACCGCCATGCCCTCGCCCGGGAAGGTGCGGCAGCCGGCGGCGCGCGCCTGGCGCAGCAGCTCCGTCTCGAGCGGGAAATAGATGATGTCGGCGACCCAGTGCGCGGCCCGCAACAGGGCCGCGGGCACCGGCGTGCCGGGAAGCTTGGCCATGCCCACCGGGGTCGCGTTGACGATCCCGCAGGCCCGGCCGGCGGCGCGTTCGAGATCGCCGTCGACTTGCGCCCGGCCGGCCCCGAAATGCGCGGCAAGAGAAGCGGCAAGGGCGTGGGCCCGGCCGGCGTCGAGGTCGTGAAGCAGCAGGCACCCGACCCCGAGGTCGAGGAGAGCATGCGCCACCGCTCCGCCGGCGCCTCCGGCGCCGACGAGCAGGACGGTGTCCAGCGGCGCGCCGGCCATGCCGCGGCGGAAGCTCTCGCGGAAACCCCAGACATCGGTGTTGTGGCCCAGACGCCGGCCGTTCCGGAACACGACCGTGTTGACCGAGCCGACCGCGCGGGCGGCCGGCGACAGCTCGTCGAGCAGCGGCAAAATCGCCTGCTTGTAGGGGAAGGTGACGTTGAGGCCGGTGAAGCCGAAACTGGCGGCGAGGCGCAGGACCTCGCCGAGCTCGGGCTCCGCATCGCCCATGCAGTCGGTGTCCAGCAGCCGGTAAACATAAGGGATCGCCTGCGCGCGCCCTTCCACCTCGTGCATGAAGGGCGTGCGCGAAAGCTGAATCCCCTTGCCGACAAGGCCGACAAGGACGGATCCCGCCGCGGCGGAACGCTCCTCCTGCGTCGGCCTTGCTGACAAACGGCTCATCTCCCGCCTCCGACCGCGAAAGGTGGCGCGGGTCCACCCTTCTCTTCCCCGTGGCCGGTTCTTTTTGAACTATCTGGTTAATTCAGTCAACGGCTTTGAACGTACGCGCCGTTTCGTGTAGAGCGGCCGGGCGGAGGAGACTGGCATCATGGACGGGCTCGGCGAGCGGACGGGCAAGACGGCGACGCGGGGCGGCTGGAAGCAGGACCCGGCGGGTGTCAGGGCCAACATCATCGCGGTGGCGATGGCGGAATTCGCCCGCAACGGCCTGTCGGGCGCGCGCATGGACGAGATCGCGGCCAAGACGCGCAGTTCCAAGCGGATGATCTACTACTATTTCGGGGACAAGGAGGGCCTTTACCGCCGCGTGCTGGAAGAGGCCTACCGCAAGGTGCGCGACGGCGAGCAGGAGCTCGACCTCGACCACCTTCCCCCCGTCGAGGCGCTGCGGCGGCTGGTCGAATTCACGTTCGACCACCACAGCCAGCACCCCGACTTCATCCGCATCGTGATGATCGAGAACGTCCACCACGCCGCCTACATGAAACAGTCGGCGGCCATCCGCGACGTCAATGCCGGCGCCATCCGGAAGCTGGAGGATATCTGCCGGCGCGGACGGGAGGCGGGGCTGTTCCGGGTCGTGGATCCGGTCGAGCTGCACTGGCACATCTCGGCGCTGTCCTTCTTCAACGTCTCCAACCGCGCGACGTTCTCCGGCATCTTCGGAGACGCGCTGTTCAGCCCCGAGGGACAGGAGCTGCTGCGGGAGCATGTCGTCGAGATAGTGCTTCGCTACGTGCTGAAGACGGCGCCGGGCGCCTGAAACGCGCCGCAGCCCTTCAGGCACAGATGGAAGCAGCCCTTCACACTCTCCGCAAGCGGGGCGAAGGCGGCGTCGGCGTCGCGGAAGGCACCCTTCTCCCCGTTCACGAAGAGAGGGCCCGGCAGGGGACGAGGGGCGATCCGGCCTGAACCGGAAAAGATCTAGCCCGTGACGGCGCCTTCGTTGGCAGGCCGGGCGAGAGCCGAGAACTTGGCCAGCACACCGCGGCTGTATCGCGGTTCGGGCTTCTTCCAGGCGGCGCGGCGGCGCGCGATCTCCGCCTCGTCCACCTCGAGCTGTAGCAGGAGCCGGTGCGCGTCGATGGTGATCAAGTCGCCTTCCTCGACCAGCGCGATGGTGCCTCCGACATAGGCTTCCGGCGCCACATGGCCGACGACCATCCCCCATGTGCCACCGGAAAAGCGCCCGTCGGTGACCAGCCCGACGCTCTCGCCCAGCCCGCGGCCGACGAGCGCGGAGGTCGGCGCCAGCATTTCGGGCATGCCCGGCCCGCCCTTGGGGCCCAGATAGCGCAGCACCACGACGTCGCCCGGCCGGATCCTGTCCGACAGGATCGCGTCCATCGCCGACGGCTCGTCGTCGAAGACGCGCGCCGGCCCGGTGATCGACGGCTGCTTGAGGCCGGTGATCTTGGCCACCGCGCCGTCCTCGGCGAGGTTGCCTTTCAGGATGGCGAGATGACCTTCGCGGTAGAGCGCCTTGTCCATCGGCAGGATGACGTCCTGGTCGGCGCGCGGCGCGGCCGGCACCCCGGCCAGCTCCTCGGCCAGCGTGCGGCCGGTGATGGTCAGGCAATCGCCATGCAGCAGGCCGGCATCGAGCAAAAGCTTCAGCACCTGCGGGATGCCCCCTGCCGCATGCAGGTCGACGGCCATGTATTTGCCCGAGGGCTTCAGGTCGCAGATCACCGGCACCTTGCGGCGCACGCGCTCGAAATCGTCGAGCGTCCAGTCGATCCCGGCCGCGTGCGCGATGGCGAGATAGTGCAGCACCGCATTGGTCGAGCCGCCGATCGCCATGATCAGCGCCACCGCGTTCTCGATCGCCTTTTTCGTGACGATGTCGCGCGGGCGGATGTTCCTCTTGACGGCCTCGACCAGCACGCGGCCGGATTCAGCGGCGCTGTCGATCTTCTCGCGATCGGGGCTGGCCATCGTCGAGGAATAGAGCAGCGACATGCCCAGCGCCTCGAAGGAGGAGCTCATGGTGTTGGCCGTATACATGCCTCCGCACGAGCCGGTAGACGGGCAGGCGTGCCGCTCGATGCCCTCGAAATCCTCCTTCGTCATGGTCCCGGCCATGAAGGCGCCGACCGCCTCGAAGGCTGAGACGATGGAGAGGTCCTGGCCCTTCCAGCGGCCGGGCTTGATGGTGCCGCCATAGACATAGATCGCCGGAGCGTTGGCGCGCAGGATGCCGATCATGCCGCCGGGCATGTTCTTGTCGCAACCGCCCAGCACCAGAACGCCGTCCATCCACTGGCCCTGCACCGAGATCTCGACGCAGTCGGCGATCACCTCGCGCGACACCAGCGAATATTTCATGCCCTCCGTGCCCATGGACATGCCGTCGGAAATCGTCGGCGTGCCGAAGGTCTGCGGATTGGCGCCGGCGGCCCTGATCGCGGCAACGGCGGCATCGGCCAGCGGCTGCAGGCCGGCATTGCAGGGCGTGATGGTGGAATGGCCGTTGGCGATGCCGATCATCGGCTTGTCGAAATCGGCCTTGTCGTAGCCGAGCGCGTAATACATCGCCCGGTTGGGGGATCGTTCGATCCCTTGTGTGATGTGCTTCGACCGTTCGTTGAAAGGCATGGGACAGATCCGCTTGCAAAAAGGCCGGGGGACCCGCCAGGTCGGCGGCCCGCGAGAAGCCCGGATCGCTTCAGGGACAGATGTCCAGATGTAACTTATGGCTGCCGCTCCCGCAATCATTCAGCCGGAGCAGGCATGCGGCACGACGCCGCCGGCGCGTTTCAGGGACACGGCCCTTGCGCGCCGGGCGGCAGGCAGCGCTTCGACGGCAACGCCTCCCAAAGCGGCGGGGTGGCGCCCCCGCCATCGCGTCAGATGTGGAACCCCGGCACGGCCAGCGGGTTGGAGGTCAGGGCGGCGCGGTCCGGCGTATCGACGGCCGGGCGGCCGGTGAAGGCCGAGAAAAGCCGCCGCACATAGTCTTCGTCCATGTCGAAGACGATGAGGACCAGCCGCGTCCCGCGCGGGCCGGCCGGCCAGGCCGGCAATCGCGCCGGCGAGTGCATCAGGCGCTGGACGCCGTGCAGCACCAGCGGACGGTCGGGATCCTCGGTCAGCTCGACGATGCCCTTCATGCGCAGGAGCCGCTCGCCCTGGCTCGAGCGCAACAGGTCGAGGAACATCTCGATCGTCGACCAGGGCACCGGCGCGTCATGCACCAGCGAGACGCTGCGGACCCGCGCGTCGTGGCGGGCATGGTGATGAGGCTCGCCATCGTGCCCGTGGCCGTGCGCATGGCCGTCCGCGTGATGATGGTCGTGCCCGTGCGCGTCCGCGGTCGCCGCCTCGCCGAGCCAGCGCGCCACGTCGGCGGTCTTGGTGGCCGGGTCGTAGAGGCCGCACGACAGGAGGCGGGCGGGATCGACCGCATCTGCCTCCAGGATCGCGGCGGTCGGGTTGAGCTGCCGCAGCCGGGCGCGCAGGCTTTCTGCGGCACCGGCTTCGGCCATCGCCGTCTTGGTGATCACCAGCCGGTCCGCGACCGCCGCCTGGCGCACCGATTCGGCATGCTGATCCAGCGTCGCGGCGCCGTTGACGGCGTCCACGACGGCGACGACGCCGTCCAGCCTGAGCAGGTCGGCCAGCACCGGGTGCCCCATCAGCGACTGCAGCACCGGCACCGGGTCGGCAAGCCCGCTGGTCTCGATCACGATCCGGTCGAGCGGCGCGGCGCGGCCCGTCTGCACCCGGTCGAGGAGGTCGGCCAGCGTGTCGACGAGATCGCCGCGCACGGCGCAGCACAGGCAGCCGTCGGACAGCTCGATGACGCCGTCATTGGCCTGCTCCACCAGAAGGTGGTCGATCGGCACATCGCCGAACTCGTTGACGATGACGGCGGTGTTGCCGAGCGCGCCGGCTGCCAGAAGCCGGTTGAGCAGCGTCGTCTTGCCGGCGCCGAGAAAGCCGGTGAGCACGCTGACCGCGACGGGCCCGGAAATCGCATGCATGGCGGCCCGCCCCTAGTCGCCTTCGGAAAGCTGGGGCGTATAGTCCGGGCGCGGCGTCGGCAGCGGGATCTTACGGGCCGCCAGGCTGGCCGATACGGGCTGCTGCTGCGCAAGCCCCACCGCGCCGCCGATGTCGACCCGCACCATGCGGCGCGGACGGTTCATCTCATGCAGGTAGGGCGAACGGACGACGACCTTACCTTCGGCATTGCGCCTCGCCACCCGCTGCTCGCGCGCCTCCTTGGTGCAGATCGCCGAGCGCATGTTGGTCGCGACGTTCAGGCCCTGGCCGGACGGGCGCATGGCGGCGAGGCGTGGCGCGGCGAAACCGGAGGTCGAGAAACCCTTCTCGAGCAGACCCGCCGCCTTCACGTCGCGGTCGTCGGTGGAGACCTCGCCGATCACCACCGCGATCAGCGTGCGGCCGTTACGGGTGGCCGACGCCACCACGTTGAAGCCGGCGGGGCAGGTATAGCCGGTCTTCATGCCGTCGGCGCCATCATAGTGGCCGATCAGATTGTTGTGATTGTCGAGCACCGCCTTCCCGGTGGCGATCGCCTCGATGCCGAAATAGCCGGCATATTGCGGGAACTGCGTGCGCAGCGCGACCGCAAGCTTCGCCAGGTCATGGGCGTTCGAATAGTGGTTGTCGTTGTGCAGGCCGTGCGCATTGACGAAATGCGTGCCGCTCATGCCGAGCCGCGCGGCTTCCGCGTTCATGCGCGCGGCAAAGCCCTGCTCTGAGCCGCCGACGCTCTCGGCAACGGCGGTGGCCACGTCATTGGCCGATTTCACCATCAGCAGCTTCAACGCGGCGTCCACGGTGAGCACGGTGCCCGGCTTGTAGCCCATGCGGCTGGGCGGCTCCTTGGCGGCATTGGCCGAGATCCGCACCGGCGATTGCAGGGTGATCTCGCCCGACCGGATCGCGCTGAACACGACATAGGCCGTCATCAGCTTGGTCAGGGAGGCCGGATACCAACGGCGGAAGGCGTCCTGCTGGGACAGAACCCGCCCGTTGCCGACGTCGACGACGAGGGAGGGGCCGGCCGCGGCGGGCCCGGGGGCGCCGCCGGCGAGCACGGCAGCCGCCAGCGCGAAAACAAGGGATCTTGCCTGCATCACAAAAACCAACTCGCCTCTTGCCGTTGCCGCGTGCGGTTTCCTAAACTTCGCCGGAGGGGCGATTGCCCTGGCCTTTCGTCGTCGAAGCCGCCTGCTGCTGCGCGATATCTAGCCCATGTGTCGCCAAGATGGCAAAGCGGGCGTGCGCATCCAAGCAAAAAACGACGGCCGGGCCTTCAACGAAAGCGAGGGGACATGCCAATTCTCAACCGTGTAGCCGAGATGCAGGACGAGATCGCGGGCTGGAGGCGGCACCTCCACTCGATCCCCGAGATCCTCTACGAGGTCCACAAGACCTCGGCCTTCGTGGCCGAGCAGTTGCGCGCGTTCGGCTGCGACGAGGTCGCAACCGGCATCGGCCGCACCGGCGTGGTCGGCATCATCCGCGGCAGTCAGGGACCGGGGCCGACGATCGGCCTGCGCGCCGACATGGACGCGCTGCCGCTGGCCGAGATCACCGGCAAGCCGTGGGCCTCGACGCATCCCGACGCCATGCACGCCTGCGGCCATGACGGCCACACCGCGATGCTGCTGGGGGCCGCGAAATATCTCGCCGAGACGCGCAACTTCAAGGGCGCGGTCGCCGTCATCTTCCAGCCGGCCGAGGAGGGCGGCGCCGGCGGCAAGGCGATGGTCGACGACGGGATGATGGAGCGCTTCGGCATCGCCAGGGTCTTCGGCATGCACAACATGCCGGGGCTCCCCGTCGGCCAGTTCGCCATCCGGCCCGGCCCGATCATGGCGGCGACCGCCGAATTCACCATCAGGATCAAGGGCCGCGGCGGCCATGCCGCGCAGCCGCACAACACGATCGACCCGATCGTGACGGCGGCCACGATGATCTCCGCGCTGCAGACGATCCGCTCGCGCACGGTCGATCCCGTCGAGCAGGTCGTGGTGTCGGCGACCAAGATCCATGCCGGCGACGCCTACAACATCATTCCGGAGGAACTGGAGTTCGCCGGCACCATCCGCACGCTCAAGAAGGAGGTGGCGGAAATCGCCTATGCGCGCGTCCGCGCGATCTGCGAGGGCGTGGCCGCCGCCGCGGGTGCCGCGGTCGACGTCCATATCGACATCAACTATCCCGTCACCTTCAACCACCCCGAGGAGACCGATTTCGCCATCGACGTGGCGCGCGGCATCGCCGGCGAGCCCAATGTCGCCACCGGCATCCAGCCGGTGATGGGCGGCGAGGATTTCTCCTACATGCTGGAGGCGCGGCCCGGCGCGTTCATCTTCCTCGGCAATGGCGAGACGGCGGGCCTGCACAACCCGGCCTACGACTTCAACGACGACGCGATCCCGCACGGCGTCAGCTACTGGGTCAGGCTTGCGGAGACGGCGCTGGCGGCCTGACGGCACCGCCGCGCCGCAACGGATGCCGGTGCATGCTTGGCGAAGCGGACGCGAAACGCTATGTGTTCGCCGCGTGGTCCCGTAGCTCAGTCGGATAGAGCACCAGATTCCTAATCTGGGGGTCGCAGGTTCGAATCCTGCCGGGATCGCCATTCTCGAACAAAAGAGAGAACAGCTGGCAGGGTTTTCACCAGGCTCCGTGACGCGGCTGTAGCGGGCATCGTATTTGATCCCGCGTGGTCCGGATCTCGCCGTCTCGACGAAGATTTCCCGCATCGCGACATGAGGATTAAGCAAAGCTTAGCATTGCCCCGCTAGGTCCTTTCGCGAATAGCCCCGCCGGGCCGCATCCGGCCCGATCGCGTCGCGGATGGAGGGGTCAGTGCAGTCAGTTCGATCGTCGCCGGCAGAGGCGGCGCGAGACGTTGGTGCCGGCACGTCTGCCGGCAATCCGTTCCTCGAAGGTTGGGCGCAGGAGGCGGCGCTGCGCCACCTGCCGCATGGCGCCGGACCGGTCGGATGCGCGGGGGCTGCCTCGGGCGGCGCCGGCATTCCGCTGATCAGAAGGCTGAACGTGCCTGTTGTTCCGGGCTCCGTCTGGAGCGTATGGGACCACATCCACTGTTTCGATACGACGCCGGCCTGCGAGGCCGACCCCGAAGCATTGCTGGACGAGACATTCGGGTTCCTTCGGCGCCGCGGCGCCAGCCTGCTATACTGGCAGGACCTGCCGACCGATACGCCGTTTCATGCCCGGCTCGTCCGTTATCTCGCCGACGCGGGCTTGCGCTTCGAAGTGACGCGCTCGCGGGTGCGGCCGTTCCTGAACGCCCGCAGCGGCAGCGGCTTCGACGCCGGCGCGGCGCGGCTTGAAGGCAAGCACATGGCCGAGTTCAGGCGGCGCCGCCGCAGGCTGGAGGAGACCGGCCGGCTGGACATGGTCGTCCACCGCGACAGCCACGATGCCGGCATATGGATGCAGGATTTCCTGAGGCTCGAAGCCTCCGGCTGGAAGAAGGAAGCCGGAACGGCCATCGCCTGCAACGACGGCGAGCGCGGCTTCTTCGAGGCGCTGATGCGGGGCGCCTCGGCGCGCGGCCAGGCCACCGTCTACAGCCTGGAGCTCGACGGCAGGCCGATCGCCATGACCATCAACCTGCGCTCGGGCGAGGGCGAGTGGTCGTTCAAGACCGCATATTGCGACAGTCTTTCGCGCTATTCGCCCGGCGCGCTCGTGAATTGCGAGATGACGCTCGGCGTGCTCGGGGACCCGTCTGTCGCGTGGGTGGATTCCTGCATGGAATATGACGGGGGCATTCTCGGAAAATTGTGGCACGACCGCCGGGAGATGGTGGACCTGATGATCTCCACCGGCCGCGCCGGCAACGCGCTTCCGCGGCTGGCGCGCGCGGCCCTGACGACCCTGCGGGGCGTGAAGACCAGGATGAGGCCTCCCAAGGAAGCCCATTAGGCGCGGCTCACGTCGCGCTGCGCTTCAGGCCTTCTCCAGCCTCGCCTGGCGCACGCCCTGCGCGAGGCCTCCGACCAGCGTGGCGACGGCTTCCGCGGGGTCGGCCGTCTTGCGCCCGTCCGGCCCCAGCACGCCGGCAATGGCGTTGACGATCGCGGTGCCGACGACCACGCCGTCGGCCGCCTGGCCGATCAGCCGGGCCTGGCTTGCCGTCTTGACGCCGAAGCCGACGCAGACCGGCAGGCCGGTATGCGCCTTGATGCGCGCGACGGCGGCGGCCACCCTGGAGGTGTCCGGGAGCGCCGAGCCGGTGATGCCGGTCATCGAGACGTAGTAGACGAAGCCCGACGTATTGGCGAGCACGGCGGGCAGGCGCCTGTCGTCGGTGGTCGGCGTCGCCAGCCGGATGAAGTTGATGCCGGCCTTCAGCGCCGGAATGCACAATTCGGCATCCATCTCCGGCGGCAGGTCGACCACGATCAGCCCGTCGATGCCCGAGGCGCGGGCATCGGCGAGGAAGCGCTCGACCCCGTAGGCATGGATCGGGTTGTAGTAGCCCATCAGCACGATCGGCGTATCGTCGTCGCCCCTGCGGAAGTCGGTCGCCATCTTCAGCGTTCCCTTCAGCGTCTGGCCGGCCTTCAGCGCGCGCAGGCCCGCCGCCTGGATCGCCGGCCCGTCGGCCATCGGGTCCGAAAACGGCATGCCGAGCTCGATCACGTCGGCGCCCGCCCCGGGCAGCGCCCGCATGATCGACAGGGAGGTGTCGTAGTCCGGGTCGCCGGCCATGAAATAGGTGACGAGTGCCGGCCGGCCCTCCTCCTTCAGCTTGCCCATGCGACGGTCGATGCGGGTCTCGGTCACGGTCAGTCTTCCCTGGTTTCCTGCCTGAGCCACGCCGCGCAGGCCGGCTCGACCGGCGACAGCGCGGTGGCGACGATCGCCGGCACCTCGTAGGGGTGCAGCGTCCTGATGCGGGCCGCGAGCCGGTCGAACAGCGCGGCGCGGGTCTTGAAAACGAGCGGCACCTCGTCGGCCCGCTCGACCGCACCGTCCCAGCGGTAGATGCTGGAGGCTGGCGCGAGGACATTGGCGCAGGCGGCGAGCCGCTCGGCCACGCACGCCTCCGCGATCCGGTCTGCGGCGGCGCGGTCGGGGCAGGTCACCCAGACATCGAGGAAGCGATCCGCCATCGCGCTTCAGATCTCCATGCCCATCATGCCCGCCACCGTGTGGACGTCCTTGTCGCCGCGGCCCGAAAGGTTGACGATCATGATCTCGTCGGCCCGCATCTTCGGCGCCATCTTCATCGCCTGTGCGATGGCATGCGCCGATTCCAGCGCCGGGATGATGCCCTCCACCCTGGTGGTGAGCCGGAAGGCTTCGAGCGCCTCGTCGTCGAGGATCGGCACATAGTCGACGCGGCCGCTATCCCTGAGCCAGGCATGCTCGGGCCCGACGCCGGGATAGTCGAGCCCGGCAGAGATCGAATGGCCGTCGAGGATCTGCCCGTCCTCGTTCTGCAGCAGATAGGTGCGGTTGCCGTGCAGCACCCCCGGCCGGCCGGCGTTCATCGATGCGCAATGCTCGATGCCGTCGAGGCCACGGCCGCCGGCCTCGACGCCGACGATCCTCACCTGCCTGTCGTCGAGGAAGGGGTGGAACAGGCCGATCGCGTTGGAGCCGCCGCCGACCGCGGCGACGATCACGTCCGGCAGACGGCCTTCCTGCTCGAGGATCTGCGCGCGGGCTTCCGCGCCGATCACCGACTGGAAGTCGCGCACCAGCTCCGGATAGGGATGCGGGCCGGCGGCCGTGCCGATCAGGTAATAGGTGTCCTCGACATTGGTCACCCAGTCGCGCAGCGCCTCGTTCATGGCATCCTTCAGCGTGCCGTGGCCGGAGGAGACGGGCCGCACTTCGGCGCCCAGAAGCTTCATGCGGAAGACGTTGGGTTTCTGCCGCTCGACATCGGTGGCGCCCATATAGACCACGCAGGGAAAGCCGAAACGGGCCGAGACGGTGGCCGACGCCACGCCATGCTGGCCGGCGCCGGTCTCGGCGATGATGCGCTTCTTGCCCATGCGGCGGGCCAGCAGGATCTGGCCGAGGCAGTTGTTGATCTTGTGCGAGCCGGTGTGGTTCAGGTCCTCGCGCTTGAAATACACCTTCGCGCCGCCGAGATGGCGGGTCAGCCCTTCGGCGAAATAGAGCTTCGACGGCCGGCCGGCGTAGTGGACGGAAAGCTGCCGCAATTCCTCGCGGAAGGCGGGGTCGTCCCTGGCCTCGCCCCACTCGCGCTCGAGGTCGAGGATCAGCGGCATCAGCGTCTCGGCGACGAAGCGGCCGCCGAAGATGCCGAACATGCCCTGTTCGTCAGGTCCGGTGCGGAAGGAGTTTGGAGAAGCCGGCTTGTTCATGGAAATCCCATAATCTGGCGATCTGGCGCGCCCGCGCGGTGGCGGCGCTATGCCTTAGCAGTTCGGAAAACGGAAATCGATCCGTTCCGGTCCCTTAGGCGGAGCTTGGCGCGCCCGCCGCAGCGACGGCCCGGAAGAAGGCTGCGATCCTGGCCGCATCCTTGACGCCCGGCGCGCTTTCGACGCCGGACGAGACGTCGAGCGCCGGCGGCCGGGCGATCCGCAGCGCCTCGCCGACATTGCCGGCATTGAGCCCGCCCGAGAGGAAATACTCGGTCGCCGCCGGCAGGCCGGACAGCACCGACCAGTCGAAGGCGACGCCGTTGCCGCCCGGCAGCGGCGCCCGCCGCGGCGGCTTGGCGTCGAACAGGAAGCGGTCGGCAACGCCCGCATAGGGTCCGATGGCCGCAAGGTCGGCGGCCTCGCGCACGGCGAACGCCTTGTAGACCGGCCGGCGATAACGCGCCTTCACGGCGGCGACGCGCTCAGGGCTTTCGGCGCCGTGGAGCTGGAAGGCGTCCGGCCGCATGGCCGCGAAGATCTCGTCGAGAAGGGCGTCCTGCGCGTCGACGGTGACGGCGACGGCTTGCGCCCGGCCCGTGGCCGCGGCGCGCAGCCCTCCTGCGTCTGCCGGCGAGACGTTGCGCGGGCTTTTCGGAAAGAAGATGAAGCCGACATGGCTGGCGCCAGCGCCGAGCGCCGCGGCAACAGCCTCGGGCGTCTTCAGGCCGCAGATTTTGATATCGACAGGCATTGGTTTTCGGTCAACTTTTCTGGCCGCCCATGCCGCACCTGAGGCGCCGCTCGGCCTTCTCGATGCCTTCTGCCGGCGGGAGCGTTTCGGGCATGGCGCCGCCAAGCTCGCGGATCGTCTGCCGAACCTTTGCGCCCACATCGAAATGCGTGCGGTTTGCCGCATCCTTTCCGCGGATGCTTGCATAGCGGCTCAGGACGATATCGTCGATCTCGCGCTCGGCGCCTTTTCCCAAACTGATCATTTTCTTGACGCCGGCAAAATGATCGGCGGTTGCATGCCCCGAGCCCTCGCACGCTTCGCGTGCGCGCTGAGCTACGTTAGGAAAATTATCCCGCTTCGCATAGCCGAGCAGCTTTTGCAGATCGCGAGCGAGCCAGAACTCGGTTCCGCTGTCGTCGGCCTGAGCGGCGTCCTCAAATGCTGCAATCAAACTCTCGATGGTCTCGTCAGATTCGTCGAGCTGTCGTGGCTGAAATGCTTCGCCAAATGCCATTTTGGCCAGCTTGTCGAAACGGTCGTCACTGTCAGGCATCGGAGATTCCTCGGCTCGGATCGTCGATATTAGCTCAGCCGGGCCGAACCATCCACTTCACCCGAAATCGATCGCCTGCAGCGCGCCGCCGTTCCTTTTCAGCCAGGCCTTGCAGCGGTCCGTGTTGGCGCAAAGCTCGCGGCAGAGCTTCCAGAATCCCGGGCCGTGGTTCATCTCCTTCAGATGCGCGACCTCGTGGGCGACGAGGTAGTCGATCACCGGCCGCGGCGCCATGACGATACGCCACGAAAACGACAGCGTGCCGTCGGCGGTGCACGAGCCCCAGCGCGAGCTGGTATCCCTGAAACGGAGCGCCCCGGCCTTGCGGCCGACCGTCGCCGTATGCTTTTCCACCAGCGCGCCGATCTCGCGCCGGGCCTCGCGCTTCAGGAAGTCGGCGACGCGGCGCGGCAGGTGCCGGCGGTCGCCGTGGACGACGAGCAGCGGCCCGTCCTCGCCCGCCACGACCTCGACGGTGCCGCGCGTGCCCGGCTCGTGCACGATCCTGTGCGGCACGCCGCGCAGCGGGATGCGGATGCCGGGACGCACCTGGGGCCGGTCGGGCAGCTTCGCCAGCCGCTCCTCCAGCCATCCGCGGTGGCGCTCGAGGAAGCGGTCGACCTCGCGAGCCGGGACGCCGGGCGGAACGGTGACGCTGAGCCCCCTGCCGCCGGCGTCGATCCGCAGCGTCAGGCGGGTGGCGCGCGCGTTTTCGCGAAGCCTCAGCGGCACGACGCGGCCGGCGACGGCGTGGTCGCGGATGACGGGCGCGGCGGGCGCGCGGGTGCGTCTCAAAAGGGCGAACGGCATGGCGGCAGACTAGATGATTCGCGGCGGCGCAGGGCCGAAGATCGGCGGCGACGAAAAACGGCGCCGCAAGGGCGCCGTCGTTCTGGTTTGAACCGGGAAGGCCCGCCGGTCGTCGCGCGGCCCATCTGCTAACGGTCAGTCGTCGAGAAGACCCTCGTTCTTGCCGCTCTTCCTGCGCCCCGTCGCCGGAGCCGGCGCGGTGCGGCGATTGCGCTCGGCCATGAAGCGGTCGAACTCTTCCTGGTCCTTGGCCCGGCGCAACTCGCGGGCATATTCGTCGAACTCGTCGCGCATCTCGTCGAGCTTGCGCCGCTCCTCGGCAAGGCGCTCGAGCTCCTTTTCGCGCCAGTCGTCGAAGGCGACATTGCCCGTGCGGGCATAGCCGCGCGGAGCGCCGCGCCTGCAGCCGGCGAACAGGCCGTCGGTGGCGCGATTCACGTCCCGCTTGAAGCCGTCGAGCCGATCGCCCCAGAGGATGTAGGCGAGCATGGCGAGGCCGAGAGGCCAGAACACCACGAAGCCGATCACCATCAGCGCGATGGTCGCAGGCGTCCATGCGGGACGGATCAATGCGGAATTGGTCATTTCACCCGTTCCTCGTCGTCAGAAACGCAACCCCAGCGGCTGCGCTTTTTTCGAAATGGGAACAGCGGGGCGGCGATTCAATAGGATGCGGATGAATTCGGACAAGTCATTGCTTGACAACGCTATTCCAGGTCCTTTCGAGGCCGAGGACGAGCATCCCGGCGAAAAGGCCCCAGAAGGCCGAGCCGATGCCGGCCGCCACCAGCCCGGAAGCGGTGACGGCGAGCGTGACGGTGGCCGCGATCCGGTCGGCCGGCTGCGCGACCATGAGCGTGAGCGCATTGGCCAGGGCCGCGAGCAGCCCGAGCCCGGCGACGAGCACGATGAGGGCAGGCGGCAGCACGGCAAACAGCGCCACCAGCGAGGCGCCGAAGACGGCAAACACGAGATAGGCCAGCGCGTAGAACGGGCCCGTCTTCCAGCGTTCGGCCGGGTCGGGATGCGCGTCCGGGCCGGTGCAGATCGCCGCCGAGATGGCGGCGAGATTGGTGGTCACCGCGTTGAAAGGAGCGGTCAGCAGAGAGACCAGCCCGGTGACGGCGATCAGCTCGCCGGCCGGCGGCTCGTAGCCCGACGCCTTGAGCACGGCGAGGCCGGCGAGATTCTGCGAGGCCATCGTGACCAGATAGAGCGGGATCGCGAGGCCGACGAAGCCGGACAGGGAAAAGACCGGCGTCGTCCAGGCGAGGCTCGACAGCTCCGGCGCCGGAAAGGCGGGCGTGCGGCCCAGCGCAAAGGCCAGCGCCACGCCGCCGAACAGCACGGCCAGCACCGACAGCGCCGGGTTGAACAGGCGGGCCACGAGGAACAACGCCACCAGCGGCAGCACCAGGGCCGGGTCGTCGACCATGCTGCGGGCCGCGCCCAGCGCGAAGGAGAGCACGATGCCGGCCAGCATGGCGGACGAGATCGAGGCGGGGATCCTGGCCACCAGCCGGGTCACGGGGCGCAGCAGGCCGGTGGCGACCAGCATCAGCGCCGTCAGGATGAAGGCGCCGACGGCATCGGCCATCGTATAGCCGCCGGCGGCCGCCAGCAGCGCGAGCCCCGGCGTCGACCAGGCGGCGACGACCGGCATGCGCGTGCGCCAGGAAAGCCAGGCCGTCTCGAGCGCGACCCCGAGGCAGACGGCCGTCACCCAGCTCGCGGTCTGGCCCTGCGAGGCGCCGAGCGCGTTGGCCGCCGCGATGATCAGGGCCAGCGTGCCGCCGAAGCCGACGATCGCGGCGACGAATGCCGAAGCGGGGATCGACAGGCGCAAGCGCTACCCTGCCAGCTCGGCCAGGCCCTCGGCCGCGCGCAACATCATGGCGATGTCCTGCGGCCGCGACAGGCGATGGTCGCCGTCGCGCACCAGCGACAGCGTAACGTCGTCGGCCGGCAGATGTCCGACGAGCCGCAGGGCGTGCGCGTGAGGCACGTCGGGGTCCTGCATGCCCTGCAAGATGTGGACGGGGCAATGCGTGTCGATGATCCCGGTCAGCACGCGGTTGTTCTCGCCGTCCTCGAACAGGGCGCGGGTGTAGACGTAGGGGTCGTCGGAATATTGCGATGGCTCGCCGAACCAGCCCTTCTCGGCCAGGTCCCGGCGCTGCGCGTCGGTGAGCTGCGGCGCCACCAGCTCGGAGGTGAAGTCCGGCGCCGGCGCGATCAGCAGCAGGCCGGCGATACGCCCGCCCTCGCCGGCCTTGCGCAGCTCCTGCACCATGCGCAGCGCGATCCAGCCGCCCATCGACGAGCCGACGAGGATCTGCGGCCCCTGCGTGAAGGCGGAAAAGACCGCGAGGCTTTCGGCGAGCCAGCGCGAGATCGTGCCGTCGGCGAAGGCGCCGCCCGATTCGCCATGGCCCGAATAGTCGAAGCGGAGGAAGGCACGGCCGGTGCGCCGGGCCCAGGCGTCGAGGGCGGCGGCCTTGGTGCCCTTCATGTCCGAACGGTAGCCGCCGAGCCAGACGAAGCCGGGCGCGGAGCCCTCCCGGCGGCGCAGCGCGATGCGGCGGCCGTCGACGTCGAGGAAATGCGGCGCGGTTTCGGTCATGGCCCATGCGTAGGCAATCGCCGCGGGGCAGGCAAGCTACAACGACAGGCCCAAGCATAGCCGGGTGATTCATTCCTGCGTCTGTGGTATTGACAGGTCGGGGCCGGACACCACATTGCGCGTCCGGGTTTTTTCCCGCCACAACACGGTCATCAACTGCAGAAGGAGTGAACGACCATTCGCAGACCATTCAAAGCCGCGGCGCCGACCAAGGACGGGCCACGCTCCAATCGCGACATCCGGGTCCCCCGGGTCCAGCTCATCGATGCCGAGGGCAGCAATCGCGGCATCGTCTCGATCAACGATGCGCTGCTGGCGGCAGAAGAAGCCGGCCTCGACCTCGTCGAGATATCCCCCAACGCCGAACCGCCCGTCTGCAAGATCACCGATCTCGGCAAGCTGAAATATCAGAGCCAGAAGAAGGCCGCCGAAGCGCGCAAGAAGCAGAAGACCATCGAGATCAAGGAGATCAAGATGCGTCCGAACATCGACGACCATGACTACGAGACGAAGATGAAGGCCGTGCGCCGCTTCTTCGACGAGGGCGACAAGGTCAAGCTGACCCTGCGCTTCCGCGGCCGCGAGATGGCGCATCTCGAGCTGGGCATGCAGTTGCTCAACCGGGTGCGCGAGGAAGTCGGCGAGCTCGCCAAGGTCGAGGCCGAGCCGAAGCTCGAGGGCCGGCAGATGATGATGGTGCTGGCGCCGAAATAGGGCGCCGCGCCGCACCCGATCCAGTATGCGGCGGGGCCGAATGTGCCCCGGGGCCTGTTGCGGTTTTCGCGCCGCTTCTGTATAGAGCGCGCGTTCAAGAGCCGCCCGGCAGGGCATGCCGTGGCGGTTCGTTATGCTTTCCGGACGACTGGTCTCGTCCCGGAGCGACAAACAGGGCTACGGTGCCCGCCAAGAAGGAAGAAGCAAAATGCCCAAGATGAAGACCAAATCCGCTGCCAAGAAGCGGTTCAAGGTCACCGGAACCGGCAAGGTGAAGGTGGCGGCCGCCGGCAAGCGCCACGGCATGATCAAGCGCTCCAACAAGTTCATCCGCGACGCCCGCGGCATGATGGTCCTCGCGGACGCTGACGCGAAGAAGGTGATCCGGAGCTACCTGCCCAATGGCGGCGGGCTGTGAGAGCGGCACGATAAGGAGATCATGACATGGCACGCGTGAAGAGGGGCGTCACCGCCCACGCCCGGCACAAGAAGGTGCTGAAGGCCGCCAAGGGTTTCTACGGCCGCCGCAAGAACACGATCCGCATCGCCAAGCAGGCGGTCGAGAAGTCGCTGCAATACGCCTATCGCGACCGCAAGAACCGCAAGCGCAATTTCCGCGCGCTGTGGATCCAGCGCATCAACGCGGCGACGCGCGAGCACGGCCTGACCTACGGCCGCTTCATCGACGGCCTCAACAAGGCCGGCATCGAGATCGACCGCAAGGTGCTGTCCGACATGGCCATCCACGAGCCGGCGGCATTCGCCGCGCTGGTGGCCAAGTCGAAGGCCTCGCTCGAATATCTGAAGGACACGACCCCGAACGCTTTCGAGAGCGCCGTCGCTTAAGCACCAGCGCTTCCCAAGCTTTCACAAACTGGTATTGGGAAACCCGCGCTGGCAGGGCCGGCGCGGGTTTTTTCTTGAGTGCGTCCTTCGCGGCGCGAGCGAGCGGCTGCCGACGCGGATAGGAGATGCAATGGATCTTTCTGCCCTCGAAACTTCCTTGATGGCCGAGATCGCCGCAGCCGGCGACGAGGCCGCGATCGAGGCGGTGCGCGTGGCGGCGCTCGGCAAGAAGGGATCGATCTCGGAGCGCCTGAAGTCGCTGGGGACGATGAGCCCGCAGGAGCGCCAGACGGCGGGGCCGGCGATCAACGGGCTGAAGACCCGCATCGCCGAGGCGCTGGCGGCGCGGCGCGGCGAGCTGCGCGACGCCGGGATCGCCGCGCGGCTGGCGGCCGAGACCGTCGACGTCACGCTGCCGGTCCGGCAAGCGCCGGCCGAACGCGGCCGCATCCACCCGATCAGCCAAGTGATCGACGAGATCGCCGCGATCTTCGGCGACCTCGGCTTCGCGATCGCCGAGGGGCCGGACATCGAGACCGACCATTACAACTTCACCGCGCTGAACTTCCCGGAGGGGCACCCGGCGCGCGAGATGCACGACACCTTCTTCTTCCAGCCGCAGGGCGGGGAGAAGGCGAAGCTGCTGCGCACGCACACCTCTCCCGTGCAGATCCACACGATGGAGGCCCAGAAGCCGCCGATCCGCATCGTCATCCCCGGCAAGACGTACCGGCAGGATTCGGATGCCACCCATTCGCCGATGTTCCATCAGCTCGAAGGGCTGGTGATCGACGAGACGGCGAACGTCGCCAACATGAAGTGGGTACTTTCGGAGTTCTGCAAGGCCTTCTTCGAGGTGGCGAACGTCAACATGCGCTTCCGGCCGAGCTTCTTCCCGTTCACTGAGCCGAGCCTGGAGGTCGACATCCAGTGCGACCGCTCGCGGCCCGGCGAGGTCCGGTTCGGCGAGGGCGGCGACTGGATGGAGATCCTCGGCTGCGGCATGGTGCATCCCAACGTGCTGCGCTTCGGCGGGCTCGACCCGGACGAGCATCAGGGCTTCGCCTGGGGCATGGGCATCGACCGTCTCGCCATGCTCAAATACGGCATGCCCGACCTGCGCGCGTTCTTCGATGCCGACGTGCGCTGGCTTTCGCATTACGGCTTCCGCCCGCTCGACCTGCCGACGCTGTTCGGGGGGCTGAGCCGCTAGGTCCTGCAAAGCG
>Ga0207868_1000982_pt1 | contig 23625 bp, 26 predicted proteins | sample Passage237B_FD_187370 | JGI IMG/M metagenome (GOLD analysis project Ga0207868, IMG submission 187370) | Cellulose adapted compost microbial communities from Newby Island Compost Facility, Milpitas, CA, USA - Passage2 37B (SPAdes) (version 3) ... | reverse complement strand
TCCGCGGCCCGGCCGTCGTGGTCGACGCGACGGGCCTGGGCGAAGGCGTCGGTCCCGCCGCGCCGGCCGTGACGGTGGAGGCGCTCGAGCGCCATGTCGCGCAGCACGGTCCCTTCGCAGAGGGCGACGTCGTGCTCGTCCGCACCGACTGGGACCTCACGTACCTGCCCGGAGAGGCGGGGCAGGCCTACGTCGCGGGGCCGCTCGCCGGCACCCACCCGGGCTGGCCGGCGCTCGACGCCGCGGCGATGGCCTGGCTCGGCGACCAAGGGGTGCGCTGCGTCGGCACCGACGCGCCGAGCATCGGCGGCCCCGGCACCGGCGGACCTGCGCACGATGCCGGCTTCACTCGCGGGATGGTCTTCTTCGAGGGCCTCGCCAACCTGCGCCTGCTGCCAGCCCGCGGCGCGTACTTCATCGGACTGCCGCTGCGGCTGCGCGGCGGGACGGGTGCTCCGGCGCGCGTGATCGCGCTGGTCGACAAGGAAGGACAGCAATGAGCAACGCGAGACTCCTCGAAGGCAAGGCCGCCGTCATCACCGGCGCAGCCGCCGGCATCGGCGCCGCCACCGCGGCACGCTTCGCGAGCGACGGCGCCCGGCTTGTGCTCACAGACGTGGACGGCGAGGGCCTCGCCGCCACCGCCCAGCGCCTGCGCGAGGCGGGCGCGGACGTCGTCGACGTCGTCGGCGACGTGGCCGACGAGGCCCACTGCGAGGAGGCGGTCGCCCGCTGTGTCGAGGCCTACGGCGTGATCGACGTCCTCGTGGCGAATGCGGGCGTCGTCGTCCCCGGCAGCATCCTCGACCTCAGCGTGGAGGAATGGGACCGCATCCACGCGATCGACGCCCGCGGAATGTTCTTGTCGTGCCGCGCGGCGATCGCCCGCATGAAGGACCGCGGCGGATCCATCGTCTGCCTGTCGTCGATCTCGGGGCTCGCCGGTCAGGAGCGGCAGGCCGCCTACGGGCCGGCGAAGTTCGTCGCCAGCGGCCTGGCCAAGCACCTGGCCGTCGAGTGGGCGCACGCGGGGATCAGGGTCAACGCCGTCGCCCCCGGCACCATCGCGACCGAGTCGGTGCTGCGCCTGAGCAAGGAGTACACCGAAGGCCTGCGCGCGCAGCACCCGCTGGGCCGGCTCGGCGAGCCGGCAGAGGTGGCAGCGGCGATTGCCTTCCTCGCCTCCGACGAGGCCTCCTTCATCACCGGCGTCGTGCTGCCGGTCGACGGTGGCTATCTCGCCCGATGACCGTCGTCCTGGTCTCCCCTGACTCCTTCAAGGGGACGCATCCCGCTCAGGAGGTCGCGCGCGCGATCGCGGAAGGCGTGCGCGCCGCCGGCGGCGAGGCGATCGAGTGCCCCGTGGCGGACGGTGGCGAGGGCACGCTCGACATCCTGCTCGCCCGGCCAGGAGTGGAGGAGCGGCGCCTCGAGGTGAACGGCCCAGTGGGTCAGCGTGTCGAGGCTCGCTGGGGGTGGGACGCGGCAGAGCGCACCGCCTTCGTGGAGTCGGCGCAGGCCTGCGGGCTGCACCTCGTGGACGGGTCGCCGGAACAGGCCGTCGCGGCGTCCAGCGCAGGGCTCGGCGAGATCATGGAGGCCGCACTCGGCGCCGGCGCCTCGCGCATCGTCGTCACGCTGGGCGGCACCGGCACCTCCGATGGCGGACGCGGGATGCTGTCCGTCCTTCCGGAGGTCCCGCCAGGCGTGCAGGTGGAGGCCCTGTCCGACGTCGACGTCGCCTACGAGGACGCCGCGCGCGTCTTCGGTCCGCAGAAGGGCGCGGACGCCGCGGCGGTCGAGGAGCTCACGGCTCGGCTGCACGAGACGGCGGGCCTGATTGCGTCGCGCTTCGGACGGGATCCGCGCGGACGCGCCCGCACCGGCGCCGCGGGAGGGCTCTCCGGTGCGTTGTGGGCGGCATATGGGGCCGAGCTGCGCTCCGGGGCCGATGCGGTGCTCGACCTCGTGGGCTTCGATGCGAAGGCGGCAACGGCCGATGTGGTCGTGGTCGGCGAGGGGAGGCTCGACTCCCAGTCCTTCGAGGGCAAGATCGTCAGCGGCGTCCTCGCTCGCGTCGACGGCCTGCCGGCCGTCGCGGTGGTGGGCAGCCGCGATCTGGACGATGCGGAGGCGGCGTCCCGCGGGCTCGTCAGGGTGTGGACCGCCGGCGACCCGGGAGCAATGCGCCGGGCGGGCGAGGAGATCGTCGCGTGGATCCGGCAGGCGCGACCTCCGCGCGCCCGGCACTACGCTTGATGTCGTGATCTACGCGGATGGAACGGCCCTCTCGCGCTTCCTTCCGGGGGTCGCGTGCTACGAGGACTGGATGCGCTGGGCCATCCCCCAGTTGGGCGACATCACGACGACCCAGCTCGGCCTCACCGAAGTGCGCCAGATCGTCGAGCTGTACCCCCGCGAGCAGAAGGCCGAGGCCTACGAGATCGTGGAGAAGATCAAGACTCACGTGCCGGTCATGCGCATCTCCGACGAGAACGTCCAGGTGTCCTCGCACGCGGCGGCCGTGCTGCAGCCGTTCGCCGCGATCCACCTGGGCGCAGCCGTCGCGCACCCCAAGGTCGACACGATCGCCACGTACGACATCGAGCTCGCCCGTGCGGCCGTGCTGTACGAGCTCAAGGTCGTCACTCCCGGCATGCCGGACGGCTGGCACAATGGGGTCGCCGGCGCGTCCTGACGCGGACGCGATCGCTCAGGAGAGTTGACCGAGCGGCCGAAGGTGACGGTCTTGAAAACCGTTGTGGCTCACGCCACCGTGGGTTCGAATCCCACACTCTCCGCGCTTTGCCCGTCCGCTCAACGGTCAGGTAGCCTGTAGAACTGCCTGGAGACGTCGCATAGTCAGGTCTAGTGCGCGGTCCTGCTAAGACCGTGAGGGTGTTAAAGCCCTCCGTGGGTTCAAATCCCACCGTCTCCGCCAGGTCACGCGGCACCCGCGAGGGACGGACGCCCTCGCGGGTGCTGTATATTTGTGACTCGGCTTTCCCGCCAAGCGCCCGTAGCTCAACGGATAGAGCATCTGACTACGGATCAGAAGGTTGGGGGTTCGAATCCCTCCGGGCGCGCTTCCCCTGTCTCCGCCTTGGGCGGTGCGCTTCCCTCCGGCATCCCGTTCACATCCAGGTCGAGCCGAGTGCTGCCTGTGCGGCTCGTGGACACGATGGACACCGCGATCTCCCGCCCTCGCGGATGCAGTCGCACCGTCACCGATCCGTCCTGCGCCGCAAACAGCGCGGTGACCGCGAAGTTCGCCACGCGCTTCATCGCCTCCGGGTCAGGAAGCGGCTCGCCGCGGTCGTCCAGGAGGACCACCTCGATGCCTCGGTCGCGGGCGGACGTCGCCGCGGAGATGATCGGCTCGAACACGAGCGAGCGGCCGCGCACGCCGTCGCGCAGCAGCGCCTCGGCCGCGCGGTACTCGCGCCGCTCCTCGAGCGTCGGGATGTGGTCGCCGCGCGCGATGCGCTCCAGGAGCGGACCCGCGCTCGCCTGGAGCTCGAGGACGCGCTGGCGGCGCACCTCGGACGCGGCGCTCGCCGCCGCCGACTCCATGGCGCCTGCGATGGCCCGCTCGTCGTAGTCGTTGATGAGGCGCGCCGTGCGGCGGAGGAAGACCCCGAACAGCGTCGCGACGAAGAGGATGGCGGCGTGAGTGTCGAGCAGCAGCAGGCCGGACACGATCGTGCGGTCCGACGCGATCGACCACGCGAGAGTGATCGCCCCCATGATGACGTAGCCCAGCCACGCCATGCCCGCCCGGCGCCGGAGCGCCAGGAAGAACAGCAGCCAGGTGTTGGCGCCCAAGTGCCAGCTCGCACGGCCCACCTGGGGCACATCGGGCAGGAGGAAGGCGACGAGCACCGTCGACAGCGTCACGGCCAGGACGATGCCCCAGCTCCACAGGCGCGGGAACGGGTCGGGGTGGTCCAGCACCAGCAGGAGGGCCGCCGCGTTGACGATGACGACCGCGATGGTGGGCGGCAGCCAGTGCTTCATCTCGTCGATCGTCGTGATCATGAAGATGAAGTTGGACACGATGAACAGGACGAGGATGATGCGCGCGCCCTCGCTCGTCAGGCCGATGAGGCGTGACGAGTCCATGGGCGTGATGCGGTCTCTCGCGATGTCGATGGCGCTCACTTGGGCCTCACCCACGTCAGGATCACGACGGTTCCGACCCCCGGTCGCGATCGCACCTCACCTCGGCCGCCCGGCACCAGGGCCATGCGGTCCATGATCGACAGCCTGATGCCCAGGCGGCGCTGGGCCACGTTGCGCGGGTTGAAGCCGCGCCCGTTGTCGCGCACCGCGACCGTCACCGCACCGGCTTCGATGTCGAGCGTGACCTCGCGGCGGACGCCGTCGCTCGCGGCGCCCGCATGGCGGACGCTGTTGCGCAGCGCCTCGCCCAGGGCATCGGACAGGGCGGAGACGACGTCGGCGGGAACGGTCGCGTCGGCCCACACCTCGCGCGTGAAGTGGGCGTCGGGCGCGACGGCAGCGACGACGTCGCGCAGGGCCGCGTAGATCTCATCGGGCGTGTACTCGCGCGCGATCGCATTGGAGCGGTCGAGCGTCGCGATCGAGTGCAGCGCCGAGCGGGCCATCATGGGCAGCGTCGCGGGCGGGTTCTCGCGGGAGGCCGTCAGGAGCACGGACATGATGTCGTCGTGGACCATCGCGTTGATGCGGGTCTCCTCACGCTCGCGGGTGCGCGTCGCCGCTCCGCGCGCGGCCTGCTCGCGAGCCCGCTCGCTCGCGCGGTCCTGGCGGTCAGCCGCGCGCACGACGGCGATCGCGGCGCCCATGAGGATCACCGCGAACTCCGACGAGCCCACCGCGTCGAGGAAGGCGGCACGCTCCGAGTCGGGGCGGACCAGGAACTGCACCCAGCCGATGATGGGCCCTTGCGCGATCGCGTAGAGCCACACCCAGCGGTTCTGCCACACGATCGCCGCGATCATGGCGTGCAGGCCGTGGATGCCCTGGATCCACGGCACCTGGTCGTCGGCGAGGTGCTCGCCCAGGAGCGCGAAGGGGAACATCGCCATCGCGACCAGGAACGTGATGCACGTGCCGCCGGCGATGGTGCGCATCCACTCGCGCGGGAGCGCCCAGGTGAGCGCGCCCAGCAGGATGGGGAAGACGACGGAGACGATGACGAGGAACCACGCGTACGTGGTCTCGAGCTGCGGCGACTGGCCGGCGATGCCCGCCTTGCCGGGGTACAGCAGCAGCCCGTAGACGATGCCCGCGATCCCGACGGCGAGGTACAGGAGGCGTTCGAGACGTGCGCGGGCGGTGTTCCGGCTGACCCGGTCGATGGGGCGCTTGGCCTCGGTCACGGCGTGTCGGAGTCGTCCAGGATGCCGTCTTCCAGGGCTCGCTTGTACAGGTCGATGCGCGAGTGGGCCGGGCGCCCGGCATCGGCGTACTTGCGGCGGATGCGGCTCACGTAGTCGGCGACGGTCTCGCGCGAGAGGCCGGTGCGGGCCGCGACGTTCGCGGCCGTCTCGCCGGAGGCGTAGAGGCTCAGCACCTCCTGCTCGCGCGCGGACAGCTTGGCGTCGGCCAGGCCCTCGTCGGCGTCGATCGCTGCCGCCCAGTCCGCGCCGAAGACCTCGCGGCCGTGCGCGGCGGTGCGGATGGCGTCGAGCAGCACGTCGGGGTCCACCGATTTGCGGATGAGGCCGAGGGCGCCGGATCGGGCGGCCGCCTGGATGAGGCGGCGGTCCTCGGCGCCGGTGTAGATGAGCACGTGCGCGCCCATGTCGTGGATGGCGGCGACGTTGTCGCGCGGGTTCGAGCCGTCGGACAGGCGCAGGTCCAGCACGACGAGGTCGAGCTGGGTGCCCAGCGAGGGCAGGTCGGCCACTGACTCGACCATGCCGGCGAGCTCGAGGTCGTCGGCCTCCGCGATGAGGTCCCGGAACCCGATCGCGATGAGAGCGTGGTCTTCCACCAACGCGATTCTGCGGCGCTCAGTCATGGATCTCCCTGGTCTGTGTCCCAACATTAGCCGGGTTGTGAGCGTTCCCGCTGGGTTCTCGGTAATGGAGTTTGTCACCTGATGCCCCCATTTATGGGGGCTTGTGGGGAGCGCGCATCGCCTGCGAACCTGCACGGTGGAGGGCAGCCATCTCCCTCCGCACTTCGGGTCAATCGCGGATGCGGTCCCGCGCCGTGGTCAAACTCGCTGTCTCAGCGAGGGCGGCAGGGTCCGGCGGGTCCACGGCCACACGTGAGGGTGAACGTGGGCTCCCATCCGGGATTCGCCTCAGTAGTCGCGTGACGGCACTGCCGTCGTCGCTTGCCGCGTCGTCGCGGCGCGAGCACGTGCGTGGAGTTCAGCCCTCCGGGCGCGTGGCGCAAGCCGATCCCGCCGCGACGGCGCGGCTCCTGCTTCTGCGCCGCGTGCGCATCTGTTGCGACTCATGCGCCTTCCTTGGCTACGCTCTGGCCTAGGTTCGGCACGAGGCAGGGACGATGCGCATTGCGGCGATGACGGGCACGATGCTCGCGGTCGGCATGCTGGCCGGCTGCGCGACGGGAGCTCCCACGGCCAAGGTCGGCGAATGCCTCGACATCGCCGTGGGCCAGAGCACCGTCACCGAGCTCGCGCGCGTCGCCTGCACGCAGGAGCACGACGCCGAGGTCTACCTGGTCCAGACGATCGATCTCGAGGCCTTCGATGCGGCCGCCGTCGCGCAGGAGGCCCAGCGCATCTGTCGGGACGCCTTCTACAGCTTCGTGGGGGCGACCTACGAGGAGTCGATCCTCGACATCTACATGCTTTATCCGCAGCAGCAGTCCTGGGACGGCGGCGACCGCGAGGTCATCTGCGCGGTGTACAAGCCGGACCGCGAGCAGGGCCGTCCGGAGCGACTGTCGAGCTCGCTCGAGGACTCGCGGCTGTGACTCCCCGGGGGCGGGGAGTCCGCGCCCTCTGGCCCGCGACCCCGGACCCGCTCCCCCGGACCTGTGCTCGGACCTGCGCTCAGTCCTCGAAGTCCACGACCACCGGCACGTGGTCCGAGGCGCCCTTGCCCTTGCGCTCGTCGCGCACGATCTGCGCGGCGGTCGCGCGCGCCGCGAGCGGCTTCGACGCCCACACGAAGTCGATGCGCATGCCCTCGTTGCGCGGGAAGCGCAGCTGCTTGTAGTCCCAGAAGGTGTACTTGCCCTCGTCGGAGACGAAGCGGCGCGACAGCTCCTCGTATCCTGCCGGAGCGAGGGCGGCGAGCGCCTCGCGCACCTCGGGCGTCACGTGCGTCGTCGCCTCGGGGTCGGACTCGTCCCAGATGTCGCTCGGCAGCGGCGCGACGTTGAAGTCGCCCACGAGAGCGGTGGGCGCGCCCGCCCAGCCGCGCGCGGCATCGGCGAGCGAGCCCAGGAAGTCCAGCTTGTACGCGTAGTGCGGATCGGCGAGGCCGCGCCCGTTGGGGATGTACAGGCTCCACACCCGCACCCCGCCGCACGTCGCGCCGAGCGCGCGCGCCTCCACGATCGGCTCCTGGCCCGGCTTGCCGAAGGACGGCTGGCCTGGGAAGGACGTCTCGACGTCGCTCAGGCCGATGCGGGAGGCGACCGCGACGCCGTTCCACTGGCCCAGGCCGTGCGCGGCGATCTCGTAGCCGGCGGCCTCGAAGGGCGCGGCCGGCAGCTGCGCCGGGGTGCACTTGGTCTCCTGCATGGCGAGCACGTCCACGTCCGCACGCACCATCCAGTCGATGACGCGGTCCACTCGGGCGCGCAGGGAGTTCACATTCCACGTCGCGAGGCGCATGCCCTCACGCTACCCGCCTGCCCGTAGCCTGTGACCCATGACGACGGCACTCGTGACGGGGGCGAGCGCTGGCCTGGGCGCGGAGTTCGCCCGACAGCTCGCGGCGCAGGGACACGATCTGGTCCTCGTGGCGCGTTCGCGCGAGCGGCTTGACGCGCTCGCGGCCGAGCTGGCACAGCGCCACGGCGTCGCGGTCGAGGTGCTCGCGGCCGACCTCACGGTGCGCCCCGACGTCGACGCGGTCGCCTCCCGCGTCGCCGATGCCGAGCGTCCCGTCGACCTGCTGGTCAACAACGCAGGGCTGGGCCAGGGAGTGGACTTCGTCGCCAACGACCTGGACGCGGAGCTCGCGGCCCTCGACGTGATGGTGCGCGCGGTCATGATCCTCAGCCACGCCGCAGCGGGCTCCATGGCAGCGCGCGGCCGCGGACGCATCCTCAACGTGTCCTCGGTGGCGACCTGGCTGGGCAACGGGACCTACTCGGCGCACAAGGCGTGGGTCACGTCCTTCACGGAAGGCCTCGCGGGACAGCTGCGCGGCACCGGCGCCACGGCCACGGCCGTGCTGCCCGGGCTGACGCGCACGGAGTTCCACGCGCGAGCGGGCATCGGCGCATACGACGGCCTCCGCGTCGCGTGGCTGCGCGCCGACGCCGTGGTGCGGGCGGCGCTGAGGGCATCGGAGCGCGGCAGGGTGCTCGTCACCCCGTCGGTGCGGTACGGCGTCGTCGCGTGGCTTGCGCGCACCGCGCCGCGCTGGCTCACGCGCTCCCTGTCGCGCGGCAAGCACTGAGCCGAGGCCGGCCGTGGGCGGCGCCCGCTCGCGCTCGCCGCGCCAGTAGGCTCGTGGCCATGACGACGGGAACCCCCAGGGAGCAGCTGCGCCGGCTCATCAGCGACCTCGCCGTGGTGCGAGGCAAGGTCACCCTCGCATCGGGCCGCGAGGCGGACTACTACGTGGACCTGCGCCGGGTGACGCTGCACCACGCCGCCGCGCCGCTCATCGGCCACCTCCTGCTCGACATGCTCGAGGAGGCCGGCCACGGCCCGGCGGAGATCGACGCCGTGGGGGGCCTGACGCTCGGGGCCGACCCCGTCGCGACGGCCCTGCTGCACGCGGCGGCCTCGCGCGGGCTCGAGCTCGACGCGTTCGTGGTGCGCAAGGAGGCCAAGTCTCACGGCCTGCAGCGCCGCATCGAGGGGCCCGACGTCGCGGGCAGGAAGGTCGTGGCGGTCGAGGACACCTCCACCACAGGGGGCTCCGTGCTGACCGCCGTGGAGGCGCTGCGCGAGGCCGGAGCGGACGTGCGCGCCGTGGCCGTCATCGTGGACCGCGACACGGGCGCTCGCGAGGCCATCGAGGCCGAGGGCCTGCCCTACCTATATTTGTACAGCCTCGGAGACCTGGGCCTGGAGTAGCCCATGCGGCGGGGTGTGCGGCACGTCGTCATCCGCGTCGCGACGGGCGTCGGCTGCGTCGCGTTCGGGCTGCTCGCCCTCCTGAGGTTCGTCGACCTGCCCGGCGACGTCGCCTTCCCGTTCGTCGTGGGGACGCTCGTCGTGTGCGGGGCGCTGTTCCTGGGCTCCGTGGCGCTGTGCGCCTATGACGTGCTGGGCAACGAGCGCCAGCGTCGCGAGCACATGGCGTTCGCCGAGCTCCACGGCTGGCGCTTCTTCAACCGCAGCAACGAGTTCACCGGGCGCTTCACGCTCTTCCCGTTCGACGGTCGCGCAGAGGACTACCAGCTCAACATCGTGCGCGGAGAGTTCGCCGGCGCGCAGTGCGCGGCCTTCACGTACGTGCGCGTCGTCCAGAGCGAGGAGGGCGGCGAGGTCCTCGAGCCCTACCAGGTGGTGCTCGCGGAGCTGCCGGTGTTCCTGCCGCGCCTCGAGCTCGTGCCGGAGCGCATCGCCCACAAGATCGCCGCGACCCTCACGGGAGACCTCGACGTCGAGTCCGACGACTTCAACCGCAGCTGGCGCGTCATCTGCGACGACCGGCGCTACGCCCACGCCGTGCTCCACCCGCGCATGATCGAGCGGCTCCTCGAGTCCGACGCGCGCAGGCACTCGATCCTCATCGAGGGAGGAGCAGTGCTCATGTGGCGGCCCGGACGCCGCAGCACCCGCTCGCTCGCGAGCCGCCTCGCGGTGCTGTCCGCGGTCGCCCGCCGCATCCCCGAGCATGTGGTGCGCGAGTACCGCGAGCCCGGCCCGGGCAACCCGAGGGCGCTGGGCGAGCGGCACCTCATCACGCCGCTGGGCGAGGCACGGGCGCCGCGGCTCGCGGCGTTCGACATCTTCGACGCAGGCTCCTACCGATGAGCCGACGGCCGTGCGGGCTCGTCGCGGCGGCGCCTCACCGGCCGGCGGCGGCGTCCACAGGCCGGCCGCCGCGTGAGCGAGGCGGGGCGAGCGCCGCTAGCATCGAGAGCAGACCTGAGAAAGGGGAGGCCAGCGCATGCTGACTGCAATCATCATCGTCGCCGTCGTCGTGATCATCGGAGGGTGGGCCGTCGCGACGTACAACGGCCTCGTTCGCCTGCGCAACCTCGTGCAGGAGGCGTGGCGCCAGATCGACGTCGAGCTGCAGCGCCGCCACGACCTCATCCCCAACCTCGTGGAAGCCGTCAAGGCCTACGCCAAGCACGAGCGCGAGACCTTCGACGCCGTGACCCAGGCCCGCGCGGCAGCGTCGCAGCCGGGCCTCGCTCCCGCCCAGCAGGCGGCGCAGGAGAACATCCTGACCCAGGCGCTGGGCCGCCTCTTCGCCGTCGCGGAGGCCTACCCGCAGCTGCAGGCGAACCAGAACTTCCTCCAGCTCCAGCAGGAGCTCACCAACACCGAGGACCGCGTGGCGGCCGGGCGCCGCTTCTACAACGCGAACGTCCGCTCGCTCAACACCAAGGTCGAGACCTTCCCGACGCTCCTGGTCGCGGGGCTCTTCGGCTTCACCAAGGCCGAGTACTTCGAGACCGAGGACCTCGACGCCCGCAAGGCGCCCAAGGTCGAGTTCTAGCCCTCCGGCAGGGTCGACGGGACGATCGCGCGCGTGGACCCTTGGCTCATCGTCGTCGCCGTCGCGGCGCTCGCGGCCCTCGTGTGGTGGCTGTTCCGCCCGTCGGCCAAGGCCGAGCCACGCGCCCCGCGCGCCGCGTCGGGGAGCGTGACCCGGCTCGCAGAGCGCGGTCTCGAGGCGCTTCCGCTCGGGCTCAGGCTCTCGCCGCGCGACGATGCCGTGGCGGAGCGCTTCGACTTCCCGCCCTTCGGCAGGGGCGCGGAGCGCGCGGCGACGGAGGTGGTGCGCGGCACCGTCGACGGCGTCGAGGTGCTCGCCTTCCGCTACTCGTTCGTGCTCGAGGGCGAGGACTCTCCGCGCCAGTACGACATCACCGCGCTCGGCACCCGCTTCCCGTGGACCGGCCGTCTGCGGCTCGCCTCGCTGCCGCGCGAGCCCAGTGTGACGCCGGGCTTCGCCGACGCCTGGCGCGTCGACGAGGAGCCGCCCGGCCTGGGCCTGATCACCGAGCGCCTGCGGGAGATCCTCATGGACGCGAGGCTCAAGGCATCGGCCGTCGTCGTGCAGCCCGATGCGGTGGTCCTCGTCGACACGGTGCGCCGCACCCCTCCCGACCTGGTCGAGGACCTCATGCTGCTGAAGTCGATCCGCGACGCCCTGCGCGCGGCCTAAGCCTCACCGGGCGTCGGCGCACGGCGCTCCGGCGGACCACGGCTGGGGCAGGCGCGCCGGCGGGGCGGGCATCACATCAGATGCACGCGTGTCTTCGTTTCTCGGCAAAGCCGTGTAGCCTTCCGCGAAGCGATCGGTCCGCAACGGCGCGGGCCGGTCGTTCACCATGCCGGCCGGCAGGCGGACTCAGTCAGCGGACGCGTCGTCGGAGGGATCCTTGTCCGCCACGGCGAGCTTGGCGCGACGCGCCTCGATGCGGTGCTTGACCGTCTCGACGACCATCGGGATGAGCGACACGGCCACGATGAGCACGAGCGCTACCTCGATGTTCTCCTTGACCACGGAGAAGCCGCCGAGCCAGTAGCCCAGGAGCGTCACGCCCACGCCCCACACGAGCGCGCCGATGACGGAGAACTTGATGAAGTGGCGGTACGGCATCCTGCCCACGCCGGCGGCGACGGGGATGTAGGTGCGCACGAAGGGCACGAACTGCGCGAGCACGATCGCGCGGCCGCCGTACTTCTCGAAGAAGGCGTGGGTGCGGTCCACATGCTCCTGCTTGAAGACGCGCGAGTCCGGGCGGTTGAAGATCTTGGGCCCGGTGAGGCGCCCGATCCAGTAGCCCGACTGCGGGCCGACGAAGGCGGCCAGCCCCAGCATCGGCGCCACGACGGTGATGGGCAGGCCGATCTGGCCGGTGCCCGTGAACAGGCCCGCGGTGAACAGCAGGGAGTCGCCGGGCAGGAACGGGAACAGCAGGCCCGTCTCGATGAGGACCACGACGATGATGCCCAGGAGAGCCCAGGTGCCGAAGCGCTCGATGAAGCCGTTGATGAGGTTCTCAGGGTCGAGCCAGTCCGGCCCGAGCATCGGCAGCGCTGCGGCGTGGATCACCCGGATAGCCTACGGGAGTGGATGCGAACGAGCCGAACCCTGAGGTCGGCGTGGGCCCCTGGGAGGGTCCGCTGCCGGATGACCCGCGGCTCGATCCCGAGCTCCTCGCCCAGGGCGACCGCCGCAACGTCGTGGACCGCTACCGCTACTGGCGGCACGAGGAGATCGTCGCGGACCTCGATGCGCGCCGCCACGGCTTCCACGTGGCGATCGAGAACTGGCAGCACGACTTCAACATCGGCTCGGTGGTGAGGACCGCCAACGCGTTCCTCGCGCGGGAGGTGCACATCATCGGGCGTCGGCGCTGGAACCGGCGGGGCGCGATGGTCACGGACCGCTACCAGCACGTGCGTCATCACCCCACGGTGGAGGAGTTCGCGGCGTGGGCGCGGGAGCGCGGCCTGGCGGTCATCGGCATCGACAACGTGCCCGGCTCAGTGCCGCTCGAGACGTTCGCGCTCCCTCGCGAGTGCGTCCTGGTGTTCGGTCAGGAGAGCGTGGGGCTGAGCGAGGAGATCCGTCAGGCGGCCGATGCCGTGCTCGCCATCGCGCAGTACGGGTCGACGCGCTCCGTCAACGCCGGCGCGGCCGCGGCGATCGCGATGCACGCATGGGTGTGCCAGCACGCCGACATCGACGCGGGCCACGCGGGCTGAGCGCCGTCTGGGACTCTCGCCGCAGACGCCGCCCGCGGTTTCTGCCACAATGGTGGGCGGTTCCAACAGCCCGACTCACAGGAGACACGCATGGCCATCGCCACCCCTGAGACGTACAACGCAATGCTCGACGCCGCGAAGTCGGGCGGCTACGCGTTCCCGGCGATCAACATCACGTCGTCGTCGACCATCACCGCGGCCATCCAGGGCTTCGCGGAGGCCGAGTCCGACGGCATCATCCAGGTTTCCGTGGGCGGCGGTCAGTACGCCTCCGGCTCGACCATCAAGGACCAGGTCTCCGGCTCGCTCGCGCTCGCCGCGTACGCCCGCGAGGTCGCCAAGAACTACGGCGTCACCATCGCCCTGCACACCGACCATTGCCACAAGGACTACGTCGACAGCTGGCTGCGCCCGCTGCTCGCCGCGTCCATCGAGCGCGTGAAGAAGGGCGAGGAGCCCATCTTCCAGTCGCACATGTGGGACGGCTCGTCCGTGCCGCTCGACGAGAACCTCAAGCTCGCGGCCGAGCTGCTCGAGCTGTCGCAGCAGGCCCGCACGATCCTCGAGATCGAGATCGGCGTCGTGGGCGGCGAGGAGGACGGCCACTCGGCCGAGATCAACGAGAAGCTCTACACGACGCCCGAGGACGGCCTGAAGACGGTCGAGGCCCTCGGTTCCGGTGAGAAGGGCCGCTACCTGACCGCCCTCACGTTCGGCAACGTGCACGGCGTGTACAAGCCGGGCGCGGTGAAGCTGCGTCCCGAGCTGCTCGGCGAGATCCAGGAGGTCGTGGGCGCCAAGGTCGGCAAGGAGAAGCCGTTCGACCTGGTCTTCCACGGCGGCTCCGGCTCCACGCCCGAGGAGATCGCGCTCGCGGTCAAGAACGGCGTCGTGAAGATGAACATCGACACCGACACGCAGTACGCCTACACGCGTCCGGTCGCCGACTTCATGCTCAAGCACTACGACGGTGTCCTGAAGGTCGACGGCGAGATCGGCAGCAAGAAGGACTACGACCCGCGCGCGTGGGGCAAGCTCGCCGAGGCGGGCATGGCCGCCCGCGTCGTCGAGGCCTGCCAGCAGCTGGGCTCGGCCGGCAAGAAGATCTAGTCACAGCGACACGGGTTCGCCCCCGCGGTCGCCTGACCGTGGGGGCTTTCCCACGTCAAGGGAGGTACGGCAGATGCCGGGAGCAGTGATCGTCGGCGCCCAGTGGGGTGACGAAGGCAAGGGCAAGGCGACGGACCTCCTTGGCTCGCGCGTCGACTACGTCGTCAAGTTCAACGGCGGCAACAACGCGGGCCACACCGTCGTCATCGGCGACGAGAAGTACGCCCTGCACCTGCTGCCGTCGGGAATCCTCACGCCCGGCTGCACGCCGGTCATCGGCAACGGCGTCGTGGTGGACCTGCGCGTCCTGTTCGAGGAGATCGACGGTCTTGGTGCGCGTGGGGTCGACACGTCCGACCTGCTCGTGTCCAATGCGGCGCACATCATCGCGCCCTATGCACGCACGCTCGACAACGTCACGGAGCGCTTCCTGGGCTCGCGCAAGATCGGCACGACGGGCCGGGGCATCGGCCCGGCGTACGCGGACAAGATCAACCGCGTGGGCATCCGCGTGGGCGACCTGTTCGACGAGCAGGTGCTGCGCGACAAGATCGAGGGCGCACTCGTCACCAAGAACCACCTGCTTGTCAAGGTCTACAACCGTCGCGCCATCACGGTGGACGAGGTCGCCGACGAGCTGCTGAGCTACCGCGACCGCCTCGCGCCGCACGTCGCCGACACCTCCCTGGTGCTCAACCAGGCGCTCGACCGCGGCGAGACCGTGCTGTTCGAGGGCGGTCAGGCGACCATGCTCGACGTGGACCACGGCACCTACCCGTTCGTCACGTCGTCCAACGCGACGGCGGGCGGCGCATGCACCGGCTCCGGCGTGGGCCCCACGCGCATCGACTCTGTCATCGGCATCGCGAAGGCGTACACGACCCGCGTGGGCGAGGGCCCGATGCCGACGGAGCTGCTCGACGCCGACGGCGACCGCCTGCGCGACGTCGGGCACGAGTTCGGCACCACGACCGGCCGCCCGCGCCGCTGCGGGTGGTACGACTCGGTGGTGGTCCGCTACGCGACGCGCGTCAACGGCCTGACCGACATCGTGCTGACCAAGCTCGACGTGCTGACGGGCCTCGAGGAGATCCCCGTGTGCGTCGCGTACGACGTCAACGGGGTCCGCCACGACGACCTCCCGCTCGACCAGGGCGCGTTCGCCGCGGCCAAGCCCATCTACGAGACGCTGCCCGGCTGGAGCGAGGACATCTCGGGCGCACGGTCGCTCGAGGACCTGCCCGGGAACGCTCGCGCCTACGTGAAGGCCGTGGAGGAGTTCAGCGGCTGCCGCATCTCGACTATCGGCGTGGGACCGGGTCGTGAGGAGATCATCCAGCTCCATGACCTATTGCACTCGCGGTGAAGCGCCCCATGGGAACATCCCACATCTGGGGGATTGACAGCCGTTCCCTCGCGCACTTAGCCTCGTCAAAGGCTGGACAACCGATCGCCACGGAGTCAGGGCGATATTCACATGTATGCAGGCAGGGCAGTGGCAATCGCGGCAGGTTCGTTGGCGATGGCTTTGGTGTTCGCAATTCCCGTGAGCGCTGCGGTGTGGACTATTGAAGACGGCGCTTGCGACGGCGTGGCGTATCGCTACACTCAGTCGGCCAAGACAGGTCCGACGACATATGCTCCGTGCAGTTCGCACAGTGTCAAGGCGCGAATCCAGCCGCCTTCAAGCGGCGGTGTGTATTGGACATCGTGGAAGACGGTTGGTTCTGGTCAGACGGCAACATGGTCGACCACAGGCGCCGTTCTTGACTCACAACACAGCGTGGCAGATTGACTTCTGCGCGAAGAGGAGTGGTGACCGTGGCGGCGGCGCTCATTCTGGGCGCCGCCGGCATGGGGGGTTGCGCGAGACCTGAACCTTCCGTGAACCAAGAGCAGTGGGGCTTTGAGGCTCAATTGAATCGTCTCATTGCTGATGCGCGCGCTGCGGGTGCGTCCAGCGAGCAGATCTCGATTCTTGAAAGGTGGATCGAAATTCGGGACACGCCGGCGAGCGACGTGGATGGGGCTTTTCTCAACCTCGCCGAATGCCTCGATCAGGCTGGTCTCGGGTACTTCAAGGGAGAGTTCGGCGCGGGCGAGGACTATCCAGAGTTCAACTACGGTATCTACGCCAGTACGGATGCGGAAGTCGAGATGATGGACCGATGCGAACAGCGTGAGTTCTACTTCGTCGGCATGGCATACCAAATGGGGCCCGGCGTGTCGGCGCGCCGCTCGCAAGAAAATGCCGCGCATCTTCCAGAAGCACGCGCCTGCCTCGAAGCGCATGGCATTGTGGTGCCTGAAGTCGATTCGCTGGAAGCACTCGACAGGTGGCTGCTAGACCAGGGTTTGGAAGACCCTTGGAACTGCGCCGCCCCTCCATACATGAGTGGAGACATCTGACCCCGAAGCCACAAGTCCCCGGATATCGAAGTGCGTTGGGGCGTTGTTCCCTCCGCAGTTCCTAGAGCCGAGCGCTCGGTAGACTCGCAGCCGTGATCGTCCTCCTCATCGGCTCCGGTGCGCGCGAGCACGCGCTCGCCCGCTCCCTGTCCCGCGACCCCGCGGTGACGGCGCTGCACGCGGCGCCGGGCAACCCCGGCATCGGCGAGTTGGCGACGCTCCATGCGGTAGATGCCCTCGACGGCGAAGCCGTTGCGGAGCTCGCGACCTCCCTTGAGGCCGACCTCGTGGTCGTCGGTCCCGAGGCGCCCCTGGTCGCCGGGGTCGCCGATGCCGTTCGTGCAGCGGGCATCCCGGTGTTCGGCCCGTCAGGCGAGGCGGCGATGCTTGAAGGCTCCAAGGCCTTCGCCAAGGAGGTAATGGCGGCGGCAAACGTCCCTACGGCACAAGCTCGCGTCTGCCACACGGAGAGTGAATTGACGGCCGCCTTGCACGAGTTTGGCGCCCCATACGTCGTGAAGGACGACGGACTCGCGGCCGGCAAGGGGGTCGTGGTGACCGACGAGCTCGAGGCGGCCCTGGATCATGGCTCGGCCGTGCTCGCCGCCGGGGGCACCGTCGTGGTGGAGGACTTCCTCGACGGTCCTGAGGTGAGCCTGTTCTGCCTGTGCGACGGCAAGACCGTGGTCCCGCTACAGCCCGCTCAGGACTTCAAGCGCGCCCACGACGCCGATGCCGGGCCCAACACCGGGGGCATGGGCGCGTACTCGCCCTTGCCATGGGCACCCCCGGGCCTCGTCGCAGAGGTAGTCGAGCACGTCGCCCAACCGACTATCGACGAGATGGCCCGCCGCGGCACGCCTTTTGTGGGCGTCCTCTATTGCGGCCTTGCGCTCACCAGCAAGGGCGTGCGCGTTGTCGAGTTCAACGCGCGCTTCGGCGACCCGGAGACGCAGGCGGTCCTCGCGCGCCTCACGACCCCGCTCGCTGGCGTCCTCCTCGCCGCCGCGACGGGCGAGCTCGCCTCCCTCCCCCCGCTCGAGTGGAGCGACGCCGCCGCGGTCACCGTGGTCATCGCCGCCGCCGGCTACCCGGGCACCCCGGCATCGGGCGACCCCATCACGGGCATCGCCGATGCGGAGGCCCTGCCGGGCGTCCACGTCCTCCACGCCGGAACCAGGATCGAGGGCGACAGCCTCGTGTCCGCCGGCGGCCGCGTGCTGTCGGTCGTCGGCGTGGGCGACGGGCTCGCGGGCGCTCGCGCCGCCGCCTACGCCGGCGTGGAGCGCATCGACCTGCCCGGCTCTCATCACCGCAGCGACATCGCCCTCAAGGCCGCGGAAAGCGTGCGCTGATGCCCGGCCATTCGACGCCCCCCGCGGTGCTGGAGCTGCCCGGCTGGCGTCACGTGTACTCGGGCAAGGTGCGCGATCTCTACGAGCCCGTGGAGCCGCACCCGCGCGGCGATGTCGTGCTGGTCGTGGCCTCGGACCGCATCAGCGCGTACGACTGGGTGCTGCCCACGGAGATCCCCGGCAAGGGCGCGATCCTCACGGCGCTGAGCCTGTGGTGGTTCGACCAGATCCGCGACATCGTCCCCAACCACACCGTCGAGGCTCCCGTCCCCGACGAGGTGGTGGGCCGGGCGATGGTGTGCCGCCGGCTGGACATGATCCCCGTCGAGTGCGTGGCGCGCGGCTACCTCACCGGCTCCGGCCTCGCCGAGTACGAGCGCACCGGAGAGGTCTGCGGAGTTCCCCTGCCGGATGGCCTGGTCGACGGCTCGCGCCTGCCGCATCCGATCTTCACCCCGGCGACCAAGGCCCAGGTGGGCGAGCACGACGAGAACGTGAGCTTCGAGGTGGTCGCACGCCGCATCGGCGAGGAGGAGGCCGCTCACCTGCGCGACCTCACGCTCCGGGTCTATGAGAGGGCGCACGAGCTCGCGGCCGAGCGCGGCATCATCCTCGCCGACACCAAGCTCGAGTTCGGCCGGACGGCCGACGGCCAGCTGCTCATCGGCGACGAGGTCCTCACCCCTGACTCCTCGCGCTTCTGGCCCGTGGACGAATGGGAGCCCGGGCGAGCCCAGCCGAGCTTCGACAAGCAGTTCGTCCGCGACTGGCTCGCCTCGCCGGAGTCGGGCTGGGACCGCCACGGCGACGCCCCGCCTCCTGCCCTTCCCGACCACATCGTGGAGCGCACCCGTCAGCGCTACCTCGAGGCCTACGACCGTCTCGCCCGCGCCTGAGCGCCCGACCGCGCGCGGCCGACGGTGCGCGGCACGCCACACCACCGCGTCGCATGGCGCCTCGTGGGAATCCCGCCTGCTACGTTGTGCGCATCAGCCCGCGTGACGTGGAGAGGATCCGATGCGCACCGTCGCCGCAGCCGCCGCGACCGGCCTCGCCGCCTCGCTCCTGACCGGCTGCGGCCTGCTCTCCGGCGCGACCTATCAGCGCTTCACGGTGGGCGAGTGCATCGGCGATCCGCAGGTCAGCGCCGAGGGCCAGCTCCAGGTGGGCGAGCTGCCCATCGTGGACTGCGCGGGCGCGCACTGGGCGGAGGTGTATCACGTCGAGGAGGTCACGGGCGCGGACTTCCCCGCGGACCTGGCCGTGACCGCGACCGCGGTGTGCGAGCGCGAGTTCGAGGGCTACGTGGGCGCTCACTTCTCCCAGGTGCCGTACGACCCTTCCCCGATGTTCCCGACGGAGGGCTCATGGGAGATCGGCGACCGGCAGATCGTGTGCATCCTCGTCGACGACGGCGGCAGGTCGATCACCGGCTCCGCCAAGGGTGTGGGTGCCGCCTAGCCACCACTGGCACTCGCGACCCCGATAGACTCGGGGCATGGCCACGATCCTCGTTCACGTGATGCCCAAGCCCGAGATCCTTGACCCCCAGGGCAAGGCCGTGGGCGCCGCCATGGCCCGTCTGGGCTACGAGGGCATCGCGGAGGTCCGTCAGGGCAAGCGCTTCGAGATCACCGTGGACGGCGAGGTCACCGACGAGCTCCTGGAGAAGATCCGCGAGGCGGCCGTGACGCTCCTGAGCAACCCCGTCATCGAGGACGTCGTCCAGGTGAAGGTCGTGGGCCAGGGCTGCGGCTGCGGCGGCCACGGCCACGGCGAGCACGCCCACGCCGGCCACGGACACAAGGACCTGCTGAAGTGACCGCGCGCATCGGCGTCGTCACCTTCCCCGGCTCGCTCGACGACCGCGACGCCGCTCGCGCGGTGAAGCTCGCGGGCGCGGAGGCGGTCTCCCTGTGGCACGCCGATGCCAGCCTCCACGACGTCGACGCCGTGGTCCTTCCCGGCGGCTTCTCCTACGGCGACTACCTGCGCGCCGGCGCCATCGCCCGCTTCGCGCCGATCATGGACAAGATCGTGGACGCGGCCAAGGGCGGCATGCCGGTGCTGGGCATCTGCAACGGCTTTCAGATCCTCACCGAGGTGCACTTGCTGCCCGGCTCGATGATCAAGAACGACCACCGCGCGTTCGTCTGCCGCGACCAGACCCTGCGCGTCGAGAACGCGGAGACGGCCTGGACCAGCGAGTACCGCCAGGGCGAGGAGATCGTGGTCCCGCTGAAGAACCAGGACGGCCAGTACGTCGCCGACGAGCGCACGCTCGACGAGCTCGAGGCGGAGGGCCGCGTGGTCTTCCGCTACGTGGGCTGGAACCCCAACGGCTCGCGCCGCGACATCGCCGGCATCTGCAACGCCCAGGGCAACGTCGTGGGCCTCATGCCTCACCCCGAGCACGCGGTCGAGGTCGGCTTCGGACCTGACTCGCGCGAGAAGGGCCGTGCGGGCACGGACGGGCTCGCGTTCTTCACCTCGGCGATCAAGAACCTCGTCTCCGCGTAGCCGGCGCTGAGGACCCGCCTCCCGCGCTCGGCGCTCGCCGCCTAGCCCAGCTCGCGCTTGATCTCGGCGAGCGCCTGGAACGTCGTGTGGTTGAAGTCCGCGCCCAGCTGGTTGGGCACGGTGACGAGCACCGTGTCCGCGGCCATGACGGCCTCGTCCTCGCGCAGCTCGGCGATGATCTTCTCGGGCTCGCCCACGAAGGTCTTGCCGAACGTGGATATGGTGTTGTCGATCTCGCCGATGTGGTCGCGGTTGGCTCCCATCCGCTCCTTCTCCAGATACGGGGTGAAGTAGGCGCGGGAGAGGTCGTCGACGATCGGCATGATCGAGCGGGACACGGAGACACGCGGCTCGCCAGCGTGACCTGCTGCCTTCCAGGACTCGCGGAACGCCTCGATCTGGCGGGCTTGGATCACACCCAGCGGCTCGCCGGTGGCCTCCAGCACGAGCGTCGAGGACATGAGATGCATGCCCAGCTCGCCCACCCTCTTGGCGGAGTCCGTGTTGCCCGCGCCGTACCAGATGCGCTCCGACAGGCCCGGCGACTGAGGCTGGATGGGCAGCTTCTGTCCGGGCAGCACCTGCGCGTGGGCGCCAGGCTTCGCGATGCCCTCGCCCGAGACGGCGCGGCGGAACAGCGCGATCCGCTGCGCGGCGTCCTCGACCGGAAGCATGCCCGCGGGGAGGGGGTAGCCGAACTCGGCCGGACCGTCGGCCGCCTGCTCGGGTGAGCCGCGCGAGACTCCCAACTGCAGACGCCCCCCTACCAGGAGGTCGGCGGTCGCGGCGAGCTCCGCCATGTACAGCGGGTTCTCGTAGCGCATGTTGATCACGCCGGTGCCCAGCTCGATGCGAGAGGTGCGCATGCCCATCGCCGTGAGGATGGGGAACGGAGAGCTGAGGTTCTGCTCCCAGTGGTGCACGCGGATCCACGCGCCGTCGAGCCCCGCGTCCTCCGCCGCCTCAGCGAGCCGGACGGTGTCGTGCAGCGCTTCCGCCGCGTTGCGCACCTGTGAGCCGGGCGCGCTCGACCACCACCCGAAGGACAGGAATCCGAACTTCTTCATGATGCTCGCAACGATGCCACGGCTCGGGGCATTTCGCGCCCTACGCTGGCGGTGTGATCACCGTGCGATCCGTGCCGCTCGACGACGACCGCGCCCGCGCCCTGTGGGCCGAGCAGCAGCAGGAGATCGCCGAGCGCTACGACGGCGAGCCCGACACCGACGCCGACTTCATCCAGCAGATGCGCCCGGGCGACCTGCTCGCATCGTTCCTCGCGACGGACGATGCCGGGGAGCCGATCGGCACGGGCCTCGTGCGCTGGTCGCCATACGACACGGGAGCCGGCTCGGCCGAGTTCAAGCGCCTGTACGTGACGCCCTCTCACCGGGGACGCGGGCACTCGCGCGTCATCATGGGCGCGATGGAGCGGGCCGCCTGGCGGGCTGGCGCCGTGCGTGCGGTGCTCGAGACCGGCACGGAGCAGCCCGAGGCCATGGGCCTGTATCGCCGCATCGGCTATGCGGAGATCCCCAACTTCGGCCCCTACCAGGACGATCCGCGCTCGGTGTGCTTCGGCAAGGAGCTGCCCACGCGCGTCCTGCTGCTCAACGGCACCATGGGCGCCGGCAAGACCGAGATCCTGGGCGCGACCCTCGCGGTGCTCACCGATGCCGGGGCGCGCGCGGCGGCGATCGACGGCGACTGGCTGTGCCAGGCCTACCCCCACCACGACGAGGCCGACCCCCACAACGACCGTCTCCTGGTCGAGAACCTCACGGCCGTCGCGCCCAACTATCGGCGCGGAGGCTACGGCCTCATGCTCGTCGCCCGAGCGGTCGAGGACCCGCGCACCCGCGAGGCGTACGCCCGTGCCTTCGCCGATCCCGTGGCCGGGCCCGCGCAGGTGGCCATCGTGCGCATCGACGCGAGCGAGGAGACGCGCCAGGCCAGGCTCAAGGCGCGCGAGCCGGAGGGCTTCTACGAGAGCTTCGCCCGGCATCGGACGGTGGAGCTGCAGGAGAGCCTCGAGGCGCTCGACCTGGACGATGCGGTGGTCGAGAACGACGGCGCCGACCGCTACGAGGTGGCGCGGGCGGTGCTCTCGGCGGCCGACTGGTGGGTTGCGGGCGAGGAGCCGCTCGGCTGACGCACGACGGCCTTGGCTGCGCGCGGCGGCCCGGCTGACCCGACCGCCGCCACGAGGTCAGTCCGCGAGCGCGAACTCGAGCGCGGCCTTGACGTGCAGGTCCATGGAGTCGAACAGCGGCACGTCGATGTCGTCCTGGGTGAGCACGAGCGGCACCTCGGTGCAGCCGGCGATGATCGCCTGCGCTCCGCGCGAGACGAGCTTCTCCGCCGCCTCGCGCGCGCCCACGCGGTCGCGCTCTTCGATGATGCCGTTGGCGACGCGCTCGTAGATGAGGTGGTGGAACTCGCTGAGGTCCGGCTCCTCGGGAATCACGAGCGTGACGCCCTGCTGCGTCATGCGGTCGCGGTAGAAGGGCATGCGCATGGTGAAGCCGGTGGCGAGCAGGCCGGCGTTCTCGAGCCCGGCATCGAGGATGGCCTTGGCCGTGGCGTCGATGATGCTGATGACGGGCACGTCGATCACCGCCTGCACCTCAGGCGCGACCTTGTGCATCGTGTTGGCGCAGATGAGGATCGCCTCGGCACCGCCCGCGATGAGCCAGCGCGCGTCGGCGATGTAGAGCTCGGCGAGCTCGTCCCACGTGCCCGCCGCGTGGTGTGCCGAGATCTCGCCGAAGTTGTACGAGCGGACCACCAGGTCCGCCGTCTGGCCGGGGAGCGCGGCCTGCACGCCCTCGTTGAGCAGCTGCTCATAGATGATCGATGAGTGCCAGGTGGTGCCGCCGAGCAGGCCCAGGCGGCGAGGAGTCGCGCGCATGCTCCGAGGCTATGCCCGATGCCGGGGGCCAGCGAGGGCAAAGCGGCACCAATACGGGGAATGCCCCGGCATCGGCCGGTGTCTTCGGGGAAGTGGAGCCCTTCCACGGAAAGGCATATGGTCGAGACATGGCGACGCACGCGGAACCGATCACCCTCGCGGTCGGCGGGATGACGTGCGCGGGCTGCGCGGCGAACATCCAGCGCGGCCTGGCGGGCCTTCCCGGCGTGGAGTCCGCAGACGTCAATGTCGCGACGCGACGCGCGTGGGTG
>Ga0207868_1000981_pt1 | contig 23653 bp, 23 predicted proteins | sample Passage237B_FD_187370 | JGI IMG/M metagenome (GOLD analysis project Ga0207868, IMG submission 187370) | Cellulose adapted compost microbial communities from Newby Island Compost Facility, Milpitas, CA, USA - Passage2 37B (SPAdes) (version 3) ... | reverse complement strand
CGCCGATTGCCCGACGGATGCGCTGACGCACCAGCGAGTTCGACGACTCGATGGCTCGCGCCATGTCGATCGTCTCGCGCCTCTTGGCGAAATACAGGTACGCCAGAGCCACATCGAGGGCGGCCGATGCGCGGCGTGTGGGACGCGTCTCGTCGTGGCTGAAGTTCAACTTCGCCGCTTGGGGCTGCAGGAACTGCAGGACCCTGACCTCCTCAGGGTGCAGCGAGCCGTACTCGTTGTCCTGGGCAGGACGCTCAGGCGTGACGCGCTCTCCCTTGGGGTTGATGACCGGCACGATGTCGACGCTGTACATGTTGGTCTCGATCTGCTCTCGGGCCACCGAGAGGGAGACGCCGATAGCCTCGGCGATAGGAGGCAGGTTCCAACCCGCCAGCCGCAGAGAAACCATCACCGACAGTCGGTCCTTGCGGGCCTGCTCTCGCTTGGCACGCGTGAGCGTCATGTCCTTCATCCGGGCGGAATAGTGGGTCAGACGCTTGACTTCCGCGGCGGGAAGCGGGGGGCTCTTGGGCATTGCCACCTGGCCACATCCTTTCTCGCTGCCGCCTCCGTGAACTCATAGAGGCTACCACAGCATTCGAGGCACGATTTTTGTGTTGCGTACTTCACTCTCGGCCACGGGGGACTCGCAGCGCCGGCATCGGAGCCGCGAAGACGATCGCTCAGATGGACGGACATGCCGAGGTGCAGTGCACGCGCCCCACAATACGCCTGTTCGGCTCAAGCGCACGCGTTGAAGCCTGGAAGGCTTGGTCGCGTCGCGTGCTGCTATGCGACGCTCACGCCGACCGCTGTCGGCGCAGCGGGCTGATGGTCGGGTGTGGCAGACGACTGCTCGGACGGCTGCTTGGCGGTGCTGCTCGCAGCATCCGGCTCCTGCACGCCCACGTGCTGACCTCGATCCTGGGCTCGCAGCACGTTGTACACGAGGGTCACGAACGCATCGAGAGCGCTGGACGGGTCCTTCACGCCTGCATCGTTGAGCGCTGCCATCATGGCGACAGCGTGACGCCTACCCCACTGTTGGCGCTCCTGGGCGGTCGTGGTCCGCACCAGCGCCGCGCGCTCGGACTGCTCGACCCCTTTCAGTGCGGTGAGGACGGCAGCCAGCAGCGAGCGCGGCTCGCACACGATGCCGTACTCCACCACCGGCCACAGGTGGCCGGGGTCAAGGGTGTCGATGGCGCGAGTGACCGCCACGTACGCCAGGTGAGGGTCAGCGATCTCCCACCACGACGCCGTCGGGTCATTCGCGTCGCGCACACGACGGAACGCTGAGTCGTACCGGACTGACACGTCGGGCCACTCCCCGCCCTTGGCCTTGTGGATCGTGATGACCTTCACCGCGTCGGGGCCCGCATCTGAGGCGGAACGGATGAGCGCGATCTTGTTCTTGCACTCGGCCTCGGTGCCGTACTTGTCCAGCAGCATCATGCCGACCCGCTGGCCTTCGGTCATCGGCACGCCCTCCTCGAAGTCGAGCATGAACTCGTCCCACGAGGGGTATGCGCCGAGGCCGCCGCGCTGAGTCGGCTTGCCGCTCTTGAGTTCGGCTGCCCCGTCAAGGAACGCCTCGACGTCGGTGAGGTCCACCGACGAGGCGTCCACCTGTGCCCCGGCGGCGATCGCGCTCAGCGCCGCCTCGATGACGTCGAAGTTCGAGCGGCACACGAACACGCTGGGCATCTGGGACAGAGCCTTGTGGTCCAGGTGATGCAGCACCTGGCCTTTGCGTCCCCGTCCCACGATGCGCATGTCGCGGTCGGTGTGCTCAAGCAGCGAGTTCGCCGCGGCGGCCACCTCGGGACCGAAGCGCCAGGACTCGGACAGGGTCAACGAGGTGGTGAGGATGCCGGAGTTCTCGAAGCGCGTCATGGAGTCTCGCGCGCCGGTGAAGCCGTAGATCGCCTGGGAGGGATCGCCCACCATCACCAGCAGCGCGTGGCTGGCCTGGCGCACGACGATGTCCTCAGTCACAGGAGCGGTGTCCTGGGCCTCGTCCAGCAGGATGAAGTCGTAGTTGAGGACCGGATCGCTCAACTGGAAGACCTTGAGATAGTGGCCGTGCTGGAAGCGCATGTAGCGGCCGTTGGCGTCGAGCACGTCCTCCCACAGGCGATGCACCACCGGCTCGAGGACACGCCACACGGCATCGCGGTAACTTTCGAAGTTCGCCGGCACGAAGTTGCTCGGCATGGGGATGTGCGCCGCGGAGGGCTCGCGTGATGCTGTCTGGCAGAAACGCTCGATGATGGACAGCGCGATCGACACCAACTGCATGCCGCCGATATGGCGTGGCACGATGCCGGACTTGCGCCGCTCCTGCACGGTGATGCCCTTGGAGACCATGCCCATCTCGTCGTAGATGAGTTTGCGCTCGTCGCGCTGAGGTCCCTTGCGCAACTTGTCCAGCAGGTACGCCTCGCTGGAGTTCTTGATGTGACGGAACGCCAGAGCGTGCGAGGTGCGGCACTCGATGTGGTCGCCGAACACCTTGCTGGCCGAGTCCGCCACCGACTTGTTGAAGGCGATGTACAGGCCGCGGGCGTGGGCGGCCTGCTCCGACATCAGACGCAGCGTGGTGGTGTTGTGCGTGGGGACGAAGCCTTCCGTCAGGAACAGGCGGTCAGGGGCGTCCACCTCGATGCATGTGGCCTCACCCTCGTCGGTGTCGCGCACGTCCGCGACGATGCGTGTGGGGACACGAGGCTCCTTCGGACAGATCACGCCCACTGTGGTGCCGCCGCGCTCCCCCATCAGCACCGGCGTCCATCCAAGCGAATGGATGATCGAGACGATGGCCTCACGGTCGCTGTCCTGAGGCAGGTCGATGACATCGTCGCCGTCGCACAGCATCGTCAGGGTGCGCACGCGAGCAGGCACCGAGGAGACAAGCACCTCGGACCACTCGACAGGCTCGCCGGCACGCACGCGCCGCACGACGTCCTCGACATCCAGATCGCCGTCGAACGGCACCGGCTCGACAGGAGGCACGGCCAGCGTCTCGCCGGCACGCACGCGCCGCATCAGGTCACGGGTGGTGAGGTCGTGAGCCGAGCCGTTGTTGTCCAGCACCGTCCAGATGTGGTCGTGGTCGGCGACCACCTTTGTGCCGTCGTCGAAGATCACCTCGCACAGTGCACGCACGCCTTGGGGGTAGACGCCGAGGACGGCGTGGAACGCACCATCGGTGCCGGCCACGAGATCGCCTGGGACCAAGTCCGCGATCGGCACGAGACCCGAGGGTGTGACGACGCGCTGGTCGTTGCGCAGCGCCTTGCCCGTTCCGGCCCCCGCGTTGATGACCAGGTGTCGCCGCGCGGAGGGAGATGCAGCCAGTTCGCTCGCGAACGCAGACATGATCGCCTGCTGCTCCTGGGTCGGGGTGAACTGGGCCGCCATGACGAAGAAGCCTACCACAGTTTACCGACGTCGGGCATGGGTGCCCGAGCCGACTAAGGCACGACAGACAGAGGCAACGGACGAGCGAACTCGGGGGCGTCGTCCACCGTCGCCCCCTGGCCGTACTCCCGGCCGTCCACCGTGTCCACCACAGGCTGGCCCTGAGCGAGCAGCCGGCTGGTCAGCAAGGTCTCCCACTTCCAGATCACGTCTGTGAAGTTGTGGCCCTGGCTGGCCAGCGTGATCAGGTTGATGAGGACCTGCACCATCGCCGAGTTGTGAGACCCTGAGCCGCTGATGTGGTGAGCCAACTCGTGCAACACATGGTGCTCCAGGACAGGCCAGTTCTTCTGTGCGTCCTGCCAGCGCTCGGCGATGAACGGGTCGCGCACCCGCGGGTCCGCATCGGGGTCGCTGTGGTTGTCACGGGACGACGGCGGCGGCACGTAGAGCACACCATCCGCGTAGTACATCGTCTCGGCATGAGGAGCGTCTCGATGCGACTCCACGACGCTGATCGGCGCGATCGGACCGCCATGCGTGCCCTCGTAGCGGCGCAGCATGCGCTGGACGTAGGTGCTCAGTTGCGAGAGATTGGCAAACGTGCGCTCGTGGATGAGGCGCACATACTCGGTCTCCCCTTCACCGTCGCTGAAGGGGATCTCCTGGATGTAGTACCCCTCCGGCCCCGTCACCATGTCGCGGCAGTACAGCCAGTCGTACGTGCGCTCGTTCACCCGACGGAACGTGTTCCTCCAAGCGAAGAAAGGAACGCCGTCTTCAGGTCGAAAAACAGCCATCGCGCCTCCAATGTCCACATCAAGGCTACCTTCGTTTTTGGTGGCTGTTTCGTGTCAGCGACGACTCATGCAGATCGGCGGGCCCTGTCGAAGTCACGGCGCACGTTCGCCTCCGGCGGCACAATCAGAGGCCGACCGCCCCACGCCTCCTCGTGAGGATGCATGCTGGCGGCCGTCACCGCGTCGCCAGAGTCCAAGAACACGCGGAAGCCCTCGATGTTCAAGGGCGGGAACTCCTGTGCTGCCCGCACCATCTCGTCGGGGTCGTATCCGTCATCCAGCAGCGCGTTCCAATGAGACGACGTGAAAGACCACTGGAGGAACGGGGTCACGAAGTCCATCGCCAAGCGGGCCTCCCGAGAGGCAGGCACAGGCACATCCTCGTTGAGCAGCCATGCACGTTCGCCAGTGGTAGCCTCGGTCACCACCTCGTCGTCCACGATCGCGCCACGAGCCTCCGTCATCATGTACAGCGGGACACCCTCCACGAAGTCGGGGCATTCCACTCCGCGGAAGTCAGCGCCAGGCAGGTACGCACCCTCCACCATCGATGCATCCAGGGTGTCCATCCGTGCACCAGCGAACGACGGCCGCCACAGCGCCATCTGAGACAAGTCGTGCACGACCGGCAGACCCGAGTAGTCGGCCCCGACTCGAGTGGTGATCTGGAACGGGGGCACCCGACGCGGCATCAGCGCGCTGGCCCGTTCGATGCCGCCGTTGCGGCGACGAGACTGACACTCATGGACCGCCGACATGGTGTTGTGGGTGCGGGTCACGTTCGGGCAGTTCGCGTCGCACTGGAATCGGGTGACCATAGCGACAGAGTATCCGGCGGCGACACGCTCGGGTCTCTAATCCGCGACGTGCGCAGCAATGCTCACGACGACCACCTCCAGGTCTGAGGAGGCATGCTTGGCAGTCACCGCCTTCGAGACCTTCTCGAGCAGCGCCGGATCAGACACATCGGTGTGGTGGTCTTGCGCCATCACACGCGCGATCGTGTCGGCGATCTCCTGTGCCCAGATCGCGCTGAACAGCGCCGCCGTCTCATCGGACATGTGTGCCGCGACGCGCTCGATGACAACCTCTTCGACATGCACCTGTCGCCCGTCAGGAAGACGCGACGTCGCCTGCCATCGCAGATGCTGACGCTCCCGCCGCGTCTGAGGCGTAGGGGTCGCGGTCGGCATCGAGCGGCCTCACAAGTCGTTGGAGACGGGACGCACCGGCCCGAATCGTCTCACCAGGCGCGATCGTGTCGCACGGGTGCCGACGACGGCGAGCACGAAGTGCCGGGAGCCTGGTTGGCGACGCCACAGGTCTCCATCACGGTCGATGACACACTCGCCGCACGTGCTTGCCTTGCGTCTGGTCTTGGCCCCCACGCGCTGAAGGCTACCACTGCGTTTCGGGGTGATGTGTCTCACCACAAGGCAGCCGAGGAAGCCCTCGGATTCAGCCGTGGGGAGGAAGTCAACGGGTCAGAGCCCTGGCTATGGCCAGGGCTCCCTTGTTCACCCTGTCAGGGATCTGGCCTCCGCACAGGTCCTCGTACGCCATCCATGCGCCGACCATGTCGATGGGGATGCGCTGATCGGGCGACACCTGACGGTTGGTCAGCAAGTACTCCATCTTGATGCGCCGAGGCATGGACTGTTTGGTCGGGTAGATGAGGGTGTCTGCTCCAACGCCGGCGACGTGTTCGGCATCACCGATCACGATCCAGTCCTTCACGTCGCCAAGCACGACGGTGGGGTCCGACGAGGCGACGCTGGTGATGTCGTCAGTCGCGGTCGAGTCGCGGTAGTAGAGAGGACGGAACGTCCTGATGATCGGCAGTTTCGACATCGGCTCGGACCTCTTCGTGAACCATGTCGGCTCGATGAGCCTGCCGCCTGTCAGGCGCTCAACCGTGATGCTGTCTCCCACGCGGAACGCCGACTTCTCCACCACAGCGCCATCAGAGACGAGGTAGACGTCGGCTGTGAGTTCTGAGCCTGTGACTTGCGCGCCGTCGGCGAAGACCAGCATGGCGGCCCGCATCGAGCATTTTGTGAACCGCATCGGCCCCTTGAAAGCCATCTCGCTGTCGGGGTCCAGGGGGCCGTAGAAAGTGCAGTCGACGAACTCCACCGGCGCGTCGCCCGGCTCGCGCTCGAGCAGCGCCTGGCGAGCCATGCGCATGTAGCGGAAAAAGTCCCCAGAGACGTAGAACTTGCATCCCTCGAACATGGTGGGTCGGTGCGCCTGCTGGCGATCGCTGAGCACAGCGACAAGATCGCTAAAGGATGCGTCGACGTGGTAGTTGACATGTCCGGCCTTAGGGGACTTGCCGGCCCACACCGGGGCGTCAGAGAAAGCAGGGCGGACCGAGATCTGTGGGGGCACGGTGATGTCGACGCCCATCCGCCGCCAGTGCTGCTGAATACGCGGGTCATTGGAGCACTGCGGGCAGTTCATCACCGCTCGCAAGGTGTTGTGGCCCAACACGGGGGCAGTGCAAGCCGCCATCCCTTGCCCGCCAGATGATGTCTTCTTCCTCACGGCCATCGTGCGCCCGCCTCCCTGGACTCTTCGGTGGCAAAGATATCCGCCCCGACCTCCACCAGCCCCTGCAGCCCCTCCACCACAGCCTCTGCACCAGCCTCTCCAACCCGCCTGTCGAGATGTGCGGTGGTCATGAGCAGTCTGGTCTTCTCGGGCCATCCGGTGTCCTGGCATCCGCTGATCTGGCACAAGACACTCTTGGCGTATGGACTGGACAGCCGCCACTCTGGGAGACCCGAAAAGCCCCCCTCCGAGACGTGAAGAGCGCTTGTCGAAGAGAGGGGCGTCGACGCGATTCTTCCAACCGCGCACACGGGTGGCGGCTGTTGTCTCGGAGGGGGCACTAATCGGGGTCTCTCAGGGTGGCGGTCAGGAAGCGACTCCTGCGCCGTTCTCTGGTGTGACCATGAGTAGCGGCTGTGGCGGGTATTACTCGTTGCAGCAAGGGCCGGGCGATTCACCCCAATGCTCGTGGGGTGGGTGAGGCTCGCAAGAGCCGGTCGCGGTCGCTGCGTGTTCGTGGCGGGGTGGACGAATGTCGTCCGACAGTCGAGGTGGCGCGGTGCGCGCGCCGGAAGAGCGGCAGGATGTGTGCTGACGCAGTGCCGGGGACAGACCGGATGTGGAGCCTTCACCGACGAGAGTCCGGGTCGGGGCGGGCTGAGTCCTCCCCGACCGATGCTTTGCGCCTTCCTCTGCCTGGGCCTTCCTTGACAGCAGACGGCTCTCGTCGTCATGCACATTTGGTCTCGCTACACCCGGTGTGCTGCCGGTGACTTTTGGTGACGCAGTATGGATTGCAGTGCCTGCGGTGGGCTCTCCCCACGTTGTCCCATGTGCTCTCTTCGAGTGGGATCTCGCCTCAGATGCAGTTGTCCGACACCGACGCCTCAAGATGAGAGGTGACGCCTCAGCGGAGAGCGATGGTGGTGGCGGTGCACCCGTTGGCCTGGCCCGGGTCGCAACTCCCCGGCCGATGCCTACCGCGACTCGTTTGTTCAGCCGCTCTCATGGCCCGGGGGACGTGTCAGGAACCCCCGACGTCGCCGCGGCTGGAGATGATCCCAGCCATGACCGGGGATCCATGAGGTGTCGGGGTGGCATACGAGCCTTTCGCTCGCTCCGCGTCCCCACGTTACTGATGCCGAAGCACCCGACGCCTCACTTCACCCCGCTCGGAGTTGCCTCCAAGTCGGTAATAGGGAAGATAGCACACGTGTCTCGCGAGTTGTCCAGCGCAGATGAAGATTTTCTGGCTGTCGTCAGCCGCCGAGGGCAGTTCTTGCGGGGCCGGAATGCCCAGAGGCCGAGCGCAAACGCTCGGCCTCTGGTGGGAATGTGGACTTTTCGGTGATTGATGCGCACCGGGCGACGTCCCGCGCCTGTGCGACGATTCTACATCACGAGCGCGCCGCGGCCGCCGGATCATGAGCGCACGTGGGGCACATCGCCACCACCGTCTCCCCCACCAAGACGCCGACGACGACTGCTCGCTTGTGCGGGCATGAGGTGTACGCGACGTCGTCCCGTGTGCGGGTGAACGTCATGACCACACCACGTCGGCGACACGCGAAGAAGATGCGATCCACCATCGAGCGACGCATGGCTCGGGTGACGCCGAGACGAATCGGGTGCCTGTTGGCGTTGATCTCGGTGTACGCGATGTCGATCGCGAGGTTGTCACGCACCGCACGCTCCACCAGACGCACCACATACTGCCGCTCGAAGTTGTTGCGTGCGTCCATGAGCCGGCGAGCCAGCACCTGCGCGCGTCGGGTGCCCTTGCGGCTCGACCTGACCGCCTTGGCCTTGGAAGCGATCGCCACAGCCTCGCGCTCGAGTTCGCACGACACGCCGAGCGAGTCGGCGACGATGACCGACGGCGTGAAGGCGACCCTGACCACGCCGGCCACGTCTCTGTTCTTGCGACGTTGCTCGCCGGGGATGCGATGCTGCACCACGATCGTCAGATACCGGCGGTCAGCGCGCACCTCCAAATGGGCGCGCATGATGGTCGGCTCTGCACCAAGGTCGCGTCGCCCCGCTCCCCGGACGGTCACATCGCCGATGCCGCGGATGTGGATCGTGATGCTGGACGTGCCGGAGGCGACGAGGTCCAACAGAGGCTGCTCGATCTCATCCCATGCAGGCGTGAAGTCTTCCTTGCGGTTGATGAGCGCGTACACATCTGCGGAACGACGGTTGTCGTCAAGGAAGTCGGCGATGGTGCGCTTGGCCTTGTCTTGGCCGACAGACTCCAGGTACTCACGGTGGCTCTTGTACGCACGCCGGTAGTCGGCCAGCGCGCGGTAGACGCCCTCGATGTGCTCCGACACCCACTGCTCGCCCTGGTTGCGACGACGAGCGAACTCTGTGGCAGCCTCGATGGCAGCGTCGAACAGCGCCGTCGACTCGCTCGGAGGGATCGCCTTGCCGGCAAGCGCCGACGAGACATGCCCCACCAGCCGACCATCGACGCGGGCACGCTTAGCGATCGCGCGCGCGACGCTCGCGCTTGTCCGCAACGGCAGGCGCACGGTGAACTGTGTGCGCATGAGCGTGGTCGTCATCGCACCACCATTCGCGCCTTCGGACGCAACGGCTCCGTGTCGACCGGGTAGTCCAAGACAGCGTCAGGTGTCCCACACGCATGCGCCTGGGACACCGCTCGCATCCACTTCACGAACGGATTGATGTCGCGGTACAGCAGCCAGCGCGGCTCCATCTGCGCCGTCACCCCAGAGCCGTACCTGGCGTTGACCAGACGCGAGTCGAGCACCAGCACGCCGCCACAGTCTTCCGCAGCCCGGATGAGACGCCCCGAGGCCTGAGCGAGCATCGTGGAGGCGTAGGCGACATCGACGAGGTGGAACGAGTCTCCGCCTTCGGCGTCCACCCACTCACGCCGGGCCTCCATGATGGAGTCGTTCGGCAACGGGAACGGGATCTTGTCGATCACCACCAGCGACAGCGATGGGCCCGGCACGTCGATGCCTTCCCAATACCCCATGGTGGCGAACAAGACCGAGTGCTCATCCTCAGCGAACCGGCCGATGGTCTCGGCGCGCGAGACGCGGTTGTCTTGCTGCAGCACCGTGAACGGCAACGTCTCGCGTGCACGGCGCGCAAACTCCCGGACCGCATTGTACGAGGTGCACAGGAACAGCGTGCGGCCTTCCGCGGCGAGGATCGCCTGCTGTGCGTCTTCCCACGCCACGTTCATCCACCTGTCGCCCTCCTTGGGTGTGGGCAGATGCGCCGGCACGCACACACGCGCGCGGCGAGGATCGAACGGAGAGTCCACCGTGCGCAGCACGTTGCTCCCTCCCAACCCCAGCAGACGCGGGACGGCAGCGTTCATGGTGCCCGAGCACAGCACGATCGTCTTGAGCGGCGTCTTGGGCTCGCGGGAGGCTGGACCGACCATCGTCATCGCCGAGACGAGACGCTCACGGAAGAAGGACACATCGATGGGCACGGCGCTGATCTCGAAGTCGCTGCCGGACTCGTCGAAGTCCACGGACACACGGGTGGACAGCACCTCACGGTCGTTCCGTGTGGTGGTGCGCAGCGCGAGCACACCGATGGCCGCAGCCACAGAGGTGACCTCGTCACGGAAGTCGGACATCAGCCCCAGCGCCTTGTCGCCAGCCTCGTTGCGCAGGCTTTCGATGTGGGCAAGGGCCTGCTTGTGGAACTGGTTGCCCAGGCGGGCGACTGCCTCGCTGAACTCCCTGCGCGAACGGATCGTCTCGTCGGCCTCGTCGATGCCGTCGAAGTACTCGCGAGCCAGACGCTCGAACACGCGCTTGCTCTCAGGCAGACGGTTGTCGATCTGCTTGGCCGCCGTGATGGAGTCCTTGCGACGCAGACGCTCCGAGAAAGCCTCCGCCACAATGGCGGGAGCATGGTGCGCCTCATCGACGATGACCATGCCAACACCCTCCAGGAGGCTGGGGGTGGTGGGGCTGACCTTGTTGTTCTGCTTCTTGATCTCCTCGACCAGCAAGGCGGTGTTGAGCACCACCACGTCCGCCAGCATCGCCTTCGCGTACGCGGCACGGTACACGTCGGTGGAGTCGTCCTCGGCGTAGTCCAGCATCGTGCTGTCGGCATCCATGCGACGTGCCGGGCACGAGTGCTTGGCGGTGACGTTGCGGAGGGTGTCAGGGCTGAGGCGACCCAGCAGCGCCGACGAGTCGAACAGGGCCGTCTCCCCGGACGCCAGCGCCAGACGGGCCTGCTGCGCGATCTCGCGCAGGATCGGCAGGTCATCGTCCTCGCTTAGCGTGATGTCTTCGAGCAACGAGTCAGAGATGCGGTCCACCTCGGACTGGTAATGCGCGATCGTGGCATCCACATGCGACAGGCATGCGTAGTTCGACTTGCCCTTGAGCACGGCGAAGGTGATGTAGCGCCCGTACGCGTTGAGCATGTCTTCGCGCAGCCGCGGCAACTCCTCGCCGACGATCTGGTCTTGGAGAGCCTTGGTGGAGGTGGCGATGATGATGCGATCGCCTCGAGCCAGCGCCGGCGCGAGGTAGCCGAGCGTCTTGCCGGTGCCGACAGGAGCCACTACCGCGACCACACCGACCGTGCGCATCGAGCCGTCCTCGTTGCGGTTGGCGTCTTCGATGTGCTCGACCATGCGGACCTGACCTTCACGGACAGCCCACCCGCGCGCATCAAGGATGCCGTGCAGAGTCTGGACCCCGTCGAGGAGGGCACCCGAGTTGTCCTTGTGCGGCGCGTTCGCGCGCGCTCGGAACTCTTCCAGGCGCGCGTCACGCTCTTGGCGTGCGCGATCCAGCGCCGTTGCGAACTCGCTGTCGTCCAGTAGCACCACTGCAGCAACCGCTCCCCTGCTCCGTGTTGGGCCGTCTGCCCGAACGAGTCAAGGCTACCACAGCGACCGGGTGTCGCCCCGGAGGCGCGCCCGGGCGAAAACTATGGAAGGCCAGTCGGTAGCATGACGACATGAGCCTCATCACGCGAATCAAGCGAGCCGTCATCGTTTGGGGCATCCTCGCCCCCATCGCGGGCGGCATGACCCTGTCGGTGGCGATCTCCGTTACCCGGAGTCTCGTGGACTCCCTGATCATCGCCGGCACGTTGAGCGCCATCATCTTCGTCTTGGGTTTGATTGCCGGCATCCGTGGGCTCGACAAGGAGAGGTCCACGCTGAAGCCGCAAGCGGTGGACCCGCTGAGCCTCAAGCCGTGGGAGGACGCCACCCCATCCAGCCAGGAGTCTGCCTAGTCGACCGCACGGGCCGTCTCGGACCGCAGGCCGGACACCGCAAGGCAGCCGTCAGCACGATGTGCCCTTGAGCAGGCGCGCCGCATCGTGCGCTCAGCGCACCGTCTTCATTCGTGCGCGCCGGCCACGCCACGACTCGTCTTCGATGTGCGCCAGGGCATCCAGGCGCGCGACCGCGTCCGGGAGCGTGTGCTCGCGCCACACCGCCGGCACCGGCCTGTCGGCCGCCAGGATCGCCGCCCGTGGCGAGATGCCGCTCGAGACGAGTTCGAACGTCTCCGGCTCAACTGAAGCGAGCACATGCTCGATGTCGTCGTCGGGGTCGAAGCGGGACCAGCCTGCGTGCCATGAGCCGCGGCTGAACCACACGTCGACCCGTGGCGGCAACAGCGCCTTCGTTGCCGTCACCACCGTCGCCCGCCTCGGTAGCGGCGGCGGCCGCGCATGATGGGGCGACCCAGCGTGGAGGGCAACAGCGCCGACGTGAACGCCATCAGGGCGTTGCGACCAGCACGACGTCCGCCCTCTCGCATCTCGCGCCACAGTCGGCCTCGGCGACGTGACCGCTCGCTGATGAACGGGTCGTGCGCCCCCGTGGACGACACATGGCTGATCACCACCTGGTTGCTGCGACTCTGGTAGCCGATGCGGAAGTGATCTCCTGTGGACTGCGCGCTGTCCTCGAAGACGACGGCGTTGAGGTACGCGTTGCCGCTCGAGACGCTCTCCCCCGCGAGCGTCACCTTGCCCAGAATCTTGCAGTGCTCGATGACCGAGTTGCCTCTGAGGTGCACCTGGGCATCAGGTGTGGCCTGGCAGTTCTGGATCGTGAAATCCGCAAGGTCGTACTGCCCGCGGGTGAGCATGCACTGACGCAGCGTAGTTCCGGGAGGCAAGGCTGCCACCGACTCAGGCGTGAGTGCCCTGCCCTGCACCATCGGGCGAGCGCGGTTCACCTCGAACGGCCTGCCGGTCGCGTCGGTGACGACCACGACCTGCGCCGGCCCGGCCAACGTGGGCATCATGGCCGGACTGGCCGGGGCTGTTGCACGCGAGCGCATCGCGTTCGCCGCCTGACGACGGCATGAGGCGTTCTTGCACCGGGCTCGAGTCTCGTCGTTGTGGTGATTGATGGTGCACTGCATGCCGGCACAGTATCCAGCCGCCGGCACTATGACCCAAGGTTGGGGTACAGCGCCAGCGCCAACTTCACTTCGTTGGACTCAGGGGTGAGACGCCGCCAGTTGGGGTTTTGGCGGATCATCTCCAATGCTGGGGTGTTGGTCTTCTCTACCCCCAGGTGAATGTCCGGGTTGTCGGCGATATACCGCTCCGCAGACCCCCATACCTCTGGATTCGCGTGGTCGAGCATCTCGCGGACGTCGTCCGCCCCGAACACGCCGACGCGGATAGCGGACGAGAGAATGTCTCCGTGCGGGTCACGAGAATCTCCCTCTATGACGCGGTGGCGCACATGCTCGGGCACGCCATCGGGAAACCGCTTGCGCAGCGAGTTGCCGAGAGCCTCGAAGGTCGTCCAGCCCCGACTCACGTAATGGTCGATCTGTCCAAAGGCCAGGTAATACGCGATCGCGTCCTCGGGGGTGTTGGGGTGTTCAATGGCTCCTAGCAGCCCTGGCTGCTGTTTCCGACCATTCGCGCAAACCACAAGGATGTCGTGCAGCGCGTCAGCCGGCATCAAGGGGTTCCGCGTCATGAACTCCAAGGCATTCTTCGGGTTCGCCTCGACGGCGAAGCCTGCCTCCAGCAGCATATGAGTCACGCTGGTAAGGGCATCAGCGGTGACATCCTCGCGTCTCATCGCCTCGACCATTGCTTGGGCATGATTGGCCTGGGCGCTCGCATACGCCTCGTCGAACGACAAGCCAGGGTGCATGACGGCACCCTCCACGGCCAGGCGCTTTGCCTTCGTCTGTAGTGCCGGTCTCTGATTGAGCACGGCGCGTGCCACCTCTACCGGCAGGCGCGGGTTCGCAGCCAGGGCCTTGATCGCCTTTTCCCACTTAGGCGTCGACGTCCAACCGCGCTCAATACACAGCGCCAGCACGTACGCGAGCACATCCGGCGGGACCGTCTTGGAGGCCGTCCTGGAGTTCAGCGCGCTCGCCAACTCGAACACAGACATTTGCTGGTGGTCTTCGCCGGCAAGAGCGTCCAGATGCTCCTGAATCTCCCCCACCGACAGCGTCGGCGACCATCCCTCGATCGGTTGCGGCCAACCCTCCCATCCCGCCATCCTCGATGGCCTCATCGGAACCGGCGGGAACGTGTCGCGCACGAGCGCTTGCTGTGGGCGACACCTCGGGCACTCCATCATCCCGGCAAGCGTTCGGTGCCCGCGTGCCGGCGCAGTGCAGACGCCCTTCATGGTGCGGATAGTATCCGCAGCATGCTCAGGGCGCGGTCGGCCCGCCGTTGACCTTGATCGTCGGCGCGCCGCCGCCTGGTGCGCCGGCGCTCTTGTCTGTCGCGACGACGATAGGAGCGGCCAGTGCAGCGCGCATCTCCTCGCCCAGGCTGCCGAGAATGCGGTGGGCCTCGATCTGGTAGTCGCGAGGGCTGTTCACCCACACCTCCGAGACCGTCTTGACGTTCTCGCCGGCGGCGCGCGCCAGATGGAAGGTGAAGGCGTTCACCGCGTCATCCAAGATGCGCTCGTAACGACGACCGTGGAAGGCACACAGCAGAAGCAGTCCGAACTCCCTGTCACGGAACGCGGCCATCTCCTGCTGTGACAGAGACTCGGACTTCACCACCTTGAGGCGACGGGTCATCGTGCTGCTCGCTCGCACCCACAGCACCTGGTGGCTGTTGTGCAGCACAGTCACCTCGCGCTGGCCGGGGCCGGGGCCGTTCTGAAACGTGATGCGCAGAAGCACAGGCCCCACAGGCGCGCCGGACGGCGTCGTCTGCTGCACGTCGAAGACGGCCTCGCGACCCATCGAGCCGTTGCCGACGAGCCCGAAGTGCCGGCGCTGCTGTATCGACCTCTTGCCCAACATGCTGTGTCCCCCTTCGAAAAACCCCCTACGGCGAAGCCGACATCGCGTTCGACGGCTCAGCGACCACCGACATCACGTTGACCGTCAGCGCGGTCCGCATGAGCCATCAGCGGCCTCGCGCAGCCTCATCAGGCACCGTCCTCAGTCACCGGCATCTCTACCGCGCCCGCCACCACCCCGAAGGCCTGCACGGCGTAGTCGATCTGCTCGCTGAGGATCGCGGCGGTCTCGTCATCGGCGGCACGACGCTGACGGTCAAGCACCGTCAGCAGCCCTGCCATCTGGATCTTGCGCACCGCGGTCACGGCCGCCCGGTCGAGATCGGTGGGACGACGATCCCCCACACAGCGCACGAGCCAGTTGCGGTGGTCGTTGTACAGGGCGATGGCCTCAGCCTCGTTGGGCGCGCCGGCAGGCGATGTGCGAGAGGTCAGGATGAACGGTGCCGGTGACGCCGAACTGTGCAGATGGAAGGTGTCCGTCAGCCACACCGCGTCATCGAGCACCCCCACGGGCCGCTCAGGCACCACGACGAACAGCACCCCGCGCTCGGCGTCCTGGCTCGACGCGGTGATGTTGAGGCTCATCTCGAGCGGTGAGTGAACCACGGTGATGTCGTAGATGACGTCCATGCCGCGCACTCGAGTCACGTACGCGGTCTGATCCCCGTTCACCATGCAGGTCAGGACTGTCGCCAACGACCCCTGCAGCGAGGGGTGCATGTGACTGGTCGCGACCGCACGACCTGGCTCCCCGATCGGGACCGCTGGCGCTGTGTCAGGCAACGAGCATGAGTCGTTGTGAGCGCTGTGCCACGAGGTGCCGCATGTGGACGGCCTGGAGCACACCTGCCACACGCTCATGCCTGACTCCCCACGAAGGCGCTGACCCGCCGGTGCCGGTCCGCGAGCCCCAATCCTACCACAGTTTTGCATTGAGCCTCATCCAGCGAGCACACTGGCCGGCACGAGCAGGTCCAGTTCGCTGGACAGCCGTCGGTACTCGTCGGCTGCGGACGCATCTGCCCCAGCCATGATCGACACCGCCGCGCGCCGGCTCTCGGCGTCACGCACGTGCGCATACGCCTTGGCCATGCGCACCGCGCGAGCAGCATCGGCCGCCGTCTCCACGCTCGGCGCGACAGCAAGACCGCGTGCTTGCGGCCACAGGCTCCCGTCCGTGCAGTCGCCAAGTTCGCACGCCTCCCAGTTGTCGTCGTCGAGCAGGTGCTTGACCCGCTCGACCAGACCGGAGCGAGGAGCGGTCCGCGCCCGCACCTCGAACGCCCGCGGAATGGAGGCGTCCTGCGCTGGCATGCCCAACGTCAGCAGAGGGATGTCCCCGTCGCTGTCCCATCGCGCACAGGCCCGAATCTCGGCGCGCCCATCCAGCGCCACGACGACCTCGTACACGTCAGCCCCGCGAGCCAGGTCCACTGTCGCGATCGGCACCGGCGCATACCCGCCACGCAGAGGGAATCGCCACTGAGTCAAGCCGTCTCCCACATGCTCGCGTGACACCGCGATCAGCGAAGGGAGGGTTGGCCGCACAGGCACGGCGGGCATCGCCGCGGCGGGGCGTCGCCGTGCGCGGCATGCTGGTGCGACGGTCGTGTCGTGGTGCATGCGAACCCCGCAGACTGCCGGGTTGATACATGGGTACACGGCGTCACCTCCCTGCCTCCAATAGTGTGGTAGGCATTCGCACGGTATAACGCGCTTTGCGGGAGGCGCAAGCAGTTTCCGTGATCGCGATTAGTGCGCGTGCGCGAGCGTTGAGGAGTGCACCAGGTCCAGCACCTCTGACTCGGACACGGGCCTGCGCCATGCGTCCCACCCCACATGCACCTGACGACCGCCATGCAGCCGCTGGTCGCGCAAGTGGGTGTGCCCGTGCACCAGCGGCAACCCGATGTCGTGCGGCCGCCACTCGCGGTGACGGTTCTGGTCGGTATGGTCGCCGCCATCCTCGTCGTACGGGAGGTGGCACAGCATCAGGCGTTGCTTGCCAACTTTCCGCACCGCCAGCGGCTGGATGGACTCGAACACCGCGTACCAGCGCAGCATCCAGTCGCGATCGAGCGACGCCGATGACAGCGGGTGCACCGAGTCGTGGTTGCCAGGAATCAGGCGCTTGCGTCCGGGCATGCTCGCCAGGATGTCCAGCGCGCGCTCCTCGACTTCACGCGATCGTCCCATGGTCAGGTCGCCGAGCACGTAGACGATGTCGGCATCAGTCGCGTGCTCGTGCCAGGACTGTATTACGGCAGCGTCGTGCTCGTCGGTAGAGGCGAACCCGCGGTATTCGGCGACCTTCTGGTGCCCCAGATGCAGGTCAGAGGTGTACAGCACGCGCGACATCAGGTCCCCATTTCTCTCGGCGGCCGTGTGCCGCCCGAACACAACACGACAAGCCTACCACACCATACCCATATCGAGAGGGGGATGCTAAGCGGCGCGAATCAGCGCCGGATCGGGCTCGCGACGCTCGATGAACTCGATGACCGCCTCGTGCCGACGCAACGAGCCCTCGGTGGCCAACTGAGCGGCTCGAGCGCGCCATGCCGCCAGGGAATCCGCTGCGATGCGCAGCGTCGGGATGGGCAGCAGGTAGACGATGCCGTCGTCAGGCTCGGGAGCACACATCACCCGGATTGAGGTGTCGGAGATGCGCTCAATGCGCACGCCGTTGCTCGCGACGAACTGCTCAGGGTTGGCAGAGTGCGTGGTGTTCATGAAGTGACGCCTCCTGGCCCGATGCCGGGCCCTCGATGATGTTCAGTCGATGGATGCGGACCTTGCGGTGCCGCGTCGCCGAGCGACGTGTATCCCCACCCGTCGCTCGGCGAATCGCAAGCCTACCACACGTTTGAGGCATGGCTCCTGCGCGTTCAGGAGGGAGCGATGCCCTGCAGACGGCAGTGCACGCTCTGCAACGTGGCGTAGAACATGCTCAGCGCCTCGTGCTGGACAGGAGCATGATGCTCCTCAGCCCGACGCACCCGCACCTCCACCGCCTCGAGCAGGTCTCGGAACTCCCCGACCGACAGCGGCGTGCTGATGCGCCGCAGCGACCTGGCCCCCTCGTCGTCGCCGTTGGCGCTGATGATGCGCGCAGCACGACGGGCGGCACGCACGATCGTGGGCAGCACGTCGTGCACATCCTGGTCGGTGTAGGCGTGCGGCAGACCGCCGATGCCGACCTGACGCGGGCCGAGAGAGTCCTCGCGAGCCATGGCGTCATGCCACACCGCAGAGCGGATGGTCTCCACCGCTCGATCCAGCGACGCGAAGTCCTCAGCATTGAAGACCTCAACGGTGTCCTGGTGGGAGCGGAGCACTGCCGCGACAGACTTGGTGGCGATGCGCAGGGCACGCTGCACGCCGGTGCCCGACACGAGACGAGCCGCGGCCTTGTCATCGGGCGACGCCAGGTACGTGCGAGGATCCCCGATCTTCTCGGCGGTGTCCCGCGAGAACTCGACCTCATCGACCCAGATGGACGTCTCGTTGGCCGACGACACCCGCTCGCGGCGAGCGCGCATGGTCTTGCCGCGAGCGCTCAGCACCAGCACCAGGTCCCCCGTCTGGACCCGGCGCAGCCAGGTCGAGTCCTGTGGCGTAGGGCTGGCTACACGAGCCTTCTTGGCTGAACTCGACTCCTTCGCGGCACGCGTCTTGGCCGCTCCCCCGCAACGGGGGCACGCCTCTGCGGCGCTCGCAGACTCATGCCCCTTGCGCGGGGCGGTGCACTTCGCAGTCACAGCGGTGGTGGCGGCAGCAGTCATGCTCCCGACAGTATCCGAGCACACCGACGACTTTTCCTGGCTCCTTGGGCGCTGACCTCGCCTCGCTCACGTGATCGTGTTCGTCAGGTGCGGGCCGATGTAGCCCACGTGCATCTGGCCTGTCTGGCCGCGCGTGTCGTCGTAAAAGTGCAGGCGCGGAGCCGGCGATGCGCCGGAGGCACCCACACGGATGTGCGGTGCCATGTACACACGACCGCTCGGGTCCACCTCCACAGGCACCGCGAACGTGCGCTCTTCACGCATCGCCCGATTGGTCTCCACCGTCTGCGACTCATGCATGACGATGTGCTTGGTGGACACCGGCGGAGTCGGCAACGACGCGGCGTACTTGCGGAAGTCTCCCCGAGCATGCCCTTCGCGCTGTGCAATCGCGTACGCCTCCATGGCTGCCAGCGACCTCCACGCCCTGTCCTTCCATGACCCGGTGTCCGGGTGAGCGTCCAGCGCGCGGGCGCTGTCGAACACGCTCGGCGACAGGTGCACGTGCTCCAGGTGCTGGCGAGCCATCACACACAGCGCCTCCATCGTGTCGGGCACCTCGATGGACAGCAGGCGCTGGTACACCGCCATGTCCTCGCGTGACGACGACGCATCGGGCGCATCCTCGACATCATGCTCGACGACGTCATCCTCCGCATCGTCCACAGCGCCCTCATGCCGCCTCAGCGCGTACGACAGCGCGCGCACCTCACGCTCGAGTTCGGTCACTCGCCTCTTCAAGCGGTCGCGGGCTGCGGCCACCTTGGACAGTTCACCCTCGAGAGCAGCCACACGCTCGAGGGCGGCGGCCTCAGTCGGCGACACGGCCTGGCCTGTCGAGGGCTCGGCAGCGCCGATGTCCGCCACGGCCGGGTCGGCGTCCGCATTCTGGAACGCTCGCACGATCAGCACAGACAGATCCGGCATGTGCGCACACGCCTCACGGTAGGCGGAATAGATCCTCCTGCCGTCGAACTTGGGCAGCGGCGACTTGCCGTATATCGCCGACTGCTGTCTCGGGTCGGCGTCCGGTCCGGCCGCACCTATCACGGAGACAGCGTTGGCTGGCACGGTGACTTTGTCGGGGTGGCCTGGCTCACCGGCGTGCTCGACGGAGAACATGTCGCTGACGAGCCTGCGCAGTTGGTCGTCCAGGGCGATCACCGGCACATACGGGCGCACGCACGCTGGGAGAGCGTTGCGTGCCGCCGCCTGCGCAGCCAGCAACTCCTTCTCTGATCCCGAGTGGTGCACGCAGACGATCGGGGTGCGCATCATGGCGTCAACCCACACCGTCAGAGCGGCCGTCGCCTCCTGGACATACGGCGGCATCACCTCCGCCGCCGGCTCCCGCTCGAGGTACGCGGCCACGTCGATGTCCGTGAGCACCTTGTCAGCGTCGAGCAGCGCCAACTGCGCAATCGTTGCCGCCTTGATCGGCTCGCGGGTCTTGAGCGCCAACAAGAGGCGCTCGAACCCAGGCTTGACCATCCGGTTACGAGGGTCGAGCGCGGCGCTGGTGGAGTGCACCCGCGTGACCGTCAGGTGGTAGCGGTGCGGGTCGCCGAGCACCACCGCCGTATCGCTGTCGCCGCCGGGCGTGCGCGACTCGAACAGCAGCGTCAGCAGCCCGGAGTCTGCAGTGGTGCGAATCCTCTCGCGGTACTCCTCGAAGTACTGCGAGGGCACGAAGACGGTGGCGGCGAAGTGGTCGATGCCCATCTGGTCCCCTCCTTCCCTGGTCGCCCGTCCGGCGACTCAAGGCAAGACCCTACCGCACTGATGCGACACATCGGCGGAGCGCATCGCCCCGGTCTCGCCCTGGGCTCGCTTACAGCCCAGGACGACTGGCTCTTGGCGCGTCTAAGCCACCGACGACTCGGGGACGAACTGCTGTGGTGCGGCAGGGCTCAACGTGCCCGCAGGCGGGACAGGTGCCGACGGACCGGCAGGCGGGACGGTCGCCGTCGACTGCATCTGAGCGGCCTCTTCACGAGCAGGCCCGTCGTCCGCGAGCCACCGCAGATGCTCCACAGCCAGACGGATGTTCGAGGCGTGCACGAGCAGTGCGATGAGCACAGCGATCGAGACGATGAACCACACCGCCGCAGCGATCAGGACGACCCAGACGATGATGGCGTCCAGTCCTGTGTATCCGAAGACCTCTGGCATGTCACTGTCCTCCCAGGAGGGCCGCGAACAGCCCTCCTTCCTCGGTACGCGATCTTGTTCGAGAGACGTCGCGAGCACGCTCCTGCTGCGCCGCCCGAATCCGCTCGCGCTCGATCTCGGCGCGCTCGCGCTGTGCGTCGACCATGCGATGCAACTCGCCGATGCGGTGCCTGAGCGCCTTGCGCGAGGCGTACCCCAGCGCGGTGGCGACCTCACGCGGCGTGACGCCTCGTGCGAGCATGCATGTCGCGTCCAGCGAGTCGATCAGGGGCCACACCGCCTGCGGGCTGTTGCGGCCCACACGCGCGCGGTGCCCTGTGGCCAGCGTGCGCTTGCCTGCCGCCCGCACGGCGCGCTCACGCTCGGAGGAATCCCACCAATGCCCAGCACGCGCCAGCGTGTACATGTGCACCAGGTTGGCGACCGCCGCCTCCTCGAGCATCACCACAGCACGAGGGGCAGCGACCCCAGGCAGCGAGCCCGTTCGCCGTCGCGTCGTGATGTCGGGAACCATGCGTCAAACCTACCACAGTCTTGGTGCCGTGCAGAGGATTGGCCGCCCGGTGTCGCGACGGCCCGCCTGTCGTTCAACACCCCAACGCGTCGCGCATCAGACCTCGCGCCACCTCACCGACGCATCCTCCTCGCTGAGCACGAAGGGAGCCGGCGCGGCCACGCCCGTGATGCGCTCGTACAGGTGCTCGTGCACGTCCGGCAGCAGGCGCGGCGTCAGCGAGGCGAGACCTGCGCCGTTGCGCACGCTCTCGACGAGCCGGGCCACGTGGGACTTCGACAGACCCGTGCCTCGCGCGACAGCCCGAACAGACAGGGTGCCGTGCACCACATGCATGCACAGGTAGTAGAGCGCATCGTTGGCGATCAAGTCGGCGCTGTCGCGGTATGCAGCCGCCGCGGAATACACCGCGAACGCTTCCTGCGGGCCGGTCTGCGCCTCAGCCATGATCGGACGCTACCACACCTCATTGGGTGCGTTTCCTGGGCAGGAATGCGGCCTGGGCCCCCGCTCATGCGAGCCGCGCTCGGAGCATCAGCAGGGGCAACCAGGCCGCTGCGTGATCGTCCATCTGGTCTAAAGGCTCTCCCGAGTCCCCACTAGGCAGAACCTCTTGTTGGCGCACATTGAGTGACGCTTGCCTAGACCCCCTCAGACAATCGTGCACAGGACACCATAGCGACTTGCATGCACGCCGTCATCTCGTCGAGAAAGACGTCAGGGGCACGACGCGGGGACTTTCTATGACGAAACGGGACGTATCGCCCCACGGTTTGGCGAAGTCCTACACCAGCGCGCAACGACTTTGTCACCACAAGACAGCCGCGGAAGACCCCGCTTCAGCCATGGGGAGGAAGTCAATCGACAGGGCGACCGTCCCGCTCAGCGCGCTTGATGCCCTCGTCCATGCCGCCAGCATTCAACCCCAGATCCGCATAGACGACGGTGGCGTCGGCTCGCTGCCCCACGTCAGCCCGGCGGCGATGCCCAAGGCCCGCTCGGCAGGGGGCAGTGTCGTCGAGCACGCCAAGAGCACGCTCGGCCGACTCAGGCCCCTCCGTGCCTCAGGCCCTCAGCATCGACATCATCACGCCGCCGACCACGACAAGCAGCGACGTCGCCCGCCACATGAGCGCCCGTGCGTTCATCATCATGTCCCATCTGCCAGGGAGACCGTTTGTCTCCTGCCATGAAGACTACCACACGAATCGGACAACGCCGCGCACGTGCCGGCGACAGTGCGCATACGACAGCCCCAGCACGCTACCTATGAATAGGCGAGAGTGCTCCGCCGTTCAGGACGGGGAGGAAGTCAACGACGCGTGTCTGCGCTCGGATGCACAGCGCCCCAGAGCGCCACGAGCGGGTGGTCAGATCCCAGTTCATTCCAGCGCTGCCATGGGACATCCTTCGCGATCTGCCTGAGGGCCTCCGCGCTCAACCCAGACACACCACGAGTCATCAGGTGCCGGCCGAGCACCTCCCGGACCCCCACCTCCGTGCCGTCCAGATACCAAGCCCAAGGCTCCGTTGTGCCGTCCGGACGGCGCTCAACCCATGCGGGACCGTCCTCACGGTGGCGGTTGCCGTTCCTGTACCACCACTCGACGACTGTGCCGTCTGGGCTGCGCTTGACATATGCGGGGCCGCCTTCGCGGTGGAGTTCGCCGTTCCTGCACCACTGCTCGACGACTGTGCCATCCGGGTGGTGCCAGACCCATGCTGGCCCGTCCTCACGGTGGAGTGCGTCGTCCTTGCGCCACTCCTCGACGACTGTCCCGTCCGGGCGCACCCTCTGCTTGTGCTCGCTGGCGGGCGCTGGCGCTGGCGCGATCGGTGCGGTAGGGGTCGAGTGAGATGACGCGCCCGCGCGGTCGCCATGCACCGGGCACGCCCGCTCGGCAGCAGAGCCTGGCACATGCCCCTGCTTGGGGGCGGTGCACCGAATAGCAGCCATGATCGGACGGTATCCGCGACTCAGCCAGCGCTGATCTCAGCGCTCGGATGCACAGTGCCCCAGAGCGCTACGAGCGGGTGGTCAGGCCCCAGTTCACTCCAGCGCTGCCACGGGACATCCTTCGCGATCTGCCTGAGAGCCTCCGTGCTCAACTCAGGCGTGCCCTGG
>Ga0207868_1000975_pt1 | contig 23804 bp, 20 predicted proteins | sample Passage237B_FD_187370 | JGI IMG/M metagenome (GOLD analysis project Ga0207868, IMG submission 187370) | Cellulose adapted compost microbial communities from Newby Island Compost Facility, Milpitas, CA, USA - Passage2 37B (SPAdes) (version 3) ... | reverse complement strand
CCGATGGTGTAAACCGCGATGCCGCGCGATTTCGCGATCATCGCGGATTGCTGCGGTGTAAGCGCGCCGTGATTGTTGGCGCCATCGGTCAGGAGCACGACAAACGCGCCTTGGCGCAGACCGTTTTCCTGACGCGCGGATTGTTCGAGTCGCGTCAACGCCACTCCGAGGCCGTCGCCGATCGCGGTGCGATCTTCGATCATGCCGGGACGGAGTCTTTCGAGCTGCTTTTCGAGCCACTTATGATCGAAGGTGAGCGGGGCCATGGTGTAGGCCCGTCCGGCGAAAACGACGATGCCGATGCGGTCATTCGGGCGATCATTGATGAAAGCTTGGATGACCGGTTTGACGGCTTGCAGGCGGTTGATGCGCTCGCCTCGCGATTCGTAATCCTCGGCGAGCATCGAGCCCGAGAGGTCGATCGCGAGGATGATGTCGTAGCCCTTCGTGTTAACCTCGTGCCGGTCTTCAACGCGTTGTGGGCGCGCGAGTCCGGTGACGATCAGCGCGAGCCCGACAATCGCGAAAATGGCGGGCCAGCGCGACAGCGTCGTGATCGAAGGACGATGCCACGCGGCGGCAAACGGCACGACCAAAACCGAAAGGCGACGGCGGCCGCGCAGCCACCAGAGGAGCGGCAGCGCCAGCAGCGCGAGAAACCAGAGCGGTTCGCTGAAATGAAATTCGCCGAAGTTCATCGCAACGCAGTGGCCCGCATGCGGGCGTGGAAAAATTTCACCAGCGCATCGAGCCGGTTTTCCTCGGTGCCGACGACGAGACGGCTGAGCGGATCAGGGAAGAGCGCTTGCCACGCTTCTTCGCGTTGGCGGCGCCACGTGGCGTGCGCGGCTCTTTCGGCCGCGGAGCCTTCCAAGGTGACGAGGCGGCCGGCGGTCGGATCGTAGGCCGCGAAAAGTCCGCTGGCGGGTAATTCGCGTTCCCATGGATCGTCCACACGGAAGCCCATGGTTTGGTAGCGCCGCTGCATCACGAGCCAGCCGTCGGGCTGCACGCGCGGCGGAAAATCGCCGAGCCAGATCAGCACGCTGTGCTTCGGCGCGGCGCGCGAGAGTAGGCGCCATGGAATCGTGACTTCGCCGCCGCTGGGTGACGGCGCGGGTTGCGCCAGCAGCGTGGCGGCCGAATGCAAAATCGCGCCGCGGCCGCGCACAGGTTCGCGAAATACATGGCCGGTGGGCGAGGCGTGAACGAAACCCACGCGGTCGCGATTAACCGCACCGAGCAGCATCACGAGTCCTGCGAGTTCGAGCAGCGCTTCGCGCTTGGTCTGCGCACCGGAGCCGAAGTTGAGGCTCGGCGTGTCTTCGAAGACGATCAGCAACGTGACTTCGCGTTCTTCGACGAATTTTTTGCGATACGGTTCGCCGAGCCGCGCGGTGACGTTCCAATCGATGTCGCGCACGTCGTCGCCGAATTCGTAGCGCACGACTTGATCAAACTCCATGCCGCGGCCGCGAAAGGCCGAGCGGTATTCGCCGCTGAGCACGTTTTCGACGGCATGGCGCACGCGCCATTCCAACTGCCGGAGCAGCGCGAGCGGATTGGAGGAACTGGAGAGGTCCAGCGACACGTTCAGGCGGCGGGAACGGGCGTGCGCTCGACGACTTGGGCGATGATTTTGTCGGCCGTGATTTCCTCGGCCTCGGCTTCGTAAGTGAGGCCGATGCGGTGGCGCAGCACATCGGCTGCGACTTCCTGCACGATGGCCGGAACGAGATAATCTTCACCGCGCAACCAAGCGAGAGCTTTGCCGGCTTGATAGAGAGCGAGCGAGGCGCGGGGCGAGGCGCCGAAAGTGAGATAGCGCTTCGAACCGGCTGATGACTCGGCGAGTGCACGCGTGCCGCGCACTAGCGAAAGAATGTAACCCTGCACCGCGGGCGAAACATGCACGGCGTCCACTTGCGGACGCAGCGAGAGCAATTCATCGCCGTTGGACACGGCGTTGATCGCGGGCTGTTTCGTAACCTGTCCCCAACGTTGCATCATCGAGGACTCTTCTTCCGCGCTCGGATAATCGACCAGCAGTTTGAAGAGGAAGCGGTCGGTCTGCGCTTCGGGCAGCGGGTAGGTGCCTTCCTGCTCGACCGGATTCTGGGTGGCCATGACGAAAAACGGCTTGGGCAACGGATGCGTGCCGCCGCCGATTGTGACTTGGCGCTCCTGCATGGCTTCGAGCAGCGCGCTTTGCACTTTGGCGGGCGCGCGGTTGATTTCGTCGGCCAGCACGAGGTTGGCGAAAATCGGTCCGCGATGGGCGGAGAATTCGCCGGACTTCGGTTGAAAAATCATGGTGCCGACGACATCGCTGGGCAGCAGGTCGGGCGTGAACTGGATGCGTTCGAATTGCACGCCGAGCGCGGAGCCGAGCGATTTGACGAGCAGCGTTTTGGCGAGACCGGGCATGCCTTCGAGCAGCACGTGGCCGTTGGCCAGCAACGCGACGAGCAGGCGCTCGACCACGGCTTGCTGACCGATCACGGCCTTGCCGATTTCGTCTGAGAGTTTTTGGGACCAAGCCGGACCTGATATCATGGTAGGGTAAAGGGATTTGAGTTGGAGCCGGGTTTGACTCCGGCGGGCGTAAATGGTTTCCCGAGAAAAACGGTCCCCTTATGCAAATTCCAACCCAAATTGTCCGGCGGCTGGCCGCATTGCATGTGCGGGTGGAGGACGTGGATGAGCGGTTTGTGCGTGGAACCGGCCCCGGCGGGCAGAAAATCAACAAGACTTCCTCGACGGTTTGGCTGCGACACAAATCCACAGGCGTAGAGGTGCGCTGCCAGTCGGGCCGCTCTCAAACCGCCAATCGCGAAACGGCTTGGACGGAGCTTTGCGACCGGCTGGAGGAACGTCAGCGCGCGGCCAAGGCTCAGCAACGTCACGAACGCGAGGTGCAGCGCCGCCGCACCCGGCAAAAAAGTCCCGCGCAAAAGGCCCGAATGGTTGACGCCAAAAAACACCGCTCCCGGACCAAATCCACCCGCGGGCGGATGAATCGTTACGATTGAATCAGCCAACAAGTTCGACCGAATCGCCAAGGCGCACGGTGCCGGACTTGGTTTCGTTGATGAGGTTTTGGCCGAAATAAATGGCGTTGGAGTCGGCGGGATCGCGTCGGAAGGTCGCGAGTGTTTTCAAAGGTTCCTTGCCGCGATCGCCGGTAAACTGGTCGGTCGTGGTCATAACACAGCGAGCGCTGCGACCGGCGGTGCGAAAACGGCAGCCGCCGATTTGCAGGGCGGCGCATTCGTCCTCAGCGAAGGGCGCGCAACCGTTGATGACGAAGTTGGGACGAAAGCGATTCATCGGCACGGGCTCGCCGCCGTTTTCGATGATGCGATCATTGAGATGATTGAGTGATGCTTCGCTGATCACGAGCGCCTGCGCGGCATCGGCGAATCCGACGCGATCTTCGGGCCGCGCGGCGGGTTTGTGGATGGGGCGCGCGAAGTCAGGGCTCGTGCGCACGAGTTTACAGGGATGCCGCAGAAAATCGGAAAGCCACACGGCGATTTCGACACCGCAATCCACGGCGGTGACGGTGTCGCGCCAGATTTGCACGCTGACGGACGCGCCGGGTTCAGTGAGCGGCACCGCCGCGGAACCGTGATGCGGATTGCGCAGGACGAGATTGCCACCTTCGAGCGCGGTGTCGATTTGCGCCATGCGCGGCAGCGCGCGTTGGGTGAGAAATTGATTGTTCTCGTCAACCACGAGAAACCGCCGGTCGCCCACCAGTCCCCATGCATCAAGCTCGACCGCGGGCACGGCGATACCGCGCAGCGATTTTACGGGGTAGATGAAGAGCCCGCTGAGTTGCATGCGTTCAACTGCGCGGTCGCAGTTTGATGGCGGAGGCGATGATCACGACGAGAAGAGCGCTGCCAGCGCCGATGATGGGACCGGGCTGCGTGTCGAAGGTGGCGAGATTGCGGCCGGTGAGTTTAATTGCCGCGTTGGTCGCGCCGTAGAAAAAGAAGAATGAAATCAGCCCCATCGCGCAGACCATTTTCCACGGCATCTCATCGAGCAGATGGCAGAGCAGTCGCCAGAAAGAGCCGGGATTGTTGGAGTCGTTGGACATGATCAGGTTTTGCGGCGATAGGTGGCGAGGTAGCAGAGCGTGCCGGCGGGCGCGGCGAATTCTGATGGCGATTTGTCGTCTTCCAACGCGAAGCAAAGCCGGAGCCGGTTACCTTGCAGTTGGATGATGCCGGGGAGCGTGCGGCCGGCATTCACGCCGGTGCGGCCGGTCATGGTGATTTGATGATGCGGCTCGGCCGGCGTGAGCGAATAGCTGCCAGCGTCGGTGACGGTGTCGCCAAAACGCACGGCGTAACCTTCGGCGGTGAACTCCAATTCGACGTGCGCGGCGGCATCGGCCGGCATGGGTTGTCCGCCGAGTTCGGCCTTGAACACCTGCCAGGTGCCATGAAGCAAAGTAGTATTCATGATTCGTCGGATTCAGCGGCGGGGAGCGATTTCTTGGCCTTGGCGCCGAGGCGTTTCAACTCCTCGACCTGCGTGATCAAATTGCCGCGGCCGGAATTGAGTTTGTTCATCGCCGCGTCGTAATTTTCACGCGCCTTCGCGAGTTGTTGGCCGATCGCTTCGAGGTCGGAAATAAGTCCCACAAACTTGTCGTAAAGCGCGCCGCCGCGATCCGCGATGGCCTGCACGTTTTTGGCCTGCCGGTCCTGTTTCCAGAGCGTGGAAATGGTCTTCAGCGTGGCGAGAAGCGTGGGAGCGGTGCAGAGGATGATGCGCCGATCGAAAGCCCATTCGTAAAGCTCGCGGTCCGTTTCGAGGGCGAGGGTGAAGGCTGGTTCGAGCGGCACGAACATTAACACGTAATCGGGGGTGAACAGTTCGCCGGTGTCCTCGTATTTTTTCGCGCTGAGCTGCTCGATGTGCGTGCGAACGGCACGGACGTGCTCGGCATTGGCGCTGGCGCGCGTCGCCTCGTCGGTGGCGTTGGCGGCGCGTTCGTAGGCGATGAGCGAGACTTTGGAGTCGATGACGAGATGGCGCTTGTCGGGCAGACGCAGAATAACGTCGGGCCGCAGCCGGCGTCCGTCCTCGGTGGTGATGGATTCCTGCGTAAAGTAGTTCTCGTCCTTAATGAGGCCGGAGGATTCGAGGAGCCGCTCAAGAATGAGTTCGCCCCACGCGCCGCGGGCCTGCGACTGGCCTTTGAGCGCCTTGGTGAGCGCGTGCGCTTCGTCAGTGATGGCGGCGTTGAGTTGGCGGAGCTGTTCAATCTGCGCTTTAAGCGCGGCGCGGTCGTCGCTTTCGGTTTTGTAAACCGTATCCACGCGCTGGCGAAAATCTGTGAGCTGTTGGCGCAGCGGATGGAGCAGGGCTTCGACTTGGGCTTTGTTGTGATCGGTGAACTTGGCGGATTTTTCTTCGAGCAGCTTGGCGGCGATGGATTGAAACTCGGTCTGCATCGTCGCGCGCAGTTTTTCGAGATCGGCGAGGTATTGCTTCGCCAGTGCCTCGCGTTCAGCGATGCGGAGTTCCGCGGCGCGCAATCGCTCGGCACCGGCGGCACGTTCAGCCGCGAACTCGGCATTCACGGCGGAAAGTTGAGCATGGAGCTCGTTACGACCTGCTTCCAATTCGCGATTGGTTTCAAGCAGGCGGACGGCTTCGGTTTCGCGTTGGGCCAGACGTTCGGCGAGGGATGCTTGGCGTTGACGGGCGAAGAGCCAGACGAGGAGCGCGGCCAAGGCGGCGGATGCAAATGCGATGAGGGAAATCACGTAAAACGAGAGATGGGGAGTTTACTTCAATTCTATGCCTGACGCGTTCCTTGACACATCGGTGAGCTAACTGCAAACACGCTGATGCTGAGGATGATGCCTCGGGCCGATTTCCAAGCTTCCAGCAAATCAATGGTGACAGAATTTACACCCGCCGCCACGGAAACCGTGGGCAAGCCGGCTGTTTTGGTCGTGGACGACGAATACGGTCCGCGCGAATCAATCGCCTTCACTTTGTCGTCGGAGTTTGCCGTGGACACGGCATCCCGGGCCAACGAAGCGTTGCACAAACTCCGGCAAAAGGCCTACGCGACCGTCGTGCTTGATATTCGCATGCCGGAAATGGACGGCATCCGCGCCTTGGAAGAGCTGCGCAAGATCGATGCCGACGTTTCGGTGATCATGCTGACGGGTTACGGCACGCTCCACACCGCTCAGCAAGCGATGGTCGGTGGCGCCAACCAATATCTCCGCAAACCGCCGGACGTGAACGAACTGATCGAAGCGGTGCGCAAGCAAACGGCCGCGACGAAATTGCGCCGCCAGCAGACGGAAATGAACCGTCGCACGCAGGAGATGAACGAGGCGCTGAAGCAGGAGATTCAAAAAGCCGAGCCTCACATCTGGCAGTCGCGCGCCTCGGTCGAGCTCGTGCACGATTTGAACAACCCGCTGACCGTGGTGATTGGCTATGCCACTTTGCTGGCGGAGGAGGCACGCACCTTGGCCAAGTCCGGCACGGTGGACCATGGCAAACTACTCGAATATGCCGCGGTGGTGGAGCGGGCCGCGGAGTATTGCCGGCATCTTTCGGAAAACTGGCGCATGGCCTCGCGCAACCAAGTCGAATACACGACAGTGGATCTGTGCGCCGTGGCGAGGGAAGTGCGCCAAGTGATTTTCTTCGGCAACGAGGCGATTCAAATTGAAGGCGAGGCCAGCGCGCCGGTGCGCGGTTCGAGCTTCGAACTGATGCGCATTTTCCAAAACCTTTTCAAAAACGCGTTGGAAGCCGGCGCGACGAAACTGGTGTTCACGGTTAAACGAAACGCCGAGCAGTATGAGCTCAGCTTGGTGGACAACGGCTCCGGCATTCCGGAGGAAGCCATTAAGAAAGTCCTTAAAGGCGGGTTCAGCAGCAAATCCGGCGGCACGGGTCTCGGTCTCAGCATTTGCCGACACCTGCTCGGGGCGCATGGCGCGACCTTTGAACTCGAATCGACGCCGGGTGCGGGCACTACGGTGAAAATGGTTTTCCCTGCTGCGAAATTGTGAACCGCCGAACCTTCAGCGTGCAGGACACGGGAGGCTGCAGCTCATGAAGCGCCGGCGCGTCAAAATTACAGGTCTCGGTCCGGTAACTCCGGCGGGAACCGGGCGGGTTGATTTCTGGAAAGGAATCTTGGAATCACGTTCCCGTGTGCGGGAACTGAAAGCGCTGGCGAAATACAAAAGCGGCGACTTTGTCGGCGCGGAGGTCGATGACGCGGCGATCAAAGAAATCGTGATCGCGTTGGAAGCGGACAAACAGCCACGTCACACGCAATTCGCCGTGGCGGGCACGGAGCTGGCGTTGCGCGACGCGGGATTAAGTTTGCCCGACTTGCGCGAAATGGAGCCGCTGGTGATCGCAGGCGCTTCGCTGATGGATTTCGGCGTGATGAACAAGGTCATGGACCGCATCGCCAAGACCGGTCCGGACTTCGGTGTGCCGAGCGCGGTGTTTTCGTCTTCGATCAGTGCGATTTCCGGATCGATCGCCGAGCGCATAGGTGGCCACACTCAGACGATGGCGTTGCAGAGCGCGTGTTGCTCGGGCCTCGATGCGATCGGTCATGCGGCCAATCGCGTGGCGAGTGGGGAAGTGGACATTGCGATTTGCGGCGGCACGGAGGCGCCGCTTTATTTTCATCCGATGCTCGAGTTGCGCATGGCGGGCTTGGCGCCAGCGAGCGCGGAGATGCCCGAGCGCATGTGCCGGCCGTTTGATCAATGGCGCACGACCGGCGTGATCGGCGAAGGCGCATGCATGATGCTATTGGAACCGGAGACTAGTCCGCGTCCGGCGCTCGCTTACATTGAAGGTTACGCTTACGCTACGGATCCATCAGGGCAGCCGCTCGAAGGATTGGGCGAGGCCATCAAACTGGCGCTGGCGAACGCGGGCCGGCGATTGAGCGAAGTTGAATGCATCAACGCGTGGGGACCGGGCCACAAGGTCGTGGATCGCGCGGAGGCACAGGTGTTGCAGGCGATCTTTGGCGATCTGCTCGCCAATATTCCGGCCGTCTCGATCAAGGGTGCGATTGGCAATCCGCTTGGTGCGGCCGGGGCCATGCAAGTCGGCGTGGCGGCGTTGGGTTTGGCCGATGAAATGATTCCACCCACGGTCAACTGGCAGTTCCCTGATCCGGATTGCCCGCTCAATCTCAGCGCCAAGTCGCGAGCGGTTTCCCATCGCGTGACCTTGGTTAATTCGCACGGCTTGTCCGGCACGAACGCATGTCTGGTCCTGAGCAACTGATTCTGCATCCGGCGACTCTGGCCGCTATTGCCGCCCTCATGGTTGGCTTCGGTGCGCTGTGGGCCAATCCGAAGCGTGCGATCAATCGCGTGTTTTTCACCGGCTCGCTGCACGTGTCCGCGTGGCTGCTCTGTTTCGAATTGGCGGTCGGTCGCGAGGGTGGGTTGCTCTGGCTGCGCTGGGCCGCGACGATTGGCGGTTTTTTGCCGCTGCACTTGTGGACGCTTGCGGCGGTGGTGCGTGGAATCTCCACCGGTGTGTGGCTGCGGCGCGCGTGGCCGTGGTTGCTGGCGGCGATCGTGCTCGCCGTGATTTGCTTCAGTGACTGGTTCATCCCGAGTTACTCGTCGCGCGATGCCAAGGTCTTTGGCACCGGCTACTTCGTTTATATCGGCAGCGTGCTTGCGCTCTACCTCGTGCTGCTGGGGCAAACGCTCATGCAGGCGCGAGCGACGACCGGCGTGCAGAAACTCGAATTGCAAGTGCTGCTGCTCGGCGGCTGCTCGGCGTGCTTTACGATCATCACGCTGATGGTGTTGAACGCGATCGCGCAGAATCCGATCTACATCCGCCTGCAACCGCTCGTCGTGCTTGGATTCTACGGTGGCACTGCGTGGGCGATGCTCACGTCGCGCGTATTCGATGCGCGGCACATGTTGTTTATCGGCCTCCAGAAACTATCTCTGGTGTTGGCCGTGGCGCTTTTTGTATGGGCAACGAATGAATTGCTCGCGATGGTGATACCGTTGCCGCTGGCCTTTGTCCTCGCCATCGGTCTCGGCCTCTGGTTCGCCGCGTCGGCTGGGCCGTGGTTTCAATTGGTCTTCGATGTCAATTTGCGCGGCGAGGATGCGCGTCGTGCGGCGTTCAATGCGGCGCGCAGCGAATCGCGACCGGAGCGATTGGAGGCGGCGTTTGTGCAACTGCTGCGCAGCTGGTCCAACGCCGACCGGGCCTATGTGCTCACGCATGCGAACGGTCAATTGCGGGGCGAGGGCATGGAGCTGCCGGTTAATGGTGACGTCGTGCGCGCCTTGGCGGGATTGCGCTGGGCGACGCCGGAACGCTTGGCGCGCCAAAAACTCGATGGGCACGAGATCGAACTGCAGCGCTTCATGGCGCACGAAAATATCGGCGTCATGGTGGCGTTGGGCGGGCAGAGCCTGAATTTGATTCTCGCGGTGGGCGTGCCGGTAACGCGTCGTCCGTTCACTTATCCGCAGGTGGCGCAATTGCTCGAACTCGCCGCTATTATGGAGAGCGCGATGGATCGCGCGCAGTATTCGGTCAAGGCGCAGCACGCCGAGCAGCTTGCGACGGTGGGCTTGATGGGCGCGAGTCTGGCGCACGAAATTCGCAACCCGCTGGTCACGATCAAAACCTTCGTGCAACTCCTGCCCAAGCACTACGCGGATCCCGTCTTTCGCGAAAAGTTCTTCTCGTTGATTGGCGAGGAAGTGTCGCGCATCGATCGGTTGACCGAGCAACTGCTCGATCTGGCGACGCCGCGCGCTTACGCGCCGAAGCTGGTCGAATTGCACGCCTTGCTTCTGACCAGCGTGGAACTGGCTTCGGCGAAGGCTGACGACCGACAGATTCGAATCATCAAGGAATTCAAAGCCTCGCCGGACACGGTGTTCACCGATTCGAACGCGGTGAAACAGGTGCTGCTCAATCTTTGCTTCAACGCCATTCAAGCGGTCGAAAATCAAGAAGGCGACCGATGGATTCGGCTGCAGACGCACAACGTTGAAGACGGAGTGCAACTCGTCATCGAGGACAACGGTCCGGGCATCGCGCCGGAGATGTTGCCGCGCTTGTTCCAGCCCTTTCAGTCCAGCAAATCCACTGGGTTTGGACTTGGATTGGCCATTTGTAGCGACATTCTACGCAGCCTTAAGGCGACCATAACCGTGGATCCACCCACGGCCGGTCGCGGCGCAACCTTCCGCATTAACTTTCCATGCCGAGCCTCCTGATCCTCGCCACTGCTGACGATGACCTGGCTGCCGCATGGGAACGCCAAATCCCTCAAGGCCGCTCGATTGTTCGTCTGACGCCGCAGAGTTTTCCGGGCGGATCGCGTCCGGGATTTTCGGCGGTGGTGGTGTTGGACGCGGCGGCGGAAGCGCAATTGCCGCCGTTGCTCGCGTCGTATCCGACGATCTACGTAGGCGAGCCGCGCAGCCTACCGTTTGAACAGGCGCGCCTGACGCACCGCGCAAAAGTTTATCTTTCCTACGAGGAAAGCAGCAAACGGCTCAGCGACTTTATCGATCTGCTGGAGGAACTGGCGGAAAAACAGTCGATGGTGGAAATCCTCGTCGAAAAAAGCCGGCGTGCCGAAGTCACGCGCATGGCGCCCAAACCGCCGGCGCCGGTGGATACGATCGAATTGTGGGACTTTCTCGAAGGAGCGGTCGAAAATCTCGACACGCGTGACCGCCTGATCGCCGAGTTTCGCCGGGCCTCGCGTCAATTGCTGCATGCATCGCACGCGGTGTTCTTTTTGCGCGAAGGCGACGGATTCCGTGCGGATCGTGGCACATCCTATTTCGGTCTCGATGATCCGCTCGTCGCGTTTTTGGAAACGCATCCGGTCGTGATCGACGGCACGAATTGGGACAGCCCGGCCGATCCGGTGGCTGAACTCGCGGTGCGAAATCGTTTGGCGATGTGGGGCGCACGTTTGCTCGTGCCCGTGCACGACAACGGCCGCTTGCTGGGGCTGATCGCTTTGGGTGTGCGAGACGACGGCCAGCCTTACGAGGATGCGGATCGCACCCGCGCAGTTTTCTTTGCGCGTTTGCTGCGTCACTTTTTGAGCCGGTCAACGCAAGTCAGTCGCTTGTCGCAACTGGCCGAACAATCTGCCCTCGGCGCGAAGTATTTGCCGAGCACGTTGCTGCTCGCGGCGGGTGAGGCAGTGCCGCGGCACGTGCCGTTGGTGGTGCGCGATTTGATCGGCCGTGTGCGTCGCTCGCGCGAAGTCTGCCGGATTTCGCCCAGCGCAGATCAACCGTTCCGCGCGAGTGCGGGACTGATGGCCGAATCAAACGGCGTGTGGGCGTTTTGGGAGGAAGCCAGCGCGGAGGTTCACGATGCGGCGGGACGGAGCCGCGAGGAACGTCGCGGACTGTTGCGCGAACTCGCGCTGACGCTGAGCCATGAATTGGGCAACGCGTTGGTTTCACTGGCGACATTCCGCCAAATGAAGGACCGGCCGTTGTCGCCCGAAATGTTGAAAACGCTGCGAGCGGATATCGAGCAGTTGGAGAAGCTGAATCAACGCCTCGGAATGATGCAGCATCTCGACGAGATCGATCCGGTGGAAATGGACATGCGCGATCTCGTCCAAAAGCTGGGCAAGAACTGCGGCATCGAAGTTGAGGTCGGTCCGGATGCCGTGCGCTTGTTTGCCGCGGCAGGGCTCTTGGAATTCGCCTTCACGTCGCTGATCGAAACGCTTTCGGAAAATCAGGTCGGCGCGAAGGAACCCGGCCTCACGTTGCAACTGCGTTCCACCGGTTCCGGCGACGAGTTGACCGCCTTGCTTTCGATCAAAGGACGAAACCTCGAACTCGAGGGCATTTTACCCGAACCGGTCGAGGGCGCTGTGCCGAATCAAGGTCGCATCGCCGTGTTTCTGGCGAAGGAAATCCTACGCCTGCATCGCGGTGAGATTCACGCCGGGCCGGGTATTCAAGGCACCGAGATTCTCATCTCCCTGCGCTCATGCTAGGCGGTCAGGAATTGCTCGACGCCATCACCAGCGCGTTGTCCTGCGACGACAACGTCAAGTCGGTGGTGCTGTTTGGTTCGCGAGCGAGAGAGCAGGGCATGCCCGCAGCTTCTGACGATTGGTCAGATATTGATCTACACGTGATCGTCGGGAATGTCGCGACCTTTGTCGCGTTGGAAAATCTCACTGCGCTTTGCTCCAAGCCAGTGAAATTGCACGTGATTCGCGCGGCGTCGGGCGGCGTGCGCAAGGTGACTTTGCTTTACGAAGACGCCGAGGTGGATCTGGTGGTGATTCCGTGCCGACAAATGGGACTCGCTCGGCTGGGACTCGCGTTGGGGCTGCAGGAAAAGATTGCGCCGCTGCGCATCGGCTTGAATGAGATGTCCACGATCATGCGGGGCGGTTATCGCTTCCTGAAAGGCGAGAAGGCATGGGGTAAATTTTACGCCGATGTAGTGGTGAAGCTGCCGGGGCAACGCTTGGGCGACGCCGAAGTTCGCGCGATCGCGGATGCGTTTTTGTGCGATTACCTGTGGGTGCGGCAAAAACTTGCTCGTGGCGAATGGATCGCCGCTCAGCGCGGACTGCATGTGCAATTGGCGGATGCGAATTTTCGTTTGATGCACGAGCTGCGGCTGCGTCGGGAACAGCCTACGTTTCGCGAGGCGCGCCGTTTGGAAAAGCTACTAGATGCCGGCGACCTGAATTCGCTGCAGGTTTCTGCACGGTTGGATCCGAGCGAGCTGCAACAAGCCGCCGATAAAGCGCTGACGACGATGAAAACTTTGCTGGGTGAATTGCTGCCGGCGTGGAATCCGCCGGCGGATTATGAGGCCATGATCCAGCGTGTGGCGCGGGCGTGAATTACTTCGAGCTGAACAGCTCGGCGATCACGTCTTCGAGGGGAATGTCCTCGATGGTGATGTCGGCGACAGGACCGGTGGTGAGGACTTCTTGGGAAACGGCCACCACTTTGTCGCTGGGCACGCGGAGAGTAAATTTGCCTTCGGCGTCGCGATGGGTCTCGCCGTGCTGCGATTGCCAATTCTCCGGGAAGGCCGGTTTGTCACCGCTGTCCTGCGCGGTGATGGCGGGCAGGAAGGTGATGATTTTTTTGCGGGTTTCGGGGCCGCCTTCCAAACGATCCAGCGCGCCGTCGTAGATTTTCTCGCCCTTGTGGATCACAATCACGCGGTCGCACAGTTCCTTGATGTCGGCCATGTAGTGGCTGGTGAGAAGAATGGTGACGTTATAGCGACGATTGTATTCGCGCAGAAAACTGCGCACGGCCTTTTGAGAAATGACGTCGAGACCGATGGTCGGTTCGTCCAAAAACAGCACGCGCGGGCGGTGGAGCAGGGCGGCGATCAATTCCATCTTCATGCGTTCGCCGAGCGAAAGCTCGCGCACCATGACGTTGAGCTTCGGCCGCACGTCGAGCAGGTCGAGCAACTCGTCGAGCGTGGCCTGATACTGATCGGTTGGCAGCGAATAGATCGCGCGCAAGAGGTTGAAAGACTCGATGGCGGGCAAATCCCACCAGAGTTGATTCTTTTGACCGAGCACGAGCGCGAAGATGCGGCGGTAAGCGCTTTCGCGGGCGGATGGATCGAAACCAGCCACACGCGCTTTGCCACTGGTCGGGTAGATGAGTCCCGACAGCATTTTCAACGTCGTGGTTTTGCCCGCGCCGTTGGGGCCGAGGAAGCCGACGAATTCACCTTCGCCGATGGAAAACGAAATGTTATTCGCCGCGACGGTCTCTTCAAAGTCGCGTTTAAAGAGTCCTTTTACGCCGCCCCAGAAACCGGGCTGTTTCTTGTAAGTGCGGAAAACGCGGGTCAGGTTCTCGACTTCGATCATGGAGGCTGGATGCTTGTGCTGGTGCGCTCCATGGCAATCAGGAATGCGGATCAAGCGCTCCGAAAGTCTTGCAGGCGTGCAGCGGCGTGCGTGGGATGTCGGACCTTAAATCATGTGCGGCATCTCGGGCTATTTTTCACGCGGCGAACGCATTGCGACAGTTTCGCTGGAAGAGGCTAATCGGCGGCAGGGACATCGCGGTCCAGACGGCAGTGGCGTGTGGCGCTCGGCGGACAACCGCGTGGGCTTGGGCCACGTGAGATTAAGCATCATCGACTTGTCGACCGGCGCGCAGCCGATCACGAGCGAGGACGTTAACCGGCACATTATCGTCAATGGAGAGTTTTACGATTTTGAGCGTATTCAACGCGAACTGACCACGCGCGGCCATCGGCTCACCACGAAGTCGGATAGCGAAATCGCGCTACATCTTTACGAGGAATCCGGCGTCGGCTGCATGACGGAACTGCGAGGCGAGTTTGCCTTCGCGCTGTGGGACGAGACGCAGCAGCGCCTGTTTGCGGCGCGCGATCGATTTGGCATCAAGCCGTTCTTCTACGCGGTGCAAGACGGCACGTTATATTTCGCTTCTGAAATCAAGGCGCTGCAGGCGATGGGCGTGCGGTTGGCGTGGGACGAGGAGGCGATCGGTCAGAGTCTGTATTCCTACGTCGGGCCGGAGCGCACGTATTTCAAAGGCGTGAAGCAATTGCCGCCGGGCTGCTTTCTGGTGGCGACGCGCGACGAACTGCGCGTCGAATCGTATTGGGATTTGGATTATCCGGATGCCGGTGATGAAACGAAATTGAGCGAGACGGAGTGGATAGAACGCGTGCGGAAAAGCGTGAGCGAGGCGGTGCGTTTTCGCATGCGCGCGGACGTGCCGGTCGGTTGCTTGTTGAGCGGCGGATTGGACTCATCGGCTGCGCTGGGTTTGGCGCGGCAACACAGTTCCGGTCAGCTCAAGGCGTTCACCATCGCGTTTGATGTGAAGGAACTCGATGAGAGCGATCGTGCTGAGCGAACAGCAGCGGCCTTCGGTGCGGACTTTCATCGCATCGCGGTAACCAATCGCGAGTTCGCCGAGGTGTTTGCCGACTCGGTCTGGCATACCGAAGGTTTTCATTATAACAACCACGGGGCGGCGCGTTATCTTTTGAGTAAAGCAGTGCGCGATGCCGGACTCAAAGTCGTGCTCGCTGGCGAAGGCGGTGACGAGCTGACGGCGGGTTATGTGTTTTGCGAGCGCGCGATGGGTGTGGGAGGAGACGCGCCGCCGGCGCATTGGCCGCAAGCCGTGCTCGATTTACTTGCCGCGCGAAAGAATGGGCAGGCTGGCGATGCCGTGGCCTTGCCGGAGCTGATTGCGCGCGCGCAATCGCTCGGTTTTCCTGAGTCGACCTTTGGCCACATGACAGGTCGCGTGGCTATCGGACACGGATTGGTGCGCGCGGACTTCGCGCAGCGTTGGTGCGGACGCGATGCGGCACTGACCTTCTTTGATCAGTTTGACGTTCCCGGGAAAATCAACGGGCGCCAGCCGGTGCATCAGGCGTTGTATCTGTGGCTGAAAACCGGCTTTGCGAATTACATTCTTGGTGGCGAGCGTCTCGATATGGCGAATGCCATCGAACAGCGGTTGCCGTTTCTCGATCACCATCTGTTCGAACTGATGCGCAACGTGCCGCCGTCGTTGCTGCGAAAGGACGGCCGTGAGAAGTGGATTCTGCGCGAGGCGATGAAGCCCTTCGTGACGGAGGAAATCTATGCCGCCAAGAAACAGCCCTTTGTGGCGCCGGGATCCACGTTGCGAGACGGTTCGGAGATGCTGGCGCTCGCGCAGGATTTACTGCGGAGCAAAGCAGCCGGGGCGGTGCCGTTTATCAACCAACCGGTTGTGTTGAAACTGTTGGAAGGCCTGCCGGCGCTGGATCCGCGTCAGCGCATGATGTTGGATTCTACGATTCTCATGATGATGTCGGCGGTCGTGCTGCATGAGCGATATGGCTTGTGAAATCGGTCGGGCTGGCATCGCCTGAACGCCATGCGGCGCGTTTTTCTATTCCAGACGGCGGTAGTGTTTGGGTTGCTGGCGCTGATGATCGCGCCGGCGCAGGCGGTCGTGTTCAATCTCACCGGCCCGACAGATCCGATCAAAGCCGGAGCAACGGTATCGCTAGATCTATTTATTCTGAATCCCGATGCGGAGGAAACTTCGCTGACGCTGTCGGATGAATTGAAGGCAGAATTGTCGGATGGATTGCACCGCTGGACGGTGAAGTTGCGTGCGGTCGCGGCGGAAGAAGACATTGCGATCAAGTCCGGCGGATTTGTGAAGCGGGGATACGTGGTTGAGTTGCCCGCGACCGCGCGAGATCGCTTGGTGCTGTCCTTGGAAAATCCCATGGCTGCGAAAGTGGCCTTGGAAGTTCGCGATGCACCGCACATCGCAACAGTGCAACCACCGGTGAAAAAGTTCGGGTCGCCTCGTCCCGTGGAGGAAGCGCTCAAGCGCACGTTTGCCGGGCGATTTGGTGCGCACGATCCGATATACTTCATTTACGGCGACGAGCAGCGCGCGGCGAAATTCCAGTTCAGTTTTAAATACCGTTTGCTGGGCGAGGATGCGGAATTGGGCGACCGTGTGCCGGCGTTATGGCGATTGTATTTTGGTTACACGCAACGTTCGCTGTGGGACATTGATGCGGATTCGAGTCCGTTTTATGATACGAGTTATCTGCCGGAGCTGATGTTCGAATCACAGACGGTGCTGGATCCCGATTCTCCGGGCGGATTCAAGTGGATAGGGTATCAAGCCGGGCTGCGCCACGAATCCAACGGGCGTTCCGGACCGACTTCACGTAGCATCAATATGGTTTACTTTCGCCCCGGCGTGGCGTTCGGCCGCTTCGACAGCTGGCACGTGATCGTGGCGCCGCGGATTTCGCATTCCGTTTCCGATTTGAGCAACAACCCGGACATTGAGCGTTATCGCGGGCCGCTTGAGCTGCAGGCCGTCGTGGGATACTCGGATGGACCGAGCCTCACTTTGACAAATCGAATCGGTCGCGATGGCGACAAAGGCAGCTTGCAGGCCGATTTGAACATTCCGGTGAAATTCGACCGGCTGTTCGATTTCGCGACTTACATGATGATTCAATACTGGCAGGGCTACGGCGAGAGCTTGCTCGACTACAATGTCGAGACGTCGGCCGTGCGCATCGGCTTTTCGTTGGTGCGTTAAGCCGGCAGATTGCCGCCGAGGCGGCGGTAATCGAGAATGCTGTGGCTGATATGCTGCGCTGAAACCACGCGGAGGTCGGTCAAAAGACCTTCGGGTGACACATCCTTACCGGCGGTCCAAACCAGACGGTGTGTGCCGTCGTCATCCGCGGGACTGAACAGGCCGGGCATGAATAAGTGGGCGGGCACTGTGCGCTTCACTTCCGTATCGGGGCGGCACGGGTAAGGGAAGTTGACGTTGTGAATCGTGAAAGTTTTGGGCGCGATGGCGGGCAGCAATTCGTCGGTCATGCGCGCGGCGTGTGCGGCGGAATTTTTTAGTGTCTGCAATAGTTCGCCGTCAGGCTGTCCGGCGCTTTCCTTGAGGTGCACGTAAACTTCCTCGGTAACGTCCTGTGAGAACGCGATGGCTGGCAACCCGTGTAACGCGCCTTCCCATGCGCCGGCGACCGTGCCGCTGGCGATGATGAATGCGAGTGTGCAGTTGAAACCGACGTTCATACCACTGACCACGCCATCAACTTTCTCGGGGAGCAAGTGGGCGAGAGCGATGTTGACGCAATCGCTGGGAGTGCCGTCCACGGTCCAAGTGGGGCAGCCGAATTTGCGATCCACCACGGCGGATTTGACCGAGCGATTGCGGGTCTTGGCTGCGCCGGTCCAACTCTGTTCACGAGCGGGAGCCACGACGTAGAGTTGGTGGCCGGCCTGTTGCAGCGCGGCAATCAGCTCGTGCATAAAGACCGAATCAATTCCGTCGTCGTTCGTGACCAGCAGCTTCATTAGCCCAGTGTTGGCGGTGGCCCAGAGCTGTCAGGCATTTTCTTTAAATGAAAAAGCCGCGGACATTTGTCCGCGGCTTTGAAAGCGAGAAAGCGCTGGGCTGATTACTCAGCCTTGGGCTCTTCAGCAGCCGGAGCTGCTTCGGCGGAAGGTGCCTTGTTGCCTTCGAGCTCGGCCAGAGCGGCCTTGCGGGAGAGACGGACCTTCTTGGTGCGCTCGTCGATGCCGATGCACTTGACCGTGATCGAATCGCCAACCTTGACGACGTCTTCGGTGCGGCGCACGCGGAAATCGGCCAGTTCGGAGATGTGCACGAGGCCTTCTTTACCGGGGAGGCATTCGACGAAAGCGCCGAATTCCTTGGTGCCGGTGACTTTGCCCGTGTAGATCTTGCCCACTTCGATCTGGGAACCGCCGCCGCAGAGGGCATCGATTTCCTGCACGGCGCGGTTCATCGCGTCGGCATTGTTCGAGTAGATGAAGACCTTGCCGGAATCGTCGTCGGAGATGTCGATCTGCGCGCCGGTCGTTTCGACAATGCGGCGGATGGTCTTGCCGCCGGGGCCGATGAGGAGGCCGATCTTTTCCGGATCGATCTGGATCGTCTGAATGCGCGGAGCGTATTTCGACAGGTCCGTGCGCGGGGCTGGGAGGGCGCCGAGCATGGTCTTGAGAATTTCGATACGAGCGTCGCGGGCTTGGAAGATCGCGGTCTTGGCGATTTCGAACGGCAGGCCGTTGATCTTGAGATCGAGTTGGAAGCCCGTGATGCCCTTGGTGGTGCCGGCGAGCTTGAAGTCCATGTCGCCGAAGTGGTCTTCTTCACCGAGAATGTCGGTAATGGTGACCCACTTGTCGATGGAGCCGTCGGACTTGTTGGTGGTCATGAGACCGCAAGAGATACCGGCGACGGGCGCGATGATCGGCACGCCGGCGTCCATGAGGGCCAAGCAACCGCCGCAGATCGAAGCCATTGAGGTCGAGCCGTTGGAGGCCATGATTTCGGAGACAACGCGGATCGAGTAAGGGAACACGTCTTCCGGCGGGAGCACGGGAACGAGCGAACGTTCAGCCAGCGCACCGTGACCGATTTCACGACGACCGGGGCCGGTGAAGCGGCCGGTTTCGCCGACGGAGAAGGGCGGGAAGTTGTAATGGAGGATGAAGGATTTCGAGGTCACGCCGCCGGTGAGGGCGTCGAGACTTTGGGCTTCCTTGGTCGGGCCGAGCGTGGCGATCGCGATGTTTTGCGTGTCGCCGCGTTGGAAGGTGGCCGAACCGTGCACGCGGGGGAGCACGCCGACTTCGGCATGCAGCGGGCGGAGCGATTTGGCGTCGCGCTTGTCGGCGCGGATGCCGCGCTCAAGCACGGTCTTGCGGTAGGCTTTGTATTGGAGCTCTTCGAAGACGATGTTGAGGTCGGCGTCGGAGAACTTGTCGGCGCCCAATTCGGCGACGAGAGCGGCCTTGGCTTCTTCCTTGATCGCCTTGATGTTGGCGGAACGGACGGCCTTTTCGAAACCGAAGATGGCGTCGGAAACGCGTTGCTCGGTGGCGATGCGCTCAATGATGGCGCGGGCTTCAGGCGTGGCTTTGACGAGCGGGAACTCGGCCTTGGCTTTGCCGCACTTGGCAGCGAGTTCTTTGATCGCGGCGATGATCGGCTGAATGGCCTTCTGGCCGAATTCGAGAGCTTCGATGAAGCGCTCTTCCGGCATCTGGTCGGCGGAGCCTTCGATCATCAGCATTTCGGTCTCGGTGCCGACGTAGATGAGATCGAGCGAGCTCTGGAACATCTGCTCGATCGTCGGGTTGGCGACGAACTGGCCGTCAATCTCGGCGACGCGAACACAAGCGATCGGGCCGGCCCACGGAATGTCGGAGATGGCGAGCGCGGCGGATGCGCCGTTGACCATGAGGATGTCGGCTTCGTTGATCTGGTCGGCCGACATTAGCTGGCCGATGATCTGCACCTCATTGAGGAAGCCTTCGGGAAAGAGCGGACGGCAGGGGCGGTCGCAGAGGCGGGAAGTGAGGATTTCCTTTTCGGAAGGACGACCTTCGCGCTTGAAGTAGCCGCCCGGGAAACGGCCGGCAGCGGAGTATTTCTCGCGGTAATCGACGGTGAGGGGGAAGAAGTCCTGGCCGGGGCGCATCGACTGGGCGACGCAAGCGGTGACGAAGACATTGGTTTCGCCGACACATACATTGACGGCGCCGTTGGCGAGATTGGCGTAGGTGCCGGTGGAGAAGGTCAAACCGAGTTCGGCGACCGTGACGTTATATTTCTGATTCATTACTTTCGTATTTGCGGATTGAGTGTCGCGGATAGGACGGAACGGCCAGTGACACTGGAACCGGGCGTTCCCATTGCCTCCCGGAATCGGGTGGCGGCGCAGGCAGGGCCTGACGCGGTGGTATTTTCAAATACCCACCTTGTCTCTCCGTCGTGGACGCGAGAGATTTCTGTTTGACGTCGGCCGCGCGGGTGGCGGCAAACAGAAATGTCCCGGTCTCGGGGCGGTGTCGGTAAAGACAACGGGCGACCCGCGGATCGGGTCGCCCGTGTGACAAAGTCGGTTATCGGCGAAGGCTGAGCTTCTGCAGCAACTCGGTGTATTTCGCCAGGTCGTGGCGCTTTACATAGTCGAGGAGCTTACGGCGGCGGGCCGCCATTTGCAGAAGACCGCGGCGCGAGTGGAAGTCCTTGCGATGCGTGCGCAGGTGCTCGGTCAAGTGATTGATCCGGGCGGTGAGCAGCGCGATCTGGACTTCGGACGAGCCGGTATCCTTCTCGTGGATTTTGAATTCTGAGATGATTTCGGGTTTGGAGACAGTAGACATGGTTTAGTAGTTGTTTTCACGACTGTAGGGAGCCGGGGCTCCGTGAAACCAGCGCCGCCGCGACCGAAATCGCGGTTGAGCCAGCGTCACCGTTTTAATCCGACGGAATGCCGGACCAGCCATGGTGGGAGTCCGCAACCGACGGACTTCCACTAACGCAAGGGGCGAGAATCCAAAACCGACCAGACCGGCGCAAGCGTAAAGTTGGCGGTTGGCAAAAGAGTCATCCGGCCCGGATATTGAGGCCCTTAACTTCCTTGCAGCCAGGGATCTGCCGGATTTTTTCGGCAATTGATTCTCGATGGTGAAATAGTTCGCTGCGCACCACGGCATGGGAAACCAGCACCAATAAGCGCCCGCGTTCGATGCTGACGGGGTGGGAGTAGCTTGAATTGGCCGGTCCGACCAATTCGGCCCACCGCTCGCGGATGGCCTGCTCGGGCGAATCCCGGCCAATTTTGTATTTTTCGAGTAATTGCTCGAGAACATCGTCCAATTTCTGTGTGCGACGCTTAATCTGCCGCCGTGGCTCATTGAAGGGCACATGACGAAATTCGCCGATTAATTCTTCGGCGATTCGACTGAACTGCGGCAGATCCTCAGGCATCGTGCTTTTGTGATTGTTCGGCTTCATGCAGCCGGCTGTAGCGAACAAATGTTCCAAAGGCCGTGGCACAAGCGATATAGAAACCTGCGAACCCGTCGAGGAAGCCCCGTTTTAGAAAATAAGCGCGGAAGAAACGCCAGGCCGGGCGAAGCACCGCGGCACCGAGCGAAAATTTTCCGCCGCGTGCCTGCTGCTGGTGCATAAACAGATCGGCGAAGGGATTAATCTTGGCGACGTGACTCGAGAGGGTCCGAAACGAATAGTGATGCAGGTCGCCGCGGAGCGTGACTATGGGACCGTCGCATTCCATTTTCTCATGCACGAACGCATCGCCGCCCCAGCGGGATTTCGCACGACTTATGAGCCGTAGACTGTAATCTGGATACCAGTCGCCGTGAGTGATCCAGCGGTTGAGAAACCAAACTTTACGAGGAAAGCGGGCCCCGACGAATCGCGTGGTGGAGCCATCCGCGAAAAATGCAGCGATCGACTCGCGCAGCGCCGGCGAAACTTCTTCGTCGGCATCAAGGCACAGCGCCCATGATTGCGTGGCGAGCGCGAGCGCGGCGTTTTTTGTGTCGCGATAACCTTGCCACGGCAGGTCATGCACAACGGCACCGTATTGTCGGGCAATCGCGGCGCTGTCGTCAGTTGTGTTATTGAGCGCGACCATAATCTCCGTCACCCAACCATGCACGGAGGCGAGGCAGCGCGGGAGGTTTGCCGCTTCATTGCGGGCGACAATCACGACACTGAGGGGCAAGGGAGAGCTCACGGCATTAAGTCAGATTCAAATGAGGCCGCACAGCGAGCGTGGGATTTGATAAAGATAACCGCAGGAACGCCACGCGCGGACCAGTGCTTTCTTTGCCGCGTCGCGCCGCAGCACGATGAAATGTAATCCCGCGAGCAAAGCGAGGCCCGCCGCCTTGAGCAGATTGCCGAGAAACCGCGAAATATAATAGGCGATGGCGCCGGGGCGGGTGGCGCGATCAGCCACGCGCGAACGAGCGGAGTCGAACGCATGGCGTGCCGCGTAACGAAACGTTGTGCGCGACGCAGGCATTTGGTGCAGCACCTTGGCCGCCGGCGCGAACCAGATCTCAAAACCAGCTTCGCGAATACGACGCACCATTTCGCCATCACCACCGCCAAAGAGGCTCGCGCCTTTGCGATCGAGGCCAGTGGTAAACACGCCGACGCGATCAAATATCCAACGGGGAAATGCGATATTGGCACCCATCGGGCTGTCGCGCGTCGGCAGTGGTCCGGCGTCAGCGCGAAACGCCAGTGGCGAGTGCCATTCGCGAATCCAGTCCGGCAAACCGTCGGGGAAAACGGGCACGACTTCACCGCCGACGCAGCCGATGCGCTTTGCGGTATCCGCGATAAAAGGCGCGGCGAGTTGCCGCACCCAATCTGGCTCCATCAAAATGTCGTCGTCTGCGAGCACGATGATTTCGCCGGTCGCCTCGGCGATGCCGCGATTACGCGCGTGATCGAGGCCTTGCTTCGTTTCAAGCACGTGCCGTGGAACGTGCGGAGCGGTTGTGAATTCGCGCACCACAGCGGCGGTCTGGTCGGTGGAGTTGTTGTCGATGACCAGCAGCTCCAACCTATCCGTGGGCCAATCCTGCCGCGTCATGCCAGCGAGGGTTTGCCGCAAAAAACCGGCGCGATTGTAAGTGCAAATCGCGACGGTAACGCGGGGTAGTGATTGCGGATCAGACATGGTCAGGTTGAAGCCGTTCAGGAGTTTCGCGCCAAGTGTCATTCTGAACGCAGCGAAGAATCCAGCAAGATGTGCGATGGCGTCGTCGCATTGGAGATGCGTTACGTTCAGAACGAGAAGGAGAGCGAGAACTGCCAGAAGCGACGCTGCGAAAGGACGAGCGGCCTGCAAAGAAAAAGCTTTGCGCGGACGAGGCGCGCTGGCAGCTTGCGGCGCATGGCTTTCAAACACTGGCCCGGTGTGCGAGATTATCGATTTGCGACCAAGGTAGGACGCTATTTGCGCGGTGCGCGGAAGCGCCGGCCCGATTTGAATTGGGACGAATTTCTGCGCGTGGCGAAGCAGTTCAAGCAGGACGACATGGGCAGCTTTCCGGAGCGCGGCTATCTTTATCAACTGGCCAGCGATGCGCCGGTAAACGCGCAGGTGATTGAGATTGGTTCATGGATGGGCGCCTCGACCTGCTTTCTGGCGGCCGGACTCAAAGGCCCTGATGCGCGGATTTACGCGGTGGATAATTTTCAAGGGCTCTCGCTATGCGGCGAAGACGTGGCGTGGTATCAACGTCATTTCCAAAAGCTCGGGACGAACAGCACGTTGGATATTTTTAAAGCCAACTTTGCCGCGCTCGGCCTATCGGCGCGGGCTGAACCGGTGGTTAGTGATTCCCTTGC
>Ga0207868_1000971_pt1 | contig 23868 bp, 21 predicted proteins | sample Passage237B_FD_187370 | JGI IMG/M metagenome (GOLD analysis project Ga0207868, IMG submission 187370) | Cellulose adapted compost microbial communities from Newby Island Compost Facility, Milpitas, CA, USA - Passage2 37B (SPAdes) (version 3) ... | reverse complement strand
CCGGTCTTTCGACCGGCCTTCCTTGGTTGGTTATGCCGCTTCGGCCTGATGCCCTGCGTCCGGTGGCACCGGCCGGAGGGTGAGGCCGAAGCCTTCGGTGTCGATGAGGACGGTCTGGCCGTCCACCACCTGGCCCGAGAGGATTTCCTCGGCGAGCTTGTCCTGCACGTGGCGCTGGATGACGCGCTTGAGCGGACGGGCACCGTAGGCGGGGTCATAGCCCTCGTTGCCGAGCCACTCGCGGGCGGCATCGGTGAGCTTGAGGGTGATGTCGCGTTCCTTGAGCAGGTTCCTGAGCCGGCCCAGCTGGATATCGACGATGGCGCCCATATGCGCGCGCTCCAGCCGGTGGAAGATGATGATGTCGTCGATCCGGTTGAGGAACTCGGGGCGGAACGAGGCCTTGACCACATCCAGCACCTTACCGCGCACGCGCTCGGCCTCCGCTTCGTCGCCATCCGGCAGGTTGACCAGGAACTCCGAACCGAGATTCGAGGTCAGGATCAGGATGGTGTTGCGGAAATCGACCGTGCGGCCCTGCCCGTCGGTGAGACGGCCATCGTCGAGCACCTGCAGCAGGATGTTGAACACGTCCGGATGCGCCTTCTCGATCTCGTCGAACAGCACGACCTGGTAGGGCCGCCGGCGCACCGCCTCGGTGAGGAGGCCGCCTTCGTCGTAGCCGACATAGCCCGGAGGGGCGCCGATGAGACGAGCCACCGAGTGCTTCTCCATGAACTCGCTCATGTCGATACGCACCATGGCGGTGTCGTCATCGAAGAGAAACGAGGCGAGTGTCTTGGTGAGCTCGGTCTTGCCGACGCCGGTGGGGCCGAGGAACATGAACGAGCCGATCGGCCGGTTCGGGTCCTGCAGCCCTGCCCGCGCACGGCGCACCGCCTTGGAGACGGCCTCCACCGCCTCGGTCTGGCCGATAACGCGCTGCGAGAGCGTCTCTTCCATGTGGAGCAGCTTCTCGCGCTCGCCTTCGAGCATGCGATCGACCGGGATGCCGGTCCAGCGGCTAACCACCTGGGCGATATGGCTGGGCGTGACAACTTCCTCGACCATCGGGTTGTCGGGCTTGCCGTCGCCGTCCGGATCGTCGGTGGCCTTGATGCGGCGCTCGAGATCGGGAATCACGCCATAGGCGAGCTCACCGGCCCGGGCGAGGTTGCCCTGGCGCTGGGCGAGTTCGAGTTCGGTGCGAGCCTTGTCGAGCTCCTCCTTGAGCTTCTGGCCGCCCTGCATGCGCTCCTTCTCAGCCTGCCAGCGCGCGTTGAGCGCATTGGCCTGCTCCTCGAGATCGGCCAGCTCCTGCTCGAGCCGGGCTAGACGGGACTTGGAGCCCTCGTCGGTCTCCTTCTTGAGGGCCTCGCGCTCGATCTTGAGCTGCATGATGCGCCGGTCGAGCTCGTCGAGTTCCTCGGGCTTCGATTCGGCCGCCATGCGCAGGCGCGCCGCGGCCTCGTCGATGAGGTCGATGGCCTTGTCGGGCAGGAAGCGATCGGCGATGTAGCGCTTCGAGAGGGTCGAAGCAGCGACGATGGCGCTGTCCGAGATACGGATGCCGTGGTGCAGCTCGTACTTTTCCTTCAGTCCGCGCAGGATCGAGATGGTGTCCTCGACCGTCGGCTCGTCGACGAAGACGGGCTGGAAGCGGCGGGCGAGCGCGGCGTCCTTTTCGACATGCTTGCGGTACTCATCGAGCGTGGTGGCGCCGACACAGTGAAGCTCGCCGCGCGCAAGCGCCGGCTTGAGGAGGTTGGAGGCATCCATGGCGCCGTCGGTCTTGCCGGCGCCGACGAGGGTGTGCATCTCGTCGATGAAGAGGATGATCTGCCCGCCGGCCGCGCCGATTTCGCTGAGCACGGCCTTGAGCCGCTCCTCGAACTCGCCACGATATTTCGCACCCGCGATGAGGGCGCCCATGTCGAGCGACAGCAGCGACTTGTTCTTGAGCGAGTCCGGCACGTCGCCATTGACGATGCGGATGGCGAGGCCTTCGACGATGGCGGTCTTGCCCACCCCCGGCTCGCCGATGAGCACCGGGTTGTTCTTGGTGCGGCGACTCAGGACCTGGATGGTGCGGCGGATTTCCTCGTCGCGGCCGATGACCGGATCGATCTTGCCCTCGCGGGCAGCCGCGGTGAGGTCGCGGGCGTACTTCTTGAGCGCGTCATAGGCGTTCTCTGCCGATGCGGAATCGGCGGTGCGGCCCTTGCGCAACTCGTTGATCGCCTCGTTGAGGGCCTGCGGGTTGAGCCCGGCCGTGGCAAGGATCTTGCCCGCATCGGTGTCCTTCTCGACGGTGAGGGCGAGCAGCAGCCGCTCGACGGTGACGAACGAGTCGCCCGCCTTCTGCGAGGCGCTCTCGGCCGTGTCGAAGACGCGCGCGAGTTCGCGGCTCAGGTAGAGCTGGCCGGCATCGCCGGAAACTTTGGGGATGCGCTTGAGAGCGGCCTCGGTTTCGGCCCTTGCGATGCGCTGGTCGCCGCCCGCCCTGGTAATGAGACCCGCCGCCATGCCCTCTTCGTCGTCGAGCAGCACCTTGAGCAGGTGGACGGGGGCGAACTGCTGGTGGCCCTGGCCGAGCGCCAGCTGCTGCGCATTCTGGATGAAGCCGCGCGCGCGCTCGGTGTACTTTTCGATGTTCATTCAACTCTCCTCTCTGGCACGCCGGAGCCGCCCTCGATGAGGCACGAATCCAACGTCTGAAGCGTTGATTTGGCTCAAGCCCGTTGGGGCGTGGCCAGATCAGGTCCCGGCGCCCGCTCGGCGGCGCTGCCGGTTTCCACGCGAGATATGGGCATGGATTCCGAAACGAAAAGGCCGGGATCGCTCCCGGCCTTCGAAACTTTTCACGTTGGCCCGATGGCTTACTCGGCCGGCGCATTGCCGGCGGTGAGGAAAGCCGGCAGCCCGATATCGGGCTGCGGCGCACCGGCGGGATCGGCTCCCTCGGTTCCACCTTCACCATTGCCGCCACTGCCGCGCGAACGACGGCGCGGACGGCGCTCGCGCCGGCGCGGCGCAGCTTCGCCCTCGGCGGCCTGAGCTTCGCCGCCTTCGGCCTGGACCTGCACCTCGGCGGGCTGGGCTTCGCCCTCACCCGACGCGGGCTGATCGGCGCCCTGCGGCTGGGAGTTGCCGTTGCCGCCATTCTGCTGCGGCTGCTGCTGGAAGGGCTGGCGCGGCTCGGGCGACGCGAACCGATCGTTGATCGGCGCGAAATCGTCGTCGTAATCGTCCTCTTCCTGCACCTCGCCGCGGAACTGCGCCTGCTGCGCCTGCTGGGCGGCGGAGATGATGCGGAAGTAATGTTCGGCGTGCTGGAGGTAATTCTCGGCCATCACGCTATCGCCCGAGGACTGCGCATCGCGAGCGAGCTGCAGGTACTTCTCGGCGATATGGGCGGCGTTGCCGCGCACCTTCACGTCCGGGCCGTTGCTCTCGTAGTTGCGGCTCAACGGGTTGCCGTGCTTGCGGCCACCATTGTTGTTACGCCCGCGGGAGCGGTTCTTGTTATTCTGCTGGTTTGGTCTCATCGTCTCTTTTCAAGCCTTGGAAAAGAACACTAAGGCAACAACTGGCCATCGGGCACTGTGACTTGCTGCGAGATTAGACCCGCCTTGCATCCGGCAGCCCCTCCAAAGGGTTGCGGCCTTCCGTCTGCAGTGCCTGAGCTATCGACGATTGGACCACTTCAGGCCCATCGCAGCGAACCGGTTTCCTCCACCGAGTGTCGCGCTGCCGATACGCAGCTTGCTGATGAGCGGGGTGGCCATCACCTTGGGAGCGGGCGACCCGCAACCTTGACAGCAAGCGGAACCTATATGGTTCGCCCCGGTATTCCAAGCACAAAATATGGGCTCTCCCCGCCGCCACTCAAGAGGCAGGCTCGATTTTTGCCACGACCATGCGTTCGTGGCCGGCCAGATCATACTCGAGCTCGATGGATTTGAACCCCATCTCGGCGAAGATGTCGGTGACATCGCTCCCCTGCCCGGTGCCGATTTCGAGCAGCACCACGCCCTCGCGCCGCAGGTGCGCCGCCGCCTCGCGGGCGATGGCGCGATAGGGGCGGAGCCCATCGGGCCCGCCATCGAGGGCGAGGCGCGGATCGTGCTCGCGCACCTCGACCATCAGCGTCTCGATGACGGCGCTTTCGATGTAGGGCGGGTTGGAGACTATGAGGTCGAAGCGCTCGCCTGGCGCGACGGGGTCGAACCACGAGCCCTGCCGGGTCTCGAAGCGGTCGGAGACGCCGTGACGGGTGGCGTTGAAGCGTGCCATGTCGAGCGCGTCCCTGGAAAGATCCACGGCGACGGCGCTCATGTCCGAGAACTCGGTGAGCATGGCGATGGGGATGCAGCCGGTGCCGGTGCCGAGGTCTAGAATACGCGGATGATCGAGCGGTCCGACGATCTCGAGGCCGCGCTGCACCAGCATCTCGGTTTCGGGCCGCGGCACCAGGGTAGCGTCGTTGAGCCTGAACGAGAGCCCCCAGAAATCCTTTTCACCGACGATGCGACTTACCGGTTCCCCCTTGAGGCGGCGGGCGGCGAGGGTTTCGAGTGCCTTGAGCTGCTCGGGGCCGGGCTTGTCGCGCTCGCGGTTGACGAGGGTGAGCCGGTCCATGCCGAAGGCGACCTGGGCGAGGATGCGCGCATCCAGCTCCGCCGTGTCGATGTCGGCGCGGCGGAACAGGTCACGCACTCCCCTCCATGCGGCCCCTACGGTGAGTGTCAGGAGATTCCCTCCATCGCGGCGAGCTGCGCCGCCTGGTTTTCGGTAATCAGAGCGTCGATGAGTTCGCCCAGCGCGTCCCCCGCGATCACCTTGTCGAGCTTGTAGAGCGTGAGATTGATGCGGTGGTCGGTGACCCGGCCCTGCGGGAAATTGTAGGTGCGGATGCGCTCCGAGCGGTCGCCCGAACCCACCTGCTCCTTGCGCGCATCGGATCGGGCCGTGTCGCGGGCGTTGCGCTGTTCCTCGTAGAGACGGGCCTGCAGCACCTTCATGGCGGTGGCGCGATTCTGGTGCTGCGATTTCTGCGAGGCAGTGACCACGATGCCGGTAGGCAGGTGGGTGATGCGCACCGCCGAATCGGTGGTGTTGACGTGCTGACCGCCGGCGCCCGACGAACGCATCGTATCGATGCGGATATCCTCGGGCTTGATGTCGATGTCGATCTCCTCGACCTCGGGCAGCACGGCGACGGTGGCGGCGGAGGTGTGGATGCGGCCCTGCGCCTCGGTGGCAGGAACGCGCTGCACCCGGTGCACGCCCGATTCGAACTTGAGCTTGGCGTAGACGCCCTTGCCCGAGATGTTGGCGACGGCCTCCTTGTAGCCGCCAACTTCGCCCGGGCTTTCCTCGAGCAGCTGGAATTTCCAGCCCTGCAGGTCGGCATAGCGCTGGTACATGCGCATCAGATCACCGGCGAACAGCGCCGCCTCATCGCCGCCCGTGCCGCCGCGCACCTCGAGGATGACGCTCTTTTCGTCGGCCGCGTCCTTGGGGAGCAGCAGGATGCGAATCTCCTGCACCGCCTGCTCGATCCTGGGCTTCAGCTCCTCGATCTCGGCGAGGGCCATCTCGGCCATTTCCTTGTCGCCCGACTTCGCCAGCTCCTCCGCCGCCTCGAGATCGGCGACGAGCTTCTGATAGGCCTGGATGGGCCGGACGATCGGCTCCAGCTCGGCATATTCCTTGGAAAGGCGGACATATTCTTCAGCCGACGGACCAGACGCGAGCGCCGCCTCGATCGAGTCGAAGCGCTTGGTCATGGTGTCGAGCTTGTCTTGGGGAAGTGAAGGCATGGGGCCCTAGATAGCGAGCCCTTGCTGTTCTGCCCACCCCAATAGGAGCTCGCGGATCGGGGGGCCGGACGCGCCTTCGGCAAGGGCGGCGGCGATGGCCTCCTGCACGGGCTTGAGTTCGAGCCCGAGGATCATCTCCTTGATCGGGCCGACCGAAGGCGGACTCATCGACAGTCGGGTCATGCCGATGGCGAGAAGCGCCAGCGCCTCGACGGGGCGGCCGGCCAGCTCGCCGCACATGGTGAGCGGCACATTGTGTTTTTTCGCCATGTTGACGACGTGCCTGAGGGCACGCAGGCGCGGCAGGGCGATGGGGTCGTACGCCTTGGCGACGCGCGGATTGCCCCGGTCGGCAGCGGTGAGGAACATGACGAGGTCGTTCGAGCCGATGGAGACGAAATCGGCCTCGGGCAGCACCTGGTCGAGTTCGAACAGCAGCGAGGGCACCTCGATCATGGCGCCCAGTTCGAGCTTCGAGGGCACCGGCCGGCCCTCGTGCCGGAGGCGCTCAACCTCGCGCTCGACCTCGACCCGCGTCTGGCGGAACTCCCATGTGTCGGTGACCATGGGGACGAGAATCTTCAACGGCCCGCCATTGGCGGCCTGCAGCAGGGCGCGAATCTGGATGCGCAGCAACCCCTTGCGGTCGAGCGCGAGGCGTAGCGAGCGGAAGCCCATGGCCGGGTTTTCCTCGGCCTCGGAGCGCAGATACGGAATTACCTTGTCGCCGCCCACATCGAGCAGGCGGAAGACGATGGGCTTGCCCTCGGTGAGCCGGATCGCCTCGGTATAGAGCTCGACCTGCTCCTTGAGACGCGGCAGGCGCGAGGCGATCATGAACTGCAGTTCGGTGCGGAACAGCCCCACCCCCGCCGCGCCCGTATCGCGCAACATGGGCAGGTCGGCCACCAGCCCCGAATTGTGGAGCAGCGTGATCTCGATGCCGTCCCTGGTGATGGCCGGCTTGTCCTTGAGTTCGAGATAGTGAGCACGCCGCTTGGCCGAGAGCCGCACCTTGTCGACATAGACCTGGATCATGTCTGGCGTCGGCCGCAGGTGGACGGTGCCGGCCGGGGCATCGACAATGATGTCGTCGCCCGCCTCGCACAGAGAGACGATGTTCTGGGCCTGACCGACGGCCACCAGGCCGAGCGACTTGGCGACGATGGCGACGTGCGAGATGGCCGCCCCTTCTTCGAGCACCACCGCGCGCAGCCGGCTGCGATCATACTCGAGCAGCTCGGCAGGCCCCATGTTTCGCGCCACCAGGATGGCGTTTTCCGGCAGCTCCTTGGTGCCCATGGCGTTGCCGTCGCCGGTGAGGATACGCAGCAGCCGGTTGGCGAGATCGTCGAGATCGTGCAGGCGGTCGCGGATATACGGATCGGTCTGCCGCATCATGCGGGCGCGGGTATCGTTCTGCACCCGCTCGACCGCCGCCTCGGCGGTGAGACCGTTGTCGATCGCCTCCTCGAGTCGCGCCACCCAGCCACGGTCGTTGGCGAACATGCGGTAGCTCTCGAGAATCTCTCGGTGATCCGAGAAGCTCTGCATGTCGCCATGGCTGAGCATGTGGTCGATGGAGAGCCGCATCTTGTCGAGCGCCTCGCCCAGGCGCTTGAGTTCGACCTCGATATCCTCGGCTACGAAATTGGTGACGACGACGCGCGGGTCGTGCAGCACGACAGTGCCCAGCGCCACCCCATCGGTGAAGCCGGTGCCGACGAATGTGCGCGGCCGGCGCAGGTCGATGTCCTGCCCCGGCTTGATTAGGGCGCCGAAGTCGGCCGTCGACATCATCTCGGCGAGCAGCGTCGCCGTGGTGAGCATGGCCTCGATCTCGTCCTCGCCATAGGTGTGGGCCTCGCGGTTCTGCACCACGAGCACGCCGAGCGTCTGGCCGGCGCGCAGCACCGGCACACCGAGGAAGGCGAGGAACGCCTCTTCGCCCGTTTCGGGGCGATAGGCATAGGCGGGATGGAGGGAAGCGTTGTCGAGGCTGAGCGGCTCGGCCTGCTTGGCGATGAGGCCGACAAGCCCCTCGCCGAGTCGCAGCGTGGTGTTATGCACGGCCTCGGGCTTGAAGCCGCGATTGGCGAAGAGTTCGAGCTGGTTATCGTCGCGCAGAACGTAGAACGAGCACACGTCGGCGTGCATGTTCTGGGCGATAAGGTCTACGATCTTGTCGAGCCGGGCCTGCGAAGCCAGCGGCTCCGCCATGGTTTCGCGCAACTGCCTCAAGAGCACGCGCGGCCCGCTGATCGCTGATGCCATCATCCCTGCCCGGCGGCCCCGCGCCGCCTAACGGCCCGGGGCATCCGCCGAAAGAACGGAGACCTCAGGCGTCCTGTCTGTCCAACCCGTAATACGTATGGAGGGCGCGAACCGCAAGCTCGGCATACTCGTCATCGATCAGCACCGAGGTCTTGATCTCGGACGTGGTGATGAGCTGGATGTTGATGGACTTGTCGGCCAGCGCCTTGAACATCGAGGCGGCGACGCCCGCATGGTTGCGCATGCCGACGCCCACCACCGAAACCTTGGCGCCGCCCTTGGCGGTGTTGAGGGTGCGGTATTCGAACTTGCCGGCCGCGCTGGCCGCTTCGAGCGCCTTGATCGCCTTGTCGTGCTCGGCATCGGGCACGGTGAAGGTGATGTCGGTGGTGGCGCCATCCTCGGAGATGTTCTGCACGATCATGTCGACGACGATCGACTCGTCGGCGAGCGAGCCGAAGATCGACGCGGCGACACCCGGCCGGTCCTTCACATCGCGCAGCGTGATCTTGGATTCGGCGCGCGCCAGGGTGACGCCCGAAACGATCTGCTTTTCCATGATCTCATCCTCATCGCATACGAGCGTGCCGGGAACGCCCGGCGTACCATCGGGCGCAATCTGGGGCGCATCCGGGTCATCGAAAGTGGAACGGACGGTGAGACGCACCTTGTGCGCCATCGCCATCTCGACCGAGCGGATCATCAGCACCTTGGCGCCGAGCGAAGCCATTTCCAGCATCTCCTCGAAGGAGACCTTCGAAAGTCGCTGCGCCTTGGGCACGATGCGCGGGTCGGTGGTGTAGACGCCATCAACATCGGTGTAGATGTCGCAGCGGTCGGCGCCGACGGCGGCGGCGACGGCCACGGCCGACGTGTCGGAGCCGCCACGGCCCAGCGTGGTGATGCGGCCGGAAGGCGCAATGCCCTGGAAACCGGTGATGACCGGCACCACGCCCTCGGCGAAGCGCTTGTTGAGCTCGGTGGGGTCGATCTCGACGATGCGTGCGGCGCCATGGGCGTCGTCGGTCTTGATCGGCACCTGCCACCCCTGGAAGGAGCGCGAGGGGATGCCCATCTCGGCGAGCACGATGGCCATGAGGCCGGCCGTGACCTGTTCGCCCGAGGCGACGACGGCGTCATACTCGCGCGCATCGTGGAGTTTGGAGGCCTCGTTGACCCAGCCGACCAGCTCATTGGTCTTGCCGCTCATGGCCGAGACGACGACGGCGACTTCGTTGCCGGCCTCGACCTCGCGCTTGACGTGGCGCGCCGCCTGGCGGATGCGCTCGACGGTGGCGACGGACGTGCCACCGAACTTCACTACGATACGGCCCAAGGCCCCTACCCCGAATTTGCCCGCCCGAACCGGCGGGTACGCTCAAGAATTGCGCGGGGGTGTGCCACAAAGGCGGGCAGGAGGCAACGGGGACGACGTCGCGTCTCGTACCGGGCCCAGGCGGCGTTGCGGCGTCTTCCCGGCTTGCATCGCGGGCTGGCGGGGCCGATAACCCTCTCCATGACCGACACCACCATCAATACCGACGAGATCGCCAAGTTCGCGGCCATGGCGGACGAGTGGTGGGATCCGAAGGGCAAGTTCAAACCGCTGCACAAGTTCAACCCGGTGCGGCTGGGCTATGTGCGCGACAACGCCATCCGGCATTTCGGCAAGGATGCGAGCGTGCGGCGGCCGCTCGAAGGGCTGCGGGTGCTCGATATCGGCTGCGGCGGCGGGCTACTGAGCGAGCCGCTCACGCGGTTGGGCGCTGCGGTGACAGGCATCGATGCGGGCGAAAAAAACATCGCGATTGCGAGGTTGCATGCCGAACAGTCGGGGCTACAGATCGATTATCGCGCCGTGACGGCCGAAGCGCTTGTCGCCGAGGGCAAGGCCTTCGACATCGTGCTCAACATGGAAGTACTGGAGCATGTCGACAACGTGCCGCTCTACATGAAGAGCTGCGCCGAGCTGACGGCGCCGGGCGGGCTCTGCTTCACCGCCTCGATCAACCGGACTCCCCGGGCCTGGGCGCTCGCCATTGTCGGGGCCGAGTACGTGCTGGGCTGGCTGCCGCGCGGCACGCACGATTACCGCAAGTTCCTCACCCCCGAGGAGATCGCGGCGCTGCTGAAGCGCAACGGGCTGAGGGTGGTCGAGAAGGTGGGCGTCACCTTCAATCCCCTCGCCGACGAGTGGCGGCAGAGCCGCGACACCGGCGTGAACTACATGGTGCTGGCTGAAAAGCCGGCCTGAACTGAGTCAGCCGACCACCAGCGTCTCGCCGCCGAAGCAGAGGGTGACGGTGCCACGGATGGGCTGGCCCGAAAGGTCCTCGTCCCAGTACATGAACCAGCCATGCTCGCCATAGGTGCGGTCGAGCGCGAGGACGAGCTGGGCGTCGACTGAACTGGTACGGGCCATCAGGTGCGCGGCTTCGTCGGAGAGCATGGCGCGGATGGCGCCACCATTGGTGGTTTCGGCCGGGGTGAGTTGAGCGTGGTGCATTTCATTCCTCCTCGGCGCAGGTGACGATGGACTGTCGCGCCGTTGCCGAAAAGATTTGCGCGGGCTGGTTGAATTGTTCCTGAACGGAATGTTTAGGCGCCACGCGGCGCGAGCCACCAACCGTACCGATGGGTACGGTTTTGACTACCCGTTCATCGTCACTTTGCGCTAGAAGAAGACAAAACGCCGGACGACCGGCCAGCCGCTTTGAGGAAACCGATGCCCACCTATCGCTCCAGAACGACCACCCACGGCCGCAACATGGCCGGCGCCCGCGGCCTGTGGCGCGCCACCGGCATGAAGGATGGCGACTGGGAAAAGCCGATCATCGCGGTGGTGAACTCGTTCACCCAGTTCGTGCCCGGCCACGTCCACCTCAAGGATCTCGGCCAGCTGGTGGCGCGCGAGATCGAGGCGGCCGGCGGCGTCGCCAAGGAGTTCAACACCATCGCGGTCGATGACGGCATCGCAATGGGCCATGACGGCATGCTCTATTCGCTGCCCAGCCGCGACCTGATCGCCGACAGCGTCGAATACATGGTCAATGCGCACTGCGCCGACGCCATGGTGTGCATCTCGAACTGCGACAAGATCACCCCCGGCATGCTGAACGCCGCGATGCGCATCAACATCCCGGTGATCTTCGTTTCTGGCGGCCCGATGGAGGCCGGCAAGGCGCTGGTGAAAGGCAAGCTGCAGGCGCTCGACCTCGTGGACGCCATGGTTATGGCGGCCGACGAGCAGTATTCCGACAACGAAGTGCAGCTCATCGAGGAGAACGCCTGCCCCACCTGCGGCTCGTGCTCAGGCATGTTCACCGCCAACTCGATGAACTGCCTCACCGAGGCGCTCGGCCTCAGCCTGCCCGGCAACGGCACGACGCTCGCCACCCACTCGGACCGCAAGCGGCTCTTCCAGGAAGCCGGCCACCTGATCGTCGATCTCGCGCGCCGCTATTACGAGCAGGGCGACGAGTCGGTGCTGCCGCGCTCCATCGCCACCAAGGCGGCCTTCGAGAACGCCATGGCGCTCGATATCGCCATGGGCGGCTCGACCAACACGGTGCTGCACATCCTCGCCGCCGCGCATGAGGGCGGGGTGGATTTCACCATGGACGATATCGACGCCCTCTCCCGCAAGGTGCCTGTGCTGTGCAAGGTCGCCCCGGCCAAGAACGACGTCCATATCGAGGACGTGCACCGCGCCGGCGGCATCATGTCGATCCTCGGCCAGCTCGACCGCGCCAACCTGATCAACCGTGAAACGCCGACCGTCCATTCGGCGACGATGGGCGACGCCATCGACCGCTGGGATATCTCCCGCACCAACTCGGACGGGGTGCGCAACTTCTACATGGCGGCACCGGGTGGCGTGCGCACGACGCAGGCTTTCAGCCAGTCCAACCGCTGGGCCGAGCTCGATCTCGACCGCACCGCCGGCGCCATCCGCTCGCCCGAGCATCCGTTTTCGAAGGATGGCGGCCTCGCCGTGCTCAAGGGCAATATCGCGCTCGATGGCTGCATCGTGAAGACGGCGGGCGTCGACGAGTCGATCCTGCAGTTCTCGGGCCCGGCCCGCGTGTTCGAGAGCCAGGACGCCGCGGTGAAGGGCATTCTCTCCAACCAGATCAAGGCCGGCGACGTGGTGGTGATCCGCTACGAGGGGCCGCGCGGCGGCCCGGGCATGCAGGAAATGCTCTATCCCACGAGCTACCTGAAGTCGCGCGGGCTGGGGAAGGCCTGTGCGCTGCTGACCGACGGTCGCTTCTCGGGCGGTACGTCGGGCCTCTCGATCGGCCACGTCTCGCCCGAAGCGGCGGAAGGCGGCGCCATTGGGCTGGTGCGCGAGGGCGACATCATCGACATCGACATCCCCAACCGCACCATCAACCTCCGCGTCTCGCCGGCCGAACTCGAGGCGCGCCGCGCCGAGCAGGACAAGCTCGGCTGGAAGCCCGCCGAGCCTCGCAAGCGCCACGTCTCGGCGGCTCTCAAGGCCTATGCCCACTTCGCCACCAGCGCCGCAAAGGGCGCGGTGCGCGATCTGAGCATGCTGGACGACTGAGCTGGTACATAGCGGAGAAGATTGGGCGGGTCGCATCGCGGCCCGCCCTTTCTCTTGGCCCTGCAAGAATGCCGCCCTAGCTCTGCCAAAGCCCTTCGGGCCTGGCGACGCTAGAGGAGAGCCGTGCGGGCAAGCGATTGCGGCTCCCTCCCCTGGATGGGGAGGGTAGCGGAATTTGTCGCGTAGCGACTTGGCGGAGCTTGGGTGCGTGACGCCCCGCCCCCTCAGTTCGCCTCTTCGGGCAAATGCGGGAGGGGGAGGAAGTCGATGCCTTCTTCGATGAGTTCGGCGACTTCGTCGCGGGTGGCTTCGCCGTAGATGCCGCGTGGATCGGCTTCCTTGAAGTGAATCTTGCGGGCTTCCTCGGCGAAGCGGTCGCCGACATAGTCCGCCTCCGCCATCACCTTCTTGCGCATGGCGCGGAGGAACTCGCGAATCTCCGCCTGCATCGGGTGCCCCGAACTGAGCGACAGCTTGTCGGAGGTGATGCGGCTGACGGCGGGGGCCATCAGGGCCTTGTCCACCTTGGCCGAACCACAGATGGGACAGGTAACGATGCCCTTGGCGTGCTGCTCCTCATAGGCTTCGGCAGAGCGGAACCAGGCATCGAACTTGTGCTGATTTTCGCAAGCGAGCGAATAGGTAATCACGCTGTTTCGTCCTCGCGGGCGGCTACCGTACCGGCCGGTTCGGCAACGGATAGCGAAAACGGCCGGGCATTGGCAAGCGCGGGAACCTTGCCGCGCGCCTCGTCCACAGCACTGAGGTCGATATCGGCGACGGCAATGCCGGGCCCCTCGCCGCCGAGCTGGGTGAGGATCCTGCCCCAGGGATCGATGATCATCGAATGGCCCCAGGTGGAGCGGCCGTTCTCATGGTTGCCGGCCTGCGCAGCGGCAATGACGAACGAGCCGGTTTCGATGGCGCGGGCGCGCAGCAGCACCTCCCAATGCGCCTCGCCCGTGGGCACGGTGAAGGCGGCGGGCGCGGAGATGACCTGCGCCCCGACCTCGGCCAAGGCACGATGGAGCTTCGGGAAGCGCACATCGTAGCAAATGGTCATGCCGAGCCGGAAACCCGGCGCATCGGTGACGACCGCGGTGTCGCCGCCGGCATAGGTCTCGCTTTCGCGATAGTTCCTGAGTCCGGGCAGCGTGGCATCGAAGAGGTGGATCTTGTCGTAGGTGGCGGCGATCGACCCGTCGGGACGGAACAGCACCGAGCGGTTGGCGAAGCGTCCATCGGGCAGCGCTACTGCGAGAGAGCCGAGATGGAGCGTGACGCCCAGCCGCCGGGCGATGCCGGCGGCGCGCGCGATGTCCGGGTTGCCTTCCCACGGGCCGGCAACGGAGCGCAGGCCCTCGCGATTCTCGGCAAAGACGACGCTGACCTCGGGGCTCAGCAGGTAGGTAGCCCCCTGCCCTGCCGCATCGGTGGCAAGGGCTTCGAGCTGGTCGAGATTGGGACCGGGGCGGATGCCCGAATTCATCTGCAGGGCGGCAACGCGCATGTGTGCTCCGGAGCGTTCTCGGAAAAGTCGCAGGCTCTTCCGGTTCGAAAGCGCGACAAGACTAGCTCAGTCCGCAAGCAGCGGATCCAGCTGGCCGCGGCGCTCGAGCGCCGCCATGTCATCGTAGCCCCCTACATGGGTGTCGCCAATGAAGATTTGCGGCACCGTGCGACGGCCATGGGCGCGCTGCACCATGGCCTGGCGCACTTCCGGATCGTCAGCGTCGATCTCCTCGAAGGAGACGCCCTTCTCGGCGAGCAGGGACTTGGCGGCGTGGCAATAAGGGCACCAGCCGGTTGTGTAGATTTCGACCTTCTTCATTGAAGTGGCAGTGGTTCCTGAGAGGGGTGCCGGGTTGCCGCCTATGTGGTGGCGGATTTCCTAATTGGAAGATTCCTGACCGACGACAACTCGAGCAAAGCTGATCACGTCGACTTTATCAACGCCCGCTTTGGTAAGGGTGCGGGTGATGGCGGCTACGGTGGAGCCGGTCGTGATGACGTCATCGACCAGGATGACGCGGCGCCCCCGCAGCCGTCCGATGAGATCCGGATGTGGCCGGAAGGCACCGGCGACATTGCGGTGGCGCGCGTCCCGGGTGAGCCCCACCTGCTGCCGGGTGTAGCGGTGACGCTCGACGAGGCCCGGATCGACGGGAAGGCCGGTGAGGCGGCCGAGCGCCCGAGCCAGTTCCGCGGACTGGTTGTAGCGGCGCGAGAACAGGCGCCAGCGATTGAGCGGCACCGGGACGAGCACGGCGTCGTCGCCCCACAGTTCGTGACCGGCACGGTGCATCAGCCGGGCACAGAACCGGGCGATCTCGGGCCGGTCGCCATATTTCATGCGGGTGACGATGGCGCGCGCCACCGCGTTGTAGAGCACGGCGGAACGGGCGCGATCGAAGGGCGGCGGATCGGCGATGGCCTCGGCCGAGAGCGCGCCGGGCCCGAGGTCGCGCTGGAAGGGCAAGCCGAGGCGCGGACAGTACGGCGCGGTGATGGGGCGCAGCTTGCCGAAGCAGCGCGGGCAGAGCGCATCGGAGGCAGCGACAGGCGCGTGGCAATCGAGGCAGGTGGGCGGATAGAGGAGGTCGAGTACGCCCCGGCCGAGGCGTTGCAGCACCTCGGCGGGTCGCAGCGTTTTGACAAGCTCGCCCCCGCTCTCCATAAGCGGCATCTTACGTGCAACGGCCGAGCCTGACCATGTCCCCCCTGCCCCCCAGAGTGTTCGACCGAGCGCTGATCGCCAGCCACCTCAGGCGGCGCAAGGGGGAGGACGACTTCGTCACGCGGCTGGCGCTCGACGAACTGGGTGACCGGCTGCTGGCGGTGACCCGCGATTTCGAGGCGGCGCTGATCATGGCGCCGGACGCAAGCGGCCTGCCGGTGATGGGCCGCTCGGCCAACGGCGTCTTCCGCTACGAGCGGGTGGCGACGGTGGTGCCGTCCGAAGGCGTGCCGCTGGTCGAGCCGGAGGCGCTGGAGCTGCCGCGCAGCGACTACGACCTCATCGTTTCGGTGTTCGACCTGACGGTGGTGAACGACGTGGTCGGCTTCCTCGCCCGGCTGCGCCACCATTTGCGGCCCGACGGGCTGCTGATGGCAGTGGCGATCGGCGGGGCGAGCCTCAACGAGCTGCGCGAGGCCTGGCTGACGGCCGAGGCCGAGGTGAATGGCGGGGCATTCGCCCGGGTGGCGCCGTTCATTCCGCTGCAGGACGCAGGCGGGTTGCTGCAGCGGGCAGGCTTTGCCCTGCCGGTAACCGATGTGGAGACGCACACCGTGCGCTACGGCCATCCGCTGAGGCTGATGGCGGAACTGAAGGCGCTGGGGGCGCAGAACCCGCTGGCCGAACGGCCGGGCCGGCCGGTGACGCGCCGCCTGCTGCAGGCGGCAGTGGAAGCCTATGGCGCGCTGGCGCTCGACCCGGATGACCGGGTGCGTGCAACGCTCGAGCTGATCTGGATGAGTGGTTGGGCCCCGCATGAGAGCCAGCAGAAGCCTCTGCGCCGCGGCAGCGCTACGGTAAGCCTCAGGGACGTACTGCGAAAGGCGGATTAACTGCCCGCGTTGGCCATGGCCGCACTGGCCTTGGTGGACACCGTGTTGAACATCGTGCTCAGGCTGCTGCCGAAGGCCGTCATGGCCATGATTGCCCCGACTGCGATCAGGGCAGCGATCATGCCGTATTCGATGGCGGTGGCGCCTGCCTCATCTTCCGCAAAACGGCGCAGTCCGGCCGAAAATTCCTTCATGACGTCCCCCTTGGTGCGCTTTCGGGAGAAGTCCTGGACTCTCCCGGCGCTGAAGCGCGATGAACCCCTGACTAGAGCAGATCGCACAATGCGGCGATCAGCGGTTCATCGGCCGGGGGCATGGGATAGTCGCGCAGAGCCTGCGGCCTGACCCACTTGAGGGCGGAATGCTCGCGCGCCACAGGCGTCCCCTGCCACTTCCGGCACACGTAAAGTGGCATCAGAAGATGAAAGGTTTCGTAAGAGTGGGAGGCAAAGCTTAACGGTGCAAGACAGGCAGACTTGGTAGAAATACCGAGTTCTTCTTCGAGTTCGCGGATCAATGCCGCTTCCGGAGTCTCCCCCTCCTCGAGCTTGCCGCCGGGAAACTCCCACAGACCGGCCAGCGACTTGCCCTCGGGCCGCTGAGCGATGAGGACGCGGCGGTCGGCATCGACCAGAGCCACGGCGGCAACCAGCATCAGCTTCATCAGCGACCCCAGTCCGGCGCGCGGCGATAGGAGTAGGAATAGACTTCGCCGAAGCCGAGCGAAGCATAGAGATTGAGCGCCGGCAGGTTGTCGGCCAGCACCTGGATGGCCGAATGGTGGGCGCCGCGCGAGCGCACCCAGTTGAGCGCCGCCCCCATGGCCGAGCGGCCATAGCCCATGCCGCGGGCCGAGGGGTGGGTGACGACATTGAGGTAGATGCCCATGCCGCTGGCCATGCAAGCGAGCACCGCCGCCACCGGCAGGCCGGCCTTGTGATAGACCAGCACGCCCCGCGCCTCGCAGGAGATTTGCCCGATGACCTGGGCCAGAACCTCGATGGTCTCGGCCGAATAGCCCGACATGTGGGCCTGCGCCTTGTACCACTCGGGATCGTTGGGATCGAAGTAGCGGATATTGTGCTCGACCGGGAAATCAACGTCGGGCATTTCCATCGCCATCACGAGGGAGGGCTCGAACTCTTCCCACTGCAACCCGTCGAGCACCTCGACGATCTCGAGCGGGGTCAGCGGCGTGACGCGGAAAACGGGCGGAATGCCATGCGCCAGCGAAAGCTCGGCCAGCCGCTGCAGGCGCTCCTCGGCATATCCGCCATCGGAAAGATCGAGGCAGTGGATCGAGTTGGCCCGCTTGGTGTAGCCGCGCGCATAGCGCCACACCCACAGCCCGTCATGTGCCACCTTGAGGGCGGGCCAGGCGGTGAGGGTTGCTCCCTCGATCTGGCTGACGCTGAGCGGAACCATCAGGACCGGTAGTCGCCGTTGATCGTGATGTAGCCATGCGTGAGATCGCAGGTATAGACCGTGGCGGCGCCCTGGCCGAGCCCGATGCCCACGGTGATCTCGATCTCCTCGTTCTTCATGTAGGCCGAGGTCTGGGCCTCGTCGTAGTTCGGGTCGCGCTCGCCCTCGGTGGCGACGCGGATGTCGCCGAAGCTGATCGACAGCCTGTCGCGGTCGGCCGGCTCGCCCGCCTTGCCCACGGCCATGACGATGCGGCCCCAGTTGGCGTCCTCGCCGGCGATGGCGGTCTTGACCAGCGGCGAGTTGGCGATGGACTGGGCGATGCGGAAGGCGCTCCGGTCGCTCTCGGCGCCCTCGACCCGGACCGTGACCATCTTGGTGGCGCCTTCGCCGTCGCGCACCACATGGATGGCCAGTTCATGCAGCACGTCGGCCAGCGCCTCGCCGAAAATCGCGGCGCGCGGATCGTCGGCCGAGGTGATCGGCTCGATTGCAGCCTTCTGGGTCGCGAAGACGAGGCAGGTGTCGGAGGTCGAAGTGTCGCTGTCGACGGTCACGGCGTTGAAGCTCGCATCGATCGCCGGCTGGAGCAGGCCCTTGAGCACCTCGGCCGAAATCGGCGCGTCGGTGAACACGAAGCTCAGCATCGTCGCCATGTCGGGCGCGATCATGCCCGAGCCCTTGGCGATGCCCGAGATGGAGACGGGGACCCCATCGAACTCGACGGTGGCTGTCGCCACCTTGGCGAAGGTGTCGGTGGTCATGATCGCCTTGGCAGCGTCCATCCACGGCCCGGGCGCAAGGCGGCTCGCAAGGTCGCCTGCGACATCGGCAAACTTCTCGGCCGGCAGCGGCTCGCCGATCACGCCGGTCGAGGCGAGGAAGATCTCGGAGGGCGCGACGCCCAGCGCCTTGGAGACGATATCGGCCGAGAGCTCGACCGCGGCCCTGCCCTTCCTGCCGGTGAAGGCATTGGCATTACCCGAATTGACCAGCAGCGCCCGGGCCTTGCCGCCCGGCAGGTTGGCGCGGCACCAGTCGACGGCGGCCGAGGGGCATTTCGACCGGGTGAGAACGCCCGCCACCACCGTCCCCTCGTCCATATGGACGAGCAGCACGTCGGTGCGGTTCTTGTACTTTATCCCCGCTTCGGCGGTGGCAAAGCGGATGCCGGCGATCTCGGGCAGCTCCGGATAGGTCTTCGGAGCAAGCGGGGAAACCGGGTGAGCCATGATACGCGTCCTCACTGGCCTGATTTTGGTCCACCCGTTTGCCCCAACCCTCGTTCCCGTGCAAGTCGTGATTGGCCGACCGGCGTCGCGATCGTCCCAGCCCTTCCGGTCACCAGCGCCCGGTGGCGATGAACCCTCCGAAGCGCTTCTGGATGGTGGGAAAGACGAAGTAAACCATCGCCACGACCATGAGCGGAGCGACGATGATGTTGCGCTCCCAGATGGGCCAACCCTCGGTGAAGGGCGCGACGGCATAGATGATGGCGGTGATGAGCGGGTAGACGGCGATCATCACCAGCAGCGCCAGGCGGAGCCGGGCCGCAGCCGAGGGCGCAGCGGGCCGGGCGGGCGCTGAAGGAGTGGTTGAGTTGGTCATAGCAACCTCCATATGAACGATACGGATCGTTCTATATAAACGGAACGTATCGTTCAAGTGGCAGGGAATGGATTTTTGCGCTATGGCTCTGAGCATGGCCTTGGCCGGGCGTGAACGTGAGTAGATATGATTGAGAAGCGGCAGGAGACGCCGATGGATCTCACCACCCAGCCAGAATCGCGCCGCTCGATCGGCGCCGCCCGCAACCCCGAGAGTCACGAGGCGATCCTCGAGGCTGCGCAGGCGATCCTCGCCGAGCACGGCTATGCCGGTTTTTCCATCGAGGCCGTGGCGCGCCGCGCCAAGGCGGGAAAGCCCACCATCTATCGCTGGTGGCCGTCCAAGGCGCACCTGCTGCTCGACGTCTACACCCGGCTCAAGGAATCGATGCTCGAGCCCGATACCGGCACGCTCGAGGGTGACCTCAGGGCCTTTCTGGGCAACCTGCTCGCCTTTTGGTCCGGCGCGCCGGGCGATGTGTTCCGCTCGCTGATCGCCGAAGCCCAGACCGACGCGAAGGCAGGCGAGGCGCTGCGCGAATACTGCCTCAACCGTGTCCGCCACACCGCGAGCCTGATCGACCGGGCCAAGGCGCGCGGCGAGGTAAGCGAGGACGTGGACAGCCTCGCCGGATCGGACCTTTTGAGCGCCTATGCCTGGAAGCTGCTGCTGACGGGACGGCTCGACGGCCGGGAGCGCGAGGTGGAGGCCGTGGCACGCATGATGGCACGGGGAATGGGGAAGTAGCCCTGCGCGCAATGAAAAAGGGCGCCACGGGGGCGCCCTTCTTGTTTTGCATCAGGCCGCGATCAGGGCGCGTCTTCCGTCTGAGCCTGGACCTGGGCGGCAAGCGCCGGGTCGGGGATTTCGACGGGGTACTTGGCCTTGTACTCGGAGACGGCGGCGTCATACGCGTCGTAGATCGCCTGCTGACCGAGCTGGGACTGCAGCTGCTCGTAGGGCAGCGGCGCGGTCGGACGCTTTTCCTCGACCTTGATGATGTGCCAGCCGAACTGGCTCTTCACCGGGTCCGATACCTTGCCGACTTCGAGGGCGAAGGCCGCGGTCTCGAACTCCGGCACCATCTGGCCTTTCTGGAAGAAGCCCAGATCGCCGCCCGTGGTCTTGCCCGAGGGATCGATGGTCTTTTCCATGGCCTCGAGCTCGAACGGCTTGCCGCCGTCCAGGGCCGCCTTCACCGCCTTGGCCTCGTCCTCGGTGGCAACGAGGATGTGGCGGGCATGCACTTCCTCTTCCGGCCTGAACTCGGCGACATACTTGTTATAAGCGGCGCGCACCGTTTCCGGCGTGACGGCGTTGGCGATCTTTTCAGCAAAGAAGATCCGGCGCAGCGCCTTCTCACTGAGATAGTTGGAGCGCGCCTTGAACTCGTCAGTCTGGTCGAGGCCGTTTTCGCGCGCGGCTTCCGCCATCACCTTCATGTCGATGAGCACCGAAAGCAGGAAGGCGCGCTGCTGATCGGGCGGCACCTGCTGCAGCTGCTGGCCGATATCCTCCGCGGCAAGGCCCAGGTCACCCTCGGTGATCTGCTTGCCACCCACGGTGGCGATAACGGTGTCGGGGCCGATCTCCGCGCTGGCGGGGGGAGCCTCGGAAGGCGTCGCATCCTGCGCCATGGCCGCGGGCGACAACGCCAAAGCGGTGGTGACGAGCAGGCCCCCGGCAAGGGTCTTGAGGGCGGAACGGAACCCGTTGGGGGTCTTGTTGGTCATTGGTGAAGTTCTCCTCGGGACGGCGCTCGGCCCCCGGCTGGCGCAATGGCCGCGAGGTGTCGCCTATTTCCATTCCGTTGACAAGCAAAAGACCCGCTCTTACATGTCCCAGCACTTCAAAGAGTGTTGACGGGTCAGGATCCCGCCGCATGCCGGAAAGCCGGCGCACGAGCGCCCACCGGCCCGCAATCAAAGGACATATTCATGGTGCTGGCTGCAATCGCCAAGGCGATCTTCGGTTCGTCGAACGACCGCCAGGTCAAGAAGTACCTCCCGCGGGTGCAGGCGATCAACGCTCTGGAAGCCGAGTTTTCGAAGCTGAGCGACGACCAGCTCCGGGCCAAGACGCAGGAGTTCAAGGACCAGCTGGCGCAGGGCCGGACCCTCGACGACATCCTCGTCCCTGCCTTCGCCACGGTGCGCGAGGGCTCTAAGCGCGTGCTCGGCATGCGCCACTTCGACGTGCAGCTGATCGGCGGCATGGTGCTCAACAACCGCTCCATCGCCGAGATGCGCACCGGTGAAGGCAAGACGCTGGTGGCAACGCTCGCCGTCTACCTCAACGCGCTCGAAGGCAAGGGCGTGCACCTGGTAACGGTGAACGACTACCTGGCCCGCCGCGACGCCGAGTGGATGGGACGGCTCTACAACTTCCTCGGGCTCTCCATCGGCATCATCGTCCACGGCCTCGACGACGCGCAGCGCAAGGCCGCCTACGACGCCGACATCACCTATGGCACCAACAACGAGTTCGGCTTCGACTACCTGCGCGACAACATGAAATACAGCCGCGCCCAGATGGTGCAGCGCGGCCACCACTACTGCATCGTCGACGAAGTGGACTCGATCCTCATCGACGAGGCGCGCACCCCGCTCATCATTTCCGGCCCCTCGGCCGACCGTTCGGCGCTCTATGAGCTGGCCGACAGCCTGATCCCGACGCTCGAGGAAGGCGACTACGAGATCGACCTCAAGCAGCGCGCCGCCACGTTCACCGATGCCGGCATCGAGAAACTGGAGGCGGCGCTGGAGGCCCAGGGCCAGCTGCGCGGCGGCAACCTGTTCGACGTCGAGAACGTCGCCATGGTGCACCACCTCAACTCCGCCCTGCGCGCCCACAAGATGTTCCAGCGCGACAAGGACTACATCGTCCGCAACGGCGAGGTGGTGATCATCGACGAGTTCACCGGCCGCATGATGCCGGGCCGCCGCTATTCGGAGGGCCTGCACCAGGCGCTGGAAGCCAAGGAACGCGTAAGAATCCAGCCCGAGAACCAGACGCTGGCCTCGATCACCTTCCAGAACTATTTCCGCCTCTACAAGAAGCTGGCCGGCATGACCGGTACGGCAGCGACCGAGGCCGAGGAGTTCGGCGACATCTACGGGCTCAACGTCGTCACCATCCCGACCAACGTGCCGGTCAAGCGCATCGACGAGGATGACGCCATCTTCCGCACCGCGGCCGAGAAGTTCGAGGAGATCGCCGAGCTGATCGCCGACTGCCGCAAGCGCGGTCAGCCCGTGCTGGTGGGCACGACCTCGATCGAGAAGTCGGAAATGCTCGCCGAGCTGCTGCGCAAGAAGGGCGTCGACAACCTGCAGGTGCTGAACGCCCGCTACCACGAGCAGGAAGCTTATATCGTCGCCGATGCCGGCGTGAGCGGCGCGGTGACCATTGCCACCAACATGGCCGGCCGCGGCACCGACATCCAGCTGGGCGGCAACCTCGAGATGCGCATCGAGCGCGAGCTCAAGGACGTACCCCCCGGCCCCGAGCGCGACGCGCGCATTGCCGAGATCAAGGCGCAGATCGCCGCCGACAAGGAGAAGGTGCTGGCCGCGGGCGGCCTCTACATCATCGGCACCGAGCGCCACGAGAGCCGCCGCATCGACAATCAGCTGCGCGGCCGTGCCGGCCGCCAGGGCGACCCCGGCCATTCGAAGTTCTTCCTGTCGCTGCAGGACGAGCTGATGCGCATTTTCCCCGTCGAATCGATGGATTCGATGCTGAGCAAGCTCGGTCTCGAGCAGGGCGAGTCCATCACCCATCCATGGGTGACCAAGGCGATCGAGCGCGCCCAGGCCCGCGTCGAAGCCCGCAACTTCGACATCCGCAAGAACATCCTCAAATACGACGACGTGATGAATGACCAGCGCAAGGTGATCTTCGCCGAGCGCCTGGAACTGATGGATTCCGAGGACGTGTCGGAAACCGTCACCAACATGCGTCACGAAGTGATCGAGGACATCGTCGCCAAGGCCATTCCCGAGCGTTCCTATGCCGAGCAGTGGAACATCGAGCAGCTCGCCGAGGCGACCAAGACCTACCTCAACATCGAAGTGCCCATCAAGGAATGGGCCGAGGAGGAGGGCATCGACGCCGAAGCGGTGCGCGAGCGCATCACGGCGGCCGCCGACGAATTCATGGCGGCCAAGCTCGCCCGCTACAGCTCCGACATCATGCGGCAGGTGGAAAAATCGATCCTGCTGCAGTCGATCGACAGCCTGTGGCGCGAGCACCTGGTGACGCTCGACCACCTTTCCAAGGTGATCGGCTGGCGCGGCCTGGCCCAGCGCGACCCGCTGAACGAATACAAGCGCGAAGCCTTCGAACTGTTCGAGCAGCTCCTCTCGCAGCTGCGCGAACTGGTCACCACCCAGCTCAGCCATGTCGAGATCCAGATGCGTCCGCCCGAGCCGCCGCCGGCCCCGGACCTCTCGGAGATGGCCGCCATCCACATCGACCCGACTTCGGGCGAGAACGATGCCGCGACCGGCTTCTCGGGCACCATTTCGCGCGCCCTCGGGCCGGCCCCCGGCCTCGCCGCCTTCGCCGCGGCGGGCGCCGCCCAGAGCGGGGACG
>Ga0207868_1000967_pt1 | contig 23915 bp, 22 predicted proteins | sample Passage237B_FD_187370 | JGI IMG/M metagenome (GOLD analysis project Ga0207868, IMG submission 187370) | Cellulose adapted compost microbial communities from Newby Island Compost Facility, Milpitas, CA, USA - Passage2 37B (SPAdes) (version 3) ... | reverse complement strand
GGGAGCCGTTGGCGTGCGCAGCTTCGCTTGCATCGGACCGCTGATTGGACGAAATCATGACTCCTCATAGTCCAACGCGCCAGCGATTGGAATGACGGCGGAGTTCCCATGTCCAGGCGGATGAGCGTGGAAATCGAGCGGTTTCCGATCGCCGGCACCTTCTCGATTTCCCGCGGCTCGAAGACGGAAGCCGCCGTCGTCACCTGCTCGATTTCGGACGGCGATGCGGTAGGACGCGGCGAGTGCGTGCCCTACGCCCGCTACGGAGAATCGCTGGAGAGCGTCGCGGCGGCGATCGAGGCGGCCAGGAGGCATGTCGAAGGCGGAATCGACCGCAACGGACTGCTTGCAGTGATGAAGCCGGGGGCAGCCCGCAACGCGGTGGACTGCGCGCTGTGGGACCTGGAAGCCAAGCAGACGGGCCGGCGCGCCCATGTCATCGTCGGCAGGGAGGCCCCGCGCCGGCTGACGACCGCGATGACGATCTCGCTCTCCGATCCGGAAACGATGGCCGCGCAGGCGCGCGCCCAGGCTCACCGGCCGCTGCTCAAGGCCAAGGTTGGCGCCGACGGCGACATCGCCCGCATGCGGGCCGTCGCCGCGGCCGCTCCGGACAGCCGCATCATCCTCGACGCCAACGAGGGCTGGACCGAGGGCAACATCTCGGACAACCTCGCCGCGGCCGCCAGCCTCGGCATAGCCTTGATCGAGCAGCCGCTGCCGGCCGGCCGGGACGAGATGCTGCGCCATATCCCCCACCCCGTTCCGGTCTGTGCCGACGAGAGCCTGCATACGGCCGACGACCTGGACGAACTCGTCGGCTGCTATGATGCGATCAACATCAAGCTCGACAAGACCGGCGGCCTCACCGCCGCGCTCGTGCTGCGCGAGCGGGCGCGCTCGCTCGGCTTCGGGGTCATGGTCGGCTGCATGGTCGGCACGTCGCTGGCAATGGCGCCGGCGGTGCTGCTCGCGCAGGATGCCGACTTCGTCGATCTCGATGGTCCGCTGTTGCTTGCCCGCGACCGCGAGCCCGGCCTGGACTACGAAGGCTCGCTCATCCTGCCGCCCGAGCCGGCGCTGTGGGGCTGATGAGAGTCAGCGCGACCAGACCCGTGCCGGCGAGCGCAATGCCGGCCATCACGAAGAAGCCGGAGGAGCCGAGCGCGGCGTAGAGCGGGCCGGAGAGCAGCGTGACGACCGCCATCGACAGGCCGTTGGCGAGAAACACCAGGCCCTGCGCCGATCCCAGCCGCTCCTCGCCCACAGTCTCGGCGATCATCTTCGGCACGCCGATCAGGACGAGCCCGGTGGAGAACGCATGGAGTGTCTGGAGCAGCACGAAGCCGGGAATGCCCCCGCCCAGCGGCAGCACCAGCGGAAACAGCGCCCAGCGCAAGACCGCGGCGAATCCTGCAACCAGCAGCACGCCTGGCGTCGACAGACGGCCGAAGACGCGGCTGAACAGCATCATCACCACGATCTCGGTGACAACGGCCAGCGCCCACAGCAGGCCGATCATGGTCTCGCCGATGCCGACCGCCGTCCAGTAGATCGTGCCGAAGGCATAGAGCAGCCCGTGGCTGGCGTTGATCACGCCGGCGCCGGCCGCGAACAGGATGAGTCGCCGATTGAGCAGCGAGGCCGGCGCTTCGGCCAGCCGCTCGGCCGACAGCGGCGAGGGCTGGCGCGGCCTGCCGAGGCGCGGCGCCTGCAGGCTCGCGACAAGCGTCAGCGCGAGGCCCGCCGAGATGATGATCGGCACGGCGCCGGCGCCGGTTGCCGAGAGGATCGCGCCGGCGCCGAGATTGGCCGTCAGGAACGACGCAGAGCCCCATTTGCGCATGGCGGGATAGTCTGCGCCGAAGCGCCGCACGCCCGACAGCGCGAGTGAATCGGCAAGCGGCGAATGCGGCGTCCAGAAGATGTGCAGCACCAGAGAGATCGCCAGCACGGCGAGGTAGCCCGGCTCCAGCAGGTAGCCGATCGAAAGCAGCAGCGTCGCCGCGACGGCCGCGATCAGCACATGCGCCCGCTCCCGCACCCGGTCGGCGAAAGCCGTAACGAACGGCGTCGTCACCACGCGCAGGAACATCGGCGCCGACAGCACCACGGCGATCTGCGTGGCGTCGAATCCCCTGTGCTCGAGCCAGAGCGGGAAATAGGGCAGATGCACGCCGACCGGCAGGAACAGCGCACCGAAGAGCAGCGACATGCGCAGCTCGAAGCGCGGCGGCTTGACGAAGACGTCGGAAGCTTGGGCCGGAGCGGCCATCGGAAATCCTGCCGGGAATCGGCGCTACACGCGGCGGCACTCGCGCTTATCACGCATCGCCACGCCAGCAAATGGACCAGCCCGGCGCCGGGCAGGTGGCAGCGGCACGCATCCGCCATTCGTGTCGGGTTGTGCTCTCCGCCCTCCCCGCGCTAGTTGAAGCCCGGCTCAGCAAGGAGAAAGCGGCATGGATCTCGGCATTCGTGGCAGGAAGGCAATCGTTTGCGCATCGAGCCGTGGTCTCGGACGCGGCTGCGCCATGGCGCTCGCCGAGGCCGGCTGCGATCTCGTGGTCAACGGTCGCGACGCCAGGGCCCTTGCCGAAACGGCCCGCGACATCCGCGACCACTTCGGCGTGGAGGTCCACGAGGTCGCCGCCGACGTCTCGACACCGGAGGGGCAGAAGGCGCTGCTTTCGCCCTTCCCGCAGGTCGACATTCTGGTCAACAATAATGGTGGTCCGCCGCCCAAGGATTTCCGCCAGCTCGACCGCGCCGCGCTCCTCGAAGGCGTGACGCAGAACATGGTCACGCCGATCGAGCTGATCCAGGCCGTCATCGACGGCATGGCCGAGCGCGGCTTCGGCCGCATCGTCAACATCACCTCGATGTCGGTCTACCAGCCGATCGCCGGGCTCGACCTGTCATCGGGCGCACGCGCCGGCCTGACCGCGTTCCTCAGCGGCATTGCGCGCACCGTCGCCGGGCGCAACGTCACCATCAACAACCTGCTGCCCGGCAAGTTCGACACCGACCGCATCCGCAACACCATGCGCTTCGCCGCCGAGCGGACAGGCACGAGCATGGAGGAGATGGCCGAGCGCCAGGCCAGGGAGATTCCGGCCGGTCGGCTTGGCAGTCCGGAGGAATTCGGCCGCGCCTGTGCCTTCCTCTGCTCGGCCCATTCCGGCTACATCACTGGCCAGAACCTGCGCATTGACGGCGGGCTTTTCCCCGGCGCATTCTGATCATTCGCGCGCATTCAGAACATTAGGAAACGGGGGCAATGCCTTGAAATTACTGCGAATTGGGCCGGCGGGTGCCGAGAGGCCTGCGATTCTCGACGCTGATGGTGTCGCCCGCGACGTGTCTTCCGTCGTTCCCGACTATTCGCCCGAAACCGTTTCGCTGGACCTGATCGCGCGCCTGGGCGCGCTCGACGCGACGAAACTGCCGGCGCTGCCTTCCGCCGCGCGCATCGGAGCGCCCCTGAAACGCGTCGGCCACTTCGTCGCGATCGGCCTCAACTATGCCGACCACGCAGCCGAGACGGGCGCGCCGATCCCCAGGGAGCCGATCATCTTCTCCAAGGCGCCGAACTCGCTTGCGGGCCCGAACGACGACGTCATGCTCCCGCGCGGCTCGCAGAAGACCGACTGGGAGGTCGAGCTCGCCGTCGTCATCGGCAAGCGGTGCGACTATGTCGAGGAGAAGGATGCACTTTCCCACGTGCTCGGCTACGCGGTCTGCAACGACGTGTCGGAGCGTGAATACCAGGCCGAGCGCGGCGGTCAGTGGATCAAGGGCAAGAGCGCGCCGACCTTCGGTCCACTCGGGCCGTGGATCGTCACGCCGGACGAGGTGCCGGATCCGCAGAATCTGGACCTCTTCCTTGACGTGAATGGCGAGCCTGCGCAGCGCGGCAACACCAGGACGATGATCTTCGGCGTCGCGCATCTCATCTCCTACGTTTCGAGCTTCATGGTGCTGGAGCCGGGCGACGTGATCACGACCGGCACGCCGCCGGGCGTGGGCATGGGCCGAAAGCCGCCGGTCTACCTCAAGGCAGGCGATCGCATGCGGCTCGGCATCGTCGGGCTTGGCGAGCAGAACCAGAAGGTCGTCGCCCGCCAGGGCTGACGTGATTGCAAGTGATGGAAGAGAAACCGGCCAAGTCTGCGCGCCTGAGCGACCTCGAGGAAGCTGCGCTCTTTTTCCACCGCCACCCCATCCCGGGCAAGCTGGAGATCCAGGCGACCAAGCCGCTCGGCAACCAGCGTGACCTTGCACTCGCCTATTCGCCTGGCGTGGCCGCACCATGCCTCGCCATCCATGCCGATCCCGCGGCGGCGGCCGACTACACCGGCCGTGCCAACCTTGTCGCCGTCATCTCGAACGGCACTGCCGTGCTTGGTCTCGGCGACATCGGACCGCTCGCCTCGAAGCCGGTAATGGAAGGCAAGGCGGTGCTGTTCAAGAAGTTTGCCGGCATCGACGTGTTCGACATCGAGATCGACGCGCGCGAGATCGACCGCATCGTCGATACCGTGGCGGCCCTCGAGCCCACCTTCGGCGGCATCAACCTGGAAGACATCAAGGCGCCGGAATGCTTCGAGGTCGAGGAGCGGCTGAAGGCCCGCATGGGCATCCCGGTCTTCCACGACGACCAGCATGGCACGGCCATCATCGTGGCAGCGGCCGTACTCAACGGGCTGGAGCTGGCCGGCAAGCAACTGGGCGAGGTCAAGATCGTCTCCTCCGGCGCGGGCGCGGCCGCCCTCGCATGTCTCAACCTGCTGGTGGCGATGGGCGCCAGGCCCGAGAACATCTGGCTCACCGACCGGCATGGCGTTGCGTACAGAGGCCGCGTCGAGGAGATGGACCGCTGGAAGGAGCCCTACGTCAAGGAGACCGACGCGCGCACGCTTTCCGACGTGATCGGCGGCGCCGATGTATTCCTGGGCCTTTCCGCCGCGGCTGTCCTCAGGCCCGACCTTCTTGCCCGGATGGCGGAGAACCCCCTGATCCTGGCACTCGCCAACCCGACGCCCGAGATCATGCCGGAGGAAGCGCGGCAGGCGCGGCCCGACGCGATGATCTGCACCGGGCGGTCGGACTATCCGAACCAGGTCAACAACGTCATCTGCTTCCCCTACATCTTCCGCGGCGCGCTCGATGTCGGGGCCCGCGCCATCAACGAGGAAATGAAGATGGCGGCGGTCGAGGCGATCGCCGCGCTCGCTCGCGAGGAGCCTTCGGACGTGGCCGCGCGTGCCTATTCCGGCGAGACGCCGATCTTCGGCCGCGACTACCTGATTCCCTCGCCTTTCGACCCCCGCCTCATCCTGCGCATCGCCCCGGCCGTGGCGAAGGCGGCGATGGCAAGCGGTGTGGCGACCCGCCCGATCGACGACATGGACGCCTATGTTGATAGGCTGAACCGCTTCGTCTTCCGCTCCGGCCTGGTGATGAAGCCGGTCTTCGCGGCCGCAAAGGCCTCCAGCGCGAAGCGGGTCATCTATTCGGACGGCGAGGACGAGCGCGTGCTGCGCGCCGCCCAGGTCGTGCTCGAAGAGGGAATCGCTCGGCCAATCCTCATCGGCCGCCCCCAGGTGGTCGAGACGAGGCTCAAGCGTTACGGGCTGAAGATTCGGCCGGGCACGGAGTTCGAGCTGATCAACCCGGAAGACGACCCGCGCTACCGCGACTATGTCGATCTGCTGATCCAGCTCGGCGGGCGACGCGGCGTCACACCTGAGGCCGCCCGCACGCTGGTTCGCACCAACGCAACGGTGATCGGGGCACTCGCCGTGATGCGCGGCGAGGCCGACGCGGTGATATGCGGCATCGAGGGCCGCTTCGACCGGCACCTGCGCAATGTCGACCTGATCATCGGCAGGCGCGAGGGCGTATGCGACTTCTCCGCCCTCTCCCTGCTGATCTCGCAACGCGGCATCACTTTTCTCACCGACACCTACGTCACGCTGGACCCCACCGTGGACGAGGTGGTCGAGATGACGTTGCTGGCAGCCGAGGAGATCCGCCGCTTCGGCATAGAGCCCAAGGTGGCGCTGCTGTCGCATTCCGATTTCGGCTCGCACGACTCGCCGAGTTCGCTGAAGATGCGAGAGGCCGCGGCACGGCTGAAGAAGATCGCGCCCGACCTCGAGTCGGATGGCGAGATGCACGGCGATGCGGCGATCTCCGAACCGCTGCGCCGAAGGGTCTACCCGGAGTCGACGCTCAGCGGCGAGGCAAACCTGCTCGTCTTCCCCAATCTCGACTCGGCCAACATCGCGCTCAACACGATCAAGGCGATGATGGACGCGCTCCATGTCGGGCCGATTCTGCTGGGTGCGGCGCGCCCCGCCCACATCCTGACGCCCTCGGTCACGTCCCGCGGCGTGGTCAACATGACCGCTCTCGCCGTTGTCGAGGCCGGCCATCGCGCCGAAGGCGCGGCGCGCCCCTGACCCGCGCGCAAATCTCAACAGAAGATTAACCCTGGCCGGCCTAGTCCCAGTGGTGGGCAGAGCGCACGAGTCGCGGAGCGGGACATGGTATTTGCCATCGGCCGGGCAAGGTTCACGTCGAACCCCGCGCGGGCTGCGCTTCTGACCGCTGCCGCGCTGGCGACAGTGCTTGCAGTCCAGCCGTTGCAGGCCGGCCCCGCAACCTGTCGCCAGATCGAGGCCCAGCTTGCCTCCACGGGCGCCGATCCGCGCGCGGCGCGCAAATACGACCGTGCCATCCGCGCCCAGAGGCTGGAGCTGCAGAAAATCAGCGCTCAGCTCGCCAATGCCGGCTGCGGGGGCCTTTTCGCCGCGCTTCGCCCACAGTGCGGCATGCTGAAGGAAACCATGCGCCGCATGGAGCGGAACCTGTCCTCGCTGGAGCAGGCGCGGGCACGACTTCCCGCCGGGCCGAGCCAGGCCGAGCGCCGCCGCCTGCAGGCGGCGTACGCACGCAGCGGCTGCACGGCCGACGCCGAACTCGAAACCGCGGCCCTGCCGAAGCTCAAAGACGAACAGCCGTCGCTGTACGACCGGCTGTTCGGCCGACGGGACAATGGGCAGGCTTCGGGCGAACCGGCTTCCGGCGGCGAATTGCGCGGTGCGTTCTCGGCGCGGCAACCCTATCGTGCGCTGTGCGTGCGTGCCTGCGACGGTTATTTCTTCCCCGTCGCCTTCTCCTCCTCACCGCTCAATTTCACCAACGACCAGCAGGCTTGCGAGGCAGCCTGCCCCGGCACCGAGACCGAAGTCTACTATGACGAGGTTCCGGACGAAGACGGCTCGAAGATGCGGTCGGGCCGCACCGGCGCGCCCTATGCCGAACTGCCGACGGCGTTCCTCTACAAGCGGGCCGGCTACAAGCGCCCGGCTGCCTGCGGCTGCAACCCGCGCAAGGATTTCTCGGTCGTTGCGGGCGCCAAGCCGGAGCCTGACGATTCGGAGGCTCTTGCTTCCGCTCCCGCCCTCGACAGTGAGGCTTCGTCGGGCGCCCCCGATCAGGACGGCAGCCCGATCGTGCGGGACGACGCTTTGACAGCGCCGGTTGAGGAAGCAGCCGCGCCCGAGGAGCCGGTCGCGACATCCGAGAAAACCGCGAGCGTCGAACCGGACGAGACGCGGAAGAAGCCTGTCAGGGTCGTCGGGCCAAAGTTCCTTCCCGACCCAGAAGAGGCAATAGATCTGCGAGCTCCGGGCCGGACTCACGGCCTGTGAGCGCGAGCCTGAGCGGCAGGAAGAGCGCCCTGCCCTTGCGGCCGGTCCGCAGCTTGAGCGCGTCGGTCCAGGTCTTCCAGGTGTCGCGGTCCCAGGGTTCCGGCGGCAGCGCGTCGAACGCCTCGCGCACATAGCCCGCATCCTCCTCGGACAGCGCGAGTCTTTCCGCCACGCCCTCGTTGACGATGCGCCACCAGCCGCGCACGTCGGCCATCCGTTCGATGTTGCCACGAACCGCCATCCAGAACGCTTCCGCCTTCGGTCCGTCGATACCAAGCGCCGCGAGGCGCGGCGCTGCCTGCTCGAACGGCATTTCGTGCAGCAGTGCCCTGTTCAGGACGAGCAATTCGGCCGGGTCGAATTTCGCTGCCCCTCGCGAGGCCGATGCGATGTCGAATCGGGCCGCCAGCTCATCGAGGCTGCGCGCGGCCGCGACACTCTCCGAGGTGCCGATCAGCACCGCCAGCGAGGCGACCGCCATCGGCTCGATCCCGTCCTCGCGCAGTCCAGCGATCGACAGGGAGCCGCTGCGCTTGGACAGCCCCTCTCCGGTCGCGGCCGTCAGGAGGTTGTGGTGGCCGAATTCCGGCGGTTGGGCGCCCAGAGCCTGGAAGAGCGCAATCTGCGCTCCGGCATTGGTGACATGGTCGTCGCCGCGGATCACATGGCTGATCTCCAGGTCGATGTCGTCCACCACCGAAGTCAGCGTGTAGAGATAAGTGCCGTCCTCGCGCACCAGCACGGGGTCCGACAGCGAGGCGAGATCGACCGTCTGGCGGCCGCGGCACAGATCGTCCCAATGAACCTCCGTGCGCTGCGGCGAGAACGGGTCGGACCCGAAATTCGGCAGCAGGAAGCGCCAGTGCGGCCTGCGCCCCGCCGCTTCGAGGGCCCTGCGCTCGTCCAGGGCGAGCTTCAGCGCTTCGCGCCCGTAAACCGGCGGCAGTTTTCGCGACAGGCGCACCTTCCGCTTCAGTTCAAGCTCTTCCGGCGTCTCGTAGCAGGCGTAGAGCCGGCCTTGCCGCTTCAGCCGTTCGACCGCCTCGTCATAGAGCGCGGTTCGCTCGGACTGGCGGCAGATCGCGTCCGGCCGGATGCCGAGCCATTCGAGATCGCGTTCTATCGCGTCGGCATACTCGCGTTTCGAACGCTCGGCGTCCGTGTCGTCGAAGCGCAGGATGAAGCGCCCGCCGCGCTGCCTGGCGAACAGCCAGTTGAACAGCGCCGTGCGTGCATTGCCGATGTGGATGCGGCCGGTGGGCGACGGCGCGAAGCGGACGGTAACGGTCATGGGCGCGAGGTAGCCGAAGCTCCCGATGCTGACAAGGCGCGGGCGTGGAGCGACCTGGAAACGGCAACCATGAGCACGCAGGCGAGAAAGCAATAGGCTCCCATCGCCGCTATCTGCAGCGGATAGCTTACGCCGAGGTCGATCAGAAAGCCCGTCAACCCCGGACCCATCGCCGTCGCGAACACCATGAGCGCGGTGGTCAGCGCACGGATCGCGCCCAGGTTCCTGACGCCGTAGACCTCGGGCCAGAGCGCGCCGAACAGCGTCGACGACATCCCGTAGGACAAACCCATGAGGCCCATGAAGACGACGGCCGACCACCACGCCTCGACAAACGCGAGTACGAGACAGGCAAAGCCGAGCGGAATGAGGAAGATCGGCAGCAGCGAAACCGCCGAGAATCGATCGATGAGCTGCCCCGCCACGAGTGCCGATATCACCGTCAGAGTCGAGGAAACGAAGAAAGTCGAGGCGAACATCTCGAGCGACCAGCCCCTCAGCTCGACCAGATAGACCTGATGGAAGAACACCGTCGTTCCGATGAAGCCCGGCGCCATGACCCCGAGTAGCAGCAGATAGAAGAACGGATCGCGCACGGCCTCGCTGCGCGTCCAGTCGCGCGCCGCCGCTTTCAGCTCAGTCCGGCCTTCAACTGCCTGCGGTGAACGCTCAACCGCCACCAGCGCCGCAATTGCCGGCAGGGCGACCAGGACAAGCGATGCCGCGACGACCAGCCAGCCGTTTCGCCAGCCGAAGGCAAGCGCCATCCCGACAAACAGGGTCGGAAACACCGCCTCCCCCGCATTGACGCCGATTGCCGCCAGCGAAAGCGCCTTGCCGCGCTGGGCAGAGAACCAGCGGCCAACCGCGGTGAAGGCATTCTGGCTCATCATGCCCTGCCCGAACAGCCGAAGCAGGTAGATCGCGATGGCGAGCAACGCGATGTGTCGCGAGAAAGCCATCAGCACGCAAGCCATTGCAAGTATGGGCACGATGAGCAGCGTCACACTGCGTGCGGACCGACGGTCGACGATCTGGCCGAGTTGCGGCAGCGTGAGCGCACTGGCCAGGGTGGCGATCATGTAGAGCGTGCCGAATGCGCCATGGCTCAGATCGTATTCTTCCCGGATATTGCCGGCCGAGAGCGCGATGAAGAAGGTCTGTCCGTAAGACGAGAAGAAGGTCAGCAGGAATCCGCCGGCGAGCCAGCGGAAATTGTCGCGCAGGAAGACCAGGAAGCTCACGCCGCTTCCATCGGCGGTCGTCGGTCGAGCCGCATCTCGTTGCCGTCGGTCAGGCGGCGAAAGCCGAACGCCTCGTAGAGGCCGTGTGCGTCCGCCGTGGTCAGCGTCCAGGTCCTGACCGTGGCGAGCTCCGGATGGTCGAGCAGCGCGCCGATGAGCGCCTTGCCGATTCCCCTGCCCCGGTGCGCAGGCCAGACGATGACGTCGGAAATGCGCGCGTAGAGCGTCCGGTCGCCACAGGCGCGGGCGAAGCCGACCTGCTCGCCGTCGATCAGCGCGATTGCGCAGATCGAATTTGCGAATGCCTTGCGGTTGATCTCGTCGCTGCGGCCCCTGCCCCAGTATGTGTCGCGCAAAAGCTGCAAGGTGCGCGCGAAATCCATGCGGGCGGGGTCGAAGGCGATTTCCACGCTAGCTCCGGTCTCGGAACCGGTTGGTGATGGGATAGCGCCGGTCGCGCCCGAAGTTCTTTTTCGTGATCTTGACGCCGGGTGCAGCCTGCCGCCGCTTGTATTCGGCAATGTAGAGCAGGTGTTCGACCCGATGCACCGTCTCGCGCGGGTGGCCGCGCGCGACGATCTCGTCCACGCCCATCTCGTTCTCGACCAGGCATTCGAGGATGTCGTCGAGCACCGGATAGGGCGGCAGCGAGTCCTGGTCGGTCTGGTTCTCCCGCAGTTCGGCCGAGGGCGCCTTGTCGATGATGTTCTGTGGGATCACCTCGCCGGAAGGCCCGAGCCCGCCGGGAGGCACATGGGCGTTGCGCCAGCGCGCCAGCGCATAGACCTGCATCTTGTACAGGTCCTTGATCGGGTTGAAGCCGCCGTTCATGTCGCCATAGAGCGTGGCGTAGCCGACCGACATCTCGCTCTTGTTGCCGGTGGTCACCACCATCGAGCCGAACTTGTTGGAGATCGCCATCAGGATCGTGCCGCGCGTGCGGCTCTGCAGGTTCTCCTCGGTGATGCCCTCGTTGGTTCCCTCGAACATCGGCCCGAGCGCCTTGAGAAAGCCCTCCACGGGCTCGAAGATCGGCACGATGTCGTACTGGCAGCCGAGCGCGCGGGCGCAGGCTTCCGCATCGGTCAACGAATCCTGCGAGGTGTAGCGATAGGGCAGCATCACCGTGCGCACCCTCTCCTCGCCCAGCGCATCCACGCAAAGGGCCGCGCACAGCGCCGAATCGATGCCGCCCGACATGCCCAGCACGACACTCGAGAAGCCGTTCTTGTCGACGTAATCGCGCAGGCCGAGCATGCAGGCGCGGTAGTCGGCCTCCTCCTTTTCCGGAATCTTCGACATCGGGCCGTCGGCACACACCCAGACGTCGTCATCCGCGGCGCCGTCGCGCTTCTTCCAGACCGTGACGACGACCGCCTCCTCGAACTGGCTCATCTGGAAGGCGAGCGACTTGTCAGCCTGGATGCCGAAGGATGCCCCGTCGAACACCAGTTCGTCCTGACCGCCGAACTGGTTGGCATAGATGATCGGCAGGCCGCTCTCGATCACCTGGCGGATCACCACCTGGTGGCGCACGTCCACCTTGCCCCGGTGGTAGGGCGAGCCGTTCGGCACCATCAGAAGCTCGGCGCCGCTCTCGGCCAGCGTCTCGCACACACCGAGTTCGCCCCAGATGTCCTCGCAGATCGGCACGCCGATGCGCACCCCGCGGAAGTTGAGCGGCCCCGGCACATGCGGCCCGGGCTGAAAGACGCGCTTTTCGTCGAACTCGCCGTAATTGGGCAGGTCCAGCTTGTAGCGCTCGCCAACCACCTTGCCGCCGTCGGCGAGGATGATCGCATTGTGCGTGCCGCTGGCCCGCTTCAGCGGCACTCCGAACACGACGCCCGGCCCGCCGTCGGCCGTGTCGGCCGCGAAATCGAGCGCGGCCCGCTCGCATGCGGCCAGGAAGGCGGGCTTCAGGATCAGGTCCTCCGGCGGATAGCCGGACATGAACAGCTCGGTGAACAGCACCAGGTCGGCGCCCCGACGGGCGGCCTCCGCCCGCGCCTCGCGCGCCTTGGCGAGATTGCCGGCGATGTCGCCGACGGTCGGGTTCAGCTGTGCGATCGCGATGCGCAGGACGGAAGGAGCGGCGCTGGTCATGGCCGACCGTCTAGCCTGACGGCGCCGGGCCGGCAATGGCGCAGACGCTACGCGGTTCCCGACCAGCGGCCTGCGTTAACCGATTGATTGACGAGCTCGAAAGGAATGACCGATAGACGATGGTTGGAGGTTTCGAATGCGATTCCCTGTCTCGATCTTCGCTCTTGCCCTCTTCGCGGCTCCGGCCACGGCCGGTGAGTTCGGCCGCAACGCCGACTACGTCGAGATGCGCATCGGAACTGCCTTCTACGACACCGGACTTCTCACGCGCCCGGTAACGATAAATGGCGGCGCGCTGAACGGCGAACTCCTGTTCGCCTCTCCGGGATTTCTCGACGGCATCGGCAGTCCGCGTCCCTATGTCGGAATCGACATCGGCCTCACCGCCAACCCGATCCACTTCTTCTACGCCGGCCTGAACTGGGATTATCACTTCACCCCAAAGTTCTACGCCTCGGGAAACCTCGGCGGCGCCATCCACACCCAGTCCAATCTCGTCAATCCGGTCAGCCAGCGCGCGCTCGGCTCGCGCGTGCTCTTCCACTTCGGCCTTGCGCTCGGTTACGACTTCACGCCGCAGCTCACGGGCCAGATCTACACCAACCATTTTTCAAACGCGTGGCTGGCCAGCCCCAACGAGGGACATGACGCGAGCGGCATCCGGTTGGGGTACCGGTTCTGAGGCGGGAAACGAGACCGGGCCAGGTCCCGCGTGGCTCCGTTGGGCGACAGCCGATTCGGAAACTCTCTTTGCTGGCCATCGGGATGGAGAATGCGGCAAGCGCCGCTCCTTGGGCGCCCGCTTCGGTCGCCTCGGGGTAGCGTTCGACGAAAGCCCGGTCGACCTACTTCTCCCCGCCCACATAGCTGCGCAGTTCCTCGGCCGGGCGATTGACGCCGATCGACATCGAAAGGATGCGCGACAGGTGTGCGTAGGGCAGTCCCGTCGCCTTTTGCCATTCGTTCATCTGCGCCTGGATCGCGGACAGCTCCTTCTTCGATGTCGGATTCTCACCGATGTCGAGGCCCGCATCGCGCAGTGCGGCCACCATGTCCTTCGAGACGATGTAGGTATCCCAGCCGAGCCAGCGCAGCAGGTACTGGCCGGTATTACCTCCCAGTCGGCTGCCGTGCTTGCCGAGATAGGCGGTGAGCCCGAGCTGGTCGTCGGCAGGCCAGGTGGCGAGGAATTTTCCGAAGCCGCCGTGCTCGCTCGAGACGCGCTCGACGAATGCTGCGTTGTCGCGCACCGACCTGATCTTCTGGGGGTTGCGCACGATTCGCTTGTCGGACGCGAGATCGTGCCAGAAGTCGTCGGGCTGGAAGAGCAACCGCTTCGGCTCGAAGCCGAGGAAGGCCTCCTCGAAGCCCGGCCACTTCTGCTCGATGACGCTCCACACGAAACCGGCCGAGAAGACACGCTTGGCCATGGTGGAGAGCACGCGGTCATCCGGCAGTGCTGCCAGCGCGGCGTTGTCGGCCACCTGCCCGAGCAGGCCCTGCAAGACGTCGTCGCCACCCTTGCGTGCGGCCGCCCGCTCCCGAATCTTGCGGAAATTCAGCATCTGCCCCTCCTCGTGCGTGGTAGCGCGGCCGCGCACATTTTCGCAAGAAAAAGCGCCTGCCAAGCCGGCACGAAGCCGCTCATGACAGGCGCTGAAACTGCCGGGAGGGGCGCCGGCAGCCGGTGTCCGCTCAGCGCAGGAAGGCGTCCACGCGGCGCAGCGTGACGCGTCGGTTGCGCCAGTCCTCGTAAGGCGTCGGCACCAGCAGGAACTGCTCGCCATAGCCGACGGTCTCGAGCGCGTAGGCGGGAATTCCGAAGTGCTGGACCAGAACCCGCTTGAGCGAGGCTGCGCGGCGCTCCGACAGAAGCTGGTTGGAGGCATACGAACCCACGGCGTCGGTATGACCTTCGATGAGGATACGCGCGTGCCGGTTGCGGTCCAGCAGGCGACGGATGGCATCCGCGATGATCTCGAGCTTGCGGTACTGCGAATACGGGATTTCGGCCGAGCCGAAGGCGAAGTTGATCGACTGGATGTCGATCGACGGAGCCAGACGGCGCAAATCCGGCCGAGCCTTCAGTTCGCGCATCGTAACGCGCGCCTCCGGCTTGATGCGCGCATGCGGCGCGACCTCGAGCTTGCGCAGAATCTGCGTCGCCGAGGGCGTGCTGCGCAGCACTTCGAGCGCGGGCGACTGGGCCAGCGCGGCGGTGGCGGGAACCATCATGACGGCGGCAAGGCCGGCAATCAGGGAGCGGCGGGTAAACATTGCATCGGTCCTTTCGTCGTTGGCGGGATTGCCAATGGCCGGGACGATGCAAAATGGTGGCTGAAGGGTGGCTGAACGGCTCGTTCAGGAAAAGTGGAGACGAGCTGGGAACCGTGCGGCCAATGCGGTGCCCGCGCAGCACGCGAAGTATCTGAACCGACGCGTCGGTAACCCGGGTAAGGGATCATGTTACGCTCGCGCTACTCCCAGGCCTCCACCTGTTCCTCCGACCATCCAACGGGCTTGAAACCCGCCTTCTGGTAAAGGATCAGCGCGCGGGGGCTGTCCAGAGTGTTGGTGTTGATCGTCACCCTGGCAGGGTCGTGCGCCCATGCGGCGAAGATCGCCGACGACAGGAAGAACCTGGACAGGCCCCTGCCCTGGAAGTCGCGGACCAGGCCGAAATAGCGGATTTCGACCTTGCCTGGCAGCCGCGACAGGTCGAGTTCGTAGAAGCCGGCGGGCGCGCCGTCGACGTAGAGTATCTCGATCTCGGTGCCGGACGAGTGAATGATCGCCGCCAGCTCGGCGTCCGGCATCCTGCGCCTCACCACCCAGTGATGCGGCTTGCCGATCTGCTCGTAGAGATAGCGGTAGAAGTGCAGCGGGATGTCGACCGCACGCATCAGTGCAAGCTTCGGACCGGTCGGCACGGGCACGCGCTGCGACGGCGGCTCCGTCATTTCCAGATGGGTGATGCGCGCGGTAAGCTTGCGGGGCATGGGGCGCCGGTCAGGAGGTCGGCGCAGCGGTGCCGGTTTCAACCGGCGTGTCGTCGCGACCGCCCCATTCGGTCCACGACCCGTCATAGAGCTTGTGGTTGCGGTGGCCGAGCGTCTCCAGCGCCAGCGAGGCGACCGCCGCCACCACGCCTGAGCCGCAGGAGGTGACGATCGGCTTCTCGAGATCCACACCTGCTTCTTCAAATTTTCGACGCAACTCGTTGAACGGAAGAAGCTTTCCGTCCCTGGACAGTTCTACGCCCGGCAGGCTGCGCGCGCCCGGCATGTGGCCGGAGCGGATGCCCTTGCGCGGCTCCGGCTCGGAGCCCGCGAAGCGCCCCGCCGGTCGCGCATCCACCACCTGCGCCGACCCTTCGGCGACGATGCGCATCATTTCGTCGAACGAGGCCACCTTGCCGCGGTCGAAGTCCACATCGAAGTAGGACGGCGCGATCTTCGTCGGCGTCCTGGTCACGTGACGGCCCTCCGCCTTCCAGCGATCGATGCCGCCCTCGAGCAGGAAGACCTTCCGGGCGCCCATGACCCGGAACATCCACCACACGCGCGGAGCCGAGTAGAGGCCGGGGCCGTCATAGACGACGATGGTGTCGTCGGCGGAAATGCCCATCGAGCTCGCGAAGGTCGAAAAGACGCGCGGCGACGGCAGCGTGTGCGGCAGCGCCGAGCCGGGCTCGACGACCACGTCCTGGTCGAAGAAGACGGCTCGCGGAATGTGCCCGGCGTCGTACTCGGCCTTGCCGTTGCGCTGCTGTGTCGGCAGGTACCAGGACGCGTCCACCACCGAAAGGCCGGGGTCGTTGAGATGCTCGGCAAGCCACTCGGTCGTGACGAAGAAGGAACTGTTTTCGCTCATCTGCCGCTCCGGGACCGCATTACACCGCACCACCGGCCGCCTGCGATGTTGCATGTTTGACGGCGCAAGAAAAGCCGGTCGGCACGCACCGGGCGCCGGGCTCGGAACGCCGGCTTCAGGCGGCCGGCAGCGGGCCGAAGCGGATGCGGAAGCGGCGGTTCTCCCGGCCCTTCTTCTCGATCTTGCCGATGTGAATCTCGCCAACCTCGCCTGTGGAGGCGACGTGGGTGCCCCCGCAGGGCTGGGAGTCCACGCTGCCGTCAGCGCCGATGAGGACGAGCCGGATGCGGCCGGTGCCCGACGGCGGGCGCACGTTCTTCGACTTCACCAGCCCGGGATTGGCCGCCAGCTCCTCCTCGGTGATCCAGCTGCAGGAAACCGGATGGTCGCCGCGCACCAGCTCCATCAGCCGCGCGGTCACCTCCTCCCTGGAGTAGCCTGCATCCGGGATGTCGAAATCCACCCGGCTCTCCTCCTCGCCGACTGCGGCACCCGTGATCGGATAGGGGCAGACGACGGTGAGCAGATGGCAGGCCGTGTGCATGCGCATCAGCTTCAGCCGGCGGTCCCAGTCGATCTCGAGCCGCACGGTCTCGCCGACCTGCGGCATTGGGCTTCCCTCGGCCGGAACATGAATGATGTCGTCCTTGCTCTCGCCGGTCACCGTGCCGGCAATCGCGATGCGCGAACCATCGGGCCGAACGAGAAAGCCGGTGTCGCCCGGCTGCCCGCCCGACGTGGCGTAGAAGACGGTGCGGTCGAGCACGATGCCGCCTGCGCCAGTCAGGTCGGTCACCTTGGCGTCTGTACTGCGCAGATAGGCGTCGTCGCGAAACAGCGCCTCCGTCTTCATCAGGCCACCTGTTCGAACGGCACGTCGATCTGCGGATTACGCTCTATCCAGTCGGGCACCGGCAGGTTCTTGCTCCGCAGGAAGGCCGGGTTGAAGAGCTTCGACTGGTAGCGCGTGCCGTAGTCGGCAAGGATGGTCACGATGGTGTGGCCGGGGCCGAGGTCGCGTGCCAGCCGGATCGCGCCGGCGATGTTGATGCCGGTCGAGCCGCCGAGGCACATGCCCTCCTCCTGCACCAGGCCGAAGATGATCGGCAGCGCCTCCTCGTCCGGGATCCGGTAGGAGAAATCGGGCCGGAAGCCCTCGAGATTGGCGGTGATGCGCCCCTGCCCGATGCCTTCGGTGATGGAGCTTCCCTCGGCCTTGAGTTCCCCCTCGGTGTAGAAGCTGTAGAGGGCAGCCCCGAGCGGGTCGGCGAGGCCGATCTTGATGTCCGGGTTGTGCCCGCGCAGCCCGGCCGCGACGCCGGCCAGCGTGCCTCCGGTGCCGACCGCGCAGACGAAGCCGTCGACCTTGCCGCCGGTCTGCTGCCAGATTTCCTGCGCGGTGGTGACGATGTGGCCGTCGCGGTTGGCGACGTTGTCGAACTGGTTGGCCCATATGGCGCCGCCGGGCTCGGTTCGCGCCAGTTGCTCGGCGAGCCGGCCCGACACCTTCACGTAGTTGTTGGGGTTCTTGTAGGCCACGGCCGGAACCTCGATGAGTTCGGCGCCCAGCACGCGCAGCGCGTCCTTCTTCTCCTGGCTCTGCGTGTCGGGAATGACGATCACCGTGCGGTAGCCGAGCGCCTTGGCGACCACCGTAAGCCCGATACCGGTGTTGCCGGCGGTGCCCTCGACGATCGTGCCGCCGGGCTCGAGCAGCCCCTTCTTCTCGGCGTCGCGAATGATGAACAGCCCGGCCCGGTCCTTCACCGACTGGCCAGGATTCATGAACTCGGCCTTGCCGTAGATTTCGCAGCCCGTCTCCTCGGAGGCGCGCTTCAGCCTGATCAGCGGCGTGTTGCCGATGACATCGAGCACCGAGCGATTCATGTCCCGTCCTTTCGTTTTGGGGCGGGACCGTAGAAATGCTGGCGGCGGCTTTCAAGGACGGAATTTGCCCGTCCGCCCGATCGGACGCGAAATTCGTCCGCGGTGCGTCGAGGCGGCGCCGCGGCGCCGCCTCGCGACGGAGCTACTTCTTCTTGATGTCGGTGACCATGTTGTTCTCGTCGGTCATGATCGACACCCGATCGCCCGCCATCAGGTTCATGTCGCCGAGCATGACGCTGTCGCTCGTCATCATCGACATGCCGTCGGTGAGCTCGATCATCTTCTTTTCCGGATCGACGGACTTGATGGTGCCCTCCATCTCGCCGGCGTAGGCAAACGTCGAGAAGGCGATCAGCGCCGCGGTTGTGCCGAGAAATCTCATGGCTATGTCCTCCTTGCTTCGCCGTGCTTCGATTGCAACGGCTCCGCGAAGCTAGAAAGCGGCCGCCCACACGGTCCAACCACGACTTCACGACGGCCAGGCACATTCTGCTGGCGATTTCGTGAGCGCGGCGTGTAGGCGGTCGTTGCGCTTCCGGCGCCAACCGGCCTACTCCTTGCCATCGGCTCGGGGAGAATCGGCATGAGCAGGACCGGGGCAGTCGTCGCAGCGCTCCTCATCGCGTGCATCGTGCTCTTCATCGTCCTCGGGCCACGCGTTCCAGTCGACACCACGGTGACGTTCGATCCGTCCGCGATCGGCGACGACCCGAAATCCTATCTGGCGCGGCGCGAGGCCCCCTTCTCCGACATTCGGGAAGGGCTGCAGAGGGAAATCATATGGGTCGATCCGGGCTCGAAGGCGCGCACGCCGCTGTCGATCGTCTACGTGCACGGCTTCTCCGCATCGAAGGGCGAAATCCGGCCGGTTCCGGACCTCGTCGCGCAGGCCCTCGGCGCCAACCTGTTCTACACGCGGCTCGCCGGCCACGGCCGCACGGGTGCTGCCATGGCCGAGGCCACGGTGAACGCCTGGATCAACGATTTCGCCGAGGCGATGGCGATCGGCCGCGCCATCGGCGAGGAAGTGGTCGTCATCGCCACCTCGACCGGCGGAGGCATTACCGTCTGGGCCGCCGCCAACCAGCCGGCGCTCATGGAAAAGGTGAAGGCGCTCGTGCTCGTCTCGCCCAATTTCGGCGTGCGGGCCAGAGGCGCGTGGCTGCTCACCAAGCCCTGGGGTGGCGTGCTGGCCGACTGGCAGACCGGCGGCGAGCGCGGCTTCGAGCCGCGCAACGAATTGCAGGCGCGCTACTGGACGACGCGATACCCGACGCGCGCGACGCTGCCCATGGCCGCCGTCACCGAGCTTGCCGCCGCTTCACCCGTCGAAGGGGTGAAGGTGCCCGCGCTCTTTCTCATCTCGGACGGCGACCGGACGGTCCGGCCGGAGGTCACGCGTCGCCTTGCCGCGCACTGGGGCGCGCCCGCCGAGATTTTCGAAGTGACGAACGCCGACGATCCGGGTCAGCACGTGATCGCCGGCGACGCGTTCTCGCCATCAGCGACGGAAGGCGCCGCGCGGGCCATCGTCGATTGGGTCAGCGCGCTTCCGCGCTGACCTCGTCGCGCGGGCGTTCAGGCCGCACGTCGCGCGAGAAGAGGTAAGCGACAAGCGCCACCACCACGAGCACGCCGAAATAGGCGAACAGCACCGAGTATCCCCTCTCGAGGCTTTCCCCATTGGCGGCGTAGAACACCGGGCCGCTGGCGAACTGCGCCAGCCCGACGAGCCCGATCGAGAACAGGTTGAGCAGCGTGATGCCGCGGCCGGTGAGATGGGGCGGTATGAAGGCGCGCCCATGCGCCATCAGCACCCCGAAGCTGTTGCCGAGCAGTCCCAGCGCGGCCATCAGCAGCGTTGCCTGCCAGAGCCCGCCGGCAGGCTGCAGCGCGAGCCACGCAAGCACCAGCACGGAGAGCACGTTGCCCACCACGCTGACCCATTTGCGCGTACCGAAGAAGCTGTCGAGCGGACCGTAGACGAAGGCCCCGGCCACGGTCGCGATCGAAATCACCAGCGTGGCATGGCCGATCAACAGCGCGTCGGCGCCGTAGATGTCGGCGAGGTACGGGCCTGCCCACATGCCGCGGATGCCGATAGCCGGCGCATAGTTGAGTCCGATCAGCGGGATGATCGGCCACAGTTCGCGTATCTTCAGGAGCTGCATGTAGCCAGACAGGCCGCCCGCATCGTCCTCGTGCTTTTCGACCTGCGGGTCGCGCACGAACACGACGATGCAGAGCGCGACCAGCACGGTGACCGCAGCAAGCAGCAGCAGGACCACGCGCCAGCCAAGCGCCTCGGCGGCGGCCGCCAGCGGCGAGGCTCCCACCACGATGCCCAGCGAGCCGATGCCGATGTACCAGGAAATCAGGAAGCTCAGCCGCGCAGGACTGTAGGTGTGGGCGAAGATGAACGTCGCCGACATCAGAACCGGCGCGCAGCCGACGCCGATCAGCGCCATTGCCGCGATGATCATCCATGGCGCCGTGGCAAGCGCGAACAGCAGCGCCCCACCACCACCGCAAAGGGCGAGGATGACCGCCGCCGTCAGCCGCGGGCCGTAGCGATCGAGCGACACGCCGACCAGGATCTGGGCGATGGCAAAGCCGGCAAACCAGGCGCCCGACGCACTGGAAAGCTCGCCCTTCGTGGCGCCGAGTTCGGAGATGAGGGCCGGAGTCAGAACGGCCAGGAACGACCGGTAAAACTGCGACATCACATAGGCGAGCGTCAGCGCTGCCAGTCCGGCCATGGCGATTTCCGTCCTTCTGTCGGGCGGAATTCCCGCCGCGCGGGTCCGGCCTAATGGCTGGACTGCGGGAAGGCAATTGTACCAACGGCCGCATCACGCGGCCGTTGACTGGATCAGCGATGCGACACCTGCGTTCAGGCGGCGCGGCTTGTACCGAAGCCGCCGCGGCGGCGGTTGCGGAAGCGCTTGCGGTTCGCCGGGCGGCTTTCGCCGGCCTTGCCGTCGTTCACGGCAAACCGCGAAGTCTCACCGCCCTGGCTTCCCTTGGCCTGCTCGCTCTCGCGCATCGCGGCGTAAGGCACGCCACGGCCGTGGTCCGGTTGCTTGGTTGCAGCGAAACGGTGCGGTTGGCCCTGCTTGGCCTTGCTGCGTCCAGGGCCCCTGCCCTGCCGTCGCGCATGTTCGGCGTCGCGCCGGTCGTCATTTGCGGCGATCGCACGGTCGGCGCGGCTCGCTGGTTGCGGGTCGGGCTCTGCCAGATGGTTCGCCGTCACCGGCAGCTTCATCCGGATCACCCTCTCCACCTGCCTGAGCTTGGCAGTTTCAGAGGGGTCGCACAGCGTCACCGCCGTGCCCGAAGCGCCGTTGCGTCCCGTGCGGCCGATGCGGTGCACGTAGCTTTCGGCCTCGTCCGGCAGATCGAAATTGATCACGTGGCTGATGCCGGGCACGTCGATGCCGCGCGCCGCGATGTCGGTCGCGACCAGAATGCGCACCGAGCCGTCCCGAAAACCATTGAGGGCCTTCTGGCGGGCGTTCTGACTCTTGTTGCCGTGGATCACCGCCGCCTCGAACCCGTCACGGGCGAGATCGCGGGTGACGCGGTCCGCGCCGTGCTTGGTGCGGGCAAACACGATCACCCGCTCATGGGCCGGATCGCCCAGCATGTCGGAAAGCAGCTTCCGCTTCTGCTTCGTGCGCGCCATCACCACGCTCTGCACGATCTCGGCCGCGGTGGTGCCCTGTGGCGCCACCTCGATGCGGACCGGGTCGCGCAGCAGGCCCCGGGCAAGCTCTTCGATCTCAGGCGGCATGGTTGCCGAAAACAGCGCCGTCTGCCGCGCAGGGTGCGTTCCCTTGGCAATGCGGCGCACGTCGTTGATGAAGCCCATGTCGAGCATGCGGTCGGCCTCGTCGAGCACCAGCCAGGTGGTCTGACACAGGTCCACGTCACGCTCGCGCACGAGGTCCGTCAACCGGCCAGGGGTCGCGACGAGAAAGTCGACGCCGGGCGCCACCTTCCTGACCTGGCTGCTGCGCGATACCCCGCCCAGCACCAATGCCGTGGAAATGTGCGCACCCTTCGCCAGAAGCCGGATCGTTGCCTCGATCTGGACAGCCAGTTCGCGGGTCGGTGCGAGGATCAGCGCGCGCGCCGTCCTCGGCTTGCGCTGGGTGCCGAGCCCGATGATCTTCGACAGGATCGGCAGGGCGAACGCCGCCGTCTTGCCGGAGCCGGTCTGGGCCACGCCCAGTATGTCGCGGCCGGCCCGATGCGGCGGGATCGCCTCGACCTGGATCGGCTTGGGATCGGTGAAGCCGGCGGCCTCGGTTGCCTTGAGCAGCACGCCGGAAATGCCGAGGCTGGCGAAGCCATTCGTCTCGGCGTTGATGTCGTTGTTCAATCTAATCTCTTTCGTGCGCGGTCGCCGTGGCGGCCGCAAAACTTCGCCACGGGGCGCAACCCGCGCGGACAATTCTGTTGGGACGACAAGACGGGCGGCAGAAGCCGCGTCGGCTGCGCTGTCGTGCCGCGCGGCCTCATGCCGGCGGGCTTTTCGCCCTGCTGCTGATCGTCGATCGAAGAGGGAGAATGAGACGCAACCAGTTCCTGATGGAAAAGCCGGATGTGTCCGGCCCATGCGCCTTGTGCGGCTCATATGGGCTTGTTCGCGCAGAAAAGCAAACGAATTATGCTGCGCTGCAAAAAAAGCGGCCGCGCCTATGCGGCCGCTTCGGCCATTGCCATCAGTTTCGTGACCGTGTTCCAGTTGCGCGCGGTGTTCGGCACGCCGATCTTCTTGTCGAACATGGTCGCCATCTTCGACGGGCCGAAGCCGTGCGGCGTGTGGAGATAGGCAACCTCGCCGACGATCTCGATCCGCTCGTCGCCCACGGCAAAGGACCGGATCGCCTCGACCGCTTCTAGCTTCGGCTTTCCCGCCAGAACGGCGGCATGCAGGGACGTCGGCGTCGCGACCGCTTCGGGAAACGGGTTGTTGTCGATCAGCGCCCGCCATTCGGCGGCCGCTGGCGCGTAGACCTCCTTGTGGAAGTGAAACTCCTTCGCGCAGATCGCCGCGATTGTCGAAATCACTCTCTCGCGGCCGAGGCGGCTCTTCACCACCGCGTTGCCGCTGTTGATGTAGGTCGCGACGTTCCCGAAGCCCGCCTCCGTCAGCTTCTCGCGCAACGGTTTCACCGGCAGCTGGGTGGCGCCGCCCACGCCGCGGAAGAGAATGATGTAGACCGGCATCGCGTCCTCCTTCGCCCACGCGACAGTGACTTGCGCCCGCACGACACTTGCATAATGGCCCTTGCAAGGCCACTCTCGCCGCCCCCGGGGGGCTCTGAGTCCGACCCAGAGACAAGCGAAAACCGAGGCCGCCTTTTCGTGCAATACCTTGCCGTCCGCGCCGCGATCCACGTCGCCTCGGTGTTTGCGATCTATCTCTCCTTCGCCATGCTGATTCCGGCCGCGGTCGACCTCTATGTCGGCAACCCCGACTGGCAGGTCTTCGGCTTCTCGGCGCTGTTCACAGGCGGCCTGGGCCTGGCGGTTGCGATGGCGACGCAGGGACGGCCGCCGGTGCTCTCCTCGCGCTTCGGCTTCCTGCTGGTCAACCTGCTTTGGCTGACGACCTGCATGATCGCCACCGTGCCGCTCTACATGTCCTCCTTCGATCTCGGCATCGCGGACGCCTTCTTCGAGGCGGTGTCGGGGCTGACCGCCACCGGCGGCACGGTGCTGACCGGGCTGGATCATGCCCCGCCCGGCATCCTGATGTGGCGGGCGCTGCTCAACTGGATGGGC
>Ga0207868_1000961_pt1 | contig 23991 bp, 16 predicted proteins | sample Passage237B_FD_187370 | JGI IMG/M metagenome (GOLD analysis project Ga0207868, IMG submission 187370) | Cellulose adapted compost microbial communities from Newby Island Compost Facility, Milpitas, CA, USA - Passage2 37B (SPAdes) (version 3) ... | reverse complement strand
AGGCAGGGCAGTATTTTGCCTATGCCCTGAAAATCGGTAAGGACCACGGGTGGGTCAATCGGAAAAATTTTGCGGATCTCAATCATATTGATTACCAGCATATTCTGGATCTGCTGAAAACCTGGCCCCGGAATTTTCAGGAGATAACCCGGCAATTCCGAAATGTATTTTCTCAGGAACAGGGAAGGGTACACCTGATCGGTTCTGAACAGGTGCGTCAGGTCCTGATGGATCTGGAAAAGGGTGTACAGACTCATGCGGTATATAAGCTTTTCGTCCGATACCTGAAGGCTACTGACGACCTCGCATTCATAAAGGAGCGGATCGCTAAGATCAATGATCTGCTGCGGGCGAGGGAAGGGGTAGAAGGGTACCTGGAAAACAGCCGCCTGCAGCCCATGTTAAAAAAGGTGGAGGATGCCATGAATGCGAAGCAGGAGATCGTAAGTGGCCTATGGTGGAACTGGTTCTCCCGGGACAAGGAGGAAATCCTGTGGCTTACGCAAAAACATGGTCTGAGCACCAGTTCCCAGGATCTTGGCAGGCTTGCGCGGCGCCTCCGGAACCGGCTTGAACTGGAGGATCTTATGGCCGACGAGCGCCTGGGTTTTGACCGCCGGTATCTGGCCGAACCCGCCGGGGTACTGCATCAGTATGGACTGTTTCTGGACGATGCCCGGGAGGCAGCCGAAACAATTGTACGCTTAAAAGATTCGGAATGGCTGGATCTGGTCAGAGGTTTGCTGAAAAACAGCAACAACTTTGCCGGGTTCCGGCAGGCAGTAGGTGAAGGGCTCAGCTGGGTAAACCGCTGGCAGAGCCTGACGGATGAAATGGATACCTTTTTCGAGTCGGAACAGCTTAACGGGCTGATCAGCGATCCGGATGCATATGCCGCCCGGCTGGCGCAAGAGCTGGAAGTGGATTTTGAGAATATGGTGGAGATGGACCGGATCTGGAACGGCCTTACGACCACCGAGCAATATGTCTTTGACCGGTTAAGGGAGAAAGGCGAGGAACTGGGGCTGCAGCGTCCGGAAGAATACCAGCAGCTGTTGGACAACAGTCTCAGAACGGCCTGGATTGAGCTGATTGAAAGACGTTACCCAGTGCTGCGCTCGGTGTCGTCCCTGAAGATGTCCCAGATGGAAGAAGAGCTGCAGCGCAGCCTGGAAAGGAAACAGTCCCTGAGTGGGGAGATCGTCAGGATGAAACTGCGCGAAGAGGTTTACGGCGATATAACCAAAAACCGGCTCGGGAATACGGTTACCTACCGGGAGCTGTATCACCAGCTGACGAAAAAGCGTAGGATCTGGCCCATCCGTAAGATACTGAACCGATTTCATGAGGATGTATTCCGGCTCATTCCCTGCTGGCTGGTCTCCCCGGAATCAGCTTCCGTGATGTTTCCGATGGCTAAAGGATTTTTCGATCTGGTCATTTTCGACGAAGCTTCCCAGTGTTATGCCGAATACGCTGTTCCGGCTGCCTATCGCGGGAAACAGGTCGTGGTGGCAGGTGACAGCCGTCAGCTCCAGCCGACAGATCTGTACAAAGTCCGTTACGAAGCTATGGATCCGGAGGAAGAAGATTTCGATCCCGAGCTCGAAGCCGAGTCGCTGCTCGATTTGGCCGGACTCAGCATGCAGTCGCACCAGTTGACGGGCCATTACCGTAGCCTTTCGCTTGATCTGATCCAGTTTTCCAATCAGCATTTCTACGGGGGCACCCTACGGCTGTTACCCGAATTCAACTATGTCAACGAGGCGGAACCCGGAATAAGTTACCATAAGGTAGAAGGAGTCTGGCGCGATGGCACCAATCGCGGGGAAGCCGAAAAAGTACTGGAAATACTCGAAGAGCTGAAATTGAGTACGCAGACAGTTGGGGTAGTTACCTTCAATTATCCGCAGCAGCAGCTTATTACGCAGCTGGTGGAGGAAAGCGGACTGCAGTTACCCGGTCTGTTTGTGAAAAACATCGAAAATGTACAGGGTGACGAGCGGGATGTCATCATATTTTCCACCGGCTATGCACCGGATGAAACCGGCCGGCTGACCATGCAGTTCGGAACACTGAACAGCCGCGGTGGCGAGAACCGGCTGAATGTAGCCGTTACGCGCGCTCGGGAGAAAGTACATGTGGTTACGAGTCTGCTGCCGCATCAGCTGAGGGTCGAAAACGCGAAATTCTCGGGTCCGAGATTACTGAAAGATTATTTGGAATACGCCAAAATGGTCTCTGACCGGCAGTTTGTTCCAGCTCCTACCGAGATTAGAGGTGCCCATACCCATTGGCTGCTGAAAAAACAGTTGCTGCAGCATATGCCGGAAGCCCGGTTTGAGCTCCCCTTCGCGGATCTCACGCTGAAGGCGGGCAATCGCTATCAGGGGCTGATCCTGACGGATGATGACCAGTATCACGCCAGCAGTTCGCCCAAGGAGCCTCATGCTTACCTGCCCTCCATGCTACGGAAAAAAGGATGGCCCTTTAAACGTATCTACAGCCGGGAATACTGGCGAAACGGGCAGATGGGTTGATGGTTTTCCATGACCTTCATTGTAGACTGTTCATTCGGGATAACCTTGTTTTTTTGTCCACTACTGCCGGGGCGGATCGCGCCCGTTTCGATTTCGTTGCAGGGCTAGCGGTGAAATTATGTGGACTGTCGGTTAAGGTGATACAGGTACCTGGGGAAAGCCCTTCCCTCCCCCATAGGCAATTTACGTACTATCGGGATAGCTATCCAGATGTTAACCGTTTACAAACGGAAGTAAACGGGTGTACATGACTAAAATGGCAGGTGTAAGCCGAATCGTCTCCCGCTAAAAATCCGTTTTCTGAGCGTAGTAGAAGGGTAAACAGCGAAGGGAGGCAGTATCGAACCGGGTAGCGACTTGCTCAAACGGATGGACTGGATGTTACGGCAGAAAATTACTTCTTATTGGAAGGTAACAGAATTCCTCGGCCGATATTCATCTACCCACCATTGTTATGGCAGGACCAGAATGATCTCATCGGATTCCCACTGTCGGCGGTCTTCAAAAAATATTCCGGGGTTTAGCCACGTACGACAGAAACCTGCGGATCAAGCCATTTGGCGCGGTCGATCAGGGCCTGTTCACACCCCAGATCATTCAGTTGTACGCTGCCTGCCTCATCCCTAACCATTTCCAGTCCTACAAAACGCAGGGCTTCATTCAGTCGTGTTTCCAGCGGCGTGGTGCCGGTGATGCATTCGTCCCAGTACCAGGGAATAGGATGGCCAGCGACTTCTTCCACGATTGCTACATAATCTTCGTAGCGATAACCGATAAAAGGCTTGCCAAATCGCTCCCAAAGAAGCTGCATGACGGTGTCGAGTGACTTTTCGTGACCCGAAATTTTCCGCAGATAGAGGTCCAGGATAAGCGCAACGAGTGCACCCTTCTGATATACCGATACCTTTCGCTGCGGAATACCGCTTTCGTAGCCATCGAGCCAGAGATCAAACGAGGACTCGGTCAGGGAGAGGGCGGCTTCTCCGGCTTTTTCGAAATGCTTCATCATATTGACCTGAAGTTCCTTCTGGAAGGCTGCGTCACTGATGACGCCCGAGCGCCGCAGGAAGAGATCCCCGTAGTAGGTGGTACAGCCCTCCGCAACAAAGCAGGTGGTAAAGTAATTTTCCTTCGTGAAATCGTAGGGCAGCAATTCCGCAGGCCGGATGCGGATGATATTCCAGGCATGAAAAAGTTCATGGGAGCTGACCCCCAGCAGGTCCGGATACAGGTTTTCTCCCTCATGGTGCGGACCGAGGACGATCATGGTCGAATTGCGGTGTTCAACCCCATGGTAAAAGGGAGTGGCCAGGATCAGATTCAGAAAATGGTATTCCTTTTCGGGAAATTCACCCATGGTAGCAATCTGCAGGTCGCTGAAGGCTTTAAAGTCAGCTACCAGACGATCGTTGTCGAATTCGGTATAACCGTAGAACCAGATATGAAAAGGGATGCCGTGGCTGTCGTACTTCAGACAGCGCAGGTGGGGCGAGGCCAGAAGCGGACTGTCGGCCAGGTGATAGTAGTCGTCAGCCCTGAACCGGCCATAGCCCGACGAGGGGAGTCCGCAGGCAATTTTATATCCTTCGGGTAGGTTGAGTTCGATTTCGCAGGGTTCGTCGATGCGACCTTCGGTATAAAGGCAGAAGTTGACAAAGTTGAGGTACCAGAGCGATGAGTCGACATAACTGCTTCCGGCATTCTGCTGATTGGCGTAATACGTGTATCGGATAGTAATTTCCCGGCAGTTACGCGTATCTATTTTCCAGCGGTCCTTGGTTATTTTGTGAAAGGAAATTGCCTTACCTTTGTCGTCGCTTACGTGGAAAGTCCGCACGTTTTTGGCGAAGTTCTGTAGCTGATATCGGCCAGGCCGCCAGGCGGGAAGCTGGACCTCGGTGAAATCAGTTGATATATGACCGATGGTATAGCAAATTTCGATAAAATGCGATTCGGGAGCCGTGACGTTGATCAGATATTGCATAAATTGTAGCAGTCATTTACGAAACATTTTACCCTTTCATTTCGTTTGGTAAACAAACAGAAAAGACCTTCTCTGAACGGGTAGCAATTCTAAATTTTGAATGACAAAGATAATCAGACATTTCCGACCAGCTGCGTTAATCTTTTTGTTCGTTATGCTGGTACAGAATGCGTTCGCGCAGGACGAGTATTTCAGAATCGAAAAGGAGGAGCCCAAAACCGGGGTCCGGAAAGCAGCGGAGGAAAAAAATAAAAAGGATATCCGGGATTTTGAGGAGAAGAAATTCATCGACCGTCTGAGGCTGGGGGGGAGTGCCGGGCTAAGGCTGGGGTCTTTTACCAATATCAATCTGGCACCCATGGTAGGACTGGCGGTAACCGACAATTTCACCGTAGGCTGGGGTATATCCTACATCTATGTAAAAGACAGCTATTTTGTTCCCAGCAGTTCATCGAGTTTTTATGGGACACGTGTACTGGCTCGCTACAATCCACATCCCATGTTTCACCTCCAGGCTGAGTATGAGCTGATGAATGTGGAATTTTACAATCATGGATACGGAAAGTATCAGAACGTCAACAAGACCTATGCCCGTACCTGGCTCCAGTCGCCCATGGCGGGTATCGGTTACACACAACCGCTGGACGGCCGGTTTATAAGGGGCATCCATGCCACACTACTGTATAATTTCAATTATCAGAACCATATCAATCCTTCCATCAATTACGATCCCCGGTTTTACAATCCTTCGATGTATCAGCGAAACATCTCGCATTATGCAAGTCCGATTGTCTTCCGGGTAACGATTCTGTAGGGCGGGGTAGGAATAGCAGAGAAAGCGTATAAAATTCAGAGGTCAATTTATCAGTTAAATCGTAGTGGAAAATCCGGTATTAATTTTTGGTGCTGGTGCCCTGGGGCATCAGGTATATGACATCTTTCGAAACAATAATGTGCTGGTCTACGGCTTTCTGGACGACAACAAGGAATTGCAGGGGACGGAAGTGGGGGAAGTCAGCGTTTTGGGAGACACCGATGACGGCGGTTTTCTGAAGGTGATCGGCCAGAAATGCGAAGCCTTCGTAGCCATCGGGGAAAGACCCGTACGCCAGCAGATCACGGAAATGCTGCTTAGCCGCCGCAAGACCATGCCGGTCAATGCCATTCATAACACGGCGGTGATTTCGGATTATGCATCCATAGGGCATGGCAACCTGCTGGGAGCCAGGTCGGTAATCTCTGCCAGATGCAGTGTGGGGCATCACAACATTATTCAGATCGGCGTAGTTCTGGAGCCGAATGTGAAAATGGGTGACTATATCAATATAGGCAGCGGCGCGATCATCGGCAGTGATGTGGAAATCGGATCACAGGCATTTATCGGTGCTGGGGCTACGGTGGTAGCCGGTGTGCAGATCGGGGAAGGGGCGCGCATAGGAGCCGGATCGGTGGTGGTGAGCAATGTGCCGGCCGGGGAAACCTGGTTCGGGAACCCTGCCCAAAAGGTATAATTTCACAATATTGGATTGGTTCTCATCTATTTCTGTGAAATAGTTTGAATACTAAATAACTAACCCCTATCTTTGCACTCCTTTTTGCAATCTTTGTGGAAGAGCTGAAGAAATACAACATTGACATTCACAACCTGGCTGACGGGGAGTATGTGTACAATTATGCCTCAGACAGAGCGTTTTTCGAAGAGTTTCCACAGGATCTGATCCAGGAAGGGCGTTTCGATGCCAACCTGGTTCTGTTAAAGTCGCCGACGATGATTCGTCTGGACTTTGATGTAAAAGGGGTAGTGGAGCGGGAATGTGACCGGACGCTGGAGAAGTATGAGGAGGCGTTTGATACTTCGAGCCGGGTTTTTCTGAAATTCGGGGACCGGGACGAGGAGCTGACCGAGGAAATCGAGCTGATCCAGCGGAACACGCAGCGCATCAATGTAGCAAAATACATTTATGAGTTTATCGTGCTGGCGTTACCGGTAAAGAGCCTGCTGCCGGGATTGAGGACCGAAGCGGAAGATGACGAGGAAGATGTTTTGGTCTATTCCGGTGTATCGGAAGGGGCTGAAGAAGAGGAGTCGGAGGAAATTGACCCACGCTGGGAAGTACTGAAGAATTTAACAAAGAATAAAAAGTAATATAAGATAAGAAGGTTATGGCACATCCAAAACGAAGACATTCATCGACCCGTCGTGATAAGCGGAGAACGCATGATGCTTTGACTACCAAACAGCTTTCGGTTGATCCTACAACCGGTGAAATTCATCAGTCGCACCGCGCGCACGTACACGAGGGCAACCTATATTACAAAGGTAAACTTGTAGTAGAGGGGTATACCAAAACTGTCTGATTTCCAGGCATGAGAAGTTATAAAATTCGCAACAACCGATAAAAGTTGTTGCGGATTTCTTTATTACTCCAAATCAACTGCTAATTTTACGAGCGTTATCCCATTCCAATTTAACCGCGTTAAATGAAAATTGCAGTAGACGCCATGGGCGGTGATTACGCACCCGCAGCAGTTGTAGAAGGTGTCGCAAAGGCAATTCCCGGTCTGGAAGCTAATGTGGTGGTTGTGTTGATCGGTGATGAACAGATCGTTCGTGCCCTCTTGCAATCTTACGACATACCCGAGGGTAGAGTAGAAATCATACATGCTTCACAGGTCATCGAAATGGGCGAGCACCCTACAAAGGCACTGGCTCAGAAGCCCGATTCGAGTATTTCCGTAGGATTCAGGTTATTGAAAGACAAGGAGATCGACATCTTTTGCAGTGCCGGTAATACCGGAGCAATGACGGTCGGTTCTTTGTTCAGCATTAAGGCCATCGCAGGGCTCTTGCGTCCTGCCATTGCAGGTATTGTTCCCCAGGTCGACGGTTCCGAATCCATCATGCTGGATATCGGTGCCAATGCGGATTGTAAGCCCGAAACCCTGGCACAATTCGGCGAAATCGGATCAATTTACTATCAGTATACCTACAATGTAGAGCGGCCAAGGGTAGCCCTGATGAACATCGGGGAGGAGGAGCAGAAAGGCTCCATCCTGTCCCAGGCAGCCCACGCTTTGCTCCGCGACAACAAGCGGATCAATTTCATCGGTAATATCGAAGGGAAAGACTTTTTTACCAACAAGGCCGACGTCATCGTGACGGACGGCTTTACGGGCAACATTTTGTACAAGTTGGGCGAGTCACTGTACCCGATTTCCAAAGCGAGAGGTTTTAAGGATAGTTTTATTGATAGGACCAATTATGAGGCCATTGGTGGCAGTCCTGTCCTGGGCGTAAACGGAAACGTTATGATTGCTCACGGCATGTCTTCCCCAACGGCTATCTGCAATATGATCAATCTGGCCGTGCGTCAGGTAAAAGCAGGCGCCTATCACCATATTGTAAAAGCACTCTCGTAAGAAGAAATAAAATCGAAAAGTACGTTAAGTAAGGAATTATGTCCAGAATAAAGGCTGCTATCACCGGCGTGCATGGTTATTTACCACCCGATATTCTCACAAACAAGGATTTGGAGAAAATGGTAGATACAAACGACGAATGGATCGTTACACGAACGGGGATCAGGCAACGCCACATACTGAAAGGTGAGGGTCTGGGGACTTCCCACATGGCAGTAGAAGCGGTAAAGGGTTTGCTCGAAGCCACCGGGACGTCGGTTGACGAAGTGGATCTGGTTATCTGTGCAACAGTCACTCCTGACTTTATCTTCCCTTCTACGGCCAATCTGGTATGTGACATGCTGGGCATTAAAAATATTGGCAGTTTTGATATCCAGGCGGCCTGTTCGGGTTTTGTTTACGCCCTTTCGATGGGTTCGCAGTTCATCGAAACCGGAAAATACCGCAAGGTAGTAGTCGTTGGCGCCGATAAAATGTCGTCCATTGTGGATTATACCGACCGGACTACCTGTATTCTTTTTGGCGACGGGGCGGGAGCCGTGCTTCTGGAACCTGCCGATGATGGTACCGGAGTCATCGACACCATTCTCCGTTCGGACGGTGCCGGTTTGCCCTATCTCAACCAGAAAGGAGGAGGCAGCCGTTTTCCACCTACCCGCGAAACCGTGGATGCCCGCTGGCACTACGTCTATCAGGACGGCCCGCAGGTATTCAAATATGCCGTTAAAAACATGGCAGACGTAGCGGCAGAGATTATGGAACGGAACAATCTCACCGGAGATGACGTTAGCTGGCTGGTACCGCACCAGGCCAACAAACGCATCATCGATGCCACTGCCAACCGCATGGGAGTAGGAGCCGACAAGGTGATGATGAATATCGAAAATTACGGTAACACCACGGCGGCTACCATACCACTCTGTCTGTGGGACTATGAAAAACGCCTCCGTAAAGGGGACAATCTTATTCTGGCCGCGTTTGGGGGTGGATTCACCTGGGCTTCTGCCTACGTAAAATGGGCTTACTAATCAGTTAAACTTTAAATCGGCTTTTCAGCCATCTATTCTTAAAAATTCAATACACAATGGCAACTACGACAGATATTCGCAATGGCCTTGTAATCAAATTTAATAACGACCTCTTTCAGATTATTGAATTTCAGCACGTTAAGCCTGGAAAAGGAAACGCTTTCGTAAGAACCCGACTGCGCAGCCTTACTGCCGGAAAGGTTTTGGACCATACCTTCAACTCAGGAGCTACCATTTATCCGGTTCGGGTCGAACGTCATAAATATCAGTACCTGTACAAAGACGAAGTGGGGTATAACTTTATGAATACCGAAACCTTCGAACAGATTCTGATCGACGAGAAACTGGTCGAAAATGCCGATCTGATGAAGGAAGGACAGGAGGTCGAAATCCTCATCAATACCGAGGATGACAGCCCTCTTACCTGTGAACTGCCCGCTTCGGTAGAACTGGAAGTCACCTATGCAGAGCCGGGTGTTCGTGGAGATACCGCCAACTCTCCCAAAAAAGTGGTGGAAGTTGAAACAGGAGCTAAAATCATGGTTCCTCTTTTTATCGAACAGGGTACAAGGATCCGCGTGGATACCAAAACCAAAGAATACCTGGAGAGGGTGAAATAACGGTTGGGTCAATCGGGTTATCAAATAAATTACGTAGAATGGAAATCAAAGAAATACAGAAACTACTCGATTTCATCGCTAATTCCGGACTGGATGAAGTGAGCATCGAAACCAACGAAGGTCTTAAAATCAAGGTGAAACGGAATGCGGCCTCCGCTGCAGCACCTGTGGTAGTTGCGCCTGCACCGGTTGCCGTTCAGACAGCTCCTGCTGTTCAGCCTGCAGCCACTCCTGCTGCTCTTCCCAGAGAAGCAGCTGAGCCGGCAGTCGCCAGTGCTTCGGATAATGCGAAGGTCGTGACCATCAAGTCACCGATGATCGGTACTTTCTACCGTGCATCCAGCCCTGAATCTCCCGCATTTGTGAATGTAGGAGATGAGGTGAAGCCCGGCCAGGTGGTCTGCGTAATTGAAGCGATGAAACTTTTCAACGAAATCGAATCGGAAGTTTCAGGCAAGATTGTGAAGGTTCTGGTAGAAAACGCAACACCGGTAGAATTTGACCAGCCTCTGTTCGAGGTGCAGATAGCCTGATTTCGGTAATCTGCCGGAATTGAGGTTTTTGTTGTAGAGAATAGTATTTATATGTTTAAAAAGATACTTATAGCCAACAGGGGAGAGATTGCCCTGCGTGTCATCCGGACCTGTCGCGAGATGGGAATCAAGACCGTAGCGGTGTACTCGGTGGCTGACCGTGAAAGCCTACACGTACGTTTTGCCGATGAGGCAGTATGTATAGGGCCGGCAGCCAGCAAAGCCTCTTACCTGAATATTCTGAATATCATTTCCGCGGCTGAAATTACCGGCGCTGATGCCATCCACCCTGGTTACGGCTTCCTTTCGGAAAATGCGGAATTCGCACAGATCTGCCAGGATTACGGAATCAAGTTCATTGGAGCTACGGCCGATCAGATCAATGCCATGGGTGACAAGGCAACGGCCAAGAAAACCATGCGGGATGCCGGGGTGCCGGTTATCCCCGGTTCGGAAGGTCTGATCAGTTCGCTGGAAGAAGGGATAAGCCTTGCCAAGGAAATCGGGTTCCCCGTGATCCTGAAGGCTACTGCCGGCGGAGGTGGACGCGGAATGCGTATAGTTCATAAGGAAAGTGAATTTGAAAAGGCCTGGAACGATGCCCGTATGGAAGCCGGAGCTGCCTTTGGTAACGCCGGTCTCTACCTGGAAAAATTTGTGGAGGATCCCCGTCACATCGAAATCCAGATCGTCGGTGACCAGTATGGCAATGTCAGCCACCTTTCGGAACGGGACTGCTCGATTCAGCGCCGTCACCAGAAACTGGTAGAGGAAACACCCTCACCAGCCATTACGCCCGAACTTCGTGAGAAAATGGGAGAAGCTGCCATCAAGGGAGCCAAAGCCATCGGTTATGAAGGTGCCGGAACCGTAGAGTTTCTGGTGGACAAGCACGGGAATTTCTACTTCATGGAAATGAATACCCGTATCCAGGTAGAACACCCGATCACGGAAGAGGTTACCGATTTTGACCTGATCAAGGAGCAAATCAAGGTTGCAGCTGGGGAACGTGTCTCCGGAAAAAATTATACTCCCAAGCTTTGCGCTATGGAATGCCGGATCAATGCGGAAGATCCGGGAGCAGGTTTCCGCCCAAGTCCGGGTAAAATCACCAACCTGCATTTCCCGGGCGGTCACGGCATCCGTATCGACAGCCATGTGTATAGTGGTTATACCATTCCGCCCAACTATGACTCCATGATTGCCAAGGTAATCGTAAGCGGTCAGTCTAGGGAGGAGGTAATCACACGGATGAAACGGGCCTTACAGGAGTTTGTGATCGAAGGGATCAAGACTACCATTCCGTTCCATATCCGCCTAATGGACGATCCCGGCTTCAAATCGGGTAAGTTCTCCACCAAATATCTGGAAACTTTCAATTTCGACGGTCTGTAATTTAGTCGTCGTATTCCATAAAAAATTAGGGCCGTCCCATTGGGTTGGCCCTAATTTTTTGCGGTTAATACTCGATTAGAATCAATCTACCACACACTCAGTTTTTGGCCAGCTCCTTTAGTGTTTGGAGAGTCGCTGAATACCACTTCGAAATAGTGCTCTTTCTCTCCACCCGGAAGCTCCGTCTCAAACCCTACGATCACCGTCTTTCCGTTATCCGCATCCACCGGATTTGGAGATTTGGTACTCCAGGTTTTGAGCTGAAACCCGCTACTGCCCTTAAAGCGCAGATACATTTTCCTGTCGTTCTGTGTGAGTTCAACCAGGTCCTTCTTAAGAATCCGTACCTCCGCAGGCGTAAGGAATGACCAGCGGATTTTGGCCTTCTGGTCGGTAGTTTTGATTTCATCGCGTATGATGACACGGTTTCCATCGAGCAGGCGCACCCCTCTGACCGCACCCGCCAAATGCGGTGCAAGTACTTCGCTCAGATCCGTCACGAAGTACATATCCGAGGGCTTGTCCGAAAAGCGTTCAATCTTCGAATAGCCCTTTACGTCATGGAGCTGGTCATTCACCGTCAGCGTGTTATGCACGAGGTTGTTGTAGCGGAATACCTTCCAGCGATCCGAATCGGGTGCCATGCTCCAGAGATTTACACCGGCACTTTCGAGGGAATGGTAGCTCTGCATGCCGAAGTCCATAGCCCACCGCTGGCCTTTTGCATCGATAACAAAACTCCCGGCGTCCATATGGGCATGACTGACGGAGGCTGAACCGGCCTTTACCCCTACAAAAATGGCGTCTGGATCAGACCAGGAAGTACGCATCAGTCCCACCGGACTTTTCCCCTGGCCCACCCACACGAGCTCTTTCGGCGCCGGCACATTGTCTATCTCCAGGCCCTGAGACCAGAGCAACAGGGCCGGAAGAATGCGGTTTCGGCTAAAAACCTCCTTGCTTTCAGCGACAATCTGTTTCTGTTGCCAGAGAATGGAAGTATTTCCTGTTTTTTGGGCAAACCAGTAGACAGCGGGGAGCAGAAAACTACTGTTGCTGCAGTCACCCCAGTTGTGAGGCAGCATGGTAGGCCCTACCATGTGCTGGATATACTTTGCGCTTTCGAGAAAGCCCTGGGTATTGCTCAGCCCGAAATCCTCCCCGAAGGCCTTTTCCAGGGCGTCGATCAGGAGTACGTTGAAGCTCGTGCCATAATCCCAGTACATATAGCCTTCCGGATAGGCGCCATCAGGGGCATAGAACTGCATGGAATTGGGCACATACTCGATAGCCCGCTGGATGACCTTCGCGCTGAGTTCCGGATGACTCTCTGCGAGTGCCAGTGCTCCGAAAAGCATACCCGCATGACATACCTGGTTCCAGTTGTTGGTGCCCTTGACAAACCAGTTGTAACGGCTGTCATAGGAAGGTATCAGACCCTTGGTAACAATCGCCTCAGAAGCCAGTTCCCTGGCTGCCGGAGTCAGCTTATCAAACAGCCAGTCGTAACCAATCGCCACGGCCATGGTCATCTCCCCCACGTCGAGAAAATGTGACGGGTTCCAGTCTGAAAAGCCGGAGACTGTCACCAATTCCTCTTCGGCTCTTTTCAGGAAGCGTTCATCACCCGTTGCCCGGTAGCCGTACGACAGGAAAAAGATCCTTCTCAGGCTTTCCCGTGAGACACTCAGGAGTCTTCTGCCGGTCTGTATCCTCTCCTGCTTCGGAAGCGTGAGAATGGTTTCACAGTCGTTCAGGATATCCTGATGAATTCTCGAGCGGGTCGGACTGGAGGCGATGCTTTTCTGAAGGGAAGAAAATACGTCATCGGAGGCCAGAATCCGGGGATGCGCGCGCAACTGCCCGATACGCCGCAGTATTTCCGCCGTATCGGGCGGCCTGGCGATAAGGAATGCGGTACTGGCCAGCAACAACAGGACCGTGACAATGGTTTTTTTCATCAGTTCGTCGGGTTAGTTGCTTTGATTACAGGTTCATAGAGTTCCATCACCACGGCTCTGTCACGGGCTACCAGTTCTTCCTTGGCATGATAGGTATGAACACCGTCGGTGACTGTGTATTCAAGGGCTATGCCGTTACGGGGTTTGGCTCCCCATTCATAGGCATTTTTCCGGAATTCGCCGGTTCCTGTCACTACGAAATTGTCATCGGCTGAGGTAACCGTACATTTATCACCTTCAAAGTTGAGCAGGAGATTCAGTTCACCCGTGAGTACTGACGACTGCAGATGGGTGGACCAGGCTACCTGGCGACGGGCTGTGGTCTTCAGCAGCCGCACATCGTTCTGTTCCACATACTGTCTCTTATACTCCCTTTCCTCCACTCTGTTACCGCCCTCATCTGTCACATAGGACTGACCGTAGAAGAAGTAATTGCCATGATATTCATTGATGTACTTGACAGCAAACATGGTAAAGTCCTTCGGTACGATTTCCCAGTCAGCCGGATTGAGACGGTGGGGCTGGGGTAGTGTGGTTTTGCCTACCAGAATGGAGTCCACATCCTGCGATCCGACGAGTACCATCGGAACCACATAGCCCAGACTGATGGAACGGGGATCGTTGAAAAATGCCTCGCTGAGCTGTACTTCCACCGCTCCGTTTACCTTGCCGTTGGGAATCACGATTTCATCCTGCGAGCTAAGGGTATAATAGGAGGAAGGAAGAGGGCGGATATCCTCACCGGAGCCTTTGAAGGCTGCGTTGTCACACAGCGACTCGTCGACCCGGAAGACAAAGGTACGGTCCTTCTTATTGGCATACACCCCGCCCATGGCCACCGATATCAGGAACTTGCCTGCATTATCGTTGGAATTGTCGTAGATGTCATCGCCCAGGACCAGCGTTCTTACCGGGTACTGATAAGGAAAGTAACCGGTAGTATAGTCGAAGTCAGGATGGTTAATTTCAGCATTCTTGCAGGCAAAAATGCAGAGTATCAGAAATCCTGTAATCAATAACTTTTGCATGGGTATTACGCTTGCTTTTAGTTCCATCCTTTGTTCTGTACTAACTGAAATTTAGTGATTTCCCGATCAGGAATGGGGCCGTAGTGCATAAAACTGTTATCGTAGCTACGGGGTTCTACCGTGAAATAGTCGTAGGTACCGTTGCTGATTTTCACTCCCCGGGCCGGAGTGCTCAAGTCCAGTTTCCACCGGCGGACATCCCAAAACCGGAAACCTTCAAAACAGAGTTCCAGCCTGCGTTCGTTACGGATCAGTTCCCGGAAATCCTCCTGCGTCTGGACGGATGCCAGGTAGGCGTCGGGCTGGGTTATTCCCGCTCTTTTCCGAATAGCAGCGATGACATCCCGGGCTGAGTAGCCGATGGTACCGGTCCCGTCTGGGCCCCAGGCCTCGTTGGCAGCTTCTGCGTAATTTAGGAAAATCTCCGTATAACGTATATGCGTGTTAAAGTGCTTCTGGTTGGATGGCGAACTGGGGTTCACGTTCACATCCTCGCGAAGCAGCTTCTTCAGGTAATAGCCTGTCCGGGTCGATGTCGGTAATGCATCAATGCCATTGTCACCGCCATTCAGACTCGTGTTGATGGATGTATTGCGAAGTGTGCTGCCATTGTAGACGATATAGTGGCTCAGACGTGGATCTCGACCGGCATAGGGATTGGCTGCATCAAATCCGGAGGCCGGATGGCTGATCGGGTAACCGTTGGCCATCGGAAAAGCATCGACCAGGTTCTGGGTTGGATTGATCCGCCCTGTTCCATAAAGGGTTGGGGGGAAATTCTGTGTTTCCCGGTCGCGGTCGGTTGTTATCGGGCGGCGCCAGAGTATTTCACCCAGATCGAGCCGGTCGCCGGTCGTAATATCGGCTTCGTCGACCTGTTCCTTCAGGTAAAACAGGTGCCCTTTGGGATGTAAGCCGCTCAGGCCGCCAATTCCCTCCAGTACCGTTGCGGCAGAATTCGCTGCGTTCACCCATAGATTGATGTCGTTCTGCAGGTTGAAAGCCGGACTGGCTGCCAGTAGCGCTACCTTTGACCGAAGGGCCAGTACATGCCGGCCGGTGATACGCTGTTGCGGGAATTCTCCGAAGACGTCATTGTAGTTCTGCACCGAAGTCACATCGCTGTAGGGAGTGCCTTCGAGCTGACTCAGGCTGGAGATATTGGCGAAATCCATCGGAGTGTACTTCAGCGCCTCGTTGATATCGTCATAGATACTTTGTACCGATTCGGCAAAACTTACCCGGGGAAGGGAGAAGTCATCACGGTCTTCCAGGAACTGGTTGTAAATCGGAATGCCCAGCAGATTTCCGCCTGCATCCACACCACCGTGATTCCTTAACAGGTAGTATTTGAACAAAGCTCTCAACGCATATGACTCGCCTTTGAATCGCCGCGCATAGAGTTGGGCCACTTCCGGATTGGTCTTCTTCCAGGGCACCACATCCACGACGGTCAGAAACTGATTGATGTACATAATGGCCGCATTGGCGTTGTCCCACATGTTTTGGGGATTGAACCGGGCGGTCCATTCACCGGTGGCCATACGCATGAAGTTGTTCACCCGATCATTGGTGACGGCATCGTCGGTGGCAACGTCATCGAAGGTATAACTGTTCGTCGGTATCAGGGTATAGGCCCTCAGCAGCAGACCTTCGGCAAAAGCGGGGTCGTTGTAAACCCGGTCGAAGGTATTGTGGGCGTCGTTTTCCGGCTCAAGCATTTTACACGAAAGTACGCCTCCTATCAACAGGCTCAGGACCCCTATTCTTAGTATGATTTTCATATTCATTTCGGTAAATGGTTTAGAACTCAGCTGTCAGTCCGATGGAAAACGTGTGGTAATAGGGTTCGTTTCCTATCCGGATTTTCCTGATTTCCTTTTCTTTGGCAAACTGGAACAGGTCGGTTGTATTCGCGAAAACCCGCAGATTTGCCATTCCCAGTTTGTTGGCAAAGGTCGGATTGATGTCATAGGTCAACTGAATTTTCCGCATCTGGAAGAAGTCGGTCGAATACAGCCAGAAATCGGACCTCCTGTGGTTGTTGCTGTTGGTTTGAGAGCTCAACCGGGGATGGGTAGCGGTCTGAGCCGTTTCGGGAGTCCAGGCATTCCGTGCAATGGCAGTGTATTTTTTGGTACCATCGAGCCAGAAATAGTTGTTCTCCCGGAAGGCATTTCCCCCGAAACGGGCTTCACCCAGCAGGAACAGATCGAAGTTCTTATAGCCAATGTTCAGCCTTAAACCACTGGAAAACGGTGATTGCCACCGGCCCAGATAAACTTCATCATTGGCATTTATGATCCCGTCTCCGTTCTGATCCTTGTATTTCAGGTCACCCGGACGAGCCGTCCCAAAAGTCTGGATCGGGCTGTTGTCGATTTCATTCTGGTTCTGGAAGAATCCCAGGGCTTCCAGACCGAAATAGGCATCCCGGGGTCTTCCCTGCCGGTTGAGATATTCGAAATCATAGGTCTCATCCACCACGGTACGTTTGGAAGTCACGTAAAGAAGGTTGATGCCCGTATTCAGCCTCCAGTCACCCATATTCCGGTTGTAGGACAGGCCCAGTTCTGCTCCGAGATAACGGTCCGCTTCGAAGTTCTGATAGGAAATGAAATCGGTATAGAAGCTGGGGAACTGCGTAGACGGACGGGTTACCAGGTCGTTGTAGTTGTTATAGAACAGGTTGGTTTCGAAACCGAAGGTTTTGTTGAACAGCAACGCTTCAATTCCCAGGTTAACCTCATTCCGGCGGGCGAAACCAAGGTTGAGGTTACCCAGCCAGCTCGAACGTACGGCACTTCTGCTTCTTCCACCTTCGTACCAGTTGTAACTTCCGGATGTACCGTACCGGTTATCATAATAAAAGAATCCGGAGATGGGCAGGTCTGATTTCAGCATGCCACCCGACAGCCGGATTTTCAGATAGTCCACCACCGGATTGTCGAGCATAAACTCCTCGTTCGATACGATCCAGGCGATGCCCAGGGTGGGGGAGAATCCGACACGGTTGTTATCGGGTAGTTTGGTAGAGTTGACCAGGGCTCCGGTAAAGTCGACCACATATCGGTTTGCGAAGGAGTAGCCCAGCTGCAGTCCGAGATGTGCCTGTTTTACCCCCTGAAAATCTCCCTGCTCCTTGAATACGTTTCCAAAGGCAGTGAGTTTCCCAAATACCCTGTGCTGATCGAATCCACGGTCGTAATTCAGCAGACCATAGAAGCCAAACCGGCGTTTGAACGTGGTGTTTCCAACTACCTGCGTACCCGGACGGGCATCCAGGTTGTGCTGCGTGAGAGAGATTATCCGATCTTCTGTCGCGTGCCAGGTGGGGGTGTACACCGAATACTGGTTGGCGACAGTCTGGTCATACGCCGTGTAGTAATCGAAGCTGATGTTGGTATGGAACGAAAATCCGCGGACAAACTGGTTCAGGTCGAAATTCACCCGGTTATTGAAAGTGAACTTCCGGCTGATACGTTCATACTGTCCGCCTGAATAGGAATCGGCTATGGGGTTGGTCAGAAAGGCCGTGGTACCCCCGAGCAGATATTTCCCATCCACGTCGTTCTTGCGTCCGGTAAGCAGCGGGTTTTCGGGATCAATCAGGTCAAAAGGAAGCAGAGGCGCAAATTCGTAAGGCCGGGTGTTGGCAGCCGAATTCCAGAAATTTCCTCGGGCGCCTTTATTCCGGCCGAAAATAGCGGCTGCATCGATGGCCGTATTGATCCAGTTGTTGATTTTCAGATCGACGTTCCCGCGAACATTGAAAATATCGTTTCTCGCGTTCCCGGCTTCCCCGAAGTTCAGCAACCCTCCGTTGGAATTCCAGCCCAGATTGGTATAGAAACGAGCATTCTCGTCTCCGCCTGAAAACTCCATCAACACGTCGTGGTAGGTTTTGAAAGGCTTGAGATAATCGCTGGAATAGTAATCCACGTTGGGGTAGCGATAGGGATTGCCATTTCGGTACTTTTCAATCGTTTCGGGCGAATACTGTGCGGAAAGGCCATCGTTTTGCCGTGCCATGTTATAATACTCCATGTATTCGGCCGAACTCAGGTATTCAGGCAGGGCCTGGGGCTTCAGGATACCTGTGTTGACCGATACCGAAGCATAGGGCTTGCCCGCGAGACCTCGTTTGGTCGTAATCATGATCACCCCGTTGACCGCCGCGCTGCCGTACAATGCTGCAGCATTGGCATCCTTGAGGATGGTGATGCTCTCAATTTCCGAAATCCGCAGCCCTTCGATATCTCTCGGCAGGCCATCGACGATATAGAGTGCGTTACCCGACTCAAAGCCGCTGCCGGTCAGGTCTGCTACATCGATTCCCACACCCGTACCACGGATATTGTTGCTTCCCAGCAATCCGAGCGAACGGCCGGTCAGGAAATTCGAAAGATTGATGTGATAGTCAAGTCGGGTATCACCCATATCGACCCGTGTGAGCGCTCCGGTGATGTCATTTTTATCCCTTTTCCCAAAGGCGACATGCACTCTGGAGTCTTGCTGATCGCTGTTTCCGACATAGGCAGTGTCAATCTGCGCGGCAGCAGGCAATGTCAGTAACAGCAGATATAATACATTCTTCATGATCTTCTGGTTAAAAGTTTAGATCGGTTACCAGCCCGGATTTTGCGGAAAATCCTTGTACATGCGAGTGAAGTTGACCTGAATAGGCAGCCAGTTGTGTTTTTTCTCCACTCTTCTGGTCACGACCACTCTCTCTCTGAGGTTGATCGGTTTTCCATTGGGACCCCGGTCGAAATCAATGGCTGTCTTCTGGATGAAACGGGGATCTCCGTTGAGGTTCCAGCGGCGCAGGTCGCAGAATCTCGCACCCTCGAAAGCAAGCTCTACCGCCCGTTCGCGAATGATTTCCTCAAAGAAAACCTCCTTGGAAGCCGTGAACTTGGGATCCAGGTCCGGGAGCTGTGCACGGTTGCGCACGACATTGATCGCGTCTTCGGCGGTTAGCGAGTAGTTCGCTGCTTTAGCTTTTGGGCCTCCATTCGTAGCGAAGTTTACCGCTTCAGCATACATGAGGTAGATATCCGCCAACCGCAGGTAGGGCACGTAGGCTTGCAGGGAATTGGCTTCGTTCGTCGTAAAATTGGGTCCGATCGGTGAATACCTCTTGTGATAGTAGCCGGTTACGCTCGGCGGGTTGATCTGCGAACGGTGATAGCCTCCGTTATAAAGCTGTGCGAACTGGTCGGGACCGACTGCATTATGGATTTGATCTCCGTCGACGGCAATGTCCTTGTAAAAACGGGGTTCTCGACCGGTCCAGGGATCATTGGGGTTGAAGCCGGAGGCAGGGTCATCGATGGGTAAGCCGTTGGCCATGCCATAGTTTTTGGTAAAGCTATGGGCAGGTACATCGGCGTCCGAACCGCTGTTGAGCGCAAAAGAGGAAGGTACGGTGGCACCCAGGGTCGACCAGCGGACCCGTCCCCGGTCAAAGATGATGGGAACCATGATACATTCAGTTCCGCCTGGCCTTTCGTTGTTTCTTCTCCAGAAATTGTCTGTCCAGCTTGCCCAGCTTTGCATTTTGTAAATACCGGTCTCATCGGCCAGTTTCAGGAGTTCACCGAAAGCCTCGGCAGCCTGCCGGGCCAGTTCAGGATCGAAAGCTGAAGCTCCGGTCGCTTCTTCGTTTATCATGGGGCTGGCCGCGTATAGCAAAGCTTTTCCGAGATAGCCCAAAGCGTGGAATTTATTGATCCGGTCACGGTTATGCCCCCGTGTAGCCTGGCCTGGTCCCGACTGATCCCAGTGATTGGGCAGAATGTCAGCCGCTGCGCGGAAGTCCTGAGCCATCCGGAGAGCAGTCTCGCGGAAGTTCAGGCGTCTGAAGTCCTCAGTGGTCATTTCCTCGGTAGGGTCCAGTACCCTGTCAATGTAGGGCATTCCCCCCCAGTAGCGGCAGATTTCGAAATAGAACCATCCGCGGAAGAACAGAGCCTGTCCCTTGATATGATTCTTTTCCTCTTCGGTTCCCTCGAACAGTCCGGGGGTGTCGATTTTCTCGATGGCCAGGTTGGCTTTGCGAATGGCGTACCAGGCGTATTCCCATACCCTTTTTGTTCTCGAGTTGTTGTCGGTGGTATTGACGGCCTGCCCGTAGAAATACCCCTCAGCAGACCAGTAGTTGCCGTCGTCAAAGGCATAGGGTTTGTTGTTGAGGGTTTCATCGGCAAAGAGGTACTGGTTCCATGCACCACCCTTGTTGGGGTCCATGATGCAGTTGTACAGCTCTTCCATAAAGCCCTGGAAGCTTCGGAAGTTTCCGAAAGCGTCCTTTTCACTGATGTCAGCCTGCGGAGCTTTGTCCAGATAATCTTCGCAGGAGTTGAGCGGGACAACCATCACCGCCAACAGGAGTACGAAGACTTTTCGGTATAGATAATGATAGGTTTTCATAGGTTAGGGACTAGGCTAGAATGAAAAATCGATTCCCAGGTTAATGCGTCTCATGGTTGGATAAGCCCCCTGCGTGGCACTTCCGCCCGAATAGGTCGATTCGCGATCGTCGGGGAGTTTCGACCAGAAGAACAGGTTGGTACCATTCAGGAAGATGCGCATGTTCGATATGTTCCGTTTTTTGAGGAACTCCGTATTGTCGAAGGAATAGAAGATTTCAGCATTCCTCAGACGCAGATAGGAAGCGTCATAGACGAAATAGTGCCCTACGTTTTCAGCCTGGGTTTTCCAGCGCGGCAGGAATGAACTGGCATTCGGATTGTCCTTGCTCCAGTAATCCTTCGCGTGGCCAAACACGATGTCAGTATCGTTTTGGAAATTATTAAAGCTGATTACCCGGTTGGCATTGGTGACTCCGTAGAACTGGATCGAGAAACCCAGCCCTTTCAGGTTAGCCCCCAGCGTGATGGTGCCGGTGTTCTGAGGTATGCCTGAATAACCCCAGGGCACGACGTCCTCTGCCGGTTTGATCACGCCGTCACCGTTAAAGTCGATGATATTGTAATAGCCCGGCAGTTTTTGCAGGTCGTTGGTTTCGGTGGGTACGGAGGCATAAACTTCATCCCAATTGTTGTAGAAGCCTGCTCCTACCAGCGTGCGGGTCTGTCCGATCGGGTAGCCGGCCTGTTTGAGGTAATCGGGCTGGAGGGCAGGGTCATCCCGGTTGATAATCTTGTTGGTATTCCGCGAGAAGGCGGCATTACCCCAGAGCCGCAACGAGGGATTTAGCTGCTTGTTGAAGTTCATTTCAATCTCAAATCCCTTGGATTTAACCCGTCCGAGGTTAGCGCTGGGTGGCGTAGCTCCGAAGAACGGAGGAACACTGCGGGATCCACCGCCCATGAGGATGTCGGTACGGTCTTCGGTATAATAGTCGAAATTGAAATTCAGCTGGTTCGACCAGAATCCTAATTCAAGCCCATAATTTGTTTTCAGGGCAGTTTCCCAATGTATTGACGGGTTACCTACGACCGATTCGCGGTAGAAGGTGTAGGGACTGGAGCCGTTGGTCTGTTCGCTCAGGCGGGCTGTTCCCCCGAAGGCAAGCTGGGAGGCATAGAGCCAGCGGGCTCCGCTGATGTTGTCGTCTCCTACTTTTCCGATGCTGTAGCGCAGTTTAAGGTGATCCATCGGACCTGCCTTGAAGAAGTTCTCATTGGATACCACCCAACCCAGACCCAGTGACGGGAAGAAGTCAAACCGATAACCGGGGCCGAACTGCTCCGAACCGTTGTAGGCACCGTTGACTTCGAAGAGATAACGGGTCTTGTAGTCGTACGTAGCCCGGAATACCCAGTCCTCACGGAAGTTTTTGAACATGCTGCCGCGGGCAAATTCCTCCCGTTTTACCAGTCCCATCGCCGTTACGTTATGATCCTTGAATTTGCGTTCATAATTCAACTGGAACTGGTACATAAGCCGGCGGTCGACGGGGATATAACCTGACCAGTTGGCAGCGGAAATGGCCTCCTGACGGATGGTCCAGGGACGCAGAATCCAGTCGTACTCATCGTCACTGATGGGCAGGTACAAAGTATATTCGCTGGGATCCTGGTCGGGGCCCTTGTAGAGCATCGGGTAAATTTGCTTGAAGGCTACGTTGGTGGAAGCCTCGGCCGGGCGGACGGAGTTGGCGTTGTCGTAGATCCCTCCCTCTGACCGGATATTATTGTCATAGAATAGGGATGCCTGCGCCTTCAACCCCTTGGTGAGGAAACCCAGATCCTGCTCAACGGTAAAATCTGAATTGAGCTGTGTAGTACGGGTTTCACGGATACCGATGTTGTAGATCACCACCAGCGGGTTGACGGTGTTGTTACCACCCTCCTGATAGGCTCCCCAGAGTCCGTCCTCATATTGAGGCAGAAAAAGGTTGGGGGCCAGAAAATAGGCGGCTGACCACATCCACTGGTCGGCCCGGGAGGTACTTCCCTCATTGTTGAAGTTGGTATTTTTCTGACTGTAGAAACCCGCCAGATTCAGCTTCAGCTTCGTGGTATTGGTGATTCTTACGTCGATGTTGCTCCGGAAGTTGAAACGGTCGAAATTGTAATTGGGTTTGTAACCCTTCCCGTTGTCGTAATCGCGAAACATGTCGCCTTCATGCAGATACGCGAGGGAGCCGAAATACTGAACCGCCTTGCTTCCGCCCCGGGCACTCAGGGTCGCCCGGTGTGAAAATCCTACGTCCTTGAATACCGCCTTGGTCCAGTCTACGTTCGGGTAGATCTGTGCATACTCGGCAGACTGGGGCATGCGGTAGCGGGTTACGATATCGTAGGGAACATAGGCGTTCCAGGAGGGTTCGTTCAGTACCCCTTCCCGTTCAATAGCTTCGTTCTTGATCATCATCGCAGCATAGGAATCCAGCTTTTCAGGCGTTTTGGAAACCATTTTTGCGGTGGTCGTATAGTTGAAGCTGAGCTTGGTCTTTCCCTGCTGGCCACGTTTGGTGGTGATCAGGATTACCCCGTTGGCGCCTTTTACCCCAAACACAGCTGTTGCCGAGGCATCCTTGAGTACCGAAATACTGGCTACTTCGTTGGGGTCGATGTTGTTCATGCTCCGCTCGACATTGTCGACCAGGATGAGCGGCTGACCTCCGTTCCAGGTGCTTTGTCCGCGAATGAAGATGGAAGTGGCGCTCTCACCCGTCGTGATACCCCCGGGTTCGCCCGAAGTCGTAAGCGACACGATACCGGGCATCTGCCCCGCCAGCGCTTCCGTCAGGTCCACTACGTTTCCCGTCCTTTTAATGGTCTCTTCCGACATCTGGACGATGGACCCTACCACGCTTTCTTTCTTCTGTGACCCAAAGCCCACGACCACAACCTCTTCGAGAATTTTCTGGTCCTCACGCAGGACCACCTCCAGGCTGGTTCTGTTGTTTACCGGGACTGTTTCCGGGAGGTAACCGATGTAAGAGAACTTCAGCACTCCGTTGTGAGGTACTCTCTCCAGGGTAAATTTACCCTCCACGTCGGTGG
>Ga0207868_1000960_pt1 | contig 24000 bp, 15 predicted proteins | sample Passage237B_FD_187370 | JGI IMG/M metagenome (GOLD analysis project Ga0207868, IMG submission 187370) | Cellulose adapted compost microbial communities from Newby Island Compost Facility, Milpitas, CA, USA - Passage2 37B (SPAdes) (version 3) ... | reverse complement strand
CCCGCCGTGTCAGCCAGGTGATTGATGCAGACATCAAGACCACCAGCAACCAGAACGTCGGCGAAATTGAAGACCTGATCATTGAACCTGCTTCGGGCCGTATCATCTATGCGGTGATCGATCTCGAACGCGACATGCGATCGGCCGCCCGCTATACAGCCATCCCGATCAGCAAGCTCACCACCGATTCTCAGAAGGAAGAATTCGTTCTGAGCATGGGTCGTGATGAACTGCGTAACGCCCCGAGCTTCAACAGCGGCCAGTGGCCTGACTGGTCAGACGACCAGTTCCGCAACCGCGTTGACCGTCTCTCGGATGCTCAGGGTGTCGACAGCTTCGGCCGCTGAGAACTGATGCCGAATTAATGCCCACTATCAGGCCTGGCTAAAGCGGATGAAAATTCCCTGCCACCTGGCCTGAAAGGACAAAAGCCGGTTCGGAAACGAACCGGCTTTTTTTATGTTCGTAGTAAACAGAGCAGGACATCTCAGGCCCTTCAGGCAGTCACCCGCCGCAGTTCCCAGGCTGCATGCAGGAAATCCCTGAGCTCAACAGAAGTGATCTCCTGCTGTAGAAACCTACGCGCGAGGGTGACAATCATCAGGCTGTTGCAAAACGATGAAGTAACAAGGATTTCCGAATCTGCATCAGGGAGGAAGAGCAGCATGAAAAATGGACATCGCACCACTCATGGGACCGAAAAGACCGATCGACCTCGTAAGGTTCGATTCGCCGTCGTCGGCCTCAATGCCTCATCGCTCGATCGAGTCCTGCCCGGGTTCAATCAGGCCAGTCAGACATCACAGCTAGTCGCACTGGTATCCAATGACCGACGAAAAATGAAAGCCGCAGGCAAGCGTTACAAGATTCCCCATTGCTGTCAGCTTGATGAATATGACCAGCTTCTAAAGAGTCAGAAGATTGATGCGGTATACCTGGCGATGCCCTCTACGCTTTATGCCGACTACATCGCCAAGGCCTGCCAGGCAGGCATTCATGTGCTGTGCGAAAAGCCGATGGAAGTAGGCGAAGCCCGCAAGCTGGATCTGATCAAATCCTGTCGGGAAAACAACGTCATCCTCATGTTCGCCTATCGACTGCAGTTTGCCGCCACGGATCTGCAGGCGATGCGTTCTACCATCAAACAGACGGACATCTTCGATGCCATCTATTCTCTCCAGGGAACTGAGCAGGCCAGCATCCAGCTTCACAGTTGCGATGATGACAGCAGGCTGAATCATCTGGGTGGCTACTGCATCAACGCTGCCAGGTATCTCTTCCAGAACGAGCCGCAGGAAGTCGTGGCTTTCACCACCGGCGGACAGAATGAATTCGCCTGTCAGGATGGTCCTGAATCAGCCAGTATCATCATGCGGTTTCCGGACAACCGTCTGACCAGCTTCATCTGCAATGTCGCTTCGGATGTGGAAGATGAGCCTGTGGTCCACAGCCGTGGTTCACTGCTTTCGCGCACAGCCGCGGGGCCCGCGCATGTATCCACTGCTGCTGAACTGATGTACTTCTCCAGCTGCATCCTGCGAGGCAAGCTTGCCCACGCCACAGGCAGAGCCATCACCGGTTCCCGCTTGTCGCCTGAGTGGAATCTGCGCCGCCCGGTCTCTGCACAGACCCAACGAAGAAAAACCGCGAAGCAGACATCCACACTTCCGGCTCTGCCTTCTGACGCCAATTAAAACGCGCACTCTGCAGCACAAACGATCCATGCATCATCAGTCACCGCCATGGATGCAGGTTTCACCTGGATCACATGGATGCCTTCATCATCCATGATATGGCACTGCAGGAATTGCCCTGAGTCATAAACGGATGGTTTTCAGGCGTCATGACGTCTATTTCCCCGGTATCTGCTGCCCCCAGGCGTCGCGTAGGCTTGAACTGGGATTCAAGCATCAGCCCCAAATGGAGAAATGCAATGAAAGCTCTCTGCTGGTATGGCAAGCACGATGTAAGGATCGACGAGGTTCCCGATCCGCAGATCATCGCGCCCACCGACGCGATCATTCGCATCACCGCTTCGGGCATCTGCGGGTCCGATCTGCATCTCTATGACGGCTACGTGCCCACCATGGAAAAAGGCGATGTGCTGGGCCATGAACCGATGGGCATCGTGACAGAAGTGGGCTCAGCGGTGAAGAACCTGCGGCCGGGCGACCGCGTCGTGGTGCCCTTCACCATCTCCTGCGGGGAATGTTTCTTCTGCCAGAAACAGCTTTACTCGCTGTGTGACAATTCCAACCCCAACGCGCACATCGCCCGCAAGGCGCTGGGCCACTCACCGGCCGGGCTGTTTGGCTACTCACACATGTTCGGCGGATTCGCGGGCGGCCAGGCGCAGTACCTGCGTGTGCCCTATGCAGATGTGGGACCTATTAAGATCAATTCCGATCTGCCTGACGATAAGGTGCTTTTCCTCTCCGACATCCTGCCCACGGGCTACATGGCTGCAGAGAACGCCGACATCGAACCCGGTGACACCGTCGCTGTGTGGGGCTGCGGCCCGGTTGGTCAGTTCACCATCCAGTGCGCCTGGATGCTCGGAGCCGGTCGAGTGATCGCCATCGACAACGTCCCTGAACGCCTGGCCATGGCCCGCAATCAGGGACGGGCCGAAACGATTGATTTCAGTGAAGTGGATATCAAGGAAACACTCGACGAGATGACCCACGGCCGAGGCCCCGATCGCTGTATCGACGCGGTCGGCTGTGAAGCTCATGGCGGCGGAACGCTCGATGGCACGTGGGACGCCGTCAAAACTTCCACCTATCTGGCCACCGACCGCCCTCATGTCCTGCGACAAGCCATGCTCGCTTGTCGCAAGGGGGGAACAGTTTCCATCCCCGGCGTCTATGTCGGTGCCCTGGATAAAGTGCCCATCGGCGCGGTCTTCAACAAAGGCGTGACGCTGAAGATGGGCCAGACGCATGTGCAGCGATACCTGCCCATGCTGCTGGAGAAGATCAAAGCCGGTGCGATTGACCCTTCCTTTGTCATTACCCATCGCATCAGTCTGGATGAAGCCCCGGACACCTACAAGACCTTCCGCGACAAGAAAGATGGCTGCATCAAAGCCGTCATCAAGTTCTGAGACTGTCGGGATACTGCCATACGCTCAGGACTTTTCCGCCATTGACCACCACCAGCCCCCGCGGCCTGTCACAAGGTCGCGGGGGTATTAAAATGGCCGGATGCATTCAACACCCGCCGCGTCATCACTGGCCGACCATCCTTTCCATGTCCTGGGACATGCGTTTGTCTCGCCCGATCGCATCTACGCGCCGATGCCGTTCTGGTTTCTCAACGACAATCTGGATGCCGATGAAATGCGCAGGCAGATCCGCGTGCTTCATGAAAATGGCATTGGTGGACTTGTGCTGCATCCCCGCGTCGGCCTGCCTCGCGAGCTGGGCTGGATGTCCGATGCGCTGCTGGGCTTCATGCGCGTCGCCATTGAGGAGGCCAGCAGGCTTGGCCTGTCAATCATCCTCTATGACGAAGGCATGTACCCTTCAGGATCATCCTGCGGGCAGGTCGTGGCCAGCGATCCCTCATTTGCCTGTAGAGGCGTAGACCACGTACTGCTTGAACCCGACGAATCATTCACGCTGCCACCGGATGCAAATCTGGTGGGCCAGGTGAAAACGGCCCAGGGGCGGACACTTATCGCCTTCGATCGCAAGCTCGATACGCACATCCGCGGGCTGCATTTCAAGGATCATGATCAGCCTCGCCGCCCTGCTGAACCGGGCAAGGCTTATGTTGATCCGCCTGAAGATGAACCGCCGGCTGCTGATCTTCTGAACCCTGCTGCCATGCGCAAGTTCATTGAGCTGGTATATGACCGCTACTACCAGGCCTTCGGGGAACATTTTGGCAAGACAATCATTGCCATCTTCACGGATGAGCCGAGTCTGATGGGCCGCAGCCGGGAGAAACGCCCCATCAGGCCGGGAACGAAAGACATTCTTTCGCACGTGAATCGCATTCTAGGGTATGACTTCACCCCGCATCTGCCTGCGCTGTGGTACGACAATGAACCTGATGCGCAGATCCACCGCAAAGCCTGGCAGGCTGCGGTCAGCAGGCGTCTGGAGGAAACGTACTATCAGCCGCTGCATGACTGGTGCGAAAAGCATGGTGTTGCCCTGACAGGTCATCCCAGCGCCTCCGATGACATCGGACTGGAGCGACATTTCCATATTCCGGGTCAGGATCTGGTGTGGCGATACGTCACACCGGGGAATGATTCAGCGCTGGTTGGCGCAGCATCCACGATGGCCAAATGTGCGTCGTCGGCCATGGTGCATCTGGGCAGACAGCGTAACCTCAATGAGATCTACGGAGCCTACGGCCACGAGCTGACTTTTGATGAAGTGCACTGGCTTGCCAACTGGACGCTGATTCGTGGCCAGAACATGCTCATCCCCCACGCGGTGTACTACTCCACCCGCGGCCCACGCATTGATGAGCGTCCGCCCGATGTGGGCATGCACAGCCCATGGTGGCAGCATTTCAAGCCCTGGGCGGAGCATGTCACCAGGCTGTCTATGCTCAACACCCTGGGTAAGCAGCAGTGCGATGTGGCTGTTCTCACCGAAACCACCTGGCTGCCCGACAAACTGGTGCGCCCGCTTTACGAGAATCAGATCGACTTCAACTACCTGACGGACGAAGACCTGATCGAACGTGCAACAGTCAACAGCGATGGCAGTATCTCCATCGCGTCCATGCGATATCAAGCACTCCTGATGGACGACACTATCAAGCCCCGCTCTTCAGCTCAGCAGAAACTCGACCAGATCCGTCAGCATGGCCGACTGATTCGCTGGAATCCCCATGAATCCGTGCAGACGCTGCTCACGCTGCTGTCGCCATGGGTCACGCGGGTTCTGACGCTTTCGCAACCCCAGCCTGATGTGCGATTCCGCCATGTCATCTGGAACCAGAACCACTGGCTGCTGCTCTACAACGAGGGCAGCAGGACGCTGACTCTCGAAGGCCAGGTGAATCTGAACATAGATAAGGTGAATGTTGTAGACATCTACAACATGGCCATGGAACCGCAGGATGCGGCGAAGCTGAAACTTACCCTTGAGCCGGGACAGATTAAAGCGGTAGTGTGTTCCATAGCGCAATGACCTGCTGCATGAATCGCCTGCAGGCGAAACGCTATGGATATCGCAAGCTCTCTTGGATCCCTGTCTCTAAGCGGATGACAGGCAAGCCAGCTGATTCTGTGCGATCAGGATGACTTCAGATATGCACGCAGAGCGGCAGCGATCTGTCGGCCGAAGATGCGGGCAGTGTCTGCAGTGATGATCGTTCCGCGGACCAGCGAATAGGGAATCTCAAACGAGGTGCTGAACCCCACCCCTTCCTGTTTGCTGGACCAGTTGCTGAAGCTTCGGCCGGCGGTGTAGTTCTTGGCGTTATTCCAACCCACACCATAAGGGATGTTGTCGGAGGGGTCATACGTCAGCGGTCCGGTCGCAGCAGCCTGCAGATGGCGGGCAAATACTTCCTGACGCGCCCAGTGATCAGCAGGTTCCTGCCCCACCATGTAGATCGCCTCGTTGTAGGGGCCATGGATCCATGGGCAGTGCATGTCGAACGTGACATCAAGCCCCAGTGCAGCCAGTCGCTTGACCTCCTGCTCGATAGCAGGCGTCTGCGGGTAGATGGGGTTGCCATCATAATCGCGGTTGTGGTCGCGCGGATGGCGGTTCTTGCCCTGATCGCCTGCCACCACGCCGTCATAGTCGACAAACGGAATGACGGTCAGATTCACATGCTGCTGCCACCACTTGCCAAGTTCATCGTTGGCCAGCGCTGCTTCAATGATGCCTTCCACGACAAAGCTGGCCATCGATTCACAGCAGTGATGACGGGCAGTGATCATGGCGCGATGAGACGCGCCTTCAGCAGAAGGACCAATGCGCCAGATCGGAACATCGGTTCCCTTTTGCGTGACGCAAAGCGTTCCTACCTCCCATCGGCCCATGTATCGATGGGAGAACGCTTCAAGATTTTCATGGGTGTACGGAATGGTCATGCATAGACGCACTTCGTTGGCATCTGCGGGAATCGTCAGAGTAAAGGAGTCATCCTCCTGAACACAGGCTCGCTCCAGCCATGTCCAGCTCTGACCTGCATCGTAGGAAACAGCAGGCGCCAGAGACGTCATCAGATTCTTACGACAGGGCTGAAAACGCAGCGTCCGCCCCTGGGCCTGGCGAACGCGGAAACACCAGTAGAACCAGCCTGTGACACTGTCACGATTGTCAGGCCCGAACTGAACGTGATCATCCTTGATCTCGTAAATCTGGACATTCCCGCCAGGAAAATCTGCATCAATCAGCATGAATCACTTCCAGAATCAGAACTCAGACACAAAGATATTGACCTGCACATCAAGTCTGGATCAGTTCGCAGCCTGTGACACGCCGATCTTCTCCAGATACATCTCATGGAAACCATACCGTACCTGCAGATTCTCAGCCAATCCACAGGGATGAGCAGTCGGAGCAAACAGAGCCTGGGTGCGCGGCTTGAGTTCCGCAATACGGTTGATAAAGGTATCGCGTTCGTTGATCAGTGTTCCCCGAATCATCGCAACTACAAAGTCGAGGTGAAGCAGGCTCAGATCCAGGCCTTCAAACCAGAAGTCGAAGAGATAAACATTTTGCTCAGCCTTGGTGAGCATCTGGGTGAACAGATCTTTGGCTTCCACGTAACCGTCGCGCAGGCTCTGGCAATAGGCAAGTAGCTTCTTTCGGCCGCCATGGGTGACAATCAGTTCTTCAAGCTTTCGGTTGTATTCATCATCACCCTTGAGCAGCGAGCTTCGCCCGGAAACGAAGCTCGCTGCCTGGGTGATATCCAGCCCCTGCCCTGCCAATAGAGCAGCGCGAGGGTAATCAGCCAGTTCAACACCGTGCATCCATTGGCTGTAGGCCCGACAGATGGCATCGAAGTCATACTCGGACTGATGAATGGCCTGCGCTGCGGCGAAGGTTCCAAGTTGACGCAGTTCATGGTGAACGTGACGAACTGACCACGACGTGACCATCATCCCGCTGGCTGCAGCAAGCCCCTTGCGGGCGGCGTACCAGCAGTTAGGAATATGGACATGGTTACGCGGGCTGCCTGGCAGATCGCCAAAACAGCTGTTGGCCGGGGCGACGATGACATCCTTCACCCCATGGCCCTGCAGTGCATCGGTACAGTAGAAGGACTTGAACTGCTTGTTCTCATCCTGCGTGTAGGGATGCAGATACTTCTTGAACTCAGGCTTGCGCAGGACTTCCGGATACTGGGAAGCATTGGCAGTGGCGTTGCGATGACCTGTGCGATAGCCACCCCAGATCATGATTTCTTCAGGCTTGTCGCTGGTAGTCCAGTAGTCCCAGTCCACCAGCAGAACGTAATCGGGAACCTCCTTGATCAGTTCCGGGTAGGTCAGGAACATGTCGGCCCAGATCATCGGCCGCAGACCACGCTGATGGATGTGCTCACACAAAGGCAGGATGTGCTGCCAGTACAACGCTCCCATGCCATGTTTGGCGATGTAGGCTTTGGCCTGCTCACTGCTGCCAAGTGACCATGTTTCATCGCCGCCAATGTGGAACCAGGTGCGCGTCTGCGTGGCTTCGATGGCTTCATCAAACAACGCCATGATCAGCCTGCGGGCTTCCACCGAGAACGGATCATACTGATTATGAATATGCTCCGATTCACGAAGGTGAGCATACTGGGGCTTGCCCACGACATACTCGGCATGCCCCAGCGACTGAACCAGTGGAATCAGATCAAGCTTGCGATCGCGGCAGTACTGGGCAAAATCCGCCATCTCACCATGAGTCATGGCATGTTTCGCTGCCACATGGGGCGCGGCTTTGAACTGAAGATTGTCTTCAATCTCCAGCACAAGGGTGTTGTAGCCCCATGCAGCGAGCTTGTCGACCATACTCTCCAGCGACGCCCGGTTCCACAGGCCATGCTTGAGATCGTAGTGATAGGCGATAATTTTTGAATCCATAAACTGCATCCACTGTTACTGTCGAACCGGGGTGAACAACTGGCCTTATCTTACCTGCTGCTGGTCAAACGGCTGCGCAGATATTCCTGACGCTTGTCACTGATGTCGTAAGAGATTTCCTGTAACTGGGCAATGTTTTCATTGAATACCTTGTCCAGTTCACTGGCGTTGAACTTGTCGATGCCAGCCATCACGCTGGCCAGGGTCTTCGAGTGCTCGACCATCGGTGCAATGACCTGCTGGAAGAATTCCTTATCTCCACGCAGACCTGACCAGTAGGTCGCCTGCTTGGTGAGTGTAGCCTGATACTGGGCCCAGCTCTTCTTGAGCAGATTACGCTTCATTTCCCCGAGCAGTTCTTCAGAAGGCGCATCGAAGATGATTTGGCCCCATCGCCCCATTTCATGCACACGGCCGCCCCAGGTCACGCTGCCCGCCGGATCCCAGCGCTGCATGGAGAAACGCCAGACCTGCTGCTTACCCTGAAGCATGGCCAACTGATCATAGAACGCTTCCCAGGAGACAAAGATCGCCGTGCCCCAACCATCTTCAATCACCTGTGACTGGACCTTGAAGTACCTGTCCTGCTTTTCCAGTGCACGATAGTGACGATGATCTGAGTTCCAGTTGTAGACCGAAGTCTTGTTGGCCCCCAGGTCGGTGATCCACTGGAAGTAAGGCTCGTTGTACGTTCCAGGTGTAAAGTACATTTCAAGCGAACTGGCCCCCGCACCATTGCGAGAGACGATTTCATTGATCCTGGGTTCCTGACTATGAACGTAGATATGCAGGCCCTGGGCATCATAGACCATGGCCACGCGGGTCTGGCCAGGACCGCCGTCCTTGGCAGTCACATCCTCAAAGGGGCGTTCCGTGCGGACGTCCACTGCGAACAGAGCCGCGTCCTGCTGGCTGTAAGGATAAAAACGTGCATCAGCAACACCGGGGCGGGACAACAGCCCTGACGCCTGCCATCCACCGACGTCGACTGGTGCACGTTTGACGGCCTGAACACGATACGTCTTGATCGCATGATTCCCCAGGGCATCTGCCTGAGCAAGCAGCAAGCGGGCAGACTCATCCTGCCTGGCCTGGAAAAAGGGCTTGGCGGCATCCCAGACCGCATTGATCTTGTCCGCCGTGGCGATGCTGGCGTATTCACCAATCACCTTCTCGACCTGCTGCCTGACAGCCTGGGGCTGCTGACCGATGCCTTTGATGGTGGCCAGTTGAACATGACGGGTCAGGGCCTTGGCATTCTGCTCCTTGCCTTCGATTTCCACCAGCTTCTCAAACGCTTCCGTCGCCCCCTTGATGTCCTGGAGGGACATCCTGACCACGGCCAGCGTCTCAAGTGCCTGAGCCATTGCGCCTGCAGAGGTTTTCGTGGTGATCAACTCACTTCCCAGCTCCGCAGCGAGTTTGCTCTGACGCAGGTCATAAGCATATTCGACCACCTTGAGCACCTGACGAGCCTGATTGGCGATTAGGGGAGTATTGAGGCTCATCAGTTTTCGCGCAGCGTCGCTGGCCTTGGACAGATCGTTATCCCCCAGATAAACACTCATGATGCGCGAGTAAATATCCGCTTCATTGGCGGGGGTGACACCTGGAAGCTTTAGGGCGTCGTTGAGGTACTTCAGGGCATCTTCTGAATTATCCGACTTGCGGGCGAATTCAACCCGATCCATCTGCACCATCATACGCTCGGCCGCCGTCAGATCTTCGATCTTCAGGGCTTCATCAAGCGTGGCATAAGCCTTGTCATAGCTGGATTCACTATAATGCGCCGCAGCCAGACTACGATAGATCGTCAGCTTATGGGTCTTGTTCAGATTCTCCTGCTTGAGCGCCAGCTCGTACATCTGACGCACCTGCGGGTAGAAACTGGAGCTCTGCAGCAGGCGTGCGGTTTCAATCAGAGCACGGACCTTGCGTTCAGGCCATGCTTCCTGCTCCTGAGCCATGACGCTCTGAATTTCCTGTTCCAGTGCTTCGAGGTTGCCACGAGTCAACCAGTTGCCCACACCCCAGGCTCCACGCAGCACCTCGCGCTGAGCCTGATGCAGATAGTGCGCAGGAACCTTCAATTCCAGTGCGGGCAATGCCGCTGCGCGGGCTTTGTCATACTGTTTTTCGCTATGCAGCGCACCGGCCAGGGCAATACGAGCCTGCACTTCACTCAGGGCGTCAATCTCAGGCTGATTGAGAACTTCTTCGAGAAGCTTGATCGCCTGAGCATTCTTGTTCTGCCTGCTGAGGATCTGAGCCAGAAGGAGATCAGCTTCGATCTTCTCCTTGGCCGACTGCGCAAGCTCACGGGCCTTGGATGCGTCGGTATAGGCCGCGTCATCCTTTCTGGCAGAAAACTGCTTCTGGGCCGACTGCATGAACTGGCCATAGGTGTCAGCAAAAACCGTGGTCGGAGCGCCGAAGCTCAGGCTCAGGCCCAGGATCATGGCGCCATAGATACGCTTGTTGTAGTGATGGGTATTCATCAAGCACCGGCCTTTCCAAGACGCTCACGCAGATCAAGAATGTAGTTCACCATTTCCAGACGGAACGTATCCAGATCACTGGTCATCTCGTTGGTTTCTTCGAACCAGATCATCGCCTTCTTAGCCGCCATGACGGTGTCCACGTTATCCGACTTGAAGGCTTCTTCAGCCAGCATCTTGAGTAGCGTGGCATAGCGCACGTCATCAAGCGCGGCGCGGAAGCCTTCCCAGGCCATGGTGTCGATCACGCCCGTTTTGGTGGGATAAACCAGATTAAACCCACGGTATTGCGTACTGGCGAAATCGTTCCAGGGCTTGTGCTGATCGTAGTACTTGTAGTTGCCCGGTCCGCTGTACATGGCCTTGTAAAGCTGCAGACCATGGAAGCGACGGTTGAACTCAGGGTTTTCCGGCCCGGTGTGAGGAGCCGCGTAGTTCATCAGCTGATGACCGAGCATCGTCCACTTCGTGGATTTATCACGAGTGGGATCACCGTGGTAGTTGGCGATGTTTTCCGAGAAGCCCACCGCGTAATAGTGGCTCTCCTTGGACGTGCTGTAAATCTTCGCTCCAAGCTTCTGGAGATCGCGCCAACCATCCTGCTGAGCCAGCAGTACGGTCATACCCGGCTCGTCAAAGCCAAAGAAGTAAAGGTTGGAATGTCCAAGAATCTTCTGGGACAGTTCGAGCACACGGCGGGCATCATCAAGGTAACGCTGGTAACGAAGGGGGTTACGTTCCTTCGGGTAGAACACGCTGCCCGAAGCGCTGAATGCGTTGAAGATCGGCTCAACAAAGCCAGCCTCCCTGATCAACTGAAAATCGAGAACAAGGCTCTTTTCATTATTGGGTGTGAGCTCACGCCTACCACTCATCATGTGGTTGAAAATGTTGTGCTCACGCAGATTCTTCAACTCTGCACGGGACTTGGCGATGGCCTGCTCAAGATTGCCGCCATTCTTGTCCAGATGGTAAGACACATCGGTATGGTTGTAGACCAGCGACATGAAAGGCTTGTCGAGGTCGTAGTACGTGCGAGGCAGCGGCAGTTCGAAAGGCAGTACACGAATCGACAGTGGCAGACGCGTCACTGTCTTGCCATCCGCCAGCAGTTCAATGGAGCCTTCGTAAAGACCCTGGGCAGCGTCATTGGGAACGTGAATCGTCACCCAGAACTGCTTGGACTCCCCTGCCACGAGTTTGACGGGCAGAAGTTTGTCGCTGTCGGCGACAGGTTCAACCGCGTGATTGAACTTGCCATCGTCCACGCTGATAGGCGCGGAGATCCACACATATTTTGAACCCTCGGGATAGTCCACACGCAGGAAGTTATCCTGGGTCTGATGATCCACCCGGATCAGGTTCTCGTCATTGAGCAGCAGTTCAGGAATCAGCACGCGGCTGGTGGGGTCAGCGAAGTAGCTGTGCCAGGACGTAGCCGTCTGATACCAGACCTTGATCACCTTCAGATCAACGCGGCTGGCATCAATGCGATTCTGGCCACTGACCAGCGCACTGGCGCGCACTTCCAGTTTGTCGATGTTGGTCAGCGGAGCCACAACGAACGAGAGCGGCGAATACTCACCACGGGCGGCCACAGCCGGGATCATCCGGCCAGCCACACCATCGGTTGGAAGCGTGTGAGGCATACGCTTGATGGAACTCAGCGCCGGAACGCCGAAAGCCACCAGTGGTGCACTGGCCTGCTGGTCTGCAGGCAGCGACCCAATAGCCTTGCGCAGCAGATCGATGTTATCGAAGCGCGGCGTGGTCTGATTCGAACTGTTTTGCCCGATCTGTCGGGCATAAGCATCAAGATGTGGATTCATCGTGCTCTTGGTCTGCGCCATGAGCGGCTGGGCTGTCAGCGACAACCCGAGCATCATGGTGGCAGTCCAGTTTCGCCAGGCAAAGCTCATCAAGGTTCCTTTCCTCGTAAAGCCCAATGTTTTCCTAAAAGTCTTACTGGGCAGCCCCGGACTCTTTCACGATGTGGCATGATTCAAGAGCCGTAATGCCGTACGTCAACAGTTTTCCGAAACGCGTCCCTTCAGGCGGCGTGAAGTTGACTGTGTTCTCACCCTTTTCTGTGGGACGAATCAGAAAGCGATTGTTAATAGTCTTGCCTGCTTCGTCGTAGTAGACCATGTTGATCCTTCCCTCAATCCCCTTGGCTTTGATGCTGTAGCTCGCGCCCGCTTCAAGTGGAAAGATCGCAGAGGAGCCACCATAGCCCGGCTTGAACACCACTGAGCCATCAGGCCGAGTCAGCAATCGCCCTTCACGGGAAGGAGTCCATCCAGCGTAGTTCAGCTCGCCCAGTGAGAAGTCCTGAGTCAGCAGCACAGCATCAGGGTTGGGATAAGGTGTCGCCTGTAGATCGCGCACAAAGACATTGCGCCTGGCAGGACTGATCTGAAGCTTGATTGCCACAGCATTGGGTGGGGTATGCAGAGGCAGCTTGTAGGCATACCAGTTCTGCGTCAGGAAGAAGCCACTGCCGCCATAGCCAAACGTGGAGATTGGCTGATTGTCCTGATCAAGAAACACCACGCTGTAGGTGCTGGTAGTCGCATGGCGGAAGGTGTCAAGCGTCAGACTGATGGCGCGGTCGTTCTTCTCCACCACAAAGTCGCTGTCCACTCGGGCCATGATGGAGATCACATAAGGCTTGCCCCCCTGAATCGGGACAGGCTGAGTCTCAACAGTTTTGACCGCAGCATTGATCTGAAATGCGCCTGCATCCTCGCCCTCAGAGACAGGCTGCACGTGGCGGGTTTTCTCAGCGAATATGGCCCCCTGCCCCGACTGGCCCCAGGCTGTATTGACCGAAACCAGACCCAGCATCAGAGCCAGCGCCACGCTGCCAGCAAAGCTCGACCGAATGAGGGATCGGCGGCAGAACTGCCTGGAGAGATCACTTGCTTCTGCAGACTGATGCATGTTCGAGATCATGACAGATTGGTTCGCTGTTTCCATGTTTATTGTTTCACTTTTCATGGTCAAAATGCGCTAGTTTTCAGGTTCTCAACAACGCCATGCACTTCTCAGCGATCCAGACCAATTTTGGTCCAGAACGTGTCTGACTTGTTGAACATGCTCGCCCCAGAGAGCGTGCTTTCCCAGGTAACTGCCGGATCCCGCCGATACACGCGGCCGACCTGCAGTTCCATGGCTGTCTCCTCGCCCGTGATGCCAATCTCTGCCAGCGGAATGGCAATGATGGCAATCCAGGCATCACCCTTTTCTGTGCGGGCATTGACAACCTTGCTCTCCACCTTGGGATGGCTGAAGAGCGTGCCATTGGGACCGGCGGCGAAGAAGTAGACCTTCTTGCCAGGAGTACGAAGCATCAGTTCCATGCGATCACCCTGCGGGAAGACACCCACGCCCCCCTGTGCAGGCATGACCAGCGATGACAGGTCTTTGTCGTACGCCACAAACTTCACATACAGGTTCTGGCGGTCATGCATCAGGCTGACAGCAGCTTCCTGCTCAGCAGGGTTCCGTTTCTGCAGACGCCAGTCGTCCACCAGCAGGAACTTATTGAACACCAGCGCCTTTTCCCAGTGTGGCGAGGTTGCTTCGAGCCATTCATGCTTCGACTCTTCCACACGCGGAATGCCATGCTGGCCGAAGCGCTGCTTGAGGTTGTCAAACTGAGCCAGCTTGCGGTCGATCATCCGCTTTGATGCAGGATGCTTCGCCGCCTGCTGAGCAGCCACCAGCGTCTGGCGCAGCTTATCTTCCAGGCCCTGCTTGAGCACAAACTCTTCATAAAGCGTCTGCGGGTTGGTGTGACAGTTGATGAACACCTCATCCGAGGGAGCATGCCATGCATCACGTACAAGCTTGTAGAACTGCGTCATCTGCGGCGCAGCTTCGCGATACACACGAGCGATGTAATACTTGCGAAGGTCTTCTGCGGTCTGGCTGGGGTCCCACATCAGCCTGGCAATCGACCACTTTTCGATCGCATCGTAGTCCCAGAGGGTGAGTTCGGCAGTGTCTTCCGGGAAGCCTTCGGTGTGAGCCTGAACGCCCCCCGCCTTGAGCAGGTCACGGTAGTCCTGCTCCGCAGCATCTGCCACGGCGTTGAAGCCAAGCGGGTAGTAGTAACCAAAGTAACCCAGAGCATCGCCGCGCTGTGCCCACTGCGTGAAGCGACGCTTCCAGATTTCCTTATCGTAAACGCTGATGACATTCCCCTTACCGGCCATAACGGGGTAACGCAGATTCTGCGTGGGATAGGCCGCGAATTCAGGAATAATCATGGGGTGAATCTTCACAGCCGGAGGCTCGGCAGTGAAGATGTAGGCGTGCGTCCCGATCTTGATCTTGGGGAACTTCTCAGGCATGTCACGGCTGAGGTTCTCCGCCACTGCATTGAGCATGATGAACGTGCGGGTGGAGAAGAACAGCGGATCATTTACAGAGTAAGCAGCTTTGGGCTTGAGAACCGAGCCATCTTCCAGCGTGATAGGCGTCATGCAGCGATCACAGTTGCAGACAGTCCAGTTGTCGGCCAGGGTCACATGCAGATAATCGGCTTCAATACCCGCTTTGCGCAGCGTCTCGTAACGTTCGCGGATATGGTCAGCGATACGTTCGACCAGCTTCGGATGTGTGTAGCAGGGCTGACGCCAACGGCTGACATCGCGCACACCATCAACCAGGGGGTACAGGTCCTTGGTTTCTTCACCAGGCCGGGCCCAGCTGATGAAACTGCTTGAGCTGCCCACGCGTGAGCCATAGATCCAGTCGATATAGTCGAATCCAACATGGATTGCCTGGGGCGTGTCCAGACCATTGCGTGCCAGCCAGCGCTGGAAGATATAAGCATCGCTGCCACGGTAGGCATTGCTGATAAATCGCTTCTCAAAGGCAGGCTTGGAGAGGAAATCGGCCTGCTTAAACTCAATTGTCGACTGACGACCATGAATAACTTCAACACCTGCCCCGGGGCGAGGCCAGATGATATCGGTGTTCTTCTCAAGCAGCTGATACACGCCGTAAAGCGTTCCGCGTGAGGAACCGCCGAACACATAAATATTGTTGCCCTTGCGACGCACAGCGAAGCCATCCGTATCGGCCAGCGCCTTGCGGTCAGCTTCAAAGCCCTCAGCCAGGGCCATGCCCACATGGAGTTTCAGTCGATTGATCTGTGACGGTCTGGCCAGCACAGGCGGCGTCACGCCGGTAATCTGCTGAATCCAGTGCTGCAGTTCGCGGGCGGCGTTTTCCTCACGGCCATCGCTGCCCGGAGCAAGAATGATTTCAGCAAACGCATCCTTCGCCCAGGAAGCAGGTCGCGCCGCAGCAGCAGTTCCTTCCGTCTGCAGTTCCAGCCCCAGACCTGGGAAGTGAATCGTGGCATGGGTGGGAATATGGAGGTGGCTGGTGTGCAGCACAATGCGAAAATAAGCCGCTTCTGCAGGGGTGGTGATCGGAGGCTTGATGCGATGATTGTTCGCCACCTTGCTGATAAGGCGCTTGTTCTGGTCATAGGCCAGAAGTGTCACGCCAGGCCAGCCATGCGAACCCTTGGTCAGGCGGAACCCTGAGCCCCCCTTGATCGGGACAAACTCACTCAGTACATAGTTGCTGGTGTTGATGCGGATGGCCTGCTTATCCTCGTGCGTCACACGCTCAACAAAGTTGCTGCGGACAGGCCAGCCTGCCAGACCAGGCAGGGACAGATCGCCATTGAGCACCATGCCCTGAGGCTGAATGGGCTTGAGGTTGACGCCGGAGATCTTCGCGCCGCTATCGGGAACAATCAGCTTGAGGCGATTGGCCTGACTGGCCGAGAGAAAATAGAAACTGTAGCTGGACTGATCAGGCGTAAGACGAAGTTCCTGATCCACGCGCACGCCATCATGATGCACCATGCCATGCGCATCGGTCATCTCAACGCTGCTCTGGACCGGAGCCTTGAGGCCGGTGACTTCAAACTCAAGGGCATAAAAAGTATCAGGCGTGATATCCAGCTCTGCAGATGCCTGCTGAGCCAGGAGCAACTGAGGGCACCCGACCAGCAGTAAAACCAGACTCAAGAACTGCAGCATACGCGAGGGAACAACAACCTGATTCATCATGCTTAAGTACTCGTAAAAAGTCTCTTGTTGACTATGTCCGAATCAATCTGCCCTAGAGTCCGATCGAAGTATCCCCAGGACATACGCGTAGATACACCGCTGGCGTTGACGACCAGCCCAGGCCCAAGGTCTGCCTGGCTTGTGAAGCACCTGATCCAATCCATCAACACCACTGCTGCACTGCACGCACACTCAATGCCAGAATTCGTGTTGAAGGCTCACTCCCACAGCTTGCGCGTGAAGCTTGCCGCAGCGACATTCGACGGCGCGATATCAAGCTTTTCACCGGGACCAGGCTGCTTCATCTGCTGCACGTGTCCATCAAAGAACACGACGCTTGCATTGTTTTTGTGCGAGTAGCGCATGGCATCATTCGCGTGCCCGACGGTTACGTTGGCCATGTACTCGTAGCCCGCGGCTGTTCCACGATATTCCCCGAACATCATGGACGTATTAGTCTTGTTTACCCGCGTGATCTTCTTGGCCACCGTACCATTGGTCTCCGTTTCCAGAGTCCCTGACGACCACGTATTGATGTTCGATTTCTTCCCCGCGATGGTGAAGTTGATGCCATAGTGGGGATAGTTGATAACCCCTCGTCTCACAGCGCTTTCACAGAACCACCATTCCCCCGAAGGATTAGAGGTGTAAATTGTGTCGCTGGTCGCCGAAGAGCTCATGTAGGGAATAAGCGTATTGGCCCAGGAGGTGATCTTGAGATAGCCCGAAATCGAGGTGTCCTGAATAATGCCCAGCGGCAGATACATCTTGCGATCGTTGGCATACATCTGCGCGGCGTATCCGATCTGCCTGATATTGGTCGCACACTTGATTCCGCGCGCCGTTTCACGCGCCGAATTGAGCGCTGGCAGCAGAATGCCGATCAGCAGCGCGATAATGGAGATGACAACCAGCAGTTCGATCAAGGTAAATCCGTTCTTTCCTGAACGCCTGGCTGCAACAGATCCGGCGCGACCCACAATGACTTCATTCATGGCTGGAGAATTCCTGTTTAATCTGTGACAGACCTGAAAACAAAAATCCCCAGAATCAAACTCGACCGCTTAACCAGCTTCAGAGCGCCCGCCTGATAAAATGGCCCTACGAGACCCAGGCAGACAGTGATCGCTCATCACCCAAATGCTTATTGTTCAAAGCCATATTAGGTGTTCAGCAGCGATCCGCCTTTGTTTTTCACAGGTTTCCATCTTAAAAAATTCGCTTTTCAACAATGAGTAACGCATTCAATCATCAGAGAAACTGACGGCCTTTGCTCACTCCCAGAGCTTACGGGTGGTTTCGCCCCCGGTATAAGCAATATCAAGTGCCACCCCCGGCCCGGGCTGCTTCATCAGCGTCACATGGGCATCGAGAAACAATATGTTGGCTGAGTCCAGATGCCGGTAAATCACACGGTTGTACTGATGACTTCCAATCGCATGGGCAATGTATTCAAAGCCAGCGCCGGCCCCCCGCGTTTCACCCGTCAGCAGGGTACGACTGGGCTTCTTCACCCGGGTGATCTGCTTGGGAACGGTTCCCAGATCGGAATTGCCAGGAATCACATTGCTCCACGCCCCCGTATCTGATTTGATTCCAGCAATAGTGCCATTGATGCCAAAGCTCGGATAGTTCCAGATGCCCTGCTTGACCTCCGCCGCGCAGAACCACCATTCATTACCCGGTGTCTTGGTGTAAGTGCTGGCCACGGTGGCACTCTGAGTCATGTAAGGAATCAGGCGGGTGGTCCAGTGCGAATCCTTAAATGTATCGGCCGCCGTGTAATCGATGGCCAGCGGAAGATACAGCTTCCAGTCATTGGCATACATATGGAGCGCGGTGCCAATCTGCCTGACATTGGAGGTGCACTTGATCGCCTCAGCCCGTTTTTTAGCCGCCTGCAGGGAAGGCAGCAGCAGACTGACCAGCACGCCAATAATGGAAATCACGACCAGCAGTTCAATCAGTGTGAACCCTCTGATACGCATCACACGATTCCCATCCATGGCGTCACCAGAACGATTCCTTCGCCAAGCGTAATCCGTGTTTTTCATCATCCTGCTCCTGCTTGTTCTGCAAAGATCGTGATGCGGTAGACATCCGCTTAGATATGGACGATCTTGCAACACTTTGAAACCAGCCCCGGGCTTTCCGGCCAGACAATTACGCAAATCTGTCCCATCAACCAACCCACCCCCGGGAGTTTCCCCAGCCGAATTAGTGACGAAATACCACAAAAGTTACGGGTTTCACCATCAGACCACGGCATGCATATCGTTTTCCCCATCCCCATCATCCGCCTTCAGGGTAATTAGCACTATGGAAATTTTAGGCAGTTGCATGTAATTTATTGACATGTCAGACAGTTTTGCGGCCATTGTAGACCCCTTGATTCGGCCCCAGCCACATCCGACCCGGCTGAGTTATCGCGTGCGAACGCTCGACCGGGTCCGAGGTCGGCCATACCACAACAGCATGGGCACCTACTTTGAGGATGCCATGCTCGTAGTCGTGATCTCGGGCCGGGGACGCTATTACAAGGGCAAACACACCCAGGATCTCGAAGCCGGGACGGTCGGGCTCATCATCGGCCAGCTGGGTAAAGACCCCGGCCTGATGACCGCCGACCCCAACGATCCGTACGACCACATCTACTGTCGATTCACCGGCCATGAAGCGATCGCCCATGCTCGCAACATCATCCAGGCTCGTCATGGCGAATCGTACGTCTATGAGCCCAACTGGCGGGAGCTGGCGCAGATACTCGAGCGGGCCCTGGAAATCGGTCGCGTGATCGACCATGGCCAGCCTCGCGATTATCTCATCCGTCAGGATGCCTGCCTGATGGAAGCACTGGTCCTGCTCGATGGCAATACCCACCATGAGCCTCATGGCCTGACCCGGGCCAACCTTCAGGCATATCTGCAGGATCACATTGCCATGCCTGCCTCGCTTGATCCGCTGGCGGAGCATTTTGGCATCAGCAAGTCCTATCTCTGCAGGCAGGCCAAGGACCTGCTCGGTGTGCCCCTGCATCAGTACTGGATGCAGTTGAAAATGGAATGGGCCAAAAACCTGCTGCGCCAGCCAGGCGTGAGCATCACCCAGGCCGCCCGTCACGTGGGCTTCAATGACCCGCTTCACTTCTCAAAAGCATTCAAGCAGCGCATTGGCATGTCCCCCCGCCAGTGGCGCGATGAGTTTGGGAGTGGAGATGATCAGGTGATCTGATCGAGTGTTTGCGAAGAATCTTTCGTGGTCGTTGGGACGGTTACTTAGTCGTCAGGTGATCATGCCCAGCCATGCAATGGCTGGGCTTTGAGGGGCGTGTCAGGTCCACACTCACTTCGTGGATTGTGTGACCAATCGAATATCTCTCCCCACACGCTCCTTCACTTCTCCTCCTCAATCTCTTCACACATTTCAATCTCCAAAGCCCAGCCATTGCATGGCTGGGTTCCTCTTCCTTTCCTCACCCGAGCGTCCCCTCACATTTTTCACTTCTTCCTTGACTTCCCTTTCAACCCATTTCATAATATTTACATTGATAAATATTAATTTATCATGGATAAATAAATGCCAGGCAGTGAACCCATCCAGTCTGTTGTCCGAGCTGGCGAGATCGTCAGGCTGATCGCCGAATCTGCCGACGGGCTCAGCGTGTCAGACATTGCAGCCAAGCTGGGGCTCAAGGCTCCGACCACTCACCACCTCCTGCGTTCACTCACCCACACCGGGCTGGTGGAGAAAGCCAACAACCCCATCCGCTATCGCATCGGGCCGGTGATCCGCGATGTTGCTTCCCGCCAAGCTGCCATGGGGCTGCATCAGGCAGCGATGGAATCCATGAAGGCCATCGCCGCCGTATTCCCGCAGGCCAACGTCGTGCTGGCTGAGTACATCAACAACGATGTCGCCGTGACGCTGCGCATGAGCCCCGATCAGCCTGGGGTGATACAGCACCCCTCTCACATGAGCCTGAGCGCCTACAGCAGCGCATCGACTCTACTCTTCCAGGCGTTGTGGCCTGCTTCAACCAGACAGAGCTATCGCGATCGTTACCCCTTTGAAGAATATGGCGGGCAGTGGCCGAACATCTCGGCGCTCGATGAACATCTGGCCCAGATTGCTCAGACAGGCTACGCCCTGCGTATGCCCACCGATGAAACGCGCATGGCCGTGGCCTCGCCGGTGATATCGGGCGATGGCCGCCTGCTGGCCACCATCGGTGCTTCCATCGTGGCTCCGCCTCCAGGCAAAGTGACTGCGGCCACACGTAAGCAGCTCATCACTGCGGTGCGTGATGCCGCCAGGCAGATCAATCAATCCATTGCATAAAACAGCGTGGTGCTGTTGACGCATTTTTAAGAAGGAAAGCAGACATGGCACTGGTCAGCCCCAAGCAGGTCGAAGAGTTCTACACCCAAGGCTTCACCTACATTCCTCAGGTCTTTACCCCCGAGGAAATGGATGCAATCGACGCTGCCACCGAGAGCCTGCATCGCATGGCCGAGGAAGTCGCCCTGCAGCCTCGCACAGGCGATTCGGTCGAGTACAAAGGCTCACGCATCACCTATGGCAAGGGCAACAACTTCGTCCGCCATATCGCCTACTGTGGCAATGCTGAGCCTTCCATGCGCAAGTTCGGCCGCGATCCGCGCATCCTCGAAATCGCCGCCACGATTCTGGAAAGCAAGGAATTCGACCACATGATCAACCAGGTGCACTACAAACGTCCCGGCTCGGCCGTGGCGTTCGACTGGCACCAGGACATTGCCCACCGCGGCTACCAGACGGGCGGCTTCAAGGATGTGGACGGTCGAGGCAGCTACGTTCAGATCCTGCTGGCCATCGACGACTCCACCCCTGAAAACGGCCCGCTGGAATTCATTCCCGGCTCGAACAAGCTCGGCTACCTGGGTGACAACCTGACCAGCAAGGTCGACATCAGCACTCGCGTCGCCCCGCAGCTCAAGCGTGGCGACATCGTGGCCTTCGGTCCTTACACGATCCATGGCAGCGAAGCCAACCTGTCGAATAAGTCCCGCCGTGTGTTCATCAATGGCTTTGCCTATCCCGGTGCGAACCAGCGCACTTTCAACCTGCCTCATGTGGGCGATCGACTGAGCTTCAGCAACTGATGCATTACACAATCACCTCCGGCCGTTCCCGGAGGATCACAGCATGGTCGTGTGTGAAGTGATCTGCATTTCACCCACGACCTTTTTTACTTGGGCAAACCGGAGCTGGAGAACAGCTCAGAAGCTGGACCCTTCGTTTGCCCCAGCCACGGCTCAATAAAGGTAACATCAGAGCAGTAAGGCAAAGGTATCCATTGCCCTGACTGGTTCGTGAATCTCATTTCATCCGGGTATGGAGGAACACATGCGTATTCTGGTTATTGGTGGCACGGGGCACATCGGCAGCTATCTGGTTCCCACGCTGGTCAATCTGGGCTGGGATGTGACGGTGGTCTCGCGTCAGGCTCAACCGCGCTACGCTTCGCCCAAGATCGCCTGGCCTGCTGTGAAATGGGTACTGGCCGATCGCAAAGCCGAGCAGGCCGCCGGAACCTGGGCCAGCCGCATGGCTTCGCTCGAAGCCGATGTGGTGATCGACACGATCGCTTACACCACGGAAGAAACGCAGCTGATGATCAACGCCTTCGCCGGCCGAATTGATCACTACATCTGCATCGGTTCAATCTGGGCCTATGGCACGCCTGAGCAGGTTCCTTACGAAGAACATTTCATCCGTCGCCCCCTGTCACCTTATGGCCAGCAGAAAGCCGACATCGAATCCCAGCTGCGTAAAGCCTGGATCCGCGATGGCTTCCCCGCCACCGTCGTACACCCCGGCCACATCAGCGGTGAACGCTGGCTGCCTATCGACCCCCAGGGCTCGCGCAACGGCGTGGAAGTCTACAGGCGACTGGCCACCGGCCAGCCCGTCAAGATCCTGGGCGATGGCAGCGCCACGCTCCACCATGTTCACAGTCAGGACATCACCGACCTGATCGTCAAAGCCATCCTCAATCGCTCGGCTGCACTGGGCGAATGTTTCAGCGCCGTCGCCCCCTACGCCATGTCACTCAAGGGCTGCTGCCGGGCGGTGGCTCGCCTGTTCGGCCAGGAGCCCAATATTGAGTACGTGAACGACCAGGGCCTGATCGACGACATCGGCGAAAAAGCCGCTTCCATCGCCATCGATCATGCCCGACACAGCCCCTATTCGAGCATCGCCAAGGGCCAGCGTCTGCTGGGCCACACGCCTCATTACACCACTGAGATGATCTACGCCCAGAGCATCACCTATCTGATCGAATCCGGTCAACTGGTGATTTAAGTCATGCCTCCTGGCCACTGATGCCACAGGCCAATCTGAAATGACAAAACGCGTGCAAGGGCTATTCCCTTCGCACGCGTTTTCATACTTACTCAATTCTGCCCGTCAGGTTTAAGCTCACGCAGTTTCCGCCTTTCGTGTCAGTGTGTTGCATGGAAACATGCTCGTGCTCGTCGTGGTCTTATCGCTGCGACGTTCACCACTGCTTTGCCGGGCTGTTCCGTCGCGGTGTAGGTGTACGTGGTGACTGTGGTCGCGGTGCTGACTACATACAACGTCTCGACCAGCAGCTGATCGCTGTCGTTATAGGTATAGAGCGTCGTTTCCGCTGCGGTGGTGTTGAGGTTGGCTTCCGCAGAGGTCCATTTGGACTGGATCAACCGGTTGCTCGTCAGGTCGAAGCCGAAGGTGAGTGTGTAATCCGCAGTATTGTCGAAGGAATCGTACGACTCATACACCAGGCGGTTGAGTGCATCGTACTGCCAATCGATGATGGTCACCTGGCTCAGGTCATTGACTTCGACAGAGCTGATGCGGTTGCCCGCGGCGTCAAGCTCATAGGCGTAGCTGGCAATCAAGGTGTCAACGCCGGTATCGTACACCCCGGCAGTGCCGCTGGATACCGCATCCTCAAACTGGAATATGGACACCAGACGGTTCAGGTTGTCGTAAACGTACTGCGTGTGAATGCCGTTGGGCAGCGTCACCAACGACAGGCTGCCCGCGGCGTTGTAGCCGTAGAGGGTGACATCAGCAGAGCCAAGGGATTGGCCATGCTGCGTAGCCACCGTGACCGTCGACAATCTGCCCAGCGCGTCATAGGCGTACTGCGTATCGGTGTGCACGCTCGACTCGCCCGGCAGGCTTGACCAGGTGCGGGTCAGCAGGCCGGTTACCGCGTGGTATTCGTGGTGGATGGTCCCCTCGGCGGTGATGGCGGAGATGAGCCGGCCCTGGAGGTCGTAGGTGTAGGCGGATTCCCGCTGGTCAGTCGTCGTGGACA